>Ga0272444_10001374_pt1 | contig 23500 bp, 14 predicted proteins | sample SSMForm13_FD_201033 | JGI IMG/M metagenome (GOLD analysis project Ga0272444, IMG submission 201033) | Marine sediment archaeal communities from Little Sippewissett salt marsh, Falmouth, MA, United States - SSM-Form-13 | ecosystem: Environmental > Aquatic > Marine > Wetlands > Sediment ...
CCGTGGAATATGCTCGCCAGTTGGGGTGCCGGACGCTGTATGTTACCTGCACCCCCCGGGAGGAGATCAACTTTCAGGTTGACGTGGCCATCTGTCCGGTGGTGGGTCCCGAGGTGGTCATGGGATCGACCCGGATGAAGGCCGCCACCGCGCAGAAAATGGTCTGCAACATGATCACCACCGCCGCCATGATCCGGCTGGGCAAGGTCTATGGGAACATGATGGTGGATCTGCAGATGAATAGCCGGAAGCTTCAGGAGCGATCCAAACGGGTGGTCATGATGGTCACCGGCGTCGAATACGAACAGGCCGCCCGGGTCCTGGAGCGGTCCGGTGGACATGTCAAGACGGCCATCATCATGGTCCTGGCACGGGTGGAGGCCGAAGAAGCTCGCCGCCGGCTGCAGCAGGCCGGCGGATTCGTCCGGGGCGCCATCGAGGGGGTTGAGACATGATCATCCAGGATCGGAACGGCCGTCCGCAGATCGTGGTGCGTATCGCCGTGGTGGAGGGGGAAGAGCAGGTCAGTTTTTCCGCCGGGAGTGGGTTCACGGTCGAGGACGATTGTCACAGCAAGACAACCCCGGGTCAGCCCGGATCCGCCTGGACGGTTCGCATAGAGGGCGGCAAGCCGGCCCGTTTCAAGTACTGGGTTCGGACCGATCAACTCCGCGATGCCGAAGGGGCCCGGCGGCTGCTGAAAACCCGGCGGGCCGAGGATTCCGGCAGCCGGCTGTTCGAGGCCGGACAGAGACTGATGCATGATGATACCGTGGTCATGGACAACCGCGAATACTGGATCTGCACCGGTCCCCACGAGACGGAGGAGGAGGCCGCCCGCCTGGCCGGCGAGTTGAGCGAGTCCAATCCGGCCGCCCTGGTGGTCCCGGAGATGGCCGGCGTTCCCCACGGACATGTCGAGGTTCTGGACCCCGAGGGCGTCAATCTCTGCCTGGGCCGCCGGGTGCGCGTTCAGACCGGGGACCCGGACGGCGTCATCCTGCAGGGCATCCCGGTGGGACGCGACTTTCACTGGGAGCACCGCGAACGGCTGTCCTTTCGCGGAACGATCGAGTTTTTAGTGGGCAACGATGGGAATTTGCTGGCCGTCAACGAGCTGCCTGTGGAAGAGTATCTCGTCAGCGTGAATTCCTCGGAGATGGATGCCCGCTCGCCGCTGGAATTTCTCAAGGCGCAGACGGTGGCTGCCCGGGCGACCATTCTGTCCACCGCCGGCAAACACCATCGGCTGGAGCCCTTCGACCTGTGCAACGGGGACCACTGCCAGTGCTATTACGGCGTGGTCAGAGAGGGGCAGGCCTCCCGCCAGGCCGTGGAGGAGACCTCCAATGAGGTCCTGGTCTCCGGCGGACAGGTCTGCGATGCCCGCTATTCCAAGGTTTGCGGCGGGATCATGGAGGCCAACGAGCATGTCTGGCCCGGAGAACCCATCGACTATATGCGCTCCGGGGTCGACGCGCCCTCGGCCGAGGCAGCTGCGCCGTGGTATCCCATCGACTCGGAGGAAAAGGCCCGCAGCTGGATCGAGGCTCGGCCCGAGGCCTACTGCAACCCCGACGTCGATGATCTCCCGGATTACATGGCTTATGCCCTGAAGTATTTCCGCTGGCGCACGACGTACCGGCGCGAGGAGCTGGAGGGCATCATCGAGAAAAAGAGCGGCCGCGGCGTGGGCACGCTGCGGGAGCTGCGGCCCCTGGCCAGGGGGCATTCGGGCCGCATCTCGCGCCTGGCGGTGGTGGGCAGCGAGGGTATGATCATCCTGGAGAAGGAACTGAAGATCCGCCGGGTTCTGTCGCCCTCTCACCTGTACAGCTCTTGCTTCGTGGCGGATTACGACAGGGGTGAGGATGGGGAGATCAGCGAGGTCCTGCTCACCGGGGCCGGCTGGGGCCACGGGGCCGGGCTGTGTCAGGTGGGCGCCGCTATGATGGCCGTTCGCGGCCGGACCTACGATCAGATCCTGGCTCACTATTACCTGGGGTCCGAATTGAAGAGGATTCTCTAAACAGAAAAGAACAGCATGTCACCGGAGGAATGTATGCCCAGCATCAGCATCATGTTGCCGATCTACAGCGAGGATCAGGACATTCGTCTGCAGCTGGAGGGTTTCGCCGGCCTGGAGGGGGATGATATCGAGATCCTGGTGGTCGATGCCTGCGGAAAGGGAGCCGTTTCCCGGCCCGCCGAGCAGGTCCTGCAGGCCGACCGGAGGGCCGTGGCCCTGTCAGGGCAGTTCGACAACATCGCCGCCATGCGCGATCAGGCCCTGTCGAAGGCCGGGGGAGAAGTATTCTTCGAGCTGCCGCCCAATATCCGGCTGCGTCCCGGGATCGCCCGGCATCTGCTGGAGGCCCTGGAGAAGTTCCCCAAGGCGGGCATGTTCTACGGCAATTTCAGGCGCATCCTGCCGGACGGCTCGCATGAGACCAAAACGCTGATGGACTACTTCGGCGACATCACCGAGCGGTTCGACTTCGGCCATCTGCGGTTCTATCGCACCGCCGCCCTGAAGGACCTGAGCGGCTGGGACGATGGTTTCAACTCGGCTCACGACTATGATCTGCAGCTCCGGCTGATGGAGTCCTTCGGGATCGTCCATCTCGATCGGACGCTCTATGATGTTCAGGTCAGCCGGCAGGAGCAGGAGGCAGCCAGCGTCGGGGCTTCCAAGCTGTTTTTCCCCGGCACCGGCAAGTACGGCGGGTTCTCCTATCTGTTCTACGACAAGGAGGAGGAGGCCGAGATCGAGCGGGCCTGTTCTGACATGCTCAGGCGCCGGGGGGCTTTTCTGGAGCATGACAACCGGGAGGTGCTCTACGGTCCTGAGGAGGAGTTCGAGGTCCTGGCCAGCGTGGTCATTCCGGTTTACAACCGGGAGCGTTTCATCGGTAAGGCCATCGACAGCGTGCTGCAGGGCACCCTCAGGGAGATCGAGGTCATCGTGGTGGACAACGGCTCCACCGACGGGACCAGGGACGTGGTCCGGGAGATCGCCAGGAAGGACGATCGTGTTCGTCTCATCGAGAACGACATCAACATGATCGCCCTGTCGCTGAACCTGGGCTGGCGGGACGCCCGGGGCAAGTACATCGCCCAGCTGGACTCCGACGACGAGTATGTGCCCGAGACACTCAAAGCCATGACCGACCATCTGGAGGCGCACCCCCGGGCCGGTCTGGCCGTGTCCTTCTATGACTTGATGGACGAATCGGGTCAGGTGCTGGATGAATTCGGCGTCATCGAGCATCTGGAGTACAACCGCAACAACATCATGCGATGCGATGGAGCCGGGGCGGTGCGGGTGTGGCACCGCAAGGTGATCGCCGAGTTCGGGGGCTTCGACGAGAAGGAGCTGGGGCACTACGGGGAGGATTACGATCTGGTCCTGAAGGTCACCGAGCGGTACGATCTGGACCGGGTCCACCAGGTGTGTTACCGTTACCGGCGGCATCCGGACAACACCGACGCCCGGCGGGATGAGCGCATGAAGCTGTGGAACAAGACCCTGGCCCGGCAGCACGCCCTCAAGAGGCGCCGGGAATTGAATCGGAAGTTGAAAGTTTCTTCGTGAACAGCCACATCGTCCGGCACACCCGGGCGTCGGCCGCCTTGGCGTAGAAGTACAACGGTGCCACCCAGCCGATCAGGGCTTTCTCATAGCCCAACCGGCGCATGTCGGCCATACAGCGCCGGAACAGGATGGTGCCCAGCCCCCTGGTCCGGCGGTAGATTTCCGCCGTGTGCATGGCTCCGAACCAGCCCGGGCGGTCCACATCGTACTGGGCATAGGCCACGATCCGGCCGTCCCGCAGGGCGATGTGACAGCTGATCGGCTCCCGGCGATAACAGGCATCCACCCGCCAGGCGTCCTCCCGGCGGTCTCCTGCCAGAAAATCCAGGAACGGTTCCCGGTCGGCCGGCTCCAGCCGGCGGAATTCAAATCCCTCTCCTGCCAGCCGTTGCTCGCCGTCAGCCGTTCCCCAATCCCGGGCCGACAGGTCCGCCTCCATGTGAAAAAAATCGCCCGCCTTGACGTATCCCCGCCGCAGCAGGAAGGCCACCGCCTCTGTGTTGCGCGGGTCCAGCCCCGGCTGCAGATAGTTGGGGGCGCAGTCGGAGATCCTGATCTCCTCTGCTCCCCGTTCCCGCAGACGTCTCTCCATCTCCTCCAGTAGCTTCGTTCCGATGCCTTCGCGCCGTCGTTTCCCATCCACGGCAAACCACTTGATCCAGCCGGTCGGGCGGCCGTTTCTGTTCTTGAACAGTCCCGGCACGCAGACGAGGATGCGGCCCTTTTCCTTTCCCACCAGAGCCAGTTCGGGATCGAAATGGGGATCCCCGAAGATCTTGTCCTCGATCAGCGGCGGCGTGAATGTGTCGTGCTCGATATTGCGGTTGCAGAAGTCGCTGAGAACCGGAAGATCCTCCCTGCGGATGATGTCGATGTTCATGAACAAATCCTTTTGAGCAAATTCCGCTAAATGGTTTCTTATCTTCTTCTAAACGGTTGTGTATTTTCTTTTAAACGGTTGGGTATCTTTTTTTAAACGGTTTCGTATCAACGGTGTTCTGATAACCGAGTGTTCTTACAGGCGGTCTCCATTGAGCTCGTTCACGCGGGCGGTTCCTCAATGAGAGTATCATCCCGGATGGCATTTGTCAAGGAAAAAGATGACCCGGCCGGAATGGGCCGCGGCCGGGATCGACCGGATGACGATTTCCCGTGAGAGAATCCGGCCGCCTTAAAAAGGTACTGTAAAAAAATACTTGACAAAATACCGTATTTCGGGTAAAATGGTAATGAAGGAGTGAACGGCTTAATTATATTTTATTCGACAAAGCGGAGATTCCGAAAAAGGGGGTCTGTTATGAAGTTGGTAATTGCTCTAACCGTGCTCTCGGTCTTCCTGCTGTCGGCGCTTGCCGCGGCCGACACCCAGATGGCCACCTCGGTGATGGCGTCTGGCGGGGGAGAGGCCAGCTCGACGAACTTCAAGATGAAGTCGACCCTGGGCCAGTCCACGCCCATCGGTCTGTCCGGCAGTACCAACTTCGATGTCGGAGCCGGTTTCTGGTATCAGGATCCGGTGGCCCCGTCGGCCATCGGCGATCTGACCAGCACCCTGTCGGTGGACGATATCGTTCTACAGTGGTCCCACAGCGCCGACAACGTGGCCATCGATCATTATGTTGTTTACCGGGACACCGATCCGGACTTTACCCCCGGCAGCGGCTATTCAGTTCACCAGACCAAAGGCACCTCCTATCAGGATCCCGGCGCCGCCGGCACGGTGGGAACCAACTACTTTTACGTCGTCAAGGCCGAAGATCCCAGCGGGAACCTGGCCGAGGATTCAAACCGGGCGGGTGAGTTCGATAAAGATGTGGATACCGCACCCTGATAAACCCGGGACAGCGGTGATTTTGATAAGGGCGCAGCGCTGCTGCGCCCTTATCTTTCGGACAGCGGTTTTCACTCTCGGGAAACGCCTCCCTCAGGCCGGTCGACATATGCCACGCGATTCTCTCTTGATCTGTCTTTGGAACAGTATTATATTAAAAATTCACATTCAACTGAACCTAATCCACAGGAGGACGAGGGTATGGAAGTCATCGTCAAGGACAACTATGATGAGATGAGCAAGCTGGCGGCCCGGCTGATCGCCAATGTGGTCCGCGAGAAGCCCAACTGCGTGCTGGGACTGGCCACCGGCAGTACCCCGGTGGGCACCTACAAAGAGCTGATCCGCCTGCACAAGGAGGAGAAATTAGATTTCTCCCGGGTGGTCACCTTCAACCTGGACGAGTACATCGGCCTTTCTCCGGAACACGATCAGAGCTATTATTATTTCATGCATGAGAACCTGTTCAACCACATCAATATCCCCCCCGGGAACATCCATCTGCCCCCGGGAACGGACGAGGACATCGAGGCGGCCTGCGAGCGATACGAGCAGATGATCAGGGCCGCCGGCGGCATCGATATTCAGCTTCTGGGCATCGGCTCCAACGGGCACATCGCCTTCAACGAGCCCGGCTCGTCTCTGGGCTCGCGAACGCGGGTCAAAACCCTGGACGATGGAACCATCAAGGATAACGCCCGCTTCTTTGACAAGATCGAGGACGTTCCCCGGTACGCCGTCACCATGGGCATCGGCACCATTATGGATTCGCGGCGCCTGCTGTTGCTGGCCAACAAGGCCAACAAGTCCCGCGCCATCTCGATCACGGTGGAGGGACCGGTCACTGCCCTGGTTCCGGCCACGGTCGTGCAGCTGCACCCCCGGGCCACCATCATCGTGGACAAGGATGCCGCTGCCGAGCTGAAACGGACCTACAGAGACTCCCCCAGGGACCTGACCGAGGCGATCGCGTACATCAAACGGCAGAAGGGGAAGAAGTAAAGGGCAAAGGCAATGTAGCGTAGGAAGCATCTCCCGATGCCGATATCGATACGCAGTAAGCAGTAGGCAGTAAGCAGTAAGAAGTGCCACCGGGTCCCATGTCCCGGTTCTGCTGATAATGAGACGGAAAAAGGGCGGTTGCTCGATAAAGAGCAGCCGCCCTTTTCATTTCAATTTCCCGAAACTCACTATCCTGAAACGATCAGCGAGGCGTCGCCGATCGCCCCCCGATGACCGCCTTCTTGACATTCCCCAGATACAGGTCGAACTCACCCACCCGATTGGACGGCGCCGACTTGCCCTTGGCGTCCGAGACCGCCCTGACCACATAGGTGTAATTCGTCCCGGTCGATCCGGCCGCCCCGGGGTCGGCATAGGCCGTGCCGGCGGAGGCTCCGATGGAGTCGCCGGGCACGACGGCCGGGTCGTCGTTACGGTAGACCACGTAGCGGTCCACGGTCAGCGGGTGGCCGGCGGTGTCTTGGCTCACCGGGGACCAGGTCAGCATGATGTCGCCGGCCGCGGTGTGGCTGGCCAGGTCGTCGACGGCCGCCGGCGGGGCGTCAGGTTCCAGAGATTCGATATACTGCCAGCGGACAGCATCGGCGATGACGATTTCATCGGCGTCGTTGGTCAGCGTGACGTCGTGCCCCGTGCCGGCCGTGAAGGGATAGGAGCCCAGCCGGTACCATGTTTCGCCGTTGGCCTCCTGGTTGACGCGGACGGTATCCGCGCCGCCGAGATGGCGGATGATGAAGGGGGCGTCGGTGGCCCGGTTGGTTCCCTGAACCCAGTAGGCGAAGACGTCATAGATGCCGTCGGCGGGCAGATCCGGGGTCCAGCTGGCGGTGTTGTCTCCCGATCCGCCGTAGGTCCAGTGGTAGTTCGTGTCGTACGGATTGCCGTAGGCCCCCGTGGACCAGGAGCCGACCGTGACGAAATCCGGGGCGCCGTCCTCGTTGTCCACCACCAGCTCCGGGGCCGAGAGCGAGCCGTAGAAACGGCGCTGGTTGTTGGGCCAGGCGACCGTTTCCTTGCCGCCCTCATCCTGGACGCCGCCGACCGTCAGGGTGTAGAGGATGCTCTCCAGATGGGTGCCGGTGGTCAGGTGGATGAGGCGCTGGTCGGTCAGGTCCCGGGCGGCCTCCAGAACGGCCAGCCCGTTATCGCAGCTGTAATTGGCCGCGCTCTGGCCGGTGGCCGGGTCCACCTCGCGGCTGAACAGCAGGTCCACATGGTTGCTGTCGATCGGCAGGGCCACCGAGGCGATAAAAGGCCGGGGCCCTTTCCAGGGCATCTCGGGAATGCTGTCATAGTCAGCGTAGCGTCCGGACAGAAGGGTGCTTTTGTAGTCGCCGTAAAGATCGGTGGCGGCGAACATGACCTCGCCCTGGGCGCCCACGGCCCGGCAGCTGTCGATCTCGACGGCCATGGTGGTGGCGCCGAAATCCAGATAGATGCCGATCCCGCCATAGACGTGGCGGCCGTAGGAGTTGACCGCATGGTCGCGGAGACGCTCGGCGAACAGATCGGTGTCGCCGGTATAGCCCATGGTGCCGGTGAAGTCCAGGATCCCGGCCTCCAGCCAGCCGTGAGAGTCCTGGAAGTACCAGGTGTAGCCGCCGTAAAAATCGCCCCACACGGCCGCTGAGATCTTGACCCAGGGCTTCAGCGCGGTGACGCTGTCGTAGCAGGCCGTGACCATCTCGGTGACCAGAGTGCGGCGAAATGCGCTCCACTCGCCGGCACAGGTGCCGGGCGTGCATCCCGGGTAGTCGCGGGCGAACCGGGCCAGGCTGGAGTCGTCGTAGGAATGGCTGGAGTTGGGATACCGGATGTAGTCCAGGTGGATGCCGTCGACGTCGTAATGGCTGGCGATATCCATGATGACGTCGTTGACGTGCTGGGCCGCCTGGGGGATGCCCGGGCTGATGCTGGCGTAACCGGCTTCGCTGGGATCCATGGGGACCCCCTCCTCGTCCACCATGATCCATTCCGGATGGGCGTTGTAGATGTGTTCGGGGGAGGAGGGTGGGGCAGAGCCGGACCAGGCCGGCATGGCGTTGACATAGGCGTGCAGTTCCAGGCCCCGCCGATGGGCCTCGTAGATGGCCACCGCCAGCGGATCATAGCCGGGGTAGGCGCCGCCCAGCCGGTCCGACCAGGGTTCGCACTGCGAGATATAAAACGCATCGCCCTGGCCCCGGATCTGGAACAGCACGGTGTTCATGTTGCAGGACTCGATGTTGGTGATCTCGTCCTCGATGTCCTGGCGGTTGCTGTATTCGAACCGGGTGAACCAGGCGCAGCGGGCCTCGTCCGCCGATGCGCCCGGCGGGCCAATGGAAATCCATAGAAAGATCATCACACCGATCAGGATAAGAGCCTGTCGCCATAGCCTGGTTGCGCTCCGTTTCATATTTTCTCCAGCCCTGTTCCCGCCGCCGGAAGCCCGCCGGGGGTTTCGGCCCGGCGCCTCTGCTGCGCAGGAGGTGATAGAAAAGAGCGACCGCTCCTTGAAACGGTCGCCTTTTTCAGGTCGATAGGACGAGTTAATGAACTGTTCTCGAACTCTCTGAGGCGGCCGCCTTCTTGCCGTTGCCCAGGAGCACATCGAACTCGCCCACCCGGTTGGATGGCGCCGATTTGCCCTTGGCGTCCGAGGCCGCCCGGATGACGTAATAGTAGTTGCCGGCGGTGGATCCGGCCGCCCCGGGGTCGCTGTATGCGGTGCCCGTTACGGCCCCGATGGAGTCGGCCGGCTGGGCCAACGGGTCGTCGTTGCGATAGATCACGTAACGGTCCACGGTCAGCGGGTTGCCCGAGGTGTCCTGGGTCACCGGGGACCAGCTCAGGGCGATGTCGCCGGACGATTTCGTGCTGGCCAGGTCCTGGACGGCCGCCGGCGGAGCATCCGGTTCCATAGGGCCGATGAAGGTCCACCGGATGGCGTCGGCGATGACATAGACTCCGGCCCCCTCCCAGTAATCGGTGACCGTCACCCGGGCCGTGTCGGAGAAGGGGAAATCTCCCAGGTACCGCCAGCCGCCCCCGGACCAGTTCTGGTCGCCGATGGCGCTGTCCGGTCCGGCATGGGTGTCGAGATAATAATGGGCGTCGGCGGCATAGTTCTCTTCGTTGACCCAGAAATCGACGGAGTAGATGCCCGGGACGATGATGGGCGTGGTGTACACGGCCCGGTTGTCCCCGTCCGCCTTGCTGTGATAGCGCTTATTGGCCCCCCAGCAGTCGCCGAAGGTGCTCAGGCTCCAGCCGCTGCCCACCAGGGTGAATTCAGGGGCTCCGTCCTCGTTATCGACGATGATCTCGACGCCGCTGCCCGACAGGCCGTAGAACTTGCGCCGGTTGTTGGGCCAGGCCACCGTCTCCCTGGCTCCCTCATCGGCCACCCCGCTGACCGTCAGGACATACAGGCTCTCGGGGTGCTGCGGGGTGGTAATCAGGTGGATCAGGCGGTGGTCGGAAACGTCGCGGACGGCCGATGTGGCCGCCAGGCTGCCCTCGAAGGTATAGTTGGCCGCGTTCTGCCCGCTGGTCGCGTCCACATCGCGGTTGAACAGCACGTCCACCTGGCTGCCGCTGACCGGCAGGGCCACCGAGGCGATGAAGGGCGGCTCACCCTTCCAGGCCATGTCCGGCATGACATCGGGAAATTCGTAGGGCCCGCCGCTGCCGATCAGGGCGGTCTGGTAGCTGCCGACCAGGTCGGAGGCCGAGAACATGGTCTCGCCCTCGACGCCCTCGCTGCGGCAGGTGTCGATCTCGGCCACCATGATGGCCGGCGTCATCCCGGTATAATAGGTGCCGATGCCGGCATAGACGTGTCGGCCGTACTTGTTGACGGCATGGTCATGGAGGCGGCTCTGGAAGGTGGTGGAGTTGGCGGTGTAGATCATTGGGGCGGTGAAGTCCATGATGCCGTCCTCCAGCCAGCCGTGGGAGTCCTGGAAGTAGTCATAATATCCGTAAGCGAACACGCCCCACACCGCGGCCGAGATCTTGACCCAGTCCTTCAGGGCGGTGACGCTGTCGTGGGCCGCCTCGACCACCTCGCTGATCAGGGTCCGGCGGAACTGGTCCCACTCGCCCTCGCAGGTCTCCGGCGTGCACCCGGGGTAATTGCGGGCGAAGCGGGCCAGGCTGGAGTCGTCGTGGGAATAGGTCGGGTAGGGGTAGCGGATGTAGTCTAAATGAATGCCGTCGACGTCGTAGTTGGTGGCGATGTCCATGATGACGTTGACGATGTGCTCGCGGGCCTGGGGGATGCCCGGGCTGACAAAGGCGTAGCCGTAGTCGAAGGGATACTCCATTGGATCGCCAGCGTCGTCCACCATGATCCACTCCGGGTGGGCCCGGTAGATGTGGTCGGGCGAGGCCGGCGTGCTGGAGCTGCCCCAGGCCGACATGGCGTTGACGTAGGCGTGCAGCTCCATGCCCCGGCTGTGGGCCTCGTAGATGGCCACGGCCAGGGGGTCGTAGCCGGGATACTGATCGCCGATCAGGCGCGACCAGGGCTCGTGCTCGGAGATGTAGAAGGCATCGGCCTCGCCGCGGATCTGAAACAGTATCGCGTTGGTGTGGCAGGCCTCCAGGTTGTCGATCTCATCGACGATGCCTTGGCGGGTGTTCCACTCGAAGCGGGTGAACCAGGAGCAGCGACCCTCCTCGGCCGGGATGGCTGTGGCCCCCAGCCCGATAATCATCAGAAGTATCAGCCCGCCAAGGATCAGGACGCGTTCCGGAGAATTACCTTCACTGTGCTTCATGTTCGGCTCCTCTCTCGTTTCCGTTGACTGGCAGTGGAATAATCGGATTTTCTTCGCCCTTTGAGGAACGGGTCCATCCGCAGAAAAGCGGTTGCCCAGGGTACATCTACCGTGCTCTCCCTCCCGGCAGCCGCTCTGTGCCCTTCCATCTATATAATGCGAACGTCTCGTCTTATGTTAAATGTTTCATTGTATGAGAATGTTGGATCTTTTCGCATCTGTATCGTCTGAATGTAAGCGTTTCGACTTCTCTGCGGATCCGCCCTTGGCCTCGGTCAGCAGGTCTTTGTCGAATTCTCCCACCAGGTTGGAAGGGATCGACTTGGCCTGGGTGTCGTCCACCGTCCGGACGACGTAGTAATAGTTCGTTCCGGACGCGCCGGTTGCCCCGGGGTCGGTGTAGGCGGTGCCCGCGGTGGCCCCGATCGAGTCGTCGGGCACCACGGCGGGATCGGTATCGCGGTAGATGACATACCCGTCCACCGTCTCCGGCTGTCCCAGGGTGTCGCTGGTCACGGCCGACCAGGTCAGCACGATGTCGCCGCCGGACTTGAAACTGGCCAGGTCGGCGACGGCCTCCGGTGGGGCCTGGGAGCTCCACGGGCTGACATAGACCCACTGGATGGCGTCGGCGATGACGGAGCTTCCGGTGGTGAAATAATTCGTCACCGTGACCCGGGCGGTGTCGGCGAAGGGGAAGGTGCCCAGGTAGTTCCAGTCCTGCTCGTAGTTCTGGTCGGCGATCACCGTGTCCGGGCCGGCCGCCGTGTGGACGATGTACCGGGCGTCGGCGGTGTAGTCGCCGTGGTTGACCCAGAAGAAGACGGCGTAGTGGCCGGCCGAGTCGACCGGGGTGGTCCAGGTGGCGGTGGAGTCGCCGCCGCCCCTGGCGTGGTAGTGTTTGTATACATTATAGCAATCCCCGGCGCTGCTCTTTCGCCAGTAGCCCAGGTAGGTGAACAGCGTATCGGGTAGAAGCGACTCGTTGTCCACGATGTAACCCGTCGGAAGGGCCGTGCTTTTGCCGTAGAACTGCCGCTCGTTGTTGGGCCAGACGGCCGTCTCCTTGCGGCTCTCCGAGGTCACCCCGTTCACCGCCAGGGTGTAGACGAAATCGTCGTAATGGGTCGAGGTGGTCAGGTGCACCAACCGGTGGTCGGAACCGTCCCGGGCGGCGTTCAGGGTCAGCAGGCCGGAGTCGAAGACGTAATTGTCCGTGTCCTCGGCGCTGGTCTGGTCTACCTCCGAGCTGAACAGGACGTCCACCTGAGTGGAGCTGACCGGCAGGGCCACCGAGACGGTGAAGGGCCTGGCCGCCTTCCAGGCCATGGCCGGCATGGCCGCCGGGCTGGCGTAGGGCCCGCCGGGGGCGATCAGGGTGTCCTTATGGCTGCCGTACAGGTCGGTGGCGGAGAACAGGGTCTGGCCCTCGACCGATTCGCTGCGGCAGATGCCGATCTCGGCCGCCAGGGTGGCATCGTCCAGCAGGTAGGCGCCGATGCCGCCATAGACGTGCCGGCCATACTTGGCCACGGCATGATCGTGCAGCCGGTTCTGAAACAGGCTGGTGCTGGCGGTGTAAACCATCGGGCAGTTGAAGTCCACGAAGCCGGAGTCCAGCCAGGTGTGGGAGTCCTGGAGGCGGTAGATGTACCCGTCGTAGTGATCGCCCCATACCGAGGCCGACATCTTGACCCAGGGCTTCAGGGCGCTGACGCTGTCGTAGGCCGCCTTAACCACCTCGGTGATCAGCCGGCGCCGGAAGTTGGTCCAGTACCCGGAACAGGTGCTGGGGGTGCATCCCGGGTATTCCCTGGCGAAGCGGGCCAGGCTGGAGTCGTCGTGGGAATAGGTCGAGTAGGGGTAGCGGATATAATCGAAATGGATGCCGTCCACGTCGTAGTTGGTGACGATATCCATGACCACTTTATTGATGTGCTCCCGGACCTGGGGAAAGCCCGGGCTGAGGAAGGCATAGCTGTAAGGGGTGGTTTCGGGATCCATGGGCTCGCCGGAAGAATTTACCATAACCCATTCCGGATGAGCATTGTAGAGGTGCAGGTCAGAGGCGGGGGAGAAGGACTGGCTCCAGACCGGCATGGCGTTGACGTAGGCGTGCAGCTCCAGGCCCCGGCTGTGGGCCTCGTAGATGGCCACGGCCAGGGGGTCGTAACCGGGGTAATCGTTGCCCACAATGTGCGACCAGGGCTCCCAGGTGGAGATGTAGAAGGCGTCGGCCTCGCCCCGGATCTGGAACAGGACGGCGTTCATGTTGCACTGATCGATGTTGGCGATCTCGTCCTCGATGTCCGACCGGCTGTTCCACTCGAAGCGTGAGAACCAGGCACAGCGGGCCTCATCGGCCCGGCCCGGCCCGGCCGTCAGGGACAGGGCCAGCGACAGCGCTAAAACATAGGAAAAAAGTAGACTACTGGATAGGGCAGTCCTCTTTCGGGGCATCGTGTCCATCTTCCTCTCCTGCTCCGTCTCCGTTAGCGCTGAGGAACCGCCGCTCGTCTCGTGCCTCAGCTGACTGGTTTAATATCGGTTTGTTCTCTGAGCTGTTCCACAAAGCGGTCGAGGTGCTCCTGCATGCGCCGCTGCAGCACGATGCGCTGCAGCTTGGGGCCCAGCTCCCCGAAGGCCTGCTGGTGCTCCGATCGGATCTCCTCGGCCTTGAGGATGAACAGACCCCACTTGGTCTCGACGATGTCGCTGATATGGCCCTGGTCCAGATCGAACAGGGCCCGGCTCAGCTCGCTCTTGGGATTGTACGTCACGAAGCCGGCGTCGCCGCCGTACTTGGCCAGTCCGGACTGCGAGTACTCCCTGACCACCTCGACGAAATCCTCGCCGGCCAGGACCTTCTCCCGGGCCTGGCGCATCATCTCCCGGGCCTCCTGGCGCTTGTCCTCCGGCGCTCCCGGATAGACCCGGCGGTAAATATAGCGTTCATGAACTTCCCGGGGGCGCATGACCATCTCGTCGGGATCCACGGTCAGCCGGGCGTAGATGGCCTCGTCCAGCAGGCGGACGATCATCAGGTCCCGCTCGATCTGCCGGCGGAGGGTCTGATCGTCGAGATCGTTGTCCTCTTTGGCCTCCTGGAAGACGGCCCGGCTGAGAAACTCCTCCCGAAGCAGTTCATATTGAGCCGTGACCTCGGTCTCGGTCACCGTCAGGCCGCGGCGCCGGGCTTCCTGGTAGAGTAGCTCTTGGGCGATCAATTCCTCAATGGCCTCCTGTTGGAGTTTCGATCGACTCAGCTTCGGGCGGTCCAGGGCCGCCATCATGCGGTCCACCTCTGCCCGGGTGATGATCGTGCCGCCCACCGTGACCATCACATCGGAGGGCAGATCTCCCGGGGGCGGGGGAGCGGGTGCGCAGGAGAAAACCAGCAGGACCGCGGCCGCCAGGATGATGGGCCGGGACATCTATTTTCCTCCTGAAGAATGGTGGCCGGATACCGGTGGAATGGCCGCCGGCCGGCTGAACACCTCGTCTCTCAAGGTCTCCAGATAGCCTTCCTCCTCAGCCACCGGCCAGAAGGCGAACAGGCTGATCCCGGCGGTTCCCAGCTCTCGGACCCGCCGGATCTCGTCGATGATCACATCGGGGTCCTTCTGCCAGGCTCCCAGCCCGGCATAGACCAGCTTGCCGTAAGGCTCGGCCGCCTCCACGGCGGCGGCAGCCCTCTTGGCCACCAGCTCCGGCTCGCCGCTGTAGATCATCGGGCAGACCATATCCACCAGCCCCTCCGACAGCCACCGGCGCCAGTCCTGGCTGACCCGCCAGTAGGCCGTGCCGGGATCGGGAAAGACGGCCGCCGAGACCTTCACCTCCGGCCGCAGCTCCTTCACGGAGCGCGATACCCTCCGGACCAGCTCGGTGATCTGGTTGCACTTGGCTTTGTTCCAGCGGGCGTAATGGATGTAATTCCAGCGGTCCAGGGTGGGTCCGCTGCTCAGCAGGTGCGCGCTGGCCGCCCAGCTCTTGGCCTCGTCGGAGATCAGCCGGGGATCGACCCCGAACTTGTCCTCAAAATCGCGGCAGAAAGGTTCGGAATATCCGAAGTGCACGCCCGGATAGCGGATGTAATCGAAGTGGATGCCGTCCACGGGATATTCGGTGACCACCTCCATATAGACCGAATGGAGATAGTCCAGGACGTCCTCCCGGCTGGGATCCACATACTTGCCCTCGATGCCCTTGGCGGCCACGTCGCGGGGCGTGTAGGTGGTCAGCGAGCGGCCCTCGTCATCCCACATGATCCACTCCGGATGCCGGTGCAGCACGTGGCCCCGGTCCACCGGTTCGGTCTCCAGGGACCAGATGTAGATGGCGTTGACCCAGGCATGCACCTCCAGGCCGGCCTGGTGGCCCAGCTCCAGGATGGTGGCCAGGGGATCGAAAGAGGGGTCCTGATCGGCCAGATCCTCGGCCCGGGGATCGATTTTGGAATGGTAATAGGCGTCTCCCCGTCCGTGGACCTGAACGATGAGGGTGTTGAAGTTGAACTCCTTGGCCGTGTCGACGATGTAACGGATCTTCTCCGGGGTGGTAATCCGGTTCCGTACGACCCAGAACGCTCTGGCCTCCTGATCTCGTTCAGCCCCGTGGGATACGATGACCATCACCCCCAGTATCATGAATGTGAAGAATGCTATCCGGGTCCATTGGCGCATTGAACGCGACCTCCCTGTGAAAGTCCCATACTATCACTGTATCACATTTCCGTTCGATTGTCAACCCCCTTTTTGTCAGCAGGTTGAACTGCGTTTGTAGCCGGTTGAGTGGATAATTGTCCATTGTTTCAGTTTCCGGCCGCATCACGGTCTGGTCCGCTCTCGCGGCAGCCGTCTCCGCGTCGTCAGATCCGGGGCGACAGCACGACGCTGACCGCTTTTCCGGCGCCGGCCGCGGCCACCAGCTCAACGGCCCCGTAGCCGTCGGCCGTGACGGTCAGGCGATAGTCCCGGGGATGCAGGCCGAGGAAGGAGATGGTTCCTCCGGGATCGCTGCCCAGCGGCAACACCCCGTCCAGCAGCGCCCGGGCCCCCTTGATGGGCCCACCGGTGCGGGCATCGCTGACGGTCACCACCAGATCCGCCCTGAGGGGCTCCTCCAGGCCGAGATGCCCGGCGATGCCCCGGTAGAGGATGTATGCCTCCCTCTGCAGCAGGACCGGATCGTCGGCCGGCAGGCCCAGGGCGGTCGTCCCGATGGTCTGGAAGGCGATCGACAGGGCGTTCTTGTTGGCCTGGACGATCTCGTAGTCCCCGGTGTTAACCAGGCCGCCGTTGTCCAGGCCGAGAAGTTGCGACAGGGGGGCCAGGATCGACCGGCCCAGCTGCTTGGCGTACTCATCGGCGCCGGCCGTGTAGCCCGTCGCCCGGGGCCCGTTTTCGGCCCGGTGGTGCTCGATGCGCAGATACCAGCCCCGCTCGGCCTCGTTGATCTGTAGCACACGATCCTTGGGGCTGACGTAGACGTCCTGTTCCCGCAGCATCAGGACGGTGGCTCCGGCGGCCGTGAGGTAGTCGCGGAGCTGCTCGCAGACGGTCAGGTTGAGATCGGCCGCGTCGGCCTCCCCGGCGATGGGCTCGCCGAATTCCGATCCGCCGAACTGCGCATCCAGGATGAAGGTCTGGTCGAACAGAAGGCCCTCGTCCAGCGGGTGCAGGTCGGCGTCCAGGATCAGGGCCCGGCCGCGGCGCAGGTCGACCTCGGCCGAATGGGCGTAGTAACCCGGCGCCGAGAACCGGCTGATCAGCGGGGCGGTCCGCAGGCGGGTGTAGAAATATCGGCCGTCCACGGCTTTCTGGTCCGGCCGTCCCTCCAGCCGGACCAGGGCCTGGTCGATGGGCTCCTGGGAGAGGGCGTCGCGGATGCGGCCCTCCAGAATGGCGTAGTCGCCGTCGGCGAAATGAACGGTGGCCGCGCCTGCCACCGAATCGGCCGCTACGGTCACCCGGGCGGTGCCGGGAAATACATCGGCGTGCAGATAGGCCCGGCCGCGGCCGTCGGTGAGGGTCACCGAGGGGCTTTCCAGAGTGCCCCGGTCGGTCTCGACCGTCACCAGGCTGCCGTCGGTCACTTTCAGGCTGTCGGCGTCCCGGGCAGTGATGTCCAGGGCCAGGTAGGCCGCTCCGTCGGCCAGGATGGTGTCGGCGGCCGGCTGTATGGCGGCGAAGGCCGCCGGCGGGGCCACCTGAAAGCGCAGGTCGTGGAGCAGATTGTGATTCTTATAGGCGTTCATCAGGTCCACCCGGACGGTGTGCCAGTCGTTGGCCAGCGCCTCGGGGACCTGGTAGGTCAGGATGCCGGTCTGGGGATCCAGCTGATGGGCCACGATCTCGCCGTCCAGGCGGGTGACCACCGTCTCGGTGAAGATCTGCAGACGGTCCCGTCCCCAGATGCCCCGCTCGGCCAGGCCGTCATGCAGCTGCAGGCGCAGCTGAGGGGTCTTGTCGGGCGTATCGCCCTCCTCCGGGGGATCCAGGAGCTCGGCGTGGGGGAATCCGGCGGCGGCGTATTGGGCCAGACCCAGAAAATAGCCGTATGCTTCCCGCCGGTTATACTCCTTTTCCCGGAGACGATCCTCCTCGGTCGGATTGGAGTGAAACGAGGCCTCCATCAGGGCGCCCGGCATCTCGATGTTGCGCAAGACGCCGAATCCCGTCTTGTACATCAGCTGGTCGGAGTAAAGGCCGGTGGGAGGGTATTCCGGAAGCCGCAGGGCGTCGGAGACGCCGGCCTGCAGGTAGCGGGCCAGGTCCAGGTTGGCCGGCCGGTAGTCCGGGGTGAAGTGATACCAGGTGGAGGTGTAGTTGGCGTCCTCGCGGGAACTGGCATTGTGATGCATGGAGATAAACAGATCGCACCCGGCCTGGTTGGCGATCTCACAGCGCTGCCGCAGGCCCACGAAGCTGTCGTCCTCCCGGGTCATGACCACGATGGCGCCGGAGCCCTCCAGGAACTCCCGAAGATACAGGGCCACCCGGAGGTTGACCTCAGCCTCCCGCAAACCGCCGGGCCCTCGCTTGTAGCCCGGCAGATAGGCCTGCCCGCCGTGTCCGGGATCCAGGCAGATCTTCAGGCCCTTCAGCCATCGGGCGTACGGTGGGATGGCATAGCGGGCATCGGGCAGCCGCTGCCAGATGTCCGGTTTGTGGGGGGCGAAGATGCCGCAGGAGGTCAGCAGCAGGCCGATCAATAACGCGGAGACGATCAGCCGCCGGCACCGTGAACGATGTATCCGGATAATATTCACCTCCCCTGGCGAATGATGACAAAAGATGGACCGGATCGAAAGAGAAATCTCTCTTCGCGGCCGACTTTCGCCGCTCACTGCCTATTGCTTACTGCTTACTGCTTTCCTACCGCACCAACGCCGCCTTGGTTACCGCCATCCGTTCCCCGGCCTGCAGGCGAAGGAAATAGATTCCCGACGGCAGATCCGCGGGATGCCACCGCACCCGGTGCTCCCCGGCCGCCCGGGGCCCGTCCGCCAGGCGCTCCACCAGCCGGCCGGCCACGTTGAAGACATCCAGCCGGACCCGGCTCTCGGCCGGCAGCCGGTAGCGGATCTCGGTCCCGGCGTTGAACGGATTGGGATAATTCCGCACCAGGACCGGGGAGCGGGGCAGGTCGCCAGGGCTCTCGATCGACTCCACCCCGGTGGAGGGCGAGCCGACCCACTTTTCCATTGCCCAGGCATAGTCGTGAACCACGTAGACGTTTCCGGCCTGGTCCACCTCGATGTCCACGGCCGAGTAGTAGCCGGCCGAGGTCTCCGAGGCGCCATAGATGTCGCCGCCGCCCTCACGGTACATGTCCACCCGGTCCGTGATCGCGCCGCTGGTCAGGTCCACCACCCAGAACTGGGAGTACTCGTAGCTTCGCTCCCGCCAGTGGTCCGAGACCACATACAGGTAACCCTGATCGTCGAGATCGATGGCCGTGGCCAGGCTGTCCACCTGGATGTTGAAGCCGGTGTCCAGGGCGTAGCCCTCGCCCACCGAGCCGGTATACCGGTGGATCTGGGAGCTGACGTACTCGCTGACGTAAACCTCGGTGCCCGCAGCGCTGACGCACAGGCCGTAGTAGATGCCATCCGGGAGAGAGATGCTGAAGAGGAACTGCCCGTCGTGGTAGATCCACTGGTCATCCAGGAACGAGGGGTAGACGTCCACCCGGTCCTGATCGGCATTGCAGTAAAGGACGAAGACGTGGCCTTCATTATCGACGTCGATGGCGCAGAGGGTGTCGTTGGTGGTGGTGGCGATGCGGAAGGGAAGGGCGACGGGGTCCGTCAAGTTGCCGTCGAAGACCAGGATGTTGTGATCGGGATCATTGTTGCAGACGTAGATGTAGCCGTAGCCGTCGGCGGCCATGCCGAAGGGGTTCTCCAGGTTGACGGTCTCGAAGTTGTAATACCACTGCAGCGCGTCGTTGCCCCGGCCGGTGGAGTAAGTGCAGTCGGTCCACTTGCAGATGGCGAAATAGGGGATGTCGTCGCGGTTCATGGACAGGACGAAGTTGTCCTCCGAAAGGACGGCGATGCTCACGGTGTTGTAGGAAGCGTCGTTGCCCGAGCCCTCCGAGTTGGAGTATTCGCAGACATATCCCGCCAGCGCCTCGCCGCCGGCTATGCCGATCAGCAGGAGGGCACAGCATAGTACCACCGCTGCACATCTCATGCGCGCCTCCATGAGAGATACCAATTGAGACAGCTATTCTTCATGCCGGCCGATGGCCCGCGCTTCCGGCCGCCTGCCTCTTACCGATTGCTTCCTGCCGCCGGTCCTCTACCTGACCAGCGCCGCTTTCGTCACGGCCATCTGTCCAGAGGCCTGCAGGCGGATGAAGTAGATGCCTGACGGCAGATCACCGGGCTTCCACTCCACCAGGTATTCACCGGCCATCTGATAGCGGTCGGCCAGGCGCTCCACCAGCTGGCCGGACACGTTGTAGACATCCAACCGCATCTGCGCGTCCACCGGCAGGCGGTAGCGGATCTCGGTGCCGGCATTGAACGGGTTGGGATAGTTCTGCACCAGGACCGAGGTATGGGGGAGATCACCGTGGCCCTCGACCGATTCCACTCCGGTGGAAGGCGAGCCGACCCACTTCTCGATGGCCCAGGAGTAGTAGTGGACCACGTAGATGCTGCCGGCTTCATCCACCTCGATGTCCACGGCGGAATGGTAGCCGGCCGAGGTCTCGGAGGCCGAGCCGCCGTTGGGCGAGAACATGTCGACCCTGTCGGTGACCGCGCCGGTGTTCGTGTTCACCACCCAGAACCAGGAGTACCCGGCGGGGTTCTCGAACATCATGGATGATGCGAAATCCGAGACGGCGTAGAGGTAACCCTGGCCGTCGATGTCGATGGCCGTCGCCAGGCTGTCGAGCTGCACGCTGAAGGCGCCGTCCAGAGTGTAGCCGCCGGCCGGCGAGCCGGTGTAGCGGGTGATCAGCGAACTGGTATACTCGCTGACGTAGACCTCGCTGCCGGTTGCGTTGACGCACATTCCCAGATACTGGCCTGCCGGCAGAGCGATGCTCGTCATGGGGCTGCCGGTGTGGGCGGTCCACATGTTGTCGGTGACCGGCGGATAGATGTCCACCCGGTCGTTCTCGGCGTTGCAGTAGCCGACGTAGACGTATCCCTCGCCGTCGACATCGATGGTGTAGAGGGTGTCCCCGGTGCTGGTGGCCAGGCGGTAGGGCGAGGCCTCGGGATTGGCCGGATTGCCGTCGAACACCAGGATGTTTCGATCCGGGTCGTTGTTGCACAGATACAGGTAGCCGTTGCCGTCGGCGGCCATGCCGAAGGGATTTTCCAGATTCACGGTGTCGAAGCTGTAGAACCACTGCAGCAGGTCGCTGCCCCGGCCGGTCGTGGCCGTGGCATCGGTCCACTTGCACAGCGCGTAGAGGGGAACCGACTCGCGATTGATGGTCAGGGCGAAGTTGTCCTCCGAGAGCACGGCGATGCCGGTGATCCGGTTGCTGGCATCGTTGCCGGTCACCTCGGAGTTGGAGTACTCGCAGACGTACCCCGCCAGGGCCGTCCCGGCCGTCATCACGGCCAGGGCCAGCAGACAGCCCAGAACGAAGGCGGTCTTTCTCATGATCACCTCCAGGTTAGAGAGGAGAATTGAAAATCTGCAAAGAAACGTCGCTTCCAACGGGGACACGGCATCAAGATGCCAGGCAGCCGTATGGAAAACCCCGCATTTCAGATGACCCATGTCGATGTTCTATCTCTCCGGCGAGTCTCCGCCCTCCGTTTCCCCCGAGACCTCCACCGGAATCAGCAAAATGATGCCCTCGCCGCGGGTGTCGCAGGCGATCGTGCCGCCGTCCGGGGACCAGTGCGGATTCATCTCCAGGCGGTCGGGAGTCTCGGTGAGGGCCGTCTTCCCGCTGCCGTCCCGGCCGATGGCGAAAATATCGGCCGCAAGCATGCGGTAGCCGTCGTCCTCGGTGATCATGTAGGCGATCCACTCTCCGTCCGGCGACCACCGGGGCCGCTCGCCGCGGCCCAGGGAGACCAGCTCGCCGCCCGACAGGTCGGTGACGTAGAGCTCGGCGCCCAGCGCCTCGAAGACGATCCGGCCGCCGTCGGGGGAGAGCTCCGCCCACAGGATCCGGTCCTCCAGCGGCTTGAGTATATCCGTCTGTTCCCAGGGACTCCGCTGCACGGCGATGGCGTCATTCTGGATGGTGACGATGATTTCCTCTCCGGCGGGATCGGTCTTGACCGCTCCCGGAGCCTGGGCCGTTTGCGGCCGTCCATCCTCAGGATACAGAAGCTGGCGTCCGCCCTCGATCCAGCGGGGCAGGCCGACCTCCTTGACGTACTCGGTCAGCTCCGTGGCCGTGCCCTTGTCCAGATCGTAGACGGCGATGGCGCTGAGCTTGCGCTGGTTCTCCACCCGGGAGACGCGGCAGGCGATGCGCGTCCCGCTCGGATCCCAGGCGGGCTGGAACCCGGCCCCCGGGAGATCGCTGATCTGCCGGGGCTGGCCGCCCTCCGGGGGGATGCTCCACAGGCCGGCGTAATTATCGCCGGCCAGGGCCAGCCGGTCGCCCTGCGGGGACCACAGGGGCTGAATGAAGTAAGTCTCTCCCGAGGTCAGCTGGACCGGCTCTCCCGCCGTCCGGAGGAGGTCTCCGGAGGCCAGGGCGCTCAGGGAGAGGACCGTCAGGGCGGCGGCAAAGATGATGTTCCTCGACTTCACGGTCTCACCTCCTTATTTGATGAGCGCCAGCTTGCGGATCTGGCGGAAGGACCCGGCTTTCAGCTGGACGAAGTAGATGCCCGATGCCACCGCCCGGTCGGCGTCGTTGCGGCCGTCCCAGATGAGGCTGTGATAGCCGGCCTTGACGGGCTCATCCGTCAGGGTCTTGACCAGTTGCCCGCGGATGTTATAGATCTGCAGGCTGACCATCTGATCGCCGGGCAGGGCGTAGCGGATGGTGGTCTCGGGATTGAAGGGATTGGGATAGTTCTGGAACAGAGCGTAGGTGTCGGGAACCAGGCCGCTGAGATTGGCCAGGGCCGGTCCGTGAAAAGTGCTCTGGCCGGTCTCGTCGATCTGCTCCAGCCAGTAGTAGTATATCTCGCCGGGCAGGATGTCGGTGTCCAGGTAGACGTAGGGCGAGGTGCCCTGCAGCGATTGACCGTTGATGCGGTCCTGCGGACCGGGCCGGGCGTTCCGGCCGGTCAGGCGGTAGATGTTGAACCGGTCGAGATGATAGGGATCGGTGGTCGACCAGTGCACGGCCACGCCCCCGTCCTCGATCTCGGCATAGAAGGTGCTCACCGCCACGCCGGTGGGGGCCTCGGTCAGCTTGATGGCGTCGGCCCGCAGCACCACCGTGTCTTCCGCGGTGGGCTGGACGATGGCCGTATCGTTGATCAGCTCGACGAAGCCGATGGTGCCGGCCACGAAATCGTACCGTCCCAGGTAGAGCCAGATGTTGTCGGCCGTGGTGGTGTTCTGGTCCACCTGCACGGTGTCCAGCAGCCCCAGGGAGTAATTGATGAAGAAGGGCGCCCGGTCGCAGGAATTCTGGCTGGGCACCGAGGAGACGTAGACGTCGTAGTTGCCGGCGCTGGGCACGTCCGGGACCCACTTGCAGAAGGCGTCCGGGTGAAACAGCAGGGAGGTGTACAGGCTGGTCTCGTTGACCCCGTAGATCGACGTGGACACGGCCCAGGTGGTGTCCTCGGCCACCGGGATGCCCAGCTCGTAATGGCCCATGGTGAAGCCC
>Ga0272444_10001375_pt1 | contig 23495 bp, 23 predicted proteins | sample SSMForm13_FD_201033 | JGI IMG/M metagenome (GOLD analysis project Ga0272444, IMG submission 201033) | Marine sediment archaeal communities from Little Sippewissett salt marsh, Falmouth, MA, United States - SSM-Form-13 | ecosystem: Environmental > Aquatic > Marine > Wetlands > Sediment ...
GAAGATATGTGGCATCGGCCTTGTGGGTGCAGCCATCACCCTCCTGTTATTTGCGCTGGCTGTGGTTCTGGATCGTGTGATCGGGCATCCGGTTCTGATGCTACATTCAGCACCATTGAAGGCCGTTGGAATCCTGGTGATCATCCTCGGACTGGGTCTTCATTTCTGGGCCTTTTGGACCCTGCGGCAGTGGTGGGCCGATGACAGGCTCTGCACCACCGGTCCCTTCAGATATTTCCGTCATCCCATGTATGCTGCCTGGATTACGTTTGTATCCTCCGGTGCGGCCCTGTATCTGAATTCCTGGGTGTATGTCCTCTGGGTGTTGGCCCTGCATCCCATCTGGCATCTTCTTGTAAGGAAAGAAGAAACCTTGATGATGCATACGTTCGGGGATGTCTACCGCGCGTACGCCGCTCGAACCGGACGGTTTCTTCCGCGGCTGTTCATAGGTACGTGTTAACGATTCCCGTAAACGGCAATGCCCTTACAGATTCCCCCTGTACCGCTTATTGAAGCGGGAGAGCTGACGCGTCATGTCTCGCGTACGATATGGCACTGAGGGAGTCACCCCACAACCGTGAAACCTTGAACCGCTGGACCCTGAACGTTGTTTGCTTGTATAAGGTGCTAACATGATCGCCTATTGTGGATTAGACTGTACCCATTGCGAGGCATACCTCGCCACTACGGAGGACAGCCAAGCCATGAGGGAGGAAACCGCCCGCAAATGGTCAAGAAGATACAACGCGGATATTCAGCCCGACCAGATCAACTGCCAGGGGTGCAAATCAGACGGCTAGAAATTCTTTTTCTGCGATATATGCGAAATCCGTCAGTGCGCAATGACAAGAGGCGTGGACCATTGCGGTGCCTGTCAAGACTACATATGCGACACCCTCGCTGATTTTGTTCAGCTCGCGCCCGAGGTAGGAAAAGCACTCGAAAAACTACATCTATCCAACACGCGGACTTGACCATCTCTGATGGCTTCGTGTGAGTAAATGAAACGGATCATACAAACCTACAAACGCATTTTCTTGTTTTTTGTGACAGTGAACCAGGGAATAAAAGCACGAACACGTAAGAAAACAGAGACGAAAGGAGTTGGACCATGAGTTATGAGACGATCATTGTTGACGTGGGCGATGATTTTGTTGCGGACATCACGCTCAATCGCCCGAAAAATCTGAACACCTTTAATGTTCCCCTGGCTCAGGAACTGAACCAGGCCCTTCAGGAACTGGACGCAGACAGGCAGGTGCGCGTCATTATCTTGAAGGGGGCGGGCAAGGCATTCTGTGCAGGGATTGATGTAAGTGGTTTTTCAGAAAAGAGCACCATGGAGTATCGGGACTGGGTCGAGTGCATGGAGAACCCGCTCGTTACCATAAGCCGTATGGACACGCCGGTCATTGCCCAGGTGCATGGGGTGGCTGCGGCAAACGGGGCAGGTCTGGTAGCCGCTGCCGATCTCGCCGTTGCCGGCGAAAACGCGCGCCTCGGGCTGACCGCCATCAACGTCGGCCTGAACTGCATCGGGCCGGTGGTACCGGTGAGCCGATCCGTCGGGCGAAAGCGGGCCCTGGAAATGCTGTTTTTCGGCAATCTGATTTCATCCAAAGAGGCGTTGGAGATGGGGCTCATCAACCGGGTCATACCGGAAGACGATCTGGATAAGGAGACACGCAACTGGGCCGCCATATTGGCCCAGAAGAGTCCCATCGCACTGCAGATCGCCAAGAAGGCGTTTTATGCGGCCGCAGACCTGGACTACTACAAGGCCTTTGAATATATGAACGAGGCCTTTGCACGGCTTAGCTCCACCCAAGACGCCAAGGAAGGAATCCAGGCGTTCCTGGAGAAACGGCAGCCTGTGTGGAAGGAGAAGTAGCAGGGTATCGTGAGAGAGATGTCGTTGAGCTGATTGGGGTGATTCTGGGAAGCCGGGATTTTTGAGAAATCGGAAGAGGCCCTACCCCTCCAAAAGGCGCCGCTGCAAGAGTGCCTGAAGGTCGCGGCGTCCGTCGGCTATCAGCAGGACATACACGGTGTGACCCAATACCCGGTAGATGATTCCGTAGGGTTTGAAGAAGATTTGCCGGTATTCGCGGATCCCCAGTTCCAGGAGTTCTTTTGGATAGGCGCCTCGGTTCGGCGATTCGGTCAGACTTGCGAGCGCCATCTCAATTTGGTCAAGGACGTGGTCTGCCTTTGAAGGAGAATCATGCGTAAAGATGTATCGATCAATCTCCTCCATATCGCGAGCCGCATCATTCGTCACGAAGACCGAGAAGGCCACTACCGATCTCCCCGGCGCTGACGAATACGCGTGATCACGTCCTCCACACGCTCCACCTTTCCTTCATCAATCTGACGGTTGCCTAAGGCAAGGATTTTCAAGAGCGCCAAGGTTTCCTGGGTTTGCTCGTAACTTGCGATGTCCTGAACGACAGCCTTGGCCTCGCCGTTTTGGGTGATGATCAACGGTCTTTGGTGTTCGGCCAGACTCCTGACGATCTCGGCCGTATGGGCCTTCAAGTAACTTATGGGTTTTATCTGAATGGACAGGTTCATGGAATGCCTCCTTTGCTCAAACCATGTCCAAATATAGTCCGAATAAAGGTCGAGCGTCAAGGGATATAAAGAGAAATGGCTGGCACATTCGCAGGAGAGGTGATACGCTCGCAAACACGAGAGAAATACGCTTGAGCAAATCAAACGCCCTCAATCAAACCAGATTCACAGACCCAGCCTGCAAGGAAAGGCCGCACTCCTTAAGTATGGAAGGTCTGAGTGACAAGGTAAGAAAGCCGGCAAGGGTTCAGCAGTGGTGACCGCCTATATTCTTGGTGTTCTTCGGATGTTGGCCCTGCTCTCGATGGCTATCTTTGCGTGTCGTGTATTGAGCCGTGGCGTATGAATGAACAATCCCTGATATTGATTCTGGAGGCCATGGCAATTTATTTCCTGGTCCTCTGGACCCATTCCCTCCGCCATCGATTCGGCCTGGCCTATTTCTACGCCCTCATCGGCGGGTTGACCGCGGTCATGAGCTGGGTGACCGATGCCGGGGTCAAGGTGGAGGTCATGGGCATCACCTTCATGGTCGGTTCCACGGTTTTCTACACCTCCCTCCTTTTGAGCGTATTTGTGGTGTATGTGTTTGACGGGCCCCGTGCCACGCGGATCGCCATCTCAACGGTGGTGGGCGTCTCCATCCTCGTACCGCTGGTTGCGGCAGCCCTCCACCTTCAGATGAAAACCTCCCATCACGCACCCCTGGGATATGTCCCCATACCCAGCCTGAGAATCAATGCGGCGTCGGTGGCAGCCACGCTGGTGGACCTTGTTTTTCTTGCCATCTCCTGGGAATTTTTGGGCCGGGAGCCTTTACACATGTTTCTCTGGCTCCGCGTCTTTATCACCCTTCTCGGTGTCATGTGGCTGGATGTGATCCTTTTTGCCACCGGCGCCTTTGCACCGGGCCCCGAATATCTGGCCATCATCAAGGGATCGCTCTTGAGCCGCCTGATCATGTCGATCTTTGCGTGTCCCTTTCTCTGGATCTATTTCAGACGGCAGGACCGGATCAACGGAATCCGTATTGAAAATCGACCGGTGCTCGCCATAATAAAACAGGTGGCCGAAATCAAGAAGGAACTGACCCTGGCCCAGCAGGAAATCGAACGGAGAAAGGCCCTTGAAAAGGAACGTGAGGAATTGATCGGGGAGCTCCAGCAGGCCCTTTCGGAAATCAAAACGCTTCAAGGGTTTCTCCCCATCTGCGCCAATTGCAAGAAGATCCGGGATGACGAGGGATACTGGCAACAGATTGAAAAGTACGTTGAGGAACGTTCGGATGCCCGATTTAGCCACGGCATCTGTCCCGAATGCGCCAAAAAGCTCTATCCGGAATACTACAACCCTTAGTCATTTTCAGGAAGGCCTCAGATCAACGAAAGGAGAATTCATGGAAATCCAGAACATACTGATTCTAGGGTCAGGCACCATGGGACACCAGATCGGGCTCCTCTGCGCAGCGCACGGGTATGAGGTGGTGCTATACGACATCCAGGCGGAGATGATGGACGCGGCCCGAAAACGGGTGGAGGCCGGCGCAGCCAGGATGGCGGCCAAGGGTATCATTCAAGAGCAGGACAAGACCGATATATTGAATCGGATGGCCTATACCACGGACCCTCACAGAGCTGCCGAAAACGCGGACCTCCTCAGTGAATCCGTTCCTGAGGACCCTCTTCTGAAAGGAAAGGTCCTTGGCCAGTTCAATGAATTGTGCCCTGAGACAACCCTTTTCACCTCCAATACCTCTTCCCTCATCCCCTCCATGTTTGCTGAGGCCTCAGGCAGACCGGACCGGCTCTGTGCCCTCCATTTTCACGATGTATTTCTCTCCAACATCGTGGATGTCATGCCGCACCCGGGGACGTCTCCTGAAACCCTTGATACGGTCAAGACCTTTGCGGAATCCATCGGGCAGATCCCCATTCTACTCCACAAGGAGCATAACGGGTATGTGTTCAACAACATGCTGATGGTTCTGCTGGAGTCCGCCCTGACCCTTGCGGAAAAAGACGTGGCGTCCATCGAGGACATCGACCGATCCTGGATGGGGGTCATGCACACAGACGCCGGGCCTTTTGGGACCATGGACGCCATCGGCCTGGATACGGTCTACAAGATAACGGATTATTGGGCGAAGGTCCGAAACGACGAACAGGCCAAGAGAAATGCCGCTTTTCTAAAAGAATATATCGAACAAGGCCATACCGGACGAAAATCAGGCCGGGGATTCTATACATACCCCGACCCCGCCTTTCGGGAACCGGATTGGATCCGATCCAAGACGTCCATCCGGCCCGGATGAAAGGATATGATGTTATGGGGCTGGGGCGGGAATGACGGGCGTGGAGGCTTTTCACGAGACCATCAGCCTTAGATTCCTAAAAATGCGGAGCGGAAGATGTCGCTTTGAAGGAGTTCCTGACCGGTCCCCTGTTCGGTGATGCGGCCGGTCTGCAGGACATATCCCCGGTCGGCCAGTTCCAGGGCCTCACGCACGTTCTGTTCCACCAGTAGGATGGTCATTCCCTGGTCTTTGAGTTTGCGAACCGTGTCCAGGACCTCGTCCACCAAAATGGGCGCAAGTCCCAGGGACGGTTCGTCCAGCATGAGGAGGTTAGGGTTGGACATCAGACCACGGCCGATGGCGACCATCTGCTGCTCACCACCCGAAAGCGTGGACGCGGCCTGGGATCGCCGCTCCATCAACCGAGGAAAGAGCCTGTACACAAACTGGAGATTCTGTTCAATGGCATCCTTGTCGTGAAGGATGTAGGCCCCCAGTCTGAGATTGTCCTCCACGGAGATGGGCTGAAAGAGCATCTTCTCTTCGGGAACGTAAATAATACCCTTTTTTACCACCTGTTCGGTTCGAAGCCGCTGGATTTCCTCTCCTTGAAACACCACGCGGCCCTCAAATACCGACTGCGCCCCGATGATAGCCCTAAGGAGGGTCGATTTTCCCGATCCGTTGGCCCCTACCACACAGACCGTCTCGGCCTCTTCGACCTCAAGAGACACCCCGTGCAGAACCGGGAGCCCTGAGTAACGGACCTTAATATCTTCTATCTGTAGAACCGGTTGGGGCATAATTGTAAGTGTCTAAAGTGTGCTAAAGTGTCTAAAGTTAAGGAATAATCCCATATTCAATATTCGTTATCCAGTATCAAGCATCCAGTATCCAGTTTCACCCCGCCCCGTGTTCTTTCACATACCGCTCCCCGAGATAGGCCTTGATGACACGCTGATCCCTCGCAATATCTTCAGGCTCCCCTTCCGCGATCTTCTTACCGTAATCCAGGACAATCAACCGGTGGGTCACCTTCATAACCAGTTCCATCACATGCTCAATGAGCATCACCGTAATGCCCATGTCGTCGTGCACATGCCGGATGCTGGCCATAATGATATCGATCTCATTCGGATTGAGCCCGGCCGCCACTTCATCCAGGAGCAACAGTTTGGGGCCTGCTCCGATGGCCGTGGCCATGGTCACCTGCTTCTGGGCAGCCACCGGCAGTTCACTCACGAGATAGCCGGAAAGGTCCCTGATGTTTAGGTCCTTCAGGATATCAGTGGCCCGGGACTTGGCGCGGGATCGGGACGCCGTCCGCATGAAACACCCCACCATGACATTCTCCTGCACGGTGAGGTCCCCGGCAGCCACGTACACCTGAAACGTTCGGCCCAGTCCCCGCCGGGCCACTTCGTGGGCCCTGAGCGACGTGATGTCCTCGCCGTTAAAAACAATCTGACCGGAGGTTACCGCATGATGGCCGGAGATGCAGTTGAAGAAGGTGGTTTTCCCCGCACCGTTGGGACCGATGACACCCACCAGTTCTCCCTTTTCCATCTCAAAGGAAATGTCGTCGTTGGCCACCAGACCGCCAAAGGACTTGCTGAGATGATGGACCTCAAGGAGTGGCATTACGCACGCTTCCTCCGCCTGATCTTTTCGATGATACCCCAGATGCCGCGCGGCTCATAGGCTGAGATCAGCATGATGATCACCGCATAGATAATGAGATCGATGCCCACCAGCCCGGCCTGGGCGCCCAGCCATGCCTTGAGATAGCTCTTCAACGGGATCAATATACCCGCCCCGATGATGGGTCCCCACAGGGACCCGGCCCCGCCCAGCATGGCCATGAGCGCGATAAGGATCGAAATATCGAGGCTCATGGTGTCTTCCGGTTCGATGTTTTTGATATAGCAGGCATGAAACGACCCCACCACGCTGACAAACGCCGTGGCAATGGCGTAGGTCTTGATCTTGGCCCAGTGCACATTGATCCCCAAAGAGCGGGCCACATCTTCATTGTCTTTGATGGATCGGAGCTGAAATCCTAACCGGGATTTACGGAACCAGTTGACATAGAGGATTCCGATGAAGAAGATGCCCAGGATAACATAGAAATAGTAGATATCTTCTTTAAATATCAGCCGCAGGAAATCGGGGGGGTGGTACTTGATGGGGGAGATTTCCAGCCCCCTGGCGGCCCCCACAAAATCCCAGACCTCGAAGATGTCTTTTAACACCAGGGAGGTGGCGATGGTGGCGATGGCAAAATAGTGTCCCTTGAGGCGAAAGAGCGGATATCCGATGATGAAGGACCAGGTCACCGAAAAGACGACGCCGATGGGCATGGAGACCCAGAACGGAATATCCCAGCGGATCAGCATGATCGCGGTGGTATAGGCCCCGATCCCCACATACTGGGCCTTGCCCAGATCCACCTGCCCCCCATAGCCGCCGATGGTGTTCCATCCCATGCCGTAGAGGGCAAACATGAGGAACTGGATCATGGTGGACATGGCGAAGGCAGAGTGAGGGAAAACAGGGAACAGAATCAGGGCGATGGCAAAAAGGCCCGCGATTGTCAGATCCAGACGCGGGAAGTCGGAGAAATCGAGGGCGTTTCTTACTGCTTCCATCCGAAAAGCCCCCTCGGCCTCAGGACCATGATGACAAAATAGGCCGCATAGACCCACATGTACTTGAATGATGTCATGGGGATATCCATCATCCAGTCGAATTCAAAGGTGTAGGTCATAAAATCCCAGAATCCGGGGAGTTCGGTAATCAACCCCACCACCAGCCCGGCGAAGAAGGCCCCTGGCACACTCCCGAACCCGCCCAGGGCCACGATGGCAAAGGCGATCATGGTAAACAGAAGCCCCACAAAGGGGTTCACGGACCAGAAGTTGACGATGAGTGCCCCCGCAATGGTCACAGAGCCACCGCCGATCCCCCATGCCAGGGCGTTCATCCGTTCAGTGGGAATCCCCATGTACCGGGCTCCCTGGGGGTTCAGGGCGGTTGCCGTAAGTGCCTTACCGATTTTTGTGCGGTTCATGAGGAGCCAAACGCCTACGAAGGCCACCACCGACAGTCCGGCGGCCGCCAGTTTGGTGGCCGGAATAATAATCCCCATGCCGATATCGAAACTCTTACCTACCAGTATTCCGTGATGAAGGGACCGGTCCTCGGATCCGAAAATAAGGAGTGCCAGGTTCCTCAAGAATAACATGAGGCCGAAGGTGCCGAGAAGCTGGGCCACCATGGGGCCCCTCAGGACAAATTTGATGAAACCGTAGTAGCAGACAATGCCCAGGAGAAAACCCACAACCCCGGCCACTGGCAGGGTGAAGAGGGGGTCCAGGCCGGTGGCCTGGGCCGTCAGCAGACCGGTGTACATCCCGATCATCAAAAACTCTCCATGGGCAAAGTTGACGATATCCATCACCCCAAAAATAATCGTCAGACCCAGGGCCACCAGGGCGAGGACCATTCCGATCAACAGACCGGCGAATATGGAGCTTGCGAGAATGTCCAATAACAACTCCGTGAATGTCAGCGAAACCCTAAGGCGGGACGTAGCCGCAACCCAATGTCGTCCATCAACTCGAAGCTGAAAGCTGAAAGGCGCCTGCTGGCCCACGTTTCCTTTGAGCTTTGACCTTTGAGCGTTCGGCTCTGAAAACCATTGCGCTTCTATCATGCAACAGTTTTCCTGTCTTTCACGACAGAAAGCTTGGAAACGTACCAGGTACTAAGCATGTCCCCTTCCGTAGCGGGCGGTAGGGGACAAGAGGATGAACCGCATACGATCTATTTGAATTCAGGAAACGGATAAATCATATCTGCTGAAGAGACATCAAAAGGATAGACGATCTCAAGCTCCATCTTACCCTCTTTGCCTTTCTGGTACTGACCGATAAGGCCGGAGCCCAGGACGTTTTGGCCCAGTTCTTTCCCCTTGGTGGAAAACTTGATCCCCTGCCAGGGTACCACCAGATCCTTACCCGGAATATCGATGGTATTGGCTGCCGCCTGAATCGCCTTGGGCGCGGTTGAGCCGGCCTTCTCCAGCACGGCCACCCAGGTCTGAAGCCCGGTAAAGGCCCTGGCCGAGGCCCCCCCGAGATCGTTTCCGGTCTTCTTCTTGTACAGGGCGTTGACCTGTCCGGCCAACTTCTTGATCTGTACGACTTTGGGAAGAAAAACAGTCCGTGTCAGGATACCGTTGATGCTGTCGCCCAGGGTCTCCCGAAATTCTGGCTTTTCAAACCCTGCGTCCTGACCCCATATGATCTTGGGATGGGCCTTCTGGGCCTTCAGGGTCTTGACCATCAAAATGGCATCCGAGGTATAGGACGCAAAGAGCATAACATCCGGGCGCGCCGCCTTCAGGGAACGGACCTCGCTCGATAGGTCCACGGACTTGGCCGCATACAGGAGGGACTTTCTCAGCTTAAACCCATATTCCTCTGCAAATTCCTTGATCAGTCCGGAGACATGAGAACCCCATTCCGTCTTTTCACAGGCAGAGGCGATGGTATCGATATCCTCCTTGGGTATCGCCTTCACGCCCTGGACCTTTCCTTTGGTCAGCCCCACCAGGAATTCAAACAGGTCCTTGGTAAACCATTTGTCATGCGGGGTCGTCCGCCAAAACCACTTGAACCCACGCTCGGTGAGGGCCGGAGAGGTGGAGGAGCCGTTGATCATGGGGATCTTGTACTGCTCACACACGGCACTGACCGTCTTGGTCACTGAACTGAAGTAGCATCCCAGAATCCCGTCCACCTTGTCATCCAGGATCAGTTTTTTGGCCAGGTCCGCACCCAGGGTAGGATTCCCCTGATGATCCTTGAAGATGAGCTTGATCTTGGCGCCGCCCAGGTTTTTGACTCCCTGGTTCTGGGCCATGGGCATGGCGAGTTCGGGCATCACGCTATTGGCGATTTCGGCCGCCAGTTCGGCGCCGGCGCGCAGCTCACGTCCTGCGGCAGCGGCCCCGCCGGTCAACGGATATATCACACCGATCTTGACCTCCTCTGCCGCAGAGACAGCGGTCGGCCCCATAAGCCCGACGACTGCCAGCACACTTAGAACCACCATTCCCAGCCGTATTGCTGATTTCATCTCTGAACCTCCTTTGTTGGGGCTGCCGCCCGTTTTAGTTTTATTAGATAAATACTGAAACGACTACGACAAGAATGAGTTAGATTCTTAAAAATCGATGAGAGAGTTTATCTGTCAGAAGTACGACAACCACTTTGGGACGCGGATATTTCCCGTGAAACTGGAAATTCTGAATTAGAGGCCAAGGTGTATTTTATCGGTTTCAATTTTCAATTCCGGCCTGGGGAATAATCTCAAATATATTTGAAAAGAGGATTTCTAGAGGATCAACGTGGGGCTCGTATCTCAGTCGTAATGTAACGCCTCTTCAATACGGATCGGTCTCGTGAAATACTTCATCTTCCTTTCACACATTAGATGTTACGTTTATCTTGTCACTCCTCATACCATAGCAAGACCTGCTTGTAAAGCGCTCCGGTTCATATCCAAAAATTCTGCCGGGACGCGGCTTTCAAGCACCATGGCAATGGACTCCGGGCGCAACAGGCCGGTTAATCCGATGAGTGCCCCCAGCATACAGATGTTGAAGACGATGGGATTACCGATATCGTTCACCACCGCATCGTACATGTCCAGCTCCACTTGTCGCGCATCCACACGGGGGTCCTGCCGAACAAAATGACGATCGGTGAGTAGCAGTCCTCCTGGACGGAGGACTTGCGAAAACCGGTCATAAGCTGCCTGGGTCAGACAGACCGCCAGATTCGGCTGGGCCACCTTGGGATAAAAGATAGGTTCTGTGGATATGATGACATCGGCCCGCGTGGCCCCGCCCCGGGACTCGGGTCCATAGACCTGGGTCTGGACCGCATTCAGATTTTCATAGATAACTGCGGCCTCAGCCAGAATGATGGCTGCTGTGATGACACCCTGGCCACCGGAACCACTGAATATGATGCGTCGCGTATCCATACGAAACAGGTTCAAAGCGTTTGGCGAGCTTACTGGGTTTATGCGGTTTGTTCGCTAAGTTCGTTGGGTTCAGTGGGTTAATCCGTATCTTCCACGTCTTGATTCGGATAGGGCGGCCTGTCTTCGTCCACAAAAACACCCCGCTCGATCAGGTCGGGCTGGGCCTCTTTCTTCTTGGAACCGATGGTACAGGTGCCGTCCCGGTACCATTCCATCATTTTAACGCCGTCCCCCAGCTTGTTCTGTCTGCCAAAATAGAGGGGACACTGGGACATGACCTCCACCACTGAAAACCCCTTGTGACGAATGGCCTTTACAATGATTCGTGTCAATTCCTTCGCATGAAATGTGGTGGTCCTGGCGACAAACGACGCCCCGGCGCCCTTGGCCAGTTCGACGATGTCAAATGCAGGGGTCTGGACGCCCCCCTCTGCGGTAGCGGTTCGCATCCTTAGCGGCGTCATGGGTGACCCCTGACCTCCGGTCATCCCGTAAATGCGGTTGTTCATGATCAGGGCGGTCAGATCGATATTGCGGCGGGCGGCGTGTATAAAATGATTGCCGCCGATGGCAAGGGCATCGCCGTCGCCCATAGGCGCCACAACCGTGAGATCGGAACGCCCCAGTTTGACACCGGTGGCAAAGGCCAGGGCCCTGCCGTGCAGGGTGTGCATCGTATGGAAATCGAGATAGCCGACGATACGGGAAGAGCATCCGATCCCCGATACCAGCACCACCTCGTTCTTCTTGAGACCCATCTGTTCAACAGCTCGGATCATGCCGGACATGACAATGCCGTGGCCGCAGCCGGGACACCAGATATGCGGGAAAAAGCGCTGACGCAGGTAATCCTTGACCGCCATGCTCACACCCCTTTTCCTTGGATCATGTTGAGCATCCGGAGGATGTCGGCGGGGGAAATAAAGACCCCGTCAAACCGGTTGGCGAGAAAGATCCTTTCAGGGCAGGATACGGCCTTTTTCACCTCATGGTATATTTGACCCCGGTTCATCTCGACCACCAGCACCAGGCGCCGGCCTTCACATTTCGCCCGAATCGTTTTCGATGGAAAGGGCCACAGGCTCTGCATTTCGAAAAGGCCTAATCTCTCTCCCCCTTTACGGCGATCCATCACCAGTTGAAGGGCGCTCCTCGCCGAACTCCCATATGAGATCAGCAGAATGTCGGCATCCTCCACATAATATTCCTTATGCCGGGCAATGCTGTCTGCGCGATTTTCCAGTTTGTCGACCAGATGATGCAGCAGATCATAGGCGATATCAGGATCGGTGGAAGGGAATCCCCACATGTCATGAACCAGACCGGTCACATTGTAACGGTGCACGCCGCCGAAACTGCTCATGGGAAGTCTGCCGTCCTCACGCCTCAGATAAGGGTGAAAATTGGTCCCCTCAGGGACGGACGTCCATAGCCGTTCAATGATCTCGATCTCACCAGGGGCAGGGATGACCACTTTTTCCCGCATATGAGCCACCACCTCATCAAGCAGGAGAATCACCGGGGTCCGAAAGGTTTCTGCGATATTGAAGGCCTCCACGGTCATGAGGAATACATCCTGCAGCGTAGAAGCCGTCAATGAGGCAATGGCATGGTCCCCGTGCGTGCCCCAACGGGCTTGAAGCACATCGCCCTGTGCCACGGATGTGGGGAGACCGGTGCTGGGCCCGCCCCTCTGTACGTTGACAATCACCGACGGAACCTCGGTCATGATCGCATAACCGATGGCTTCCTGCATCAGTGAGAAACCAGGGCCGCTGGTGGCGGTCATCACCTTGAGACCCGTGAGCGAGGCGCCGATGATCGTGCACAGGGACGCAATTTCATCCTCCATCTGGATGAACGTCCCGCCTTCCTCGGGAAGTCGTCTGGAGAGGATTTCAGCAATTTCCGTGGAGGGTGTGATCGGATACCCGGCGTAGAATTGAAGCCCGGCATAGAGCGCCCCTTGGGCCACGGCCTCGTTTCCCTGAATGAATTTCACATTGGATCGCTCGGGACTCATCTCTCCACCAGTTCAATGGCCATATCCGGACATCTCAGCTCACAGAGCCCACAGCGCTTGCAGGTATCGGGCTTGACCCAGCAGGCCTTCTCATGATCATCCAGTATCAAGGCCTCCTCCGGGCAGAAGGCCACACAGATGCCGCACCCCTTGCACCATTCTGTGTTGATCACCACGTCCCGATCTTTTCCCATAAATAATGCCCCTTACAAAAGGGTCAGGTCCTCGTCTTTCATGTCAGAGACGAACATGTGACCGGGGGAATGGGTGATCACCAGAGGGAGCGCAGCGGACATGACGGCCAAGAGGGTGGTGACGCCGCAGGCCCAGAAGACCGGTATCTCCCCGTCACGGATGGTCACCGGATCGCCGAAATCCGGGTGGTCCAGATCCCGGATCCCGAGCGCATCGGGCGACCCCACGTGTATGGGGGCCCCATGGGTGAGGTGGAAACGCGTGGTGACCTGGGTTGCACGTATGGCCTGTTCCGGGAGCATGGGTCGCATGGTCACCACCAGCGGACCGGAAAAAGGCCCTGCTGAAATCGTATCACGGTTCGTGGTGTACATGGAGACGTTCTTTTCTTCTTCCAGGTTTCTCACCGGCACCCCTGCCGCCACCAACGCATTCTCAAACGAAAAGCTGCATCCCAGAAGAAAGCTCACCGGGTCCTGATCAAAAAAAGGGGTCACATTATCTGTCTCTTCTGTAAAGGTCCCTTGGCGAAATACCCGGTAAAGCGGCACATCCGACCGCAGGTCCGCCCCCGGGGCGATCCTCGGTTCCCACTGACCCGGCTCCAATACATCGAGGATCGGACACGGCTTGGGATTGCGTACGCAGAAGAGCAGGAAATCAAAGGCTGCCTCCCGGGGCAGCATGACCAAGTTGGCTTGGACGTATCCTTTGGCCACACCGGTTGTCGGTGTCTTCCATTGGCCCGACCGTATGCGTTCGCGCAAATGTGATGCGGATAGATCCTCTTTCACAACAATCCCTTTGTGAAACCTTAGACGCTTGGTCTCAAACTTCTCCGCATGATGCGAAGATCCTCTGAACAGATATACGCTCAAAGGTGCAGTTAACGGTTTATCACGAAGAGAACGAAGAAACTCTAAATTATGTTTTTCACGGCCTTCTTCGTGACCTTCGTGAACTTCGGGGTGAGATCCCTGTTTTGGTTGCGGCGGATAGAGCGCATTGGGGTCCCTTGCCCCAGGGTCTCAATTATTCACTATTCACTATTCAATCTTCAATAACCACGCAGTCCCTGCAAACCTTGCGGCCGTCTTTTTCCATTAGTTTCGAGGCCATGACCGGTTCACCGCATTTTTCACAGATCTCAGAGGATTCAATGACCGCCTTTGGCGGCAGGTCCGCATCAACCCATTGAATGACAAACAGGCCGTCGGTGGGCGTGTCCAGGATCTTACGGCATCGCTCATGATGCAGGTCCCAGAACATCCGATCTTCCTCTTCGGTGGCGGTCTCCTCGCGGATCTTCTTGAAGAGTTCCTGTTGCGTTTCACTGGGAGGGGCATCATCGGGTTTCTTGGCCACCCTCACGCCCTTACCTGATGTTCTACCCAGAAACGTGAACACCTGTTTCCCATGATCCTTAAAAATAAAATTACCTTTGCCAAAGGTACACCCGGTCAGGACCTGGACCGCGTCCACGCCGCACGCATTGTTTTCCACAATGGCCACCAGCTCTTCGTCCTCGGCCCGCTTCTGCTCCAAGGCCTCGAGCGCCGCCTTGGACGCCCGGTAGCCGATGGCCAGGCCCGGGCAGATATGGCCATGAAAGTCCGCACACCGTTTAAAATCATCACTTGCCAAGATATCGTCTGCACGCATAAGGGTTCCTTTCAACGATTCCGATAAACAAAGAAAGTCTTCACAGAGGACAGTGTACCGTCACAACCCATGACTGTCAAGCGAGTCACATCATGCCTAAAGGACTTCGTGGATGTGACAGGCCTGGACTTCCAATCGGTCGTCGACCGCCATTACCGTCAAGACCATATCGAAGAGATCTCTCTGAAGGCAGAAGATGGGATCTTCCCGTGGAAGATAGGTCTTCGCTCCTGTGATGAACTTCTGGGCGGTCTGCTGAAAAACCACCTCGTGAAATGCCTGAACCGGATCAAAAGGGGTTCCAGAGAGAAGGTGTTCCAGATAGTCCGCACATGCCTCGTCTTCAGGGGCCGGTCGCTGGGCCCGCTCTCCCATGGCCACGAGGGTAACCCCTTCCGGGGCCTTATTACGAACATAAGCGGCAATGGCCTTTGCCATCACAAAGCTGCCCAAGACCACTTCTTCTGCGTTCTTGAAGGCAGCGGTGGCACCGGTCACGCCGGCGGTGGTGCGATGGATCACGGTCCTCCCTTTGAAAAAGGAAGTGCCTTTCTGAATAATATGGCTGGGCGAATTTCCCAGATCCGCGCCTTGTATCGGCACCTCATTGACCTCCCCCACCAGTATCGCACCGGGATTCTGATGCTTGCGCATGAGTGCCTGTTCGGGATCCGCCTCTAAGATGACCCGGTCCGCCCCGAAGTGAAAGAAGAGCGGGGCACAGGAAAAGGCCCTGAATACATCAATGATCACCGCAAGCCCTTCCGCTGCTTTCGCCCCCTTTTCGCAACATTTTCTGAGAATTTTCATAAGGGTTTACCTTCCGTGTCCCCTTCCTTCAGCTCAATCCCTGGCAACTACTTCTCAACCGGAGCAATGCCGAGCGCACCGGTCGGGCATATTCGAACACATGCCGGGGCCAGACCCCTATCCACACGTTCCGTGCAGAAATGACATTTAGCCATTTTCCCATCAAGGAATTTCGGCACCCCGAAGGGGCAGACCATCAGGCAGCTATGGCATCCAATGCAGATATTTTCGTTCAAATGGACAATGCCGTCCTCGGACCTCTTGTAGATGGCGCCTGTGGGGCAGACCGTTATGCAGGGGGCATCATCGCAGTGGTGACACGAAATAGAGATGAAGTCGATGGAGGGACCCGAGTATTCATCCCGCTCGATCCGGATCACATGCCGGAAAGAAGGGCCTCCACCCGGAAGATCGTTCTGATCCATGCAGGCCACCACACATGCCATGCAGCCGCTACATCGTAACCCGTTGAACTGAAACCCTATGGTTGCCATACCCCTCTTTCTCGCTGAGCCCCTTAGGCTGAGTCTTTCGCCTTACCTGAAATCCTTCGCACCTCACAAAGCAATGACTTGAATCCCGGATACCCTGATATGGGATCGACGTAATCAGGCTCGATCACTTCATTCACGTCAGCGCCTGGATAACCGTGATACATGTTGATGGTTCCAGAGGGCACTGTCTCTGTAAGATGGGCCTTCACACGGATGCGGCCTCTTCTTGTTGACAATTCCACCCAGTCGCCGGATGAGATCTTCCGTTCTCTCGCATCCATTGGATGGATATCCACCATCGGATCGGGATGCAGGTATCGAATCCACGGGAGTCGGTAGGTCCTGGAATGAACTAGCATAGGGAGTCGCGCCCCGGTGGTGAGGATCAGGGGAAAAGTCTCGGACATGTCAGGCGTTGCCGGACGACTGAAATTCGGCTCCCGATACTGAGGAAGGGGATCGAAGCCCATCTCTTTCAACACGGCAGAGGTGAACTCCATTTTGCCTGATGGTGTGGAGAAGCCGGCATCCTGATACTTCTGATAAGGCGGCATGCGCACATGTTGGATTGGACAGCCGCCTGGATGTCGTTTCAGTTCCGATACACATAAACCGGTTGGCTTCAGAATCCAGTCCATACATCCTTCATAACCTTTTTTCAGTAAGGCATCCTCCGGAGTAATCCTGGATGCCAAATCCAAAATCACATCCACGTCCGGCCGCGATTCGCCAATCGGCTCAATTACAGGCGAGGTCCAGATCACGTACTGTTCAGGATAAAATTTGAGTTCACTCCGTTCAAAGGAACTGCAGGCGGGGAGCACCAAGTCGGCCAGCCTGGCCGTATCGGTCATGAACAGATCCACATCCACGAAAAAATCGAGCTTCTTCAGGCTGTCACACATAAAATCAGATCCCGGCCACATGCGATGATTGATTCCGAAGCCCACGACCGCCCGCACCGGATAGGGCTTCCGTTGCTGTATCTGAAACGGGAGATGAATGGCCTGGGCTTCGGGGATCAAACGGCACCACACCGGGTAGCGGTCTTCGCCAATGCGGGGGGCCATCTCCTCCCAGGGGCGGGATTGCTCAAAGGCCGCCTGCCGGGTCACCACGCCATTGACCACATAGAGATAGGAAGGCGGTGCCACATAGTTCCCCCCTTCGCGATCGAAGTTCCCGGTCAACCCGATGAGGGCGGTGATGGCCCGGTGGTTCTGAATGCCGTTGGTATGATGGACTGTGGCATTGGGACCTGTCAAAATGGCTGCCGGTTTGGTGGTGGCATATAGCCTCGCCGCCCGCTGTATCAGTTCTGCCGAAACGCCGGTGATCTGTTCCCCAAGGGCCGGAGGGAATTGCTGTACATAGGCGAGGTATTCTTTAAAACCGATGGTCCACTCTTCAATGAATTTCCGATCAAAAAGCCGTTCCTCGATGATCACGTGGGCCATGCTCAGGGCCAGGGCACCGGAGGTGCCAGGACGAATCCTAAGATGGATATCGGCATGGGATGTCAAGGGGGTGATCAGCGGTCCGACTTCGATAACGTGGACCCCTCTTTCGATTACATCCAACAACTTTCGGGCAGCCGACGTGTTGGAGTAAAAGGGATTGGTGCTCCACACCATCAGGCAATTGGATTTGGACATGTCAGCTCGCGCGGCCACCCCATAGTTCAGTTTCGAGGCCAGAAGCGCCCCAGCAGAACAGGTGCTCGATTCCGAGCAGTAATTGGGCGATCCGAAGCTGTGGGCCAATCGTTTCAGGAAGGGTCTCATCCATTTGGGGTATCCGGCATAAAAGGCTATGGATTCAGGACCCGATTCCTCACGGATTCGAAGGAGCTCCCCCGCAATCCGGTCCAAGGCCTCATCCCAGGAAATGGGTTCGAAGGTACCCGAATCCCTGTCCCCCTTTCGCAACAAGGGAAACCGAATGCGGTCCGGATGATAGATATACTGACGGCTGGCAGCTCCCTTGGAGCAGAGGGTCCCCTGGTTGTGGGGGTTCTCACCGGTTCCCTCCACCTTGATTACCACCCCGTCTTTGACATAGGCGTCGATGCCGCAGTGAGACAGGGGGTTGCAGATGGAACAAATGGTCTTTCGAATCTCGATACCCCTCGAGAGGGCTGGGATCTTGCCGTTCGGGATCGGTGATTGGATCTTAAAGGTATTCACAGCCATGATTCTACCGTCCGAGGTTCTTGTAACATATTGATATCATTAGATGCAGAAATCCCACGACGTCATTCCGGCCCCGCATTAAGTGCGGGATAAACCGCAGCCGAAACCCAGTCTTATTTCAATAGGTTCCATATCCTGGATGCCGGATCGGGCCTGCCCCGCACCTGATACGGGGTCCGGCATGACGGGAAAACTTTGGACTCTCAAGAGCCATAGATGATAGCCCCGCCCTAGGGGAGTGGGGTACAAACAATTCACTCATCAAGTTTTACGCATCAGTTACGCCAGTTATCGACGAATTGGGACCCTTGAAGACTTGGCCGCTTCTTGGGGTACGTGTCGGTTTCGGGCATGCCACATCACGATTCAAAGAGGGTTGCGTCCAGAACCTATCATATATTCAGCATATCCGGAGGGAACCGGATTGAGATGGCCCCCTCAGGACAATCCTGTCTGCAGGAGCCGCAGTGCCAGCACTCATCAGGGTATTTCAGATAAGGGACATCTGTATCCTCAATTCGTTTCATATAAATGGCATCGGCAGGACAGATGTCATCGCATACGCCACAGCCGGTGCAAAGATCTTCATCAAAAAGGGGCGGCATCTTTTTTTCTCCTTACAAATCGTCAGATCTTCAAACGGGCATCTCACGAGGTGGTGTCAAAAGAGCAGGAAACATCACTTCCCATCTTTTGAACGACCACCAGTCCACACCAGGCGTCATTATCGGTTTCTGGAAAATCAAGTCGGTGGTGATACGGCTTGTTTCTACTTTCGGTTCGGAAGAGGGCCGTGGTGGCCATGAGCTTTCCAACCGCAAGAATCGATCGTGTCTCGTGGGTGCGCATTAATTCGTGCAAATCATCGGCCTTCATCTCACCGAGAAATCGTTCCAGTCCTAGAAGTTTTTCCAGGCCCGCATGGAGTCCGCGGGCGGTCCGCATGGGTCCCACATGTTCCGCCATGATCTTTCGAATCGTATCCTCGATTTGGCGATACGGGTACCCAGACCCGCAATGGAGCGGCGCCATAAACGAATCGATTTTTTCCCTTGTAGCCGATGGGCGGGCGGCGTCCCCATGGGTAATCCCCAATGCAACTCGGGCAGCGGACTTGCCAGCCTTGTACCCCCCGGTCACAGCCCCGTGTACACACCGGTTATGATCGCAGGCATCCCCCGAGGCAAAAAGTCCGGGAACGGTTGAAGCGGCGTCCTTATTAATCTTGATGCCGCTTCCGGTGACCTCCGTGGGACCAGCCTGCATACCTTCCGAAACCGTAATCTCGACGGGCCGTGAACGGAGATCCTCGCCCCGTTGATCGAAGTAGTCGGGCAGGGTATCCTTGTCATAACCCAGGCACGATGTGAGATGCGCCAGGTCCGCATCGTTCAGATGGCGACAGTCAATGTAGAGAGGGCCATGACCCTCTCTGATCTCCTCTAATGTGTAATAAACCACGTCATACCGGGGGGCGCGGTTCCCCATGGGGTGGCGCTTTTCCATATAATAGTCCCCAAGGCCGTTCAGGAAGCGTCCGCCCATGCCCACCAGTGCATTAAACCCCGGCGCTGCAAATCCTTTGGGAAGCAGCGTCATTCGCATGTATTCCATATTGGTTAAAGCGGCCCCCGCGTTTAACGCCATGATTTGACCGTCCCCGGTGTCGAATGGACAGAGCCAGGTATTGAAAGGATTGATCCGGGGATTCTCATAGAGACGATTGGTGTTCCCCGTGGAAATAACCGTGGCCTTTGCCTGAATAACATAGAACCGGCCGCTCCGAATATGAAATCCGAGGCCTCCCACGACGGCACCCTCGTGGGTCAGGAGATCCACCATCATGACCTTGTCGAGAACCGTACACCCGAGTTTTCGGACCGCCCTTCCCAATCGGGGTTTCAAACGCTTTCCGTTGAAATTGATCCAGTAGGTCCCGGGCTGACCCATGGAACGGGTCCGAAAAAACGATCCGTCCGGCTGCGTCAACGGATTTCCGATGCGCGCCATCCGTTGGATGGCGTCGGCCAATTCAGAGCAGTAGACCGATTCGATAATGGACAGATGGCCCGTGCCGCGACCAACCCTGGACACATAATCCAGGAAGGCCTCCCGGGTGTCCCAATCCCCTCCCTGGTTGAGGTAGGCCATGAAGTGATCCACACCCCCACCGATGTCGCCGCTCCGGTCGATATTACCCTTGTCAGCGATCACGACATCGGCCCCCATTTCAGCAGCGGCCATGGCTGCATTGGTCCCGGCCAGCCCTCCGCCCACAATGAGAACATCTGTAGATATGTCTATCTGCTCCATTTTGCCACTCCCAATCATATATCCGCGTGTATCAATCTCAGAATATTGCCCGAATAGATCATCTCTTTTTCACCTCCCGGGATATCCAGGGCCTCGATGGAGGTAACCGCCTCGTGGATGTCTCCAATCACGTGAGGATAATCCGATCCCAGAACGAGACGGTCGGCTCCCACGACCCCATGAGCGCACATAAGGGCCGGACCGCAGAAGCTGACCGTATCGTAGTAAAAACGTCTCAGGTACGCCTTCGCAGGTCCCGAAAGGTTTTCTTGGCATTCGGGATAGGCCTCGTAGCAATTCTGAATCCGCTCTGCCAGATAGGGAATGGCGCCACCGAGATGCGACACAATGAACGAGAGGCCGGGGAAACGATCCATCACACCCCCCATGATCAAACGGACAACCGCCACGCAAAGGTCCATTTCAAAACCGATCATGGGTCCCAGGCGATAGTCCCTGTAGGTTTCTTTGTCCTGTGGGGTTCTTGGATGGATGTGTATGGGAAGATCGTAATGCACCATCCTCTCGTAAAACGGATAGAGGCGTTCATCGTCGAGCCCCATGCCGTTGATGTTCGATCCGATAGAGGCACCCTTTAACCCCAGTTCCTGTATCGAACGGTCCAGTTCCTTTACAGTCCCCCGGGGATCCACAAAAGGAAGTGTCGCAAATGCCATGAATCGACGCGGATAATCTCTGCAGATCTCAGCGAATTCGTCGTTGACGACCCTCGCAAGCGTTTCAGCCGTTCTGACAGGAAAAATATCTACGCTCGGAATGGAGAGAGTCAGTATCTCCAAATCAATCCCCGCATCGTCCATATCTTCCAGGCGCTTTTCGACATGGCTCATGGGCGGTGTGATCGTCACCACCCGATTTCCACCATGAACAATAATCTGACGATTCCATTCATCCCGTTGAATGTGGATTCCTGCTGTTGCGCCTTCTGTTTCCAATCGCTCTAAAAATCTTACAGGATAGAAATGATTGTGAACATCGATCTTCATGCTCGCTTCGCTCCTTTTTGAAATGATGTGGTTTTGTGATAGGGAGAATAAAAAAGGCGCACGTCTTGAGTCTCAGCCTCCAATGCCTTGGCCCTGATTCATGTCCCCCATGCGTTTATGTCTTGCCGCGACAACCTGTCTGACCACAAAGACCCCCAGCAAGAGAAGTCCTGTACCTCTTGTTACGAAATTGGGTATGAAAACACAGATTCCGCTCACCACAAGGAGGGCCATTTCCCAAACACTGATTCTGGCAAGAAAATAGCGCTCAAAGACCGTACCCATGCAAATACATCCCAGAGTTACGAAGCAGAATGCCAGGGCAATCTGCGGCAAAGACCCGACCATCAGGATACCCGGGTTGAATATAAAGGCCCACGGAACCAGATAGGCCGCGAATCCGAGCCGCATGGCGCGAAACCCTGTCTTGAATGGATTGCCCCCGGATATGCCTGCAGCGATATACGCATCGACACATACCGGTGGCGTGATGAAAGAGAGACATCCGAAGTAAAAGAGAAACATATGCGCCGCAATCGGCTCTACACCGGCCCTGATGAGTGCGGGGGCAAGGAGAACCACCGTCAGGATATAAACGCCCACGGCCGTCATTCCCATCCCCAATATGAATGCCGCAAGCCCGATCATTATCAGGAGCACCGCCATATTTCCGCCGCTAATGGTGAGAATTTCAGAGGTAAATTTGGTACCTGCACCTGTCATCTGAATGGAACCGACGAGGATGCCGATGGCCGTGCAAAGGGGAATGATCGGCATCATCCCTCGTGCCGAGTCCTCTAATGCCACCAGGAGCTTCTTGAAGGTGAGGCGACTCTTCCTTTTAAAAGCGCTGACGACAATTAAAGCGCCCAAGGTGTACATAATGGAAGTCTGGGCCGAATACCGGAGCCCCCCCAGCAGAAAGAGAAGAAGGGCGAAAGGGAGAAGATACTGCCATCCGTCTGCAAGTGTCTTTCTGAGAGATGGCAGATCCTGCTTCGGGAGCCCTTTGAGTCCGATCTTGCAGGCCTCCAGGTCCACCTGGACGAACAGGGTCACATAAAAGGCAATTGCCGGGAGAAAAGCCGCGACACAAACATTCCAGTAGGTTATCTGCAAGAATTCTGCGATGAGAAAGGCCACCGCACCCATGACAGGCGGCATGAACATCCCCCCCAGAGAGGCGGTCGCCTCGATGGCCCCGGCGTAATTCCTGCCATATCCTGTGCGTTTCATCAACGGGATGGTGATCTGGCCTGTTGTCGCCACATTCGCCGCCGTAGATCCGGAAATAGTCCCAAAGAAGGTGCTGGCAATGATGGCTGCCTTGGCTGCCCCGCCCCGTAGCGAACCTGCAGAGGCCAGGGCTAGATCATTAAAAAACTGGCTCGCCCCCAGTGCGCGGAGGAACCCGCCGAATATGATGAACCCGGCAACGAGTGTCGATACGATTCCGATGATCAGTCCCCACAGTCCTTCCCCGCTCAGGTACATCCAGCCGAATGCAATCTGGTAGGTGAAGCCAGTACTGTGGAGAAAGCCGGGGAAGTAGTCGCTGTAGACCGCGTAGAGAAAAGAAAAGACGATAATGCCCGACAAAACCCACCCGACGGTTCGCCTCGCAGCCTCTATGATCGTCAGAAAAAGCAGGGCAGCCAAGACCATCTCATACGGATAACAAATGAGGCGTCCGTCCGCCACCAGGGTGTTGGCGTTGAGAGCGATGTATGAACAGCCGGCAATAATGATAAGGAGCGGTAGGACATCATACCAGTTCAGACGGTCCGAAGGACGGTTTCCACTGGGAGACCTGATGAGCATGACCAGCATGCAGATAAGCCCCGCACTGATGGCCCTGTGGGTCAGGGGATATAT
>Ga0272444_10001377_pt1 | contig 23465 bp, 26 predicted proteins | sample SSMForm13_FD_201033 | JGI IMG/M metagenome (GOLD analysis project Ga0272444, IMG submission 201033) | Marine sediment archaeal communities from Little Sippewissett salt marsh, Falmouth, MA, United States - SSM-Form-13 | ecosystem: Environmental > Aquatic > Marine > Wetlands > Sediment ...
AAACCGTGCGGCAGGCGTGATCTGCAGCACCAATCTCCACCATTTCATTGACGTTACGTCGACGATGGATAAACAACATGTCGAGCCGGAACCCGAACGGAAAAGCAGGCCAAGATGACCTGCCTTTCTTTGATTAGTCTAAATCTACCTGACTACGGACTGGTCTCAGGTGTACCGGACAGCCCACGACCTGTTCTCATAAGTCTGATGGCACCTCATGCAAGCGTAGTCAACCGTCAAATACCCAGGATTCAATCGTATGCCATTCCTAATGTGTAAAGATGTCTCAGGGACCTCTATAGCGCCGCAGGTCACACGCGCTGCAAAGCACAGCCCATACCTGTTGGTTCAACACGCCTTATTTCTTTTCTAGCTCTTCAACCACCAACTTGTACTTTTCATGAATCATCTTCTTGTCAAATTCCCAAAACCCATCCAACATGGTCTTCTCTTCAGCATCCGAGAAATATGTCATCACAGCAGGGAAGAAGACCTTATCTTCTTTTTCAATATGCTTCGGGTAGAATTCAGTCAGAGTTCGGAGCTTTTCGGAGATGACGTCGAGCGCCGCATTGTCTCCGGTTCTGTAGCGGTCGTTTGCCTTAACCAGTTCTGCTGTTGTTTCCCGGCCGAATACGTGCTCCTCGACCAGCTCCAGCATGAGTTCTCGGTCCTCCTTCTTCATCTGCTTTGCGTCCAGATCACGGAACAGAATATCTTCTTCCTTGCCATGATGTGTCCGATCTGCATACACACGAATGAAGTCAACGACTGTATCAATGACTAGAGGATCGGTCTTTTTTGACTGTTGAATTATTTGCAGTTCGCGTTCAATCAAGGCAATCATTCGTTCAATCACACGATGCTCAATCATCAGTGGACCGCGCCATTGCATGTCCTTCTCCTTTCTTGCCCTCTCCCAATCATGTGTCGTGCAAGGTGTACAATTAAGAATAAGCAGCTTCTAAGCAGAGTACAAATCTGGACACTTGACAGGTTTGACCAAAGCATGAACGGCTAAAGTGCCAATTTGCTCTGAGGATTCTCAACTCAGTATTTGCGCTGGCGGATCATGTTGAAGATCAGCCAAAGGCCGAGCACGGCGGAGATGAGATATCCGATGACACCCAGAGCAGGAAACCCGAAAAGGAGGGGACCAATCCCGGTGGTAATGACCATCGAAGACCCTACAATCATAGCAGCGATAATGATGCCGAAGGTCAGGCGGTTGGTGATGCTGTCTAGGGTATTCCTCAGCCCGCCAAGGTTTTCGTGCCTGAAACCCAACGTGAGATCTCCTCTGTCCGCCTTGCCAAGAATCTTTTCCATACGCCTAGGAAGCCCTTGCTGAAGACTGAAAAACTGAGACAGGGTAAAGCGAAAGCTCCGCCAGAGGGATTCGGGTTTGAATCTCTCTATTGCAAGGCTGGAGATCTGCTCTTTGGCTTCCAAGAGGACATTCAGATCAGGGTAGATGTGACGGGCCGTACCTTCGGCCGAGACCAGCGCTTTTATCATGATGACGAGGTCCGGAGGCAGCCTCAATTGGTGTGTCCCCAGCAGTTCCGTGATGGCCATGAGTAGTTGACCTATATTCATGTCTTTGATGGGAACGGCATAGTAGGAGTCTAATATGTCTAGGAGTTCCCTTTCCAATCCCCTTTGATCAACAGCCTTTTCGGCAGTGCTAATGCGCAACAGCGCATGTACCAGAGCCTCGCCGTCTTTATCCACCACCGATTTCACAAGGTCGACCAGTTCGTAGCGATCCCTTTCTGAAAGACGGCCTATCATCCCCCAATCCATCAAGCAGATGCGTTCCTCCTGAGTGATGAGCAGATTTCCGGGATGGGGATCGGCATGGAAAAAGCCATCCTCAAAGATCTGCTTTATTGCAGCCCTCAAGCCATCCTTTGCCAGTGATTCAGGGTCGCTGAGAGTCTCAGTCTCAAACTCCTTAACCTTTGTCCCCTGGACATACTCCATGGCTAGAAGATGCTCCGTGCAATATTCCTCATAGACCTCGGGTATATGGATTTTCGAGTCTTCACCTAAATGGGCCCGGGCTATTTTCATGTTGCGCGCTTCTCTCTTAAAGTCCAGTTCCTGCAAGAGCGTCCGTCTGATGACGTGGATAAGGTTCGGCAGGTCATAGGTCCTCAGGTACTCGACACGCTCGTGGAGTTGGCTGGTCACGCCAGCCAGAATGTCCAGATCCTTCTTTATTTTGGAGCGAATACCTGGACGCTGCACCTTGACGGATGCAATACGGCCATCCCCTTTGAGGACACCCCGGTGCACCTGGGAGATGGAGGCGGCTGCCAATGGCTCTGCATCAAAGACAGAAAAAGATTCTTCCAAGGGCCGTCCAGTGCTCTTTTCCACCGCCTCTCTTATCTGTGAGAACTCTACTGAGGCTACTTCGTCCTGAAGTTTGCTGAGTTCATCAATGAGTGGGGGCGGAAGCAGATCCGGCCTGAGGCTCATGATCTGGCCGAATTTGACAAAGGTGGGCCCTAACTCTTCGAGGGCGCAACGGATTCTCTCAAAGGTCCCCAGTTCACTATCCACCTTGGCAGTCTTTTTGATGAGCTCTGCGCCAGGCATGTCGAGACGATCGACTAAATCGTCAAAGCCATATTTCACGAGAATCATGACGATATCCTTAAAGCGACCGAGACTCATCAATGTCTTAATATCCATCAGCCTTCCTTTTCAGCGCTGATCTGTTGTTCCAGCGTTTCAATGCGATTTTCAAGCCTTTCCACTTTGGACTTAAGGGCGTACAACTCTTTTTTGCTGGCAATGTCTAGATTGTCTATACCTGCGCGAATGGCCTTTGTTATGGACGCCTCTATCTCCGACCATTGTCTGTCTCCAGTTGCAGACAATTTATCAACCAAATCCCCTGCCTCTTCCTTGGTAAGTTTAGCCTCTTCTACAAGCTTCTGGATCGCCTCTTCCGCCTTTTGTCTGGTCAGTAAGATAACCCCTAAGCTGGGAAGCAAGCCCTTTCTAATTTCTTCAAACATTAATATCTCCCTTGTTAGCAACGAAAAAAGCCCTCTTTTACATCTTCCTGCTGTTTCCAAAACAGTTTGCGGTCCCAGGCCTTCTATTCTGAGTCACGGGCCTCTTTCCTCTGGGCCTTTCCTGGAAGTTCCCAGCTCTCCATCCGCAATCGTTCCTTGGAGACTCCTATCCTCCCCAAATCCTGTTCTAGCTGATCTGTCATCGGCGGCGGTCCACATAGATACCAGAGTTTATCCTTGGGTCGGTCTACATGCCTGCGGATCATTTCCCCGTCGATCCGGCCCCGTTCCCCCTTCCAGTCGTCCGGTATCTCTTTACTCAGCGAATAAACGACAGTAATGCGCCCTTCTTGGTTAAGGCGGTCAAACTCCTCCCGATAGATAATATCCTTCGGCGATTTGTTGCTGAACAAGAGCAACATTTTGTTCCGGAGATCTTTCGCTATCACATAGCGGATAATACTGAGGCAAGGAGTGATGCCGGATCCCCCAGCCAGAAAGACCAGATCCTCCTTGATGGATTCGTCGAAATTAAGTGACTCACCTTTGGGACCTTTCAGCCGCAGTTGGGCCCCTACGGGCAGCTCGTGAAGGGCGTGGGTAATTCTTCCCATTCGCTTTGCCGCAAAGGTGATATGCTTGTCCCAGGGCAGACTAGTAAAAGTCATAGGACGCCATTCGTCTTTGAGATCCTCATCGGAGAGAATCGATACCAAGAAATATTGTCCAGGTGTGAAAGCAATAGGCTCTTGAGGTTTAAGCTCGAAGGTCTTGACGTCGTGTGTCTCAACCTTCACATGCTCAATCTTGGCTATGATTTCTTTTATGCCCATCCGCAATCCTCCTTTCCAGGCATCATAATACCTTCTTACGTCATTCGTCGTGAAAACACGGCATAAAGGCCGAGCATGGGGAGGGCCATAACGTCATCATGAACCCTCCCGACTGCGTTGTAAACGAAAACTTCGGCAAAGCCTAACTAAGGGCCCGCTAGCCTAGTTCGAGAAGCCCCATACATTCCTGAAACGTTGCTGGTCTGAAGAGGAAATGTTGCGCGAGAACTTCAGTACGATGTCATCGCCACGACGAATCCCGTATATCCTTGCCTTGGAGATGCTCTGCTGCTTGGCAATCTCTGTAAACTCTGAGAGGACTCTGCTCGAGACTCTTCCTTGATGGCTTCTGGCTTCGCCGTCTTTGATAGTAACGGTGAACTCTGGAGAGACAATAGCGCGGAATATCCTAGCCAGTGGATTGGTCATGTGGTTTAACCTTGCAAGGATGCCTTTTGCTCTTGGACACCGCTAATACCACCGGTGTTTATAAGAGAAGACCTCCAGTGAGAGGCTAATCAGCACAAACCCAGAGGCGCACGTGACCGCGAAACCGGACAAACCAAGTCCCCCACGCAAGAGGATTTAGACAGGCGTCGGTGGGGTTGAGCTTGTCACATAGCATTGCCACTTGGAATGTCAACAAAAAGGGGGAAGAGCTCCGAAAAGAACTGGACTGGGCAAAGATTTGTCTTGAATATCCGAAAAATGCAGGCCCTTCAAAAGGTTGGCTTCCATGGCAAAACGTTTACTTCGGACCTTTGCGTTCGGACTTAGAACAACAACAGGTAATCCGTAACCGAACACTAAGAAAACGTGGCCTCTGCCACGGCCACCCTCCTGATCCATTTGCAGAGACAAGGGCGTCAGACCCAGTGCCGGGCAGAGGCACCACCACGTCAGAATGCTCATGAGCCTCTTCCTTCAATAACGGAATACTGCGGCCAACGGTGTGCCACCCGGAACTTCATCCGGTTCGACTGCATAGACAGTTCCCCCGTTAAGTAGCGTATGAATGGCAGCAAAATCCAACAAGTCTTCGTCACCCGGCTCTGCTGCTCGCTCGCGAAAGTGAACCGTGTTGCTTGACAGTTCAAAGGTCCCCCAGTATTGCAGGCCAATAGCCACAAAAAGCAATTCGACTCTTCCGCAGTAGGAGGACTGGACGATTACCTCAATATCGCAGGAGGATCTGTCCGTGGCTGCCAGTTGCCTATAATGTGCCATAGCTTCTTCACGAGCTTTTTGAAAGTAGGGCTCCACCCCTCTCCAGGCATGGCCATGAAGTTCCTCCTCACTCAGCCCTTCAGGATTTCCTGAAATGCCTTCGTTAATCAAGTACGGATAAGTGTTGGCCTGGCCGTAAATCGGAAAAAGGAAATCAACACTTGCCAGCACCAGAGGCGCTTGTTCATCTCGCAGCACCTCATGTAGATTCCTGTCAACTTTTCGGAAGCACTGCAGAATGTTCTCCTTGTTCTCCGCAGTGCCACTGCCGTGACCATGAAAAATGGCTGCCCGTTTTGCACTTCCCCGAGGCGTTCCAGTGTGAAAATGGACGTGCTGTTCCAAATCGCTGCGTGAGGAGACTTCCGAAAGACTCTCAGAAATCCCTTTTAGTTCAACTTCTTTCAGGCTATGGCGCGAACCCTGAAACAGCCTCACCTCCTTCTGACTCAGTGCCAACACGTAGAATCGCCCGTCTCCGCTGAGCAGGGGGAAGAGGGGCTTGATGTGGAAACGGTCGGTCACAACCACCAATTCCTTAAAATCCGCGGGAAGGCGGTAAAAGCGGAACATATCCGCGCAAAGGAATACGGCAAGCCCATCCATCTGATATCGCCAAAACAGACTGTCTGCTTGAAGGGCCTGGGTGGGCTCCAGAAATTTTCCTACCTCTGGAAGACTAAGCCCCCTTCTCAACAAATCCTCTTCTGCCTCCCGAAGCAGGTTTTTGAATCTAAGCTGATCCTGTAGGGTTTCTGCCGCCCCCCTGTGTGTTGGCATGAAAATGGAGACGCACGGCCCCTGACGTTCACGCATCAACTCCTGAAGGTCACCTCGGGTAAAAGGCTTCAATTATTTCCCCCTGCTTGCCGGTCTCCCATCTCAAGCCAGCGTCCCATTGTGTCAGGATTCCCTTTTTACTTCTTCAATAACGTCTATGATTTTGTCTCGAATGTCCGGAATCTTCTCCTCAACCCGTTCCCAGGAAGGGAGCTCCCGATTGCAGAGGTATTCACGCTTCAATCTCTCCTCCGTCTTCATAATGGCCTGCTGGAGGCCAAGGCGGTTGAGCTCTTCAAATTCAGGATTCACGGCAGTATACCTCAGGAACATCCCTGATATGTTCTGAGGCACATCCAAGAGTTCTCCCACGTTAACGATGGCGTCGGTAATCACATCGTTCACAAAGGTCTCTTCGCGGTCACGATCATACAGTAATCCGTTGACTTTTGCATTCTCGGCATATTTCTTTATCAAATCCTCTCCTACAGACTGATACGTCAAGGCTAGATCTCGAAAGAAGTGACTGGAAACCTCCAGGCCCTCTTCAACGATAAGGGCATTCAAGAGTGTGGATATGATGTCCGTTGACATCTTGTGCAACCCCTTCTCCCCATCCGATGCTGATATCTTTTGGTGCTTGTGGTCAAAATACCCTTTGGCGAATTCAACTTGTGCAATCTGGTTAGCCTTCCGATAGGCTTCAATAAGGGTCAGGATTTCCACTCCCCAGTTAAGACTGTATTTCATACGGCTCAAGAGCTCAATGTCGATGACGACCTCTCCTGAAAGCTGATAGTTGAATAACAACAAGAAGTCGATGATGCGAAGCATCTTGTCTTCCCCTGTGTCCGTGAACTTGCGTTTTAGTGCTATGAGTATGGGGTCCACCAGCAACCGCTTTACGCGACCGAAAAAGTGCTTGCCGTCACTGCGGGCATAGTAGGCCTTGGCAAATTGGTAGTTGAAGGCCAGCACTGGGTAGAAAAGGCGGTCGAGCTGTGGACGTCTGAACGTCCGTATGTCGGCATCGAGGAGTCCGATGCATGTGGCGCTTAAGGCAATGGCAACGCCAAAGGACATAAAGACATTTCTGCCTTTTCCACGCTGGCTGAGGTCAATGCCGGAAGACTGTAACAACTCGTACAGACGCCTGAAATGTGGTCCATCATTCCATTGGATCAGCACGTTGTGTAGGCCCAGATTATCTATGATTTCCCGGAGCAAAACGACGTCTTGTTCTACAGCGGCATCAAGGCCCAGGATGATATTGCTGAGATAGGTGGCTCCCGCCAGTTCCTGCAAAATGTTTTCGAAAACCGGTCGGTTCTCGGAATCAGTGAATTCTGAAGCCAAAGCCGGAATGATGAGGACCGGCTTTTTCCAATGGGCAAGGCGAGTCAACTTTTCCAAGATGCCTGCCTCGTCTCCCAGTTGGTAAATGTTTGTTATCCTAGTGCTTTTCTGTGAATATTCGGACATGATCTTCTTCCTGTTCCAGGGGATCGGTCTTCCGTGTTCGTTTGAGCCTTGACCCGACTGCCCGAGCCTTAGAGAAGAATCAGGCTCGTGCCGAGCCAAGATAAACCCATTTCAATTCAATTCTCCCTTAACATGGCCTCCTTTTGAACACATATACCCTGTGTCCTTCTCGAAAGAACCTGCCTCAGAGATCGAATTCCATATGGCTAATCCTCATATTGCTCTTCAATCTCATATTCCCTTGTCTGTTCCACAATCTGAAAGTCGAACTCGATCAATTCGTCCTCATCAAAATGAGATGCGATCACGTCTTCCAACTTGGCGGTCCTTTCCTCTACATAGTCAAGCGATTCTGCCTGGACCCCTATCTCTATTCTCACCGAGCACATCAACATATGTAGGCACTCCTTCTGCATCCGCCTGAAAGGATATCTGCTACTAGCTGCTTGAGCCCGTCCATGTCCGGTCCTTACACGAAATACCCATCGGGCTTGGATAGCCAGTCATCATTGGCCATATGCGATGGGGCTGTGACAACGAAGGCAATGTCAGCATCGTCTCTCCTAAGCTTTTCCAACAGCTCAAAACTCTCTTTTCCGTTCATATCGGGATTCACAAATACCATTGCCGGTTGACGCAAATTCAGCAGGGCTTTGGCAAGCTCTCCTTCCCCTGCAGTAGTCACCTCATATCCGGCATTGGACATCTCCTCTACCAGCAGTGGCCGATGGCTTTGCTCTTCATCCACCACTACAATGCTAGTCATTGTTTTTTCCCCGCTTCTTCTCATGAGGCAGAATACACATGAAGTGGACCATTATCGAAAGATCTCTTCAAAAAGGTCCTGCGTCAACTGGCCAGCACCTGGGTGGGTCCTTAACCCGTTTTCAGAGCGCCCGAGAAACAGGGCAGTTACAACGACATCTCTAACAAGGAATGTGCCAACCAGGTAGTATTTGAGGTTATGGCCTTGTGTTCCAACATCTTAGAGCATCATGGTTAACATTGCCGTAAAAGGGAGAGTGCCTTGTTGTCCGTTCTGCCCCGACAAATTCCGAAAGAATCGGACAGAATCCGGCTAAAGCGGACAGATTCTATTCCTAAAGTGCGGTCAACAAGCGTAAAAAAGCTCACCGCTTTAATTCAGCGGTTGCAGTGTGCCCTGTGTGGGTTTGCCAGCGAACTCAGGGACAGCTGGTCTCGTTACCGCCTATCCACGAATCACTCTTGGACTGATAGGCAAGCGCGTAAGTGTCCAATTCAGAAATGAGCGGTTTTTTGATGAGCAAGGCGGCATAAGGGTTTGCGGAAAGGCGTACATGGGGTAGTACGTCGCAGCTGAGAACCTGCGGACAACACCGCTCATCGATAAAAGTGCCGTTTATGGATGTGCACTAGTTGATTCGCTGACCTTCGTGAAAGATGTGCAGTTTTCTGGTGTCAATAGGGATGGTTACGATATCGCCAGCACAGAACGTGGCGTTTTTGGGGGCCCTGAGCGTTACCGGAGCCTTTCCAATCCTTGCGTGGATGTATTGGTCTGCTCCCACATTGCTCATCATTGCTATTTCAGCTTTCAGATCTGCTTTTTCTTCTTTACCACATTCGATATCTTCAGGGCGGATACCCAGTTCCACCTCATGCCCGTCCATGTCTAGAGAAAGGCTTCCCATATGAAGAGAAAAATCCGGATGAAGGAATCTGAAGCGCTTTCCTTCTTTGACACACTTTCCCTTAAAGAGATTCATAACAGGGGAGCCCACAAAAGTAGCCACGAAGGTATCTGCCGGCCGGTTGTAGATGCTCTCCGGATCTCCAACCTGGCGCATTTGCCCTTCTTTCAGGACCACCACCTGGTCGCCCAGCGTCATGGCTTCCACCTGGTCGTGTGTGACATATAAAATCGTTGTTCGAATCTGCCTGTGCAGCTGTTTTAGTTCCAGACGGACATTGAGTCGCAGCTGGGCATCCAGGTTGCTCAGAGGCTCGTCCAGCAGAAAGAGCCTGGGCCGACGCACCAGGGCCCTTCCCATGGCCACCCGTTGGCGCTGGCCCCCTGAGAGTTGGCCTGGTTTGCGGTCCAAGAGGTGTTCAATGCCAAGGAGTTGTGCTGCCTCAAGGACCTTATCCCTAATCTCACCTTTGGGAAATCGTCGCATGCGAAGGCCGAAACCAAGATTTTCCGACACCGTCATGTGAGGATACAAGGCATAGCTCTGAAAGACCATGGCCACGTCCCTTTCGCGCGGTGACAGGTGATCTACGTCCTCTTGATCTAGAAGGACCGATCCTTGGTCCTGTCTTTCTAGGCCAGCTATGATTTGAAGCAAGGTGCTCTTGCCGCATCCAGAAGGACCGAGTAAAACACAAAACTGCCCATCCGGCACATGGAGATCCACCGCAGACAAGGCGTCGATGTCTCCAAATCGCTTGCTAATCTCCTTTAAGGTCAACGACGCCATATCATCATCCCTTGATGGCCCCTGCAGACAGGCCGCTTACGATACGCCGCTGGAACAAGAGAACCATAACGACCAGAGGCGCTGTGGTCATAAGCGAAGCCGCGGCAATCTCTCCCCACGGCACGGTATGCTCTCCTTGAAAAAGGGCAATGCCAACAGGCATGGTCTGCCTCACAGGGTCCGTCACAATGAGAAGGGCAAGAAAAAACTCATTCCACGCATAGATAAAGGTTAGGATGGCCGCTGTAAAAAGGCCCGGGGCTGAAAGAGGCACAATGACCCGTACCAGGGCCTGGAGCCTGGTGCAGCCATCTACTAGGGCGGCAGCCTCAAGCTCTTCTGGCATTTCTCTAAAGAAAAGAGCCAAGATCCAAATAGCCAGAGGGAGCGTGAGAGCCACGTACGGAAGTATCAACCCCTGGTAAGTGTTGAGCCAGCCCAAGTGGCGAAGGAATCGCCAAACGGGTCCTACAATGGCGATCTGGGGAAACATGGCACAGGCCAGAATCACCATCAGGGTAAGATGAGACCACCGTCTAGGCAGTCTTGCCAGGCCATAACCAGCCAGGGCACTTAAGAAGACCGTGACCACCGTGGTGCTCCCTGCCACAATGACGGAATTGACCAAGTATTTCAAGATATCGTATCGGACAATGGCAGAGCGAAAAAAGGCCAGAGAAAAGGAGGGCCATATCTGAGGGGGAATGGCTGTCACTTCTGTCTGGGTCTTGAAGGCCGACGATACAAAGAGCAGGAAAGGGATCAATGAGAAGCTTGCGGCCCCCAGAACCCCCATGCCAAAACCCAGCTTCTTCAACCGGCAAACGTTCACAGGCTTTTCTCCAGAAGACGCCTTCCCACTATACGGACATAGACGATGGCAAGAATCAAGATCATGACAAAGACACTCACCGATATGGCCGAACCGTAACCCATCCATCCTTCTATGAACATCTTCTTGTATCCGTAAAGCTGAAGCACATTGGTGGCGTCTGCGGGTCCGCCCTGGGTCATGACAAAGGCGAGATCAAAGACCCGGAAGGCGTCGATGGTTCGAAAGAGCAAGGCCACAAGCAGCGCCGGCCGAACAAGAGGCCACGTGATGTGCCAAAACCGCCGCCATAGGCCCGCCCCATCCACTCTGGCCGCCTGATACAGTTCCTCCGGGATGATTTGAAGGCCGGCCAATATCAACAATGCCGCAAAGGACGACGTTTTCCAGATATCTGCCAAAATAACAGCACAAAGGGCCATGCCGGGTTCAGCCAGCCAAGGCACATAGGCGGTCACCCGGTGACCGAATATGGCATAGTTGATCATACCGTAAGCGTCGTTAAAGAGGAATCGCCACATCTGGGCGGAAACCACTGTAGGAATGGCCCAAGGGATGAGCACACAGGCACGAAGGCCCCCCCGGCCAGGGAAACGACGGTGAATCAAGAGGGCCAAAAGGAGGCCTAGCGCCAGCTCAAAGAAAGTCGTGGTGGAGACAAAGACGATGGTCACCCAAAAGGAATGTCTGGCCACGGCATCGTGAAGGAGCTCTTGATAGTTGGCCAGCCCAACAAAGGGCGTCTGAAGCTGCGGCAGGCTGATGACGATCCGGTGGAGGCTCAAAGAGACCGATTGGATGACAGGAGCGCCAATGAAGACAACCAGCACCAGGAGTGCCGGAGAGATGAGTACGAGGGAGAGTCTGTGTTGTTTGGCAATCAAGGCCGCGTTAACGCCTCCATCTGCAACACCCTGGCTATGTTGGCTGAGGCCCTTTCAGCCAGGGCCGGCACGTCCGATTTCTTGTTTGTAATCGCCCGGCTGAAAAAGCGCTGCAACTCCTGGCTGATCATGGGGTACAAAGAAGACATGGGCCGAGGCCTTGCCTTTTCAAAGGCGGGGAGAAAGGCTTTCAAGTGGGGCACTTTCTCCTGAAATTCAGGGTCTTCATACACGGCCATGCGGGTGGGGGCCCGACCGGCCAGAAAGGCGATCATCTTTTGGCTTTCTGTTGATGTCATGAATTGAACGAATTGCCACGCTTCGTCCAGGTGTTTGGACCACCTGCTTATCGCAAACTGCCATCCTCCAAGAGCAGAGGCCGAACTGTGGCCGACAAAGGCGGGAAGCAGCCCAACGCCCACTTTGCCTGCCACCTTGGATTTGTCGGGATCATTTGCCACGGTCCATGCATAGGGCCAGTTTCTAAGGAAGACGGCCCGGCCCTGGATAAAGAGCTCCAGGGATTCCGGCTCCTCATAGTTGACCACCCCTTTGGGCGCGGCCTGTCCGATGATGTGATCCCGGACGAAAGTAATGGCCTCGATGGACGTCGGGTCCGTGAGAAGGACGCGGTCGGCTGCCGGATTTAAGACCGTGCCGCCTCGGGACCAGATGAACTCCAGCATGTCGCAGACCAGGCCTTCATATTGCTTGAACTGACCTGAGTAGACGTAGAGGGAGGGATCAGCCTCTCCTTTTAGAATAACGTCGCCCTGGGTAAGCATCTCCATCCAAGACCTGGGGGGATCAAATCCGTATTTTTTGAGCAAGTCCTTGCGGTAGTAAAAGAGCCCGGCATCAATAAAAGAAGGGATCCCATAGATTTTGCCGTGATAGGTGTTCGCAGCAATGGGTGCGGTAAGAAATTGCCTTTGTTCTTCTTTAGAGAATCTGGGCGTCAGATCGAGTGCCCAGCCGGCACTGGCAAATTCCGGGGGCCAAATCACGTCCATGAAAAAGACATCCACGGACGCATCCTTGTTTTTCAGGCGCTGGGTCACGATGGCATGATATTCGGTGGATGAATGAGGCCCGACCTGCACCTGGACCCGAATTTTCGGGTGCTCTTGATGAAAACGTTCAATGAGCCGGTCCCAGACCTCTGGTTGGTTGGGTTTCCAGGTAAGGAAGGTGACGGCCTTTGGCTGCTGGGCCCCAAGCTGAGAAGCTCCGATAAAGATCAAGCCAAGGCTCAGCAGTAAAAAGACCTTTCGCTTGACGGGTTCTATGTTCATGCCACTCTTTTCGTCTCGCCTTTCCTGACCGCTGCCAATTGGCATTCTTTAATTTGGCTCTCTGTGACAATGGACTCGGCCCTGTGACGGTTTACAATCTCGCGATAGAGAAGGGGGCGCCGGTACGGATAAAGCTTTTCCTCCTCGCGCCATCTGTCCACTTCTTTCAGATCGATCTCCGTTTCGATAATAGTCTCTTTCCTGCCCCCCTTGCATATGGTGTTCCCCTTGGGGTCAAATATGGCGCTGTACCCTGAAAAGAACGGACCTGGTCTGTTGGCATAAATGATATGAGTCTGATTAAAAATAGCGGCTCCGGAGAAGCGTCGCCACATGTAGTCTTTGGAAAAGGTCTTAGGAACTGCAGATATATTTACTATGACATCAGCGCCTTTTAGGGCAAGAACCCGCCAGACTTCAGAGAACGCAGCATCGAAACAAATCGTGATGCCGATCTTTCCCCAAGGCGAATCAAAGACCTTCAGTTTGCGGCCGGGCATAAAGTTTTCGGTCCAATGGACATGGGTTTTTGTGTAGCGATCTACGGTATCGCCGTCTACATATGTGGCCACATTGTAGTATCGTTCCCCTCGCCGCCTTGACTCGCCAATAATGACTCTTGCCCCATTGTCTTTCACAACCTGATAAAGGTCTTGTGAAATAGACTTGTAAACCGTCTTCATCCTTCTGTGCAGAAACCCCTCAGGCTTTTCAATGGAAGGATGTCCGTGAAGAATCAACTCCGGGAAGACAATGAGATCAGCTGTCCTATGCTCTTTGACAATGGACTCAATCTTTGCCAGATGTCTTAGAATATTCTCGCTGTTGAAATTTATCTGTGCTACGCACACCCTCTTTCTTGAACGCTCCGACACCCTTAGTCCCCTTTTCGCTTGGCATTCACAAAAGACATCTGCCACAGAGCCATTCAGCACCCAGTCAGGGGTTCACCCCACTCCTTCAGCACGGCTCACCAAGACAGCCCCATTCTCGGCAGCAAGAAATGGGGGTATGTACTTGCGCTTGATGTCTTCTTCGATTTGTTGCAGATAGAAACGGGGCGCATCTTCCCCGTAAACGTCTTCTCCATAACGATAGAGGCTGCCCTTATCTCTTCTTATGTTCTCATCCACGAGATCTGAATCAATCCTTCTTATGTTGGCCCTGGCAATCTCCTGGATGATGTTATGAATCCCCGAACCGGATTGTGCAGGATCTTTGATGCGAAAGGAGAGATAGGGGGGGACCCCCAACTCCAGGGCGGCCTGACGATGAACTCTCTTGCGCAGGCTGTCCTCTTTCCCCTCCAGTTTCAGCCTTGGAGATATACGCATGGCCGTTTGAATGACATCTCTGTCCAGGTACGGGGCTCTGAGTTCTATGGAGTGGGCCATAGTGAGCTTGTCTTCTCTTTCCAAGGTGTCCGTATAGAGAAACGTGAGATCCTCCCACAGTTTCTCATGGAGCCTCAAGTAGCCAAATTCGCTCAACACGTCGTTGTACCAGGGGTAGCCGGCAAAGAGTTCGTCTGCCGCCTGTCCCGTAAACATGACCCTGATGTCATCCTCTGCCGCCAACTTCGCAGCCAGATACATAGGGATGGCCACCTCCACCTGGAGAAGGCCACTTTCTTCCACATTTCTTATGATCTCAGGGAGTACCGCCTGTACCATGGATTCATCAATGATCGTGGTCTTTAGCTCAAGTCCTAGGTCTTTTGCAACCGATTGGGCTGCCAAAATATCTCCTGATTCCCTGGTGCCTGTGCAATAGCAGACGACATTCTTCCCCTCCCTCTGAAGGAGCTTTGAAACAAGGACAGAGTCTATACCCCCCGAAAAAATGACTCCGATATTCGACTCGGTGAGTCCTGTGAGCCTTTTTCTAACTGCCGCAATAAGCGCTTCCTTATAAGATTCTACCCCTTTTCGGAAATCAACGATATCGATTTGTGGAAACTGCATGTGAAATCCTTTGTGTATTTCGGGACCAGACGGATCCACGCATAGGATATCACCAGGATGTAGCCTCATGGGATTATCCTTACCATTCCACAATGCCTTCTTTTCTGAGGCAAAATAGGTGACCTTTTCATTCTCAATATAGTAGAGGGGTTTTTTCCCTATGGGGTCCCGCGCTACCACAAGAGACCTTCCGTCTGTCACTGCCATAGCATACATGCCGTCTAGTAGCCCTAACACCTTTTGCATGGCATCTAGAAGATCTCCCTGATAGGCTTCCTCAAGCAGATGAACCACCACCTCACTATCGCTGGTGGTTTTTATGTCATGGGCCCTGTAGAGCAAGCTTCTCAGCTTCTTGTAGTTGTAGATTTCTCCGTTATGTATCAAGACCAGTTTACCGTCACAAGAGGCATAGGGCTGCGTGGGCCTTTCGTTCCCCACGATTCTGAGCCTGGAATGACCCATGGCAATCTGGCTTTTCCTTGACAGCACCGTCGTGAAGTCATGAATCTCGTCGGCCCTCAGGATGTCTAGATCCAAGCAAATACCGTGGGTGTCTGGCCCCCTATGAGCCATCTTGACCAACATGTCATAAATGTCTGTTGATGGAATCTTGGTGTCCCGGACGAAGTGTCCGCATATGGTGCACATCGCTAATAGCTCTCCTTTCCCCCGTGGTGAGGAAATCCTTTGTCAGTCATAGACCTTTTCAGTCATAGAATGGTTGCCCTTAAGAACGATCAGAGACGAGACTTCCCTGTGAAGGTCGGATACCCGAGTGGCGGGAAATTCGAAGACACAGTGAAGAGTATTGAATTCATGAGGAATTGTTGTTTGAGTTCAAATTGTTTCAACTCAAAACATTATAGCATGTTTGACCCATTGTCAACGTCTAGTTGGCCCACGTGACACAACCCTTCTCTCTGCCGCGAGCATGGGCAGTTCCTATTGGAAGGTTGAAAAGACTGTGGGATAGCTGGCATACTTGCCGCCGATAGAAATCTCCTTAAGGGTTACAACATGATAGACTCCATTGCTATCCACCACCACATATCTGTGCATTTGATCCGTAGCAAAGCCAGTTTTTGCTTTTTGTATGGCATCTATCAGGCTCTTTGTCTCATTCCCATCCATGCCTACATCCTTCCTCTCTATGATGCTATCTCTTTGGCGGTCCCATCCTCAATGGCTCAGCCAACTCCTTCAGTAGCCGGGTCCCCAGGTATCTTTGCGACGGCCTTTGGAGGTTGATGAAATATTCTGTTCCCGGCAACCTGTCTTGTCTGCTTGGTCCCGATGTGTCCCAGTACTGAAAAGACCTTGCTTCCGTTTTCCTATGACGCCCTCTATTCCTCTGATATCCCATAATTTGCCCAGTCACCTCATCAGCCGTTTACTTGATTTAGCACTCCAATCGCTCTCAAAACCAATCAGTTGCAAACGTGTGACCCGTTTCTGCTTGTTGCGCCTCAAGCGGCTAAAAGATCTCTACTGAAGCACTATCTTACTTCACCCAAAGGCCTTTCTTGGCCAGTCCCTGCCGTATATGAACAAGGAACTGCTGGGCAACCTCGACTTCGTAGAGCAACTGATGTGCTTCCTCCAAATCCTTCGAGGCTTCCTCATTCACCTCCGTGTATAGTCTCAGCTTTTGAAACAGGTCTTCGACGTGAGCCTTCAACTGGGCAATGGCCTCACAAGGGTTCAGGCTATGGAAATACACAGTCGGCTTCACCATGACCGTGTCGCCGGCTGAATCGTCACTGACTAGCGTATAGAGTTTGTTAGACCTGACACCGCCTCTTTCGCTCTTGTACACCAACATCCCAAGGACAACACTCTTAAACTTCATACCCTACCCATCTCAGTCTTCAATCATTGGAGCTTGTCAGTTACTGATGCATCTCTGAGCCCTCACGTTACCTCCGTCTGAAGGATCTTCTGGGGCGACGGGCTCGTCTTCTTTCCGTGTACCGTTTCTTCTCCACCTTTCCGAAGAGCATGACACGGAATACACTATCGCCCTTGAAGACTAGGCAGTGATTCATTCCCGTAAGAATTCGCCCCAGGGCCTCCTGCATGGGGAGTTGTCTAAAGCGGACAGAAATTTTCTCGTTAAGTAGGAAGTCTGCGCCCTTTTTCGTCTGAAATCTTATCCCTTTCTGCTTCCTAATGGCATCCAAGACCGCCCGTAGGGGCGTATCATCTATATTGGCAGAAAGTGTCCTTTCCTTGAAATCAAGGCGCAAGGCAGTCCCCTGGGAAGCGGTGGTTTCAGGCGAAAAGAGGAGTGACGCGGCCAGCAGCAGTAAAAGGAACACATGCTTGAATCTTTTGCAGGCCCTAGTCATAGACAAACGCTCACGATCATTCTCCTTGCCAAGTGATTTGGTCTCCAATCTTTAGAGTCGTAGTAAAATGCCGGCCCACCTTTATGGGGCAATGGCCCCGCGACATCGCTCCCTGACGAAGGATCTAAAATCTGGGGGCTTGGCCGAGTTTAACCAAGCATTGAGGTCTTCAGCCAAGACCGTGACCTATGTCAACGGTAATGATCGTCTTCAACTATCCAGACCCCGTGGCACACCCTGAATGACTTCAATTAACTGAATATCAAAATTTACAGTCTCTCCCGCCAAGGGATGATTGGCATCCATGACCACAGTGCTTTCGTTGACTTCAGTAATGACAACATCCAAAACACTTCCGTCTGCGTGTCGCACATGCAACTCTTTGCCAACGTCAGGGATGATATCCTTGGGAAAGTCCTCCTTGTCGATGTCTAGCAGCAGCTCCGGCACCCATTGCCCATAGGCATGGTGGGGAGGGACTTGAATGCTCTTTCTTTCTCCCACCACCATGCCAACCATGCCCTGCTCAAAACCTGGCATGAGTTTTCCCTCACCAATGGTGACCTCAATAGGCTCACTTCCTGTCGTGGTGGCAAATACCCTGCCATCTTGACGCCGTCCAGTATAATGGACTTTCACGGTGTCTCCATAACCAGCCTGAGTCACGCAAACCTCCTTTCAATAGAAAGCTCCTGGCAAAATCCGTTACTCTTTGCCACATAGTGCGCCCCGACATCCCGCTGTCTGCTGCAACAGGACTAACATGTCAGCAACGGCCCGCGTAGCCAACCCTGGAATCGTCCTAGCCCTGTTGAGCGTAACCCCCAATCATCTTGTCTATAACCGTGGAAAGCCCTGAGAAGTTTCCGTCAATGTAAGTAAGGTAACGGGGCCGAAGAAGATGAGCCATGGCTATTGTTTCTTCTTCGGTGTCAGGCACAACAACGACAGTAAGAGCGTCACGAAATAGGTGCCTCATGGCGAGAACATCCAGAAAGTCCTCGGGCCTGGCAAGTAGGAGAATGACAATCGTGCGACCATCTTTAGGCTGTCGAAGCCTTTGCTGGAAGTTGCTGGCCGAACGATAGGTCTCCAGAATCCCCTCTGGAATCGAAGGTTCAAGTGCCTGTTTTACCTGTCTCGCCACTTTCTCAGCGGCTGTCGTATACAAGAATACCTCCATAAATCAGGTCTCCATTGAACTGTCTTACCTCACCTGGTCAAAAGCCTAGCCTTTTTCCTTCACTGGAAACAAGAAACATGCCACGGGCTGAAAAAAGTATTTTTAGCAATTATATTAAATAGTTTAGACGCTTTTTGAATGGAAAAAAGAAGAGAAGAAAGGAGTGAATTGTACGGCAAAAGCGGACAAAATCCTTCACTATCGGAAAGGGTCCGACGTAACAGGACATTTCTATGAGTAGTTCTGAAGCAGCTAGAGGGGGGGGGACCTGGGCACTTCATGCTTTTTGAGGAGCTCATACAGGCGGGATCTGGAAAGACCAGATATGCTGCAAGCCTTCATCATGTCACCTCTGGTTGCAGACATAAGGTCTTTCAGGTATCTTTCTTCGACCTCGGCAACGGCAAGCTCTCGCACTTCGCCTAACGTCGGCAAGGTCTTTGAGGCCTTAGTGGCTTTCGTTGGCCATGATCTCTTCGGTTTCCCATCAGCAACTGCCGTGCGGACCACCCTTGCATGAATCTCTGTCGGAAGGTGCTTGGGAAAGATCACTGGTTCATCCCGTGCTGAGACAATGGCTGTCTCAAGGGCTTTGACCAGTTCTCTTACGTTTCCAGGCCACTCATACTTAGCAATGACATCGAAAAACTCAGGCGAAAATTCTTTTTCCTCCAAACCGTATTCTTCACACACTTGAGCCATGTGATGCATGGCCAAGTCCTCAATGTCTTCAATTCTATCTCTTAACGGCGGCAACTCAATTGAAAAGGACCGGAGACGAAACAGCAGGTCTTTTCGGAAAAGCTTATGGCGTGCTGCTTCAATTAGGTCCCGATTGGATGCCGCAATAAGTCTGAAACGGCTTCCCACCTCGCGTCTACTGCCTACAGGACGGAAACGCTGCTCTTGGAGGACCCGAAGAAAGGTCTTTTGGAGGGATAATGGAAGCTCCCCAACCTCGTCCAAAAACAGAGTGCCGCCGTCAGCCTGCTTGATCAAACCGTCGCGGCCTATCTCAGCACCTGTGAAAGCACCTTTCTCATGCCCGAAAAGCGTGCTCTCCACAAGAGTAGCTGGCAAGGCAGCACAATCGACGACCACAAAGTTCTTATCAGCACGACCGCTGTTATTGTGGATGGCCCATGCGAAGAGCTCTTTCCCCGTTCCGGTTTCACCTGTGATGAGCACGCTGGCGTCACTATCAGAAGCCTCGGCTACGATTTCCAGGCAGGCTCTTATGCGGGGGCTTCTTCCTATGATGCCGAGGAAAGTCTCCCTCTTCAAGGTAGTAGAAGGCTTTTTGGGCACCCTTTTTGCCCGATATTGAAGGGCACGAATCAGTGGGAGAGCGATTTCTTTCTCTGAAGAGGGCCTGACAATGTAATCCCATGCACCAGCCTTTATCGCCTGTTCCGCCTCGTCAGGGTCAGCGTTGTCACTTATGATGATGACTTCAGGCAAGGAAGGGACCTTGAGGATCTTCGTTAATACATCCACTCCCCATCCATCTGGCAGCCGAACGCCAAGAAACACGATATCAAAGACTCCAGTCCGGGCCAATTTCAGCCCTTCTCTAAAAGAGTGTAGACAATGGACTACGTGGCCCATGTGAGCCGCCGTCCGGGATAATAGCTCACAGAAGACTCGGTTATGATCAATTATCAGAACATTCGCCATGATCAATTCTCTGTGGCATGGGGCATAGGAAGAAAGGCAGCCGCCTTGCCAGACCATTTGTGGGACCAAATAGGTCCATAGAGATCCCGATAGTAACTATGTCAATGGGTCCATTCCTGGTATTAAAGTAGAAGGGGTGGCCCTCCTTTGCTTGGACTACCTTCCAGAAATCCAACTCGAGATAGAAGCCTCAAGAGCTGTCCTACCTCTGAATCTCACAGCATTTCAGACCTTGACCTTTTCATCCGTCGGTGGTCTAACGCGTTGAAATGCTCCCTGGCGACGAGCCCAGGAAAGTGCCCCAACAGCCTAGTTTCAGCGGCCCCCAAAACACGAAACCCCACCTCTGCTGATGGAAAGCGGGGTTAAGGTTTTCTCTCCATTGCATCCTCTTCGTCTTACTTGACCAGCAAGAAGAGGTCTTGGTACCCCTTACAACCAGCGGGCCCCTTTTGTCAAGGATTCTAGAGGGCAACAAACCGTCAAACAATCTGATGTTACAGCAAAAACTGCATGTTATTCGGAGAGGAACTCCGGCCTTGAGAGCTTTTGGTAGACGAAACACTGAGGTGAAAGTCCTCTACACGCCGGACAGGGGGAAATGTGAGTTGTACGGCATGTTCATTGCCAGGTTGAATCCGAAGGAAGTGGCAGGCAAGGCGCTGGCCCGACGAACGGGAATTGCACATGAGGTGTATATGCTGCATGAGGAGGCCAATATCTCTGAGTAACAGTACCTGAACGGGAAGTCTTGCGTATAAGCGACGTAAACATGAAGGTGGGTCTCCTCATTCGCCTGAATACCCGGCTGGGGAGCGCTTCACCATCAAGGTCGGATTTCCTGCTCATACCTGATTGGCCAACGCTTTTCTGTCGATGGTTGATTACCTGCCCCGATCGCAACACACATTGTCCAGATACCGGGTGAACGTTTCTTGCCAAAACGGCGCTCGCAATCGATTATCAAATTCTATTCGCCTTGATACTCATAGCGAAGTGGTACTGCGACCGGGCTGGTAAAAGGAACGTTAGCCTTTGGAATCTCGGTGGCCTCATAAATGTCTACCTCTGGCCAATCGACTTCCACCAAAGTACAAACCGGATAATTAGCTGGTCTCCACACAATGTGTGTCCGAACTCTTTCACTGCCGGTGACCCAATACGTGTCACATGCGCTGCAGTAGGCAAAGGCACTGCCTTTTTTTATGAATGCCCGTCCAGATGCATCATAATACGGGCAACCGCCCATAGCAATATAGCCCGTTTCCTGGCAAGTTCTGTCACCGGACAGCTCCCAATCGTGACACTCGTAGATATGTATGTATGTCCACGCACTGAGACTTGGGATAAAAACTCTTACCCAATCATCAGGGTGATCCGTTGTCACAATACCTAGGAATTGATCATTTGCATCATAAGCCTTCACACATCCAGCCGCTGTAGAAGGGGCGAACTCGAAATCTACGGCCCAAGCCACCCCTGGGGTGTAAGGCGGACCGGTATACCAGCCTAGGTCAGAGGACCACCTGGCTCCGCATTTGTGGAGGAAAAGCCAGCTGTTACTAGCTGCATTATACTCCACATCGACTGCCCAATCACCGCCTGGGGTATAGGGAAGGCCAGTGTTCCAGCCATAGCCGTCCACCCACATAGCACCGGCTTTGTGAAGGATCACCCCCAGATCCAATTCATCCCCGCCGAAAACTGTTATCGGTGAAAAGAGAAAAATAAAAGGAATGAAAGAAAGCATTATTCCTATTTTTAGTCGTCTCATACCATACTCTCCTTTCATAAAGGCGGCGAATACAGCCTGCCGGGAGTTTTATAAGGAGATTTTGAGGTGTGTCTCCATGGGGGTGCGCCCGGGGATGATGTTAGAATATGGCCAACCGCCCTGATTTGAACCCAAATCATAAGGCCGGTTCAAATTCCCAATCCACTGCCCAGCCGCCGCTTGGTGTATAAGGCTCCGCAGTATCCCAGCCTGTGTCAGAGTTCCAGCGGGCGCCGGCTTTGTGGAGAATATAATAAATCGAGGTATCCGATATCTCTATATCCCTTGCCCAATCTCCCCCTGGGGTATAGGGATCGCCGGTGTCCCAGTTGCCGCCTGTCCCCAGCCACGACTTCCACACGGCCCCAGCCTTGTGAAGGATAACATACTCTCCCGGGTTGATGGGGTGGAATTCCCAATCCACTGCCCAGGCGAACCCTGCAGTGTAGGGATTGCCAACATCCCAGCCCGTGTCAGGCCACCAACAAGCACCGCATTTGTGGAGGATGACGAGTTTCTCGGGTGGGGGGGGTGTAGCGGGGCGACTCACGTTGTCCAAGCCAGACTGCTCATCACCACCATTGACGAAATCAAGGCATATTCTAAACTCTTGTACATCGGTGAGGACTTCGGCAAAAGAAAGTGAACCCTCAGCTTTCACCCAGCCGGTTCCAGGGAGGCTCAGCGGTGCAGAATAAGTGACCCAGTTAGTCGTAGCATCCGAAAAATTGTACCTATATCTGGTAGCTCCACTGCGTAAGTGAAACTCAGGACCTGCAGAAATGGTGCCTCCATCCTGATCGGTAGATTTAACATCTGCAGAAACAAACCCTGTCGTTGGCCAAGCTCCAAGAAATTTGGGCGGCGCAAACACAAACGCTGCGCCAGAACCAATGTCGCTGCAGGTCAGAAACCCTGCTGGGTTTCCATCGGTGCTCATCCATACCACCGAAGACTCGCCTGTAAGGCCAGTCCAACCATCCAAGTCTGTATCGAACGTTGAAGTCGGGTTGGCCCGTGATTCGACGGCCATCCCAAAAACTACTGAAGCAATGCAAAAAACCAGCAAGATATTTTTCAGAATTAATCGCTTCATCTTGACCTCCTTGATTATGTAGGCGCTTAAGAATGAAGCAAGGCAGGCGACAGCCCCCAACAGAACCAACAAGGCCCTGTCAGGAGCTACGTAAGCAGATTTTGAGGTGCGTCTCCATGAGGGTGCCCCAGGGGATGATGTGGAAATACGGCAAAGAAACCGTCTACAGACTGATTGAGTCCTCCAAGATGGCGCATACCACACCATACCAGGGAAATCAATGGCACAAAGTGACCATTTTTTGATGCAAAAACTACCTATGTCTTCATACGGAAACTACGTACTGGAGCAGATCAGCAAGACTTGGTAAGGGCTAGGTCAGTTTGGAGAGATGTGGAAAGGCTATTTCTTGTCCTTCTTATCGTACTTCTTCAAAACGTCCTGGATGGCCTCCAAGAATAAGTCGGTCAAGGACTTGTCGTGTTCCAGTGCAAGGAACTTCAGCTTTTTGATTATTTTGGGATCGATTCTGAAGGAAACCTGTTTCTTTTCCACGCTGGCACCTACTGAATGGACTATTTCTACCTTGCATAAAATATAGCTGGCTACATAGCAAGAAAAACTTGACATATTGTATAGCAAGCTATATATAC
>Ga0272444_10001379_pt1 | contig 23453 bp, 15 predicted proteins | sample SSMForm13_FD_201033 | JGI IMG/M metagenome (GOLD analysis project Ga0272444, IMG submission 201033) | Marine sediment archaeal communities from Little Sippewissett salt marsh, Falmouth, MA, United States - SSM-Form-13 | ecosystem: Environmental > Aquatic > Marine > Wetlands > Sediment ...
GCGGACCAGTGATGCATCGAATGCTTCGGGTCGGCTGACACGGCTGAAGATCAGGTCGGGCGAGCCGAAGTAGCACCATTGGAAATCCGGACCGTACGAGCCTTTGGTGATCAGGTTGTAGCAAACCAGGTCGAGGTAATCCAATTGCGGCGCCTGCTCGCCGGCCAGGCGCAAAACGGCGGGCAGCGAAGCAGTCCAAACGACCTGCTCGGGCCGGTACGTTTTCTCTCCGGCGACGACTTGGGTAATCCGCCCGTCGCGGATTTCCAGACCGGTGACTTCGGTGTTGCAAGCGACCGTTCCCCCGCCGGCGGTGATTTGCGCGACCAACTTTTCCGCAAAGCGTTCGATGCCGCCTTTTGGGTAGCGGAATTTTGTTTCTGCGCCTTTCGGCCGCACGACCAGGCTTTTGATCAACTCGCCCAGGGTGTTGATCTGCAATCGTTCGTCGATGATCGCACGGTCGATGCCGGTTTTTGCCCAATCGGCGTGGGTGCGGGCCGGGTCGATACCGAGAAACTTGGTGGTGTAGTCGCGGAAAAACGTGTTGTAAAGCGTTTTGCCGTACATGTTGAGAATGTAATCTTCGAAAGTTTCCGGCTTGGGTTTGCGATAGAGAAAGAACAGCAAGTCCGTCGCTACACCGAAAATCAAGCGCAAAGGCAGCTTGAACAGATTCAGCGTCGGGTGAATCGGCCAGTTGTAGTAATGTTTGTGAAAAAATACGAGACTGCGTCGCGGGATGATCAAACCGTCGTCGCCGAGCACGTGGTCGATGTAATCGAGAACCTGATGATCGGTGGTGTGAAAGCGGTGGGGGCCGATGTCGAAAGCGGCGTTTTCATATTGAAAGGTCCGAGCTAAACCGCCGGGTTGCGACTCCCGTTCGACTACCGCCACACTGCGCCCGGCCTCGGTCAGACGATCGGCCAGCGTCAAACCGCAGACGCCGCCGCCGACAACCAGAAATTCGGCCATGTCTTCGCTCAAGTCATTCCTCCCAATCCGGAGAACGGCAAGATACCCGGTTGTTATGGTCGATTGCAAGCGACAGCTTCGGCAGGTTAGGATGCCACGGCTTGGATTTATGGAGGAAGAATGAATTTAAACGAATTGTTGCCGATGCTGAGAGATATCGAAGCCATCCCATTGGAAGAGGGCGATGAGGCTTCATTTTTGTTGCGCGATCCATTGCAATTGTCCGAACGATCATTGACCGTTTCACCACCGGTGTTGTTTTGTTTGCAGTTTTTCGACGGGCGCAGCCAGGTTGCCACGCTGGCCGAAGCTTGGCACGAAGCGAGCGAGGGACAAGAGCTGCCGCTGGACCAATTGCAGGCCATCATCGAGGAAATGGATGCGGCCTATCTGTTGGACAACGATCACAGCCGGCAACGCCTGCTGGAAGTGCGTGCCGCTTTTCTGACTTCCGATTTGCGTACGATGCGTCAGCCGATCAAAGCCGGCGATTTAACCGAAATGCTTAATGAATGCTACGCCAAAGCGGAACTTCCGTTGCCCGCGCAAATCAAAAACGAAAGCAACGATATGGCTTTGCTGGTCGCCCCGCACATCGATTACATCCGTGGCGGCGCCGCCTACGGGTTGGCTTATGGGCAGGTGTGCCGCCACTTTTCGGGCGACGTCGCGCTGATTTTGGGCACCAACCATCAGTACCATGAAAAACCGCTGGCCCTGACGCGTAAATCCTTCGAGACGCCGCTCGGTACAGTCTACACCGATACGGCGCTGGTTGAAGAATTGGCCGAAGCCTTGCCCTTCGACGCCTATGCCGATGAATTCAGCCACCGCGACGAACACAGCGTGTATTTAGCGGCGACTGCGCTCAAGCATGCTTTAGGCGACCGCTGCCCGGCGATCGTGCCCGTGTTGTGCGGCAGCTTCGAGGAATTTTTAGCCGTGGGGATGAACCCGAATGAAAACGAATTGGTGCAGACGGTGCAGAATGTGTTGCGGCGCATTGTCGAGCGCGAAGGCGAACGCCTGCTGGTCGTGGCCAGCGTTGATTTCGCTCACATCGGCCCGCAATTCGGCGATCCGCAAGCGATCGACGAAGTGCGGATGCGGGATTGTCTGGAGTTGGATAAGCAGATGCTCGAAGCTGTCGCGACGCATGACGTCGATCGTTTTCTTGATAGCTTGATTGCCGAGCGCAACCGCCGTCACGTTTGTGGGGTATCGCCTTTGTATTATGCGATGCAAAGTACGATGGAAGGCGAGTCGTTAGGGTCGAGCCTGCATGCCTGGCAGGCCGGCGAAGGAGCCGGTGCTGTCACCTTCGGCGTCACCGCCATGGCTCGCGCGAAAGACTAAGCCCAGGTCACCACGGTCAAATCGAACGGCGTTACCAAGTCTGGGTGCGAGGGCACGACGCGAACGCCGAAACCCTGCCGGCCGGACACCTGGCAACTGACCTCGCAATGATAAACATGTGTCCCATCATCCTGGCGGTTGCCGTTTTCCATCGGCAAAGTCAGTCCTTGGGTGATGTTTCCTTCCGGATCGAGCGGGCCGTAATACAATTGCACCATCACGTCATTCGGATCGAGCTTGCCGAGATCGACATTAACTTCGATTTGCATTTGTTCGCCGACCTGAAAGACTTTGCTGTTGTTAAATTTCACGTCGTTGATCTTGAGGTTTTTCCAGTTTTTCCAGATCTTCGTTTTCCACGCGGCCAGTTCGCGCGCCCGTTTGTAGTTGTCGGTGCCCAGGTCGCGGGTGCGGATCGACGCGGGCAAGTAGTAGTTCTCCGCATATTCGCGCACCATGCGGTTGGTGTTGAACATGGGGATTAACTTTTTCATCGCCCGCTTCATCATCGAGATCCAGTCGCGAGGCAACTTGTCCGCCGCCAGGCGATAAAATTGCGGGACGATCTCGCGTTCGAGCAGGTTGTACAATGCATTGGCTTCGACGTGGTCTTGCGTGCCGATGTCTTCATAATCTTCGCCGTGGCCGATCGACCAGCCGACCTCGGGATCGTAGCCCTCGGCCCACCAGCCGTCGAGAACCGAAAGGTTGATTCCGCCGTTGACGACGACCTTCATGCCGGACGTGCCGCTGGCTTCCTGCGGACGACGGGGCGTGTTCAGCCAGACATCGACGCCCTGCACCAGGTAACGGGCGACGTTGATGTCGTAATTTTCGAGAAAAACAAAACGCCGTCGCACATCAGCCTTACCGGAGAAATGCACGATTTGTTTGATCAACTCTTTACCATGCAGGTCCTTCGGGTGCGCTTTACCGGCGAAGATGATTTGGATCGGACGGTTTTCGTCGAGCAACAACCGCTGCAGACGGTCAGGATTGCGTAAAATCAAGTTGGCGCGTTTGTAGGTAGCGAAACGCCGGGCGAAACCGATGGTCAACACGTTCGGATTGAGCACTTCCAACGCTTCCTCGATTTCCGTTTTCGGCGCGCCGCGTCGCTTCAACTGCTCGTGTAAACGTTTGCGCGCGAAGTTAACCAGGCGTTCACGCCGCCGCATGTGGGTCATCCACAGCTCTTCGTCGGGAATCTTGTCGATCGCTTCCCAACTTTCCGGATTGTCGAGGTTGTCGTGCCAGTCGGTACCGAGATAGGTGTCGAACAACTCGCTCATTTCGCGGCTGATCCAGCTATGGGTGTGAATGCCGTTGGTGATCGACTGAATGGGAATCTCGTTCAACGGCACTTCCGGCCACTGGTTCATCCACATTTTTCGGGTGACTTCGCCGTGCAGCTTGGAAACGCCGTTGATGTAATTGGCGTGCCGCCCGGCCAGCAGAGCCATGTTGAAGCCTTCTTCCGGATTGTTGCGGTCTTTGCGGCCGAGAGCGTAGAAATCCTTCTTGGACAGGCCCAGGCGGTCGGGGTATTCGCCCATGTATTTTTCCATCAGGTTCGGGCTGAAGATGTCGAAGCCCGCGGGCACCGGCGTATGCGTGGTGAAAACGTTGGATCCGCCGATGGCTTCACGCGCTTCGCCGTAGGTGAGATCGGTGTGTTCGCGCAGATTGCGAATGCGTTCCAGGCAGAGAAAAGCGCTGTGGCCTTCGTTCATGTGGCAGACGGTCGGTGTGATGTTCATCGCACGGAGGGCGCGGATGCCGCCGAGACCGAGTACCGTTTCCTGCTGGATGCGCATTTCCTGATCGCCGCCGTAAAGCGTCTCGGTGATTTTACAGTCGGCGGGATTGTTCTCCGGCAGGTTTGTGTCCAACAAGTAAAGCGGAACGCGTCCGATCTGCACCTTCCAGATCTGCACCTGTACCGTGCCGTGGGGGAACCAGATGGGGATCTTCAGCGGTTGGCCGTTCTCGTTGAGTACCGGTCGCATCGGCAGGTTGAAAAAGTCGTTAATCGGATAGCGCTCTTGCTGCCAGCCGTCGATGTTCAGGTATTGGCGAAAGTAGCCTTGTTGGTAAGCCAGGCCGATACCGATGAAAGGTAATCCGATGTCGGAAGCGCTTTTCATCGTGTCGCCGGATAGAACGCCCAGGCCGCCGGAGTAAACCGGCAGGCTTTCGGTCAAACCGAACTCCATCGAGAAGTAGGCGATGACCACGTCGGAATGTCCGTGTTTTTCTTTGTACCAGGTGTTTTTTTCCTGGTAATTTTTCAACGCCTGGTGGACGCGGGTAAGATGGCTGCAATAGCCGTCGTCTTCGGCCAGTTCTTCCAACTTTTGTTGGCTGATGCGCCCGAGCATTAAAACCGGATTGTGATAAGTCGTTTCCCACAACTCGCGGTCGATGCGGCGGAAAAGCATGATGGCGTCGTGGCTCCAGGTCCACCAGAGGTTGTAAGCAATTTCGAGCAACGGTGCGAGTCGTTCGGGCAATCGGGGTTCGACGTTGTAGGTAAATACTGTCGGCATGTTCAATGCCCTCCGTTATTAATGTATCTGCGTCGGGCAATCACTTCTTTAGTTTTCATTTTACTTTTCCGTGCGATTGACCATACCACAAAGCCGTTTCCACGTAAGCTTGCACCGTATCATATTTAGGGCGCCACCCCAGTTCCGCCACGGCTCGTTCAATACTGTAACAGGAATGGGCGAAGGGAACCTCGGCGAATTCGGGAATTACGAGCGGATTACCCAGTAATCCGGCGAACGCATTTGCCGCGGTGAAGCTGCTTTTCGGAAGTGAAATCAACATACTGCGGCTATCTAACGCTTTTAATACTTCATGCGTGACGCGGATGCGGGTAGCCGCGCTACGACCGGCGATGTTGTAAAGTCGCCCCACCGATTGCGGCCGCTCCAGGCAGCGGTCGATGCAGTCGACGACATCGCGAACGTGCACCCGGTGCTTCAACACCTGATGATTGCCGAACAGAACAATCGGGCTGTTTTTTACCGCTTTTTCAAGCAGTTGTTTTTCGACTTCACCTTCCGGTTCGTAATTGCCGAGCATCGGACAGCAGCGCAGAATAATCGGCTCGATTTCGCCGCGTTGGTGCATGGCGAGCAGCAGTTGTTCCGCTTCCAGTTTTGAGCGACCGTAAGGACCGCGCGGATCGGGTTGCGTCAATTCGTTGCACGGACTGACCGACGGTGGCGGGCCGTAAACGCTGGTGCTGCTCAAGTAAATGATACGATGAACGCCCGCGTCACGCGCCGCTTCGGCTAAAAGTCGTGTATTTTCAAGATTTTGTTGGAACAGCCACTTGTCGTATCCACGAACGCCGAAACGCTCGACAGTGGCCGCGTCGGGGCGGGCTTCGGCGAGGTGTACGATGGTTTGCACATCTTTTACCGCCTCGCGCAATAAAACCGGGTCACTCAAGTCGCCGATGACCGCTTGATGTTCGGCAAAGCAGGGTCGGTCGAGCAGATCCGCCGGGCGAAGCGGCAGTTTTTTTCGTGTCCATAGTTCTATGAGGTTGCGCCCAAGCTGGCTACCGGCGCCGGTGATTAAAATCATGATGCGATTTCCTTTTCCAGCCGTTGAGCCAACTGTTGCAGGCGGGTCAATCCGGCGGTAGCCATGGTCTGTTCGCGGCGGTGTTTCCAGGGCGGCAGGGCAAATTCCAAGCTGAACAGGCCTTGGTATTCCGAGCGAGCGAAAAGGCGCATGATTTCAATAAGTTCTATTTCACCTTCACCCGGTGAAATCGCAGCACCGCGGTTGTTTTTCGGCACATCGCGCAGCATGACGTAGGCAGCCATTGGCGCCAGGCGCGCCGCCTCGCGGTAAGGGTCATGCCCTTGCATAACCGCCCAGCCCGAATTGAAGCCGACTTTCAGCTCGATGCCCGCCAGATCCGCCTCCAACTCCTGCAGGCGATCGGCGTCCATCCGCCCGTTGTTGAGCAGAGCGGGTTGCAGACCCACGTCAATGATCTGCGGTGCGATCTCTTGTAACCGTCGGGCGATGGCCTTGTTCTCGCGACGGCGGCCCAGGCTCAGGCCAATCGGCGGTATGCCGGGCAAAGCAAGCGACATTCCGCCGTGCAGGGTAAAAACGCTTGCGCCTAATTGTTGGGCAATCAACAACGCCCGCTCCCAGTCGTCGGTGATCATTTGCCAGGCGACTTCGGGCGAAGACAACGGAACGCCGAAACCGAAAACCACCTGCATGTCGTACTTGCGCCGTATTTTCAGTAAAGGCGATGGATCGGCGCGCATCGCCTTGGGCAGGGCGAAGTAATCCAACCCAACACCCTGACAACCGGCGGATGCGGCGAGTTGAAAAAATTGAGCCAGTGAAGTGACACCGGTCATCAGTGAATTGTGGCAACACCACCAGTCGAGCCCGATTTGAATGGATGCGTTGTTTTCCATACGTGATTGCAGAAACTACCCAAAAATTGATGGGGGTGCAATCACCTGCGGGATTGGTGCTATAAAATATGGATAGACCCAAATGGAGAAAACAATGCTGACTGTGGCAATCATTGTTGCCGGTGGTTCCGGCCGACGTATGGGCGGGAAGGTCGCCAAACAATACCTCGATCTCGGCGGGCGGCCGATTTTGGCGCGCACCCTGGAAGCTGTTGCTTCCGCCGGCGAAGTCGACCACATTATTCTGGTAGTGCCGCGCGGCGACGTCATGCGTTGCAAAGACGAGATCGTCGATAAATACAACTTGACCAAGGTGGCGCGCGTGGCGATGGGCGGCAAAACCCGACAGGAATCGGTGAAGCGCGGATTGGCGGCGATGGAAAAATTGCACCTGCTGCCCGACGTGGTGATGATTCACGACGGCGTTCGTCCGTTTATCGATCCGAAGTTGGTTGATAAAGCCGCGCGCATCGCCGGTAACTTCGGCGCGGCCGTGGTTGCGGCGCCGGTTAAAGAAACGGTCAAATTGATTACCGACGACGGCTTTATCCGCTCGACGCCCGATCGCCGCTGGATCTACGCCGCGCAGACGCCGCAGGCTTTTCAGTATTACACGCTGCTTGATGCACACCGCGAAGCGGAAAAAGCCGGGTTTGTCGGCACCGACGACGCCCAACTGGTCGAGCGCGTCGGCGGACGCGTGGTTGTCGTCGAAAGCGACGACCGCAATCTGAAGATCACCACCGAAACCGATTTGCTACTCGCCCGCGCATTGTGGCGGCAAAGGAAACAGTGATGATGAGAATCGGACACGGTTACGACGTTCACCGCCTGGTTGCGGGACGCTCTCTAATTCTGGGCGGCGTCGAGATTCCCTACGAGAAGGGGCTGCTCGGTCATTCCGACGCCGACGTATTGGCGCATGCGATTGCCGATGCGGTATTGGGCGCGGCCGGTTTGGGTGATATCGGCCGCCACTTCCCCGACACCAGCTCGGCCTACGCCGGTGCCGACAGCCTGCGATTGCTGGCCGACTGCGTTGCCAAGGCGCGCGAGGCTGGTTACAAGGTCGGCAATGTCGATGCAACCGTCGTCGCGCAAAAGCCGAGGCTGGCCGAATATCTATCGCAGATGGTCGAGAACCTGGCCAAGGTGTTGGGCGTTGCCGTCGATCGGGTGAACGTCAAAGCGACCACCGAAGAAGGGCTGGGCATTACGGGCGAAGGCGAAGCGATTGCCGCCCATGCGGTGACGTTGCTGGAAAAAGTCGAAACGTACTGAACCACGCGTCGGCGTGATGTGATGAGGACGGGACCATGGTGGAACAGGTGCCGAAAAAGAAGATTACGGAATTGAGCAAGCAGATCGGTCAGTTGCCCTACCTGGAATTATTCGCCTTTCGCGAAGTGGAGCAACAACGCCGGATCGTCTGGACCGAAGCGTTGTTGATGAAAAATTTTCACGAAAAAGGCGGCGCCGTGCTGGCGATCAACGACGACGACGGTCTGGTCGGCATCGCCGGCGTACGTCCGCTGGCTTTCGATACCGAACACTTCGGGAAAAAAATCGGTCGCATCGGTCCGTTTCACCTGTCCGAACGCGCTGCCCGCGGGCAGGCGCGCGAGTTGATTCGCGGTTGCCTCGATTATCTGACCGATCAGGGCTGCGTCTTTGTCGATGTGCGCACGCCGACCGCTGATCTTAACGTCGCTCGCGCTTTGGAGCGTGCTTCGTTTTACCTGGGCGATACGCAAGTCGATTACGCCTATCGCGTAAAAGGCGGGACGCTGCCGTCCATCCGGCATCGGGTCAAACTGCGTTGGGCGAAACTGGAAGACCGCGACGAACTGGCGGCGATGACTCGCGAAACCTTTGATGGTTATATCGACCGTTTTCATGGCGACGACTTTTTCGATCCGGAAAAAGCCACCGACATGTACGTCAAGTGGTTGATCAACAGTCTTGAGGAAGGATTGGCCGATAAGATTCTGGTTGCCCAGGCCGGTAAGCGCATCGGCGGATTTCTCACCCTGCAGATCCGCCATGAACAAAACAAATTCGTCAACGTCAAAATGGCCGAAGGCGTATTGGCCGGTGTGGCTCCCTGGACGCGGGGCAGGGGCGTTTACACAAGCTTGCTGGCCGGTTGCCTGCCCTGGTTCGCCGACAACGTCAACATCGGCATCGTCGTGACGCATGTCGACAACATCGCCGTGCAAAACGCCTGGGCCGGTCTCGGCTACCGGCTGGTGCAGGGTCGTTACACCTTCCATTGGCGCAAGCGCTGACGACTAAGGCTCGTCGGTCTTCCGCTCCAGAACCAACAGGTGCTCGTCGCGGTGGGTCGCGGCAAATAGCTCCTGCGTTTTCTGCATGATGTCCGACAGGTTCTCCGGCTGACCGGTGGCGATCAAATGCGTGTAACGTCCGGCTTTGGCGGGATCTGCCAGATCCCAAGGGCGGCTCACCGCGGGCAGCAACTCCGGATTGCGCACGTGCACGATGCCGGTGCCGAACAGTGTGCGCATGAAGCCGCCGTTTTCGATGATGTGCGCGTAGGGCAGGTAACGCAACGGATTGACCGAGTTGGGATAGGAATAAGGGTCAGCCGCTTTTTCTCGATACGTGCGCGGCTCGCGGTAATGGAAGTGCGAATCGGCCAGCAGCAGCATGCGCGAATCGGCACCGACTTTTTCACTGACGACCTGCAGCGCCGCTTCGGTTTTGCGCGTGGCGTCGAACCACCAGATGCCGTTCCAGCACACCAGCAACGCCAGCGCCACGGCGGCCAACCGGTATTGCCGCTGCGATACGGGCTTGTGCGCTTTAATGGCGGCGGCCAAAAGCAGCACGGCGGCGAAGATCAATCGCTGACCCGGGCGCAGCAATTCGTAGATACGTGTCGGCGTCAGCAGACCGGCGATAAACAACGCGGCGGCGATGATCGCCCAGGGTGAGCGAAAATCGATTTGCTGTTTCCATAAAGCAAAGACAATCAGACCGAAGATCGCGGCAATCGCAATCGCATTAATCAAGACGTTGATCCATGCCGCCCAGGTCGGCGTCAACGGATAATAGTTGGACGCGATCGCCAGCGGACCGATTTTGTACCAGGTGTAATACAACGGATTGTGAAAGGCGTAGTGAAACCAGAACTCGGCGGCGCGATGCTGCGTGTACCAGGTCAGGCACAGCAACGCGGGAATCAGTGACGACACCGGAGCGGCGTATTTTTGCCATTGGCGTCCGTATGTTTGCACGAGCACGATCGCCAGCCCCAGGCACAGAATACCGAAGGGCAGAAAATGGCTGAGGTAGGTCAGCAACGCCAGCAACGAGAAAACCGCCCAGGTTTTTACCGTCGCGTTGGCGACATTGCGCCGCAGGTAGCCCAGCGCGAACAAAGCCAACGAAAGCCCGAGCACGAAATTGTAAAACCCCATCAAGAAAAAATGGTTCAACGCGTAAAGCACACCGATCAATTCGAGCAGCGGGCGTGGAGTCGATCCGGCGCGGATGAAGTAAACGTAAGCGATGACAAACCAGATCAGATACAACGCGTAGACAACGCCGGCGGCGGTGAAAATCGGCAGCACTTTCGAAGCGGCGGCGATCAGCACAGTGCCCAATAGATTAGGCACCGGTCGCCATTCGACGCGATAATGCTCAGCGAAAGCGGTATTGGCCGGGTCAGACAGGATCTTCGCCTGCAGCACCCAATCCATTTGATCTTGCAACGGCGCGACGTGAGCGCACAAAGGCAACAGCGCCAGCACCAGCGCGAAGGCACCGAGGATCAGGTTGCGCGAACGCCGCGTGGAATCTTCGGCTGTCATTGCCTGCCTTTGTTGTTTCATTGACGGCGCATTGTAAGCACGAGGCGTTCGGTTTGTGCAAGGCGACTTGCGCACACGCGCGCTTTTTGCGACAACGAGGGAAATCCGCGGAGGTGCCATGCGACAGCCGGAAGATCTGTTTGCGCCTTACAACGCCGATGCCTGCCGTATCTGCGGCGGCTGCCTGGCTGCATGCCCAGTGGTCGACGTCGACTTGGCCACGGCTCGCAAGACGATGGCCGACTTGCGCGAGGGCAAACGCGTCGCGTGGGTCGAACGCCGCTGCCAGACGTGCCTGGCTTGTAACCTGGCCTGCCCCGACGGCAACAATCCAATGCAATTGATCCTCACGCATTTTGCCCGCACCATCCGTGAGAAGGGGCCGCGTCGCTGGGGACGGTATTTTCAACAACAGCAGCCGGATAACTTCCGCCGGGTCGCGGCGTCGAAACTGCCCGAGGAAGATCGAGAATTATTGGACACTTGGCGCGACGAAACACCGGTCGAAGAGATCACCTATCCGGGCTGCAACGTCTCCAACACGCCTTGGCTGACGCGCACGAAGCTGCTGGACGGACACGATATCCGCGGCGGCTTCGACCTGTGTTGTGGCGAGCCGTTTTTCCGCACCGGTATGGAAGACGAGTTGCGCCAATGCGCGCGGCGGCTTAACGCCTGGCTGGGGCGGCTGGGCGTCAAACGCATGACCGTGTTGTGCACTGCCGGCGTTTGCCTGTTCCGTTACGTGTTGCCGCAATACGGCCTGACCCACAAAATGGAAGTACGACCGATTCTGGAAACGCTTTACGACGATTTCCAGGCGGGCAAGTACGAAGTTGTTGCGCCGCAGCAGATGAAAGTCACCGTGCAGGAATCATGCTACGGCAAGGTGCTCGGCCCCGATTACATGCGCAAGGTGCGCGACCTGTTGGCGATGATCGGTTGTGAAGTTGTTGAGATGCAACACCACGGCGAGCAAAGCTTGTGCTGCGGCATCGGCGCGGGATTCCCGCCGACGGTCGGTTATCACCCGGCGGCGTTGATGCGTGGCGCGGTGCGCGTCTGGCGCGAAGCCGGAAAGACGGGCGCGGAACGGTTGGTCACCTATTGCTCGGGCTGTTTGCTGACGCTGTCGGCGATGGGCTTGTTTTATCCGCCCAACCTGGGGGCGACACACCTGTTCGATTTATTGGCGTGCGCCGTCGGCGAACCGATGCCCGATCGAATCGCGCCGATCGGACGATCGATGATCGGCGGAGCCGTGCGCAAGCAATTTCCGCGGCTGGTCGATTTCGGTCGCTCACATCTTGAACCCTTCGAACCCTAGGCCGGTTATTTCTCGGCGGTAAACGTGGCAAACTTGCGATTTTCCGTCCTTTTGCGTTAGGATGCCAAGCGAACCGAAACCTGGAGGCCCCATGCGTACGATCGCCTGGATCGGCGTCGTGTGTGTCGTTTTGTTGGCCCTGGCCGGACCGGCGCAGGCGGCGAAAAATTTCGGACTGGGAGTGAAGATCGGCTACCACAATTTCGTTCGCTACCAGCCGGTCGACGACCCGGACAACGATGGCGTATTGGAAGACGGCGAAATCGACTACGCCATCGACTCCGGCGCATTCGACGGCGTCACCATCGAGGCCGATTTCGAATACCGGTTTAATCCCTATTTCATCCTCGGCGGCGGTCTCCAGTGGTACGGCGCCGATGTCGAGGTCGATTCCATTGCCGAAAGAACGCGCGTGCGCGGTGATTATCAACTCAGCGTCGTCGCCCTGACCGTCACGCCGAAAGTCGTGCTGCCGTTGGACATCGTCGACCTGTACACCGGCGGCGGTATGGGAATTTACTGGCGGGCGATCAACACCAGTTTCACCCTCGAAGGACAAAGCAGCACCAACAGTGAAAACAACGTCGACAGCGCCGGTGCCATCGGGTTCCATGCCGTAGTCGGAGCGGAGTTTCCGATCAAAGATTGGATCGGCTTCGTGTTGGAAGATCGCTTCGCCTTTGTGCATTTCAAAGGGCAGGATCCGACAACCGACCTTGACGACTCCGACGCCGGCGGTAATTCGGCTTTTGCGGGCGCGAGGTTCCACTTCTGACATGTCCGGGCGTACGCTCACCTTTTGCGGTCTGACCGCCGTTCATCCGCAGGACCGCAGCCAATACCATTCGTTGTGCTTCGCCTATTTGGCGGCCTATGCGCAAAAGCACGCATCGTGGACGAAGGTGACGGTCACCCCGGATGACAAAGCGGCAATCGCGCAGCGTCCCGACCTGGTGGGCATCAGCGCTTCCAGCTTGAACATTAAAATCGCCGTCCGCTGGGCCGAACGCATCAAGCGCGAATTGAACGTGCCGGTCGTTCTCGGCGGCATTCACATCACTGCTCTGCCGCATACCTTGCCCGCGCCGTTCGACATTGGTGTGATCGGCGAAGGCGAGTTGACCTTCATCGAGTTGCTGCGCTTTTTCCGTGAAACGCGAAATCCCGACGCCGCGCAATTGCAAGCTGTCGACGGACTGGTTTTTCGCGACGGCGATCGTGTCGTGCAAACTGCGCCGCGGGAGCCGATTGCCGATTTGGGTGAGTTACCGCCGCCCGACCGTACGATTCTGGGCGACCGCTTTTCCTCGGCCCACATGGTCACCAGCCGTGGATGCCCCTTCGATTGCCGCTTTTGCTCGAGCAAGCGTTTCTGGGGCAGTTGGCGGGCGTTTCCGGTCGAGACGGTGCTGGCGGAAATCGACGATCTGGTCGGCAACTTCGGCGTCGAGGAAATCCACTTTTTCGATGATCTGTTCGCCGTCGATCAAAAGCGCCTGACCGCCATCGCCGACGGATTGATCAAACGCGGCTATCCCGGTCGCATCAAGTTTTCTTGCACCTTGCGCGCCGAATCCGCCGACGAAGCGACGTTTACACAACTGGCGCGCATGGGCGTGCAGCGCGTCACCTTCGGCGCGGAAAGCAACTCGTTGCGGGTTTTGCGTTGGTTGAAGGGTCCGGGCGCAAGCGTGGAAGCCAATCAACGCACGCTCGATTTGGCGAAAGAGCATGGCATGATCTGTAGCCCCAGTTTCATTAAGGGCACGCCGGGCGAAACCGGCGACGATCTGCTGGCAACGTACGAGTTCATCTTGCGCGGCATCCGCGAGCGGAAGATCGACTATTTCGAAGTGCACTGCCTGACGCCGTTTCCCGGCACGGCGATTTGGGACCTGGCCAAAGAGCGCGGTCTGGTCGACGAGACGATGGATTTCGACGAACTGCGCGTTCCCTGGGAACGGCTGTACATGAACGAGGCCATGCCCAAGACCAGTTTTTACTTTTTCGAAAACCTCACTGAGATCGGCATGCGCTGGCTGGGCATGAGCAAACGTAAGGTGATCGGCATCGTCGACGTGTCCCACGGCGTCGAGCATCTGCCCGTGTTGGCCGATGATCTGCGCGCGCGCGGCATTCTTGATGATTGGCACGCGGTCGTTTTCCACGGCGACGTCGATGCGGCCGAATTGAAGGCGCAGGGTTTCGATGCAGGCGGGCCGGAGTTGTTGCAACGCTATCTGGACGATGATGATCCGTCATTGCTTTTTGCGTACATGCGCCCGGAAGAGGGCGTCGACGCCGAGGCGGTGAACCGACTCATTTGGTGGCACTATGACCATCCGGTCGACATGACCTTGCACAGCGCTTTCCGCCACTTTGCCCCGGCCACGCCTTTCGAGCGTTCGTTGGCCGTTGGCAACCAACACGGCTTGCGTGCCGGGCTGGATGCGTTCGGAAGTGAAAAACCGCTTGAACGCCTGCGCCGGGCGGGTATCGCTGTGGCCACCTACCGGCCCGACGACGACCCCTGGGCTATTCGCTCGCAAACCGCTGCGCTGTTTTCCGACAAATTGAAACGCGACTTCGGTATCGAGCGTCCGTGGAAAGGGCGGGAAAAATTGTTCGCCGCGGTGGAAGAACGCATCGTCACCGACGCGGCCGTGTTGCCCAAGCGCGAGGCGCGGGCGCGGAAAATCGGCAAGATGACCGACGCTCTGCGCGAGGCGATGCGGCGTTTGCGCGACCGCGAGCAACGAGGCTGACCTTGAAGGCCAAGCGACCGCGGTCGATCGGGCTGACAGTAGCGGGCGCTACATTGCTTGCCGCTTTTCTGCGTTTTTTCCGCATCGGTGTGCAAAGTTTTTGGGACGACGAAGTCGCCACCTTGCGCGCCGCCGGTTTGACGTTGAAGCAGATCTGGCACGACATCCCAATCATCGATTCCAACCCGCCGCTGATTTACACCTTGCTTCATTTTTGGCGGCAGTTGGGCGAAAGCGAATGGATCGTACGCAGCCTGCCGGCGTTGTTCGGTGTGCTGGCGATCCCGGTTTGCTATGCCTTGTTGCGACGCTTGATCGGCTCGACTCGCGCGGCGGTTGCTTCGCTGCTGTTGGCGATCAACCCGCTGGCGATCTATTGCGGGCAGGAAACGCGCTACAACACGATGGTCACTTTTTTCGCACTGGTGGCGGTCTGGGCGTTCGTGCGCACGGTTGAAAAACCGCGCTGGACCGGTGTGGTGGCCTTGACCACGTTCACGTCGTTGGCGCTGTACAGCCACTATTTTTTCTTTTTCGTTTTAGCGGCGATGGTCGCATTGACCGCGATATTCGCCTTGCGCCTGTGGCGATCGCTTCGTTTGAATCTAGGCGGTTTGACCTGGCTGGGCACGCTGGCGTTGAAAACCCGTTCGTTTGCCGTGCGCGCCTTTTCGCTGCACGTGCAGGCCGTCTATTTTTCATTGGTGCGCCGACATGCCCGCGGGTTGGCCTACGCCGCGATCGGCTTGACGTTGGCAGCGCTTTCGTTCGTTCCGTTTTTGAAATACTTCACCATTCAACTGCTGCGCGGGGTACATTGGCGCGAGCCTTTGGGCTTACTCGAGGTGCTGCGCCGGATAGTGGTCTGGTTGTTTATCGGCCACAGCGTCACCGCGCCGCCGACATTCATCTCGCCGTTGCAGAAATTTTCCGCAGCGCATGAAACTCTATACGGCCTGTTGCTTTTTACTTTTGTGTTGCCGTTGATCGGGTTGGCTCTGGCCGGATTGCTGCGTTATGACGGTCGACGCCGCAACATCACCCTGGGCGCGATGATCGTTGTGCCGATTCTCGGCGTGCTGACGGTCAGTCGCCTGACACCGATTTTCGATCCGCGTTACATGCTGCCGTTCGTGCCTTTTGTCTTGGGCGCGTTGGCGGCGGGGTTGGTCGATTTGTGGCAAGGAAGCCGACGTTGGCTGGCGGTGGTCATGGCTGCGTGGCTTCTGTTGCTGACAGGCTTTTCGTTAAAAGATTACTACTACTCGCCGGCGCATTGGCGGCAGGATTGGCGTGGTCTGGCCGAGCGCGTCACCGCTGAAACAGGTCCGGATTCGACGGTGCTGTTTTACAATTTCTACACCTCGCTGGCGTTTTTGCATTACCTGGAAAAGCAGGACGATCCACCGCCGGTGCAATACTTGTATGTGTTGGAAGAGCGCTTCGGCCCGCTGGAGGTCAAGCGCCGTCGCCTGCGGTCGTTGATAGGTTCGTTGGCGCAGCAGCGCCGCCGTATCTGGCTCGTCGATTATCACGGCTACATGGACGACCCCTACGACGATGCGCGGCAAGAATTGCGTGCGCACGATTATCGGCGTTTTTCGCGCCAGTGTTGGATGCCGGGACTGTGGCGCTATTGCTTGGAGCGTTGGAGCACGCATGAAAGCGATTGGTTGGCTTCGCTGTTTGACGATGTCGATTTTGCAAAAGTCGCGCCCGGCGAACATCAGTTGATCGCGGGGTGGTACGAAGGCGAGGGGCCGCGACGGTGGATTGCCGACAAAGCGCAGGTACGTTTTACGCGACCGGCGGGCCAGGCCCGGTTGCACGTACGTTTTTATGCCAACCTCGATTACCTCGGCGGATCGCTGACCGTGCGCGTGTCGATCGATGGCGAACCGTTGGGCGATATCGCGGTAAGCGAAAGCAAGATTGTCGATTGGCAAAGCAAACCGTTTATGACGGCGGATGATCAAACTACGACAACGGTGACACTGACGCCGAATCACTGGTTCGTGCCGGACGAGTTGTTGGGTGACGGTGACCGATCGAAGAAAAGTATCTTGGTCGAGCGAGTCGCGCTGGAGGCGGTCGATGAGTGAGCGGCGCACCGAAAGCATTTTGGCTGCGGCCTGTTTTATCGCCGCTTGCGTTGTCGGTTTTGTGCTGGCGCCGTTGCGCGGCACCTGGACCGACGAAGCCGCGACGATCTTCGCCGTCGGCAAACCGCTGATGCAGGTGGTGTCCGAAATTGCACGGCACGACGTCAATCCGCCGGGCGGTTACGTCGTGTTGTGGTTGTGGCGGCAGTTGGGCGATTCGCTGGTCCATCTGCGTTCGTTGTCGGCGTTGCTGTTTGGTTGGTGTGCGGTGCTGACCTATTGGCTGGGCGCACGTTTCGGCCGGCGCGTAGTCGGTTTGCTGGCGACGTTGTTGTTTGTGGCGACTCCGCTGGCGCAATTTTTATCGGCGCAGGCGCGGTACCCGATGTTGCTGACCGCGTTGGTGTTGGCGTCGACGCTGGCGCTTGTTCGATTGATCGAGCGGGGCGATACGAAGTCGATCGTTGTTTATGCAGCGCTGGCGGCAAGTGCAGCCTATGTTCATTACTTCGCTGTTTTCTTTTTGGTTGCGCATCTTGTTTTTCTCGGCGTGCAGCGCAAGCAACTGGCATCGGGCAAATCCGTGCTATACACATTGCTTCTCGTCTTTGTGCTTTACGCTCCCTGGTTGCCGGTGCTGGCGCGGCAGTTGATTGGCCGAGAAGCGGCAGGCGGCGGCGAGGTCGTCGCTTTGCCTTTATTGCCGGCGTTGATCGCGGTTTACCTCACACAGGGTTTTCATTTCTGGCGATTGCCTTCGTTTTGGAACGAAACCTTGGGTGTTGCCTGGCCGGCGCTGCCGGTTGTGGCGACGCTGCCTTTTATCGGACTGGTCGTGCTGGGGCTTATCGATCACCGTGAAACCGGAACGTACCGTCGCCTGCTTTTGGTTATGGCCGCTGTCCCTTTCGCTTTATTTTTAGCAGCTTCGTTAATTTTTGACATGTTCGCGCCGCACTATTTTCTGCCGTTTCTGCCGTTTCTCTGTTTGTTGGCGGCGGGCGGTGTTGTGTGGTTGGGGTCGCGACAAAAAATCGCCGCGGTTGTAGCCGCAACGTTAACGTTGATCGTCGCCGTCGGCGGGATAATCGAATTATGGCAGCATCCGGACGAACCGGAGAATTGGCGGCCGATCGCCCGTGTGATCGACCGATACGCCGGCAAGGGCGACGCGGTGCTGCTGCCCAATCTGCCGGCGCGTATTTGTTACGAGCGATACCGAACGAAGCCGATCGATGTTTACCACGTCACCATGGTGCGGCCGGGAAAACAGATCGTTGAAGCGGCGATGGTCGGCGAGTTGCTGCCGGTGCTGCAAGAGCGTTATCGGCGGTTGTGGTTCGTCGAATATTATGCTTCGCGCTTTGATCCGCAGGGCGTGATTCGCCGCGCCGCAGAAACGACGGGCGGCATGTCGTCAGTTCATGCGCTGAATGCCGACCCGCGAGTTTCACTGCATCACTGGTACTTGTATCAACCTTTTGTCGCCGGCGGCATGTCACCGTTGATTACGTTCCCCGACGGGCCGCAGCATCCGCAGCAGTTGGGCGAGGGTTGGTACGCAAGTGCGGGCGAGGCGTGGTGGACGGCGGACAAGGCGTACGCTTTTTTGCCGGCGCCCGATCGAGATGTGGAATTTGTTTTTGAAGCTACCGTGCCACTAACGTTGTTTGCCGATCGTCCGCCGGTGGTGACGCTGCAGATTGGCGAGCAGAAAATTGTCGCCGACATCGACGAGCGCGGAAACGTGGTCGTGCCTCCGGTGGAAGTGCCCGTCGGGCGATGGGCGGCGGTGTCGCTGACGTGTGATCGCACGTTTGTTCCGGACGAGCATTTCGACGACCGCGACACGAGCCGTAAATGTTTATTTGTACAGCGTCTTGGTTGGGCGGAGCGATGAAGCGCGGTCTGCCACACGATCTATTGTTCAGCGAGGCCGAAGCGCCGATGAAGGTAATTTGGCTGACGTTGCTGGCGCTGGTGTTGCGCTTTGTCTGGTACGATGCGCAACCGCTGTGGACCGACGAGGTCATTACTTGGGAATTTGCGCGGGCCACGTGGGACGGGTTGCTGTTTCGTTTGCTTTACGATGCCAGTCCGCCGGGTTTTTACCTGCTGCTGAAAGGCTGGTTACAGGCGGTGCCGGGCGATGCGTCGATGCGTTGGCTGCCCGCTTTGTTCGGCGCGTTGACGGTGCCGTTGACGTACCTTCTCGGTGCGCGGCTGCACGGAAAAGCGGCGGGTCTGCTGGCCGGGCTGTTGCTGACGCTCAATCCGCTGCACCTGGTGTATTCCAACGAGGTGCGCTATCCGACGCTGCTGGTTTTTCTGCTGACAGCACAAACGTTGGCGTTCGTCGCCGTGGTTCGTCGCGGCCGGTGGCGCGATTACGCTGCTTGGTCGTTGCTGAGTGCAGCGTCGTTGTGGGTGCAGTATTTCACGCTGTTCGTGCTGGTGGTGGAAGTCGCTTACACGTTAGTGATTTGGCGCAAGGCGGGCGATCGCTTGTGGCGGTTGGGCGCGGCGGTCGTCGCTGTTGCGTTGCTGTTTTTGCCGTGGCTTACCGAATTCGGCATGCAGTTGGCGCGGGGGAAGTCATCGCGCGAATTTTTCAGTTTGTGGCAGGAACTATTTTTAGGGCCGACCTTTTTATTGCTCGGCGGCAGCGAATGGAGCCTGCCCGCCTTTTTCGGACTCACCCCTGAGCAAGCGGGCTACTTGCCGTTGACGCTGCTTCTGCTGGCGCCTTTTGCCGCCGTTTTAATTTACGGCTTGCGGCAAGATCGAACCACCGAACCGAAGCGATTGTTGACGGCTTTGGTCCTCGGACCGTTTATCCTGTTGTTGATTGCCGGACTATTGCTGCCGATGTTTCGTCCGAAGTATCTGCTACCCATTCTGCCGCCGTTGTGCGTGCTGCTCGGCGTTGGCCTGATAACACTTGAGCAACGTCGGCGACTCGTGGGTTGGGTATTAACCGCCGCCTTACTGGTGCTGTCGGCGTATGGCATTTTTTTGGGGCAAACCGACCCGGGTCTGCGAAAAGAGCCGTGGGATCAAGTGTCGGGGACCTTGCGGCAAGAAGCAAAAGAGGGCGATGTCGTCGCCGTACCCAACGACTATTACTCCATTGCGTTGACCCGTAAATTACCGGCGGGATTGCCGGTGGAAGCGATTGTTTGCCGCACGCCGTATGAACAGCAAGCCGATCGAAGTCGCGCATTCGGGGCGGTGACCGATCTTTTTCGGCGCTACCGGCGCGTGTGGTATGTCGATCACGACGCCTACCTGTTCGATCCGCAAGGCGAGGTGCCGGTGGCGTTGGCAGCCGCGGGGGTGGAAATCACCCGGCCGTCATATTTGCAGAGCCGTCATTTTTCAATGCGGCTATTCGCGCGCGATGCGACAATTGCCGAAGACAGTTACAGCACGGCGGTGGACCTGCGCAGCGGCGATTACACGCAGCGCCAAATCGTGGAGGGCGTTATACCCGGGCCACCGGGCTTTGCCTGGATGGAGCATCAAGCAATCGTGCGGGTGACACGGAAAAATGGCGAAGATACGGCCTTTGCCTGTTTTTATTTTCACGCACCTTTTTTCAAAGGACGGCCGACGACTTTTATTCTGACGGCAGCGGGTGCAACGTTGCGCAAGGTGACGGTTACCGAAAGCGACCTGGTTTGCATGACGGCGACGTTGCCGCCGGCGGCGATGATGCATAAGGTGGTGGATATGAGTTTAATCAGCGATCGCGTGTTCGTACCCAACGAGGTGCTGGGCGACGGCGATCGCAGCAGCAAAAGCGTGTTGTTGCAGCGGATCGGTGTAACCGGTTCGCAATGTTTGGAGATCGCACCATGAGAATCGTTTTTCACGCGGCGACTGCGCCGGATGACATTGTCGAATACGCACCACTTGGCTTCGGTTACCTGGCCGCTTTTCTGCGCAAGTATGGGTTGGACGCCAAGTGCAGCGTGGAATCGGATTTACCGACGATTCTCTCGATCAATCCGGATGTGATCGGCATGAGTTGCACTTCGCAAAATTACGGCATTGCCATCGAGCGGGCTCACTTTTTCCGCGAGCACGGCATCAAGCACATCATTCTTGGCGGAACGCACATTTCCAACCTGCCGGAAAGTTTCGATCCGGTGTTTTCTTGTGCGATTCTCGGCGAGGGTGAAGATACGTTTCACCACCTTATGCGTTTGCTTGAGACCCATGGCGAACTGAAAACGGACGCGATGCGCGAAGTGCCGGGGTTGCTGTTTTTTGCAGACGGTCAACCGGTACGCACCGCCGACCGCGAACTGGTCGATCCGCTCGACGAGATCCCTGCGCCCGACCGTACGATTCTGCCGCCGGCGCAGATCACCCATATCCTGACCGGGCGCGGGTGCCCCTACGAGTGCCGTTTCTGCTCCAGTCGTCGCATGTGGGGCGGGTACCGCGGCTTTTCCGCCGAACGGGTCTCAGCCGAGTTGGTCGATTTGATCGAACAGGGACATGAGAAAATTCACATTTACGACGACTTATTTATCTCCGATGCGGAGCGGATGATCGCCATCGCCGACATTCTGGAAGAAAAAGAACTGCTGGGCGCGGCCGACTTGAGTTGCACAGTGCGTGCCGATTTGATCAACGAAGGTCTGGCCGAAATCATGGTGCGGCTGAATATCACGTCGGTGACCTTCGGTTTGGAAAGTGCGGACGAAAATACGCAATGGGCTTATCACAAGTATTACGATGCCGGTGTGGTGCGCCGCGCCTTGGCGGTGTTGGAGGCCTTCGAAATCGAGGCGACTTTATCCGGTATCATCGGCGAGCCCGACGAGTCGGTGGAGTCAATGCGCAAGACCTACTTGTTTTTGGTCGAGCAAACGTTGAAAGGCCGCATCGCCGGTGCGGAAGTCAACGTGCTGACTCCTTTCCCGGGGACGGATTATTGGGATTTGGCAGTCGAGCGCGGGCTGGTCGGACCGTTGGAAAAATTCGACTGGACGCGACTGGCTCGACCCTGGCACGGATTGCTGCTGAATCCGCACCTGCTTAAGGAAGCGGGGCGATTGGTTACCTGGGACGCGCAGATGCGGACGTTGTTGCGGGCGTTGCGGCGGCCGACGATTATCCTGGCGCCCGACGAGGCGGATTTGGACATGGAGTTGGATCCGTCGGTGATCCGCGCCATTTTCCTGGTTGCCGAAGAAGGCGGCGTGCAGGAAGTGATCGACCAGGATGAGATCGATCTGCTGCGCTTCGGAGCGGATCAGATTAAACGACAGTTGCAGGCCTTGGTGAAAAAGTACGGCGACGCACCGTTGATGTTGATCACTCCACAGCCCGGCGCGGCGACGTTGGCGGTGATTCGAGCCGCCAAGCTGGCGTTGACGATGGGGCGGCAACGTTGGATGCGTACGCGGGTCGGTGTGTTTCCGGTGTTGACGATAGCTGCCGAACTGGTCGAATGGTCGCCGGAGCAATTGCTGGCGTTGGTGCTTGGCGATGAATCGCTGCTGCCTGCGGACCTGCCGATTGCCGAACCTCAGAAAATGCGGCATCTACCGGCCGAAGATTTATCCGCCACCGTATCCTTTGAAGGCGGGGCGACGGAGTTGTTGGATCGATACGCGGCGTCGTTGCCGAAAGGTCCGCTTGCATGAAATTCTTGCGCCGATTGATGCTGGTGCTGCTGACCGTTGCGCTGTTGTTCGGCGCCGGTCGGTTTTTCTGGCATTACGCGCGCAGTTACAGTGCCCGATTGGACGGCGAATGGGTTCGTGCTCTCGGCGGTGATGAAAGTACCGATTTCGACGGCACCGGTCTGCCGTTGTCGCGGGGCCGGCTGCTGGAAATTTACAACATCACCGAACGCCTGGGCCGGTTCTGGTATGTACGCCTGGCTGTTGAAATGTTGGATTTTCGTGGATTGACGTTAGCGGCGGCTACGTCGAGCGGTGAAGAAACGCTTCTTTTTAATGCCGTCAAGGAAAAGCACCTGTTCCCTTACGGTAAAACGGTGACGCTGGAATTTATCAAGACTGATGAAAACCTGCGCTTTGTTGTCGAGGGGTCGATCTACCTGCAAAGTAAAATCGGCGATGTGCGCGTCGAACGCCTGGCCATTCAACCGCGTAAATCAAGCTTGCGCGCGTTGGATATGCAGTTGTATTCCGTCGATGAAAATGGCCGCGAGGTGCTGGTAAAGAGCGGCTTGTACCAGCGTGCGCCGTACGGATTGTGGATACAGATTGTGCTTACCGTTTTGGGCTTGCTGGTTTGCGGGGTGGTGTTGTCTTTGGAATTGTGGCCGGCGCGAAGGTTGCGCGTTCGACGCGAAGCGGTAGTAAGCAGTTGGTTGTGGACGACTGCACCGATCGCTTTGGCTGCCGGGTTGTTGGCCGGTCAGGGCGAATTGGTGCACTTTCTGAAGTCACTAACCGTTTTATGGATCTTTTTTCGACTACGGTTCTGGTTGTTGGAAACCGGCGCATTCGACGCCACGCGCACGGCGAAATGGCGGATTGTGCCGTTTGTTCTGGGTTTGCCGATGATCGCCTTGGCTGTTTTTCGCGGGGCAGGAAGCACGGGTAACGCAGCGATTGCTGGTGTGGCGACAATGATTTTTGTCG
>Ga0272444_10001380_pt1 | contig 23445 bp, 18 predicted proteins | sample SSMForm13_FD_201033 | JGI IMG/M metagenome (GOLD analysis project Ga0272444, IMG submission 201033) | Marine sediment archaeal communities from Little Sippewissett salt marsh, Falmouth, MA, United States - SSM-Form-13 | ecosystem: Environmental > Aquatic > Marine > Wetlands > Sediment ...
ATTCTATGGACTCTTTGAGAAACAAGGATTTCCTGAAAGCGGGCTGAAATACTTTGATAATTGCAAGATATGCTGATTGGAAAAGGGTTTGGTCCTTGACCTGGAAGGGATCATTTCATAGAATCATTCGAAAAGTGCTGGCGGATCGATGCGCGTCCTGATGCGAAGAGGACGATTCGGAGAAGGTCGGCTTTTCCTCCCACGCGATGGCGTGACGGTGAACCAAAGCGAATTCAATCTCTCTGTTGCAGGAACGCGGATTCATTTCTCTTTGCGGAGACGGATCACTCCATGGCGTGTCCATGAACAGTCGACGAATTAGCCGCCGCGTTTTTCTCTCGAAGGTTTCGACCTGGGGTTCCAGGGCATTGCTTCTCTCGTTCTTTCCCGCGTGCGGAACCTTGGGACGGGCCATGGCCTCAGAAGATATCGCTCGCCGGGTCACTAGGGCCCGGGGCCTCAGTCTGCGTCGCATTTCAGAGGAGAGGCTTCACCACGGGCCGGATCGTTTCATCAACCCGTTCACCACGACCGGGCGGGGCGGCCCGTGGAAGTTCCTCCGGTGGAAGCTTTTTTCTTCAAATCGATTCAAGGATCAGTACGCGGAGGAACCCACACGGGAGCTCCTTCTGGATTGGCGGACGTTCCTTGAGCAGGGGGACTGTGCGGTTCTGTTCCTCCGTCACTCCTGCATCCTCGTGCGCGACCAGGATCGTGTTTTTCTGGTGGATCCGATTTTTTCCGGTCTTTTTTGGTTTACGGACTTCAGCCCGATTGTGTCGGGTCTGGAGTCCATGCCGGCACCGGATCACGTGCTGATCACCCACGGGCACTACGATCATTTGGACGTCTCGAGCCTCCGTTCCCTGTCTTCCGACACGCACGTGATCACACCCCTCGGCTATGAAGGCATCTTCAACCGGCTCGGTATGAAGAACCGTACGCAGCTCGACTGGTTCGAGTCATACTCGAACGGGGAGTGCCGGGTCCTGCTCCTTCCCTGCCACCACTGGACCCTGCGCGATCCCTTCACTGGTCCCAACCGCTCCCTGTGGGGAAGTTACCTGATTCAGGGGGCGAGTGGGCGAACCATCTTCATTTCAGGCGATGCGGCCTATCTCGACCGTTACGCAGAGATCGGGGAGGCCTTTGATATTGACCTGGCGGTTTTCAACCTGGGTGCATACGAGCCCCGCTGGTTCATGGCCCAAAGCCACATGAATCCGGCGGAGTGCGCGCAGGCGTTTCAAGCCCTGAGGGCCCGGCGCCTCCTCGTGGTTCACTGGGGGACGTTCCGGCTGGGCGACGAGCCCGTTCATCTCCCTCCCGTAGAGATGCAGCGGGAGATGAAAAAGGCCGGCATGGGGGACCGCCTGATTCACCTGGAGCATGGCCAGTCCATGGCGCTGTGAAGCGGTATGATTTTTCAGAATAGGATAGGGGAAAAGAAGATGCCGCCGGTACTCGTTCAAGATATCGGAGGGGCATGTCTGGGGAACGACGCTTTTACGTAACCCGGGGAGTGAACACCAAAGGGAGAGGCTGACCCTTGCCTTTGGGTTGACAGGGACCAAGGAAAGGAGGACGTGATGACGAAGGGCAGACTGCATTACGGGTGGGTGGTGATTTTCATGGGCCTCTTGACCACCATTGCCGCGCACGGCTTCGGAAGGATGGCCTACACGATCATTCTCCCCGCCATGAAGGACGGTCTTCACTTCGACTACACCCAGCTGGGCCTGCTGGGCACGGGGAACTTCATCGGCTACCTCACCATGGCGATCATTGGCGGCTTTCTGGCCGCCCGTTTCGGAACACGCATTGTCATCACCCTGGCCCTCGTCCTCATGGGGATCACCATGATCCTGACCGGCGTGGCACAGACCTTCGGGTTTGCCTTTGCCATGCGTCTTTGCACGGGGCTTGGCAACGGGGCCGCTTATGTGCCGGCCATGGCCCTGGGATCGGCCTGGTTCGCCATACAAAGACGCGGGTTCGCCACGGGGATCGTCTCCGGGGGCATCGGGGCAGGGACGCTGATCTCCGGACTGATCGTGCCGCCCATTCTAACCGCCTATGGTGCCGACGGGTGGCGGTTCTCCTGGTACATCCTCGGCGGTGCGGTCCTCCTCGTGGCGGGGGTTGTGTTCGCCTTTGTGCGCAGCCGGCCCGACGAGAAGGGCCTCAGGCAAGTCGGGGCCGAAGAGAAGCCCGAGGACCCGTCGGTCTCGGGCGGAGCCAAGGTCGCTTCCACGGATTGGACGCAGGTCTATAAGATGGGGTCGGTCTGGTATCTCGGGGTGACCTACTTTTTCTACGGCATCTCCTATATCATCTACATGGTATTCTTTGCCGCTTACCTGGTCAAAGAGATGGGATACAGCCAGTCCTGGGCCGGCGGCCTGTGGGCAATGGTCGGCGGGTTGAGCGTCTTCTGCGGCGTGATCTGGGGGAGCATATCCGACAAGCTCGGTCGAAGCCGGGGTGCTGCACTGGCCTACCTGGTCCTGGGACTTTCCTACATCATCTATGCCCTCTTCAAGGCGGAGGCCGGAATTTTTGTCTCCGCCATCCTCTTCGGTCTGACGGCCTGGAGCATTCCTACCATTATGGCCGCTGCGGCAGGGGATTTCGTGGGGCCGCGTCTGGCGCCTGCCGGGCTGGGTTTTATCACCCTGTTCTTCGGCATCGGCCAGGCCATCGGCCCGGCCCTTGGCGGATACCTCGCGGACACGACCCAGTCCTTTTCCATCCCGTTCCTGGTTGCGGGGGGGTTGTCCCTGCTCGGCATGGTTTCCTCCCTGTTTCTGAAGGAGGTCAAGAAGAGGTCGGAGTAGGCTGGCAGGTACGCCGCGTGAGACCGCATGCTCCTTCCATCTCATACACACTGGCATCTCCAGCGTTTTCCCCGGGGCCCCGGCCCCGGGGTGGTTTTTAGACTTGTACATACACCCACACCCTCGCTTCCACAGACGTTGCTCCGGTTCTCGGGCCCCGAAGCTGTGTTCCTTTCGGACGAGATCCTTCCACGAGCGGTATCGCTTCGGAGGGAGTCCCTCTCCCTGCTCCCGGTCTCACGGCCTGGTGATGGCACAGGGTTGCAGCCGAGGGATTCCTGCCCCCTCCGCGTTCCATTCCCGCCCACGAGCACCTGGAGTGAAGGATATGTTTTCGTCCCTTCCTCTCTTTTGAACGTTCAAAACGTTTCCAGGGCGGGAACTGGCCGCGGTTTCCCCCGGCTGCAACCCCGGCCATCACGAAGGCCTCCCGCCAGGTCGCACGAAGAGGAACTCCTCCTCCGCCCACGAGCTGCCTCGACACCTCTGGAAACCAGGAAAACCCCATAAACGAGCGTTCGGTTTTTCTCCCGTTGTTTTGACCTCATTGAACGTGCCACTTTTATGTACAGAAACCCCGGAGACCGGATTCCTTATCAAACCCTTACACCAACACCTTCACATACACATTGTTTATGGGCGAAGACCGGCCCGGGAGCTCAGGAACGATCCCCCCGCCCAACCCGCAGCCCGGCGGCTTTTGGCTGTACCGGTCACGAGAAGCCTGAAGGGTTGTTGACGCGGAAAATGCCCGGATATAGAATCGCCCCTTCGCAAGTTCGCCCGAGAAAGCCGGTCACGGAATGACGACCACCCATGAAACCTGAAGCGCATGGCGGATCAAATGGAAACACGACACGCAGAACAGATTGCCCGGGAACTCGCCCTGAACGTTCAGCAGGTGGAAGCGGTAGGCGCGTTGATTGAGGATGGGGCCACTGTGCCCTTTATCTCCCGATACAGGAAGGAGGCCACGGGGAGCCTGGACGAGGTGGCTGTGGCCGCGGTGCGTGATCGAGCGGCCCAGTTAGCGGAGCTGGATAAGCGCAGGGAGAGCATTCTGAAGAGCCTCACTGAGCGCAACCTGCTCACAAAGGAGTTGCAGGATAAGATTGCGGCGGCCGAGACCCTGAGCGTACTGGAGGACGTGTACCTGCCCTACCGGCCCAAGCGGCGCACACGGGGAATGGTGGCGCGGGAAAAGGGACTGGAGCCCCTGGCGGCCTTGGTTTTCGAGCAGGATAACGACACAGATCCTGCGGCCGAGGCTCAAACTTACGTGGATGAGACCAAAGGGGTCGCTTCCGTGGACGAGGCCCTGGCCGGGGCCCGGGACATCGTGGCTGAGTGGGTGAACGAGGACCCTATGGCGCGGGAGCGCATGCGCGCACTCTTCCGGGAAAAGGCCTTTTTCCGTGTCCAAGTGGTCGAGGGCATGGAGGAGAAGGGGTCCAAGTACCGGGACTACTTTGACTTGGAGGAGCCCGTTTCCAACGCCCCTTCGCACCGGGTTCTGGCCATGCGGCGGGGTGCGCGCGAGGGGATCCTGGACCTCCGCGTTCATCCGGACGAGGATGAGGCGATAACGCTTCTTCGCAACCTCTTTGTGAAGAACGAAAGCGTATCCGCCGACCAGGTGGAGAAAGCCGTGCATGACGCCTACCGACGCCTTCTCTCCCATGGCATGGAGACCGAGATCCGTATGGAGACCAAGCATCGGGCCGATGAGGAGGCCATCCGGGTGTTCGCCGGGAATTTGCGAGAGCTCCTGCTCGCGCCTCCTCTGGGGAGGATGCGGGTGATGGCGGTGGATCCCGGTATTCGAACCGGATGCAAGGTGGCCTGCTTGGATCGGCAGGGAGCCCTGCTGGCCACCGAAACCGTGTATCCCGTGGGGTCCGGGGCCCGCAAGGAACAGGCCGCAAAGATCCTCCTGGAGCTATGCCGCCTCAACCGAATGGAGGCCGTGGCCGTGGGCAATGGGACTGCTGGACGGGAGACCGAGGCGTTCATCCGGGGCCTGAACTTCCCCGGGGACATCCCGGTGATCCTGGTGAACGAGAGCGGGGCATCGGTCTACTCAGCCTCCGAGGCGGCCCGGGTCGAGTTTCCGGACCTGGATGTGACCTATCGAGGGGCCGTTTCCATCGGGCGGCGTCTCATGGATCCCCTGGCAGAGCTCGTGAAGATCGACCCCAAGGCCATCGGCGTGGGGCAGTATCAGCACGACGTGAACCAGGTCGCACTCAAGCGAAGCCTGGACGACGTGGTGGTGAGCTGCGTGAACGCTGTGGGGGTGGAGGTGAACACGGCAAGCGAGCAGCTTTTGTCCTACGTGTCCGGCCTCGGTCCCAGGGTTGCTCGAGGCATCGTGACGCATCGGGAGGAGCAGGGACCCTTTGGTTCCCGCTCCCAGCTCCTTGGGGTGCGCGGTCTGGGTCCCAAGGCCTATGAGCAGGCGGCCGGTTTTCTGCGCATTCGAGAGGGGGAAAACCCGCTGGATGCAAGCGCCGTCCACCCGGAGTCCTATCCCGTGGTGGAATCCATGGCCCGCGATTTGGGATGTTCGGTCCGGGACCTGATGACCGATGCCTCCCTGCAGGAGCGTATCCGGCTGAAGGACTACGTGACCGGGACCGTGGGCATGCCCACCTTGAAGGACATCATGGAAGAGCTGGCCAAGCCGGGCCGGGATCCTCGAAAACGGCTCGAGCCCGTGGCCTTTGCCGAGGGGATCCAGGAGATCAAGGATCTCGAGCCGGGGATGCGACTGCCCGGAGTGGTGACCAACGTAACGGCGTTTGGTGCCTTTGTGGACGTGGGCGTGCATCAGGACGGGCTGGTGCACGTGAGCGAGCTGGCCGATCGCTTTGTCAAAGACCCTGCTGAGGTGGTCCATGTGAACCAGCAGGTCACGGTTCGGGTCCTGGACGTGGACCTCGATCGGAACCGCATCTCGCTCTCCATGCGGGAGCAAACCGGCCCACGAAAAAAGGTCAAGGGAGAAGGGAGTGTGAGGCAGGAAAAAGGCAAACAGGGCAAGACACGGTCGCCCAGAAATGAAAAGAGAAAGCCCGATGCCTTCAACAATCCCTTCGCCCGTTTAAAGGACAAACCTCTCGGCTGATGAAAGCGGCGGTCGCACGGCTTGAGACACCCGGGGAGTGAATTTCCTCGAGGTCCGAGCCGTTTCATTCTTCGGGTTCCCGCAGGGCGGGTGGTATCGGGCACACCCGCTTGCGTTCAGTGAGCCGAAGCACATCCCGCAAGCGGTCCTCATCCCTGGCCGTGCGCCAGCGGTGCTCGAACGCGGGATCTCCCGCAATCTGGGCCAGGGCGGCCAGAATGCGCAAATAGGAATCCCTCTTATCATGGCTGGCCAGGATCAGAAAGAAGGCTTCCACGGGCTCAGCCCGGTCCATGAGATGTACACCCGGTGTGCAGCGCACCGCTACCAGCTCGAAAAAATCGTTTCCCGGCACCACCCCGTCGCTCACCGCCACACCGGGCATGATCTCGCTGGCCGGTCCCAGCTCGCGTTGTTCCAGAGCCTGATTCAGCACCTCCGGCTGCAACCCTAGAGAAGCGACCAGGCGTTCGGCCAGCACGTTCCAAAATCCCTCACGATCGGGCCGGCCCTGGACATCCAGGACTTGGGCCCGATTGACGACTACTTCAAAGGGATCGGCGCACAGGTCGTCCCGTTCGTGGATGATCTCACTGAGCTCCGATTCCAGAACGCCACCGGCCAGCTTTCTGTCCATGAGCCGGTCCAGTAGGTGCAGTAGCGCGAACTCGCGTGTGGCCTTGATGCGGCCGTAAAATGCGTAGAACGTCAGACCGCTCAGAACGAGCACAAGGCTGATCAGAAGCGCCTCCAGACCCATTTCCAGGATGAGGAGGAGGCAGCCACCGGTGCCGGCGATCTGTGTCCAGGGATACCAGGGAGAACGAAATTTCGGGCGGTAGTTCAGGAGGCGGGACTCGCGTAGCACCACCACACAAAGGTTGCTCAGGAGGTAGGTGAGAATGAGCACTGTGGAAGCAGACTTAATCAGTACGGTGGTGTCCAGAAAGAGGGATCCGATCACAAAGACCCCGGTCACGAGCACGGCGGAGTAAGGTGCCCCTGAACGGCGGCTGACCTTTCCAAAGACCGCGGGGATGAGCTCGTCGCGGCTCAAGGCCAGGAGATAGCGCGAGGCGGCCATGACCCCGGCGTTGGCCGTAGAGACGAAGGCCAACCCGGCGGCCAGACTCATCAAGGCGGAACCCTTGGGGCCGAAAAACGCCCGGGCACCGTCGGACATGGGGGTCAGGGAGTGGTCCAGATGGCTCGGTCCCAGCACACCGGATGTCACGAAGACCATGGCTACGTAAAAAAAACCGACCACCAGGAGGGCGGCGATCATGCCCAGGGGGATGACCCGACCCGGGTCTTTGATCTCTTCGGCCACGGAAGCCACTTTGAGCAGCCCGCCGTAAGACACAAAGACCAGACCCGCCGTTGAGAATACGGCAGCCCAGCCATTGGGCGCAAACGGCTCAAAGAGCTCCCACCGGACAGCGGGCGCGCCCAGGAACACGTACAGGGACATGAGCACAATCAGGCCGATCACCAGGGCCGACTGGAGGCGGCTCGCATGGTGGACCCCGGCGATGTTGAGTGCCAAAAACACCAGAGCGGCGGGTATGGAAACCAGCAGGGGTTCCCATCCCACCAGAGGGGCAAGGAATGCGCTCATACCCACCAGGGCGAAGGATGCCTTGAGGGAAAGAGAGAACCAGGAGAGCAGCCCGGCCACCGCGCCGGCGGCCGGCCCCATGGTGCGGGTGATGTAAAAGTAATCCCCACCCGCTTTGGGCATGGCGGTGATGATTTCGGCCACGCTGAGCATGCCGGTAGTGGCCAGGAGGCCGGCGAAGAGGTAGCTGAAGACCACAGCGGGACCCGCCTGGGCGTGGGCAATGCCGGGCAGAACAAAGAGCCCGGAGCTCACCATGGCCCCGCCTGCAATGCAGAATACGTCAAAGAGCCCGAGAGCTTTGCTCAAGCGAGGAGGATCTGTAGGATTCATGGTTCCCTTCTTCGACACAGCCTGTCCCGCCGTTCCCGGCAAGGTTTGTATTCGGGAAGCGGCGCGGATTCAGCTCATTTCGGAGCGCACCGTGTTGAGCGCGGATCCCGCCCGAAGCCACTCGATCTGCTCTCCGGTCAGGGTGTGACGAAAACGGAGCACAGCCGCGGAACCGTCCGGCTTGCGCAGAGTTCCTTCCACGGGTTTTCCAAATTTTAACTCGGAAATCCCGGGGAAGTCCAGGCGGTCCCTTTCCTCGATCCGGTCGTAGTCCGAAGGCGACTCGAAGGTCAGCGGTAGAATGCCCTGCTTTTTCAGGTTCGCCTCGTGTATGCGGGCGAAGGACCGCACGGCCACCACACGCACCCCCAGGAAACGGGGACTCATAGCGGCGTGCTCCCTGCTCGAGCCTTCGCCGTAGTTCTCGTCTCCCACGATAACCGACCCGCCTGCCGAGTCGCGGTAGATTCGTGCGAGCTCACTGAAGCGAACGCCGGTTTCCCCGGTGAGGACATTGGTTCCTTTTCCTGTCTCGCCCGTGAAGTCGTTCACCGCGCCCTGGAGCAGGTTTTCAGAGATGTTCGTGAGATGTCCTCGAAACCGAAGCCACGCTCCACCGGGAGAGATGTGGTCCGTGGTGGTTTTGCCATGTGTCTTGACTAGCACGGGAAGATCCCTCAGGCTTCGATCATCCCAGGGGGGAAAAGGCGCCAGCGGCTCGAGCCGCTCGGAATCCGGGGCGATGAGAACGGCCTGCTTGCTCCCTCCCTTCGAAGGAGGCACGTAATCCTGCCCGAACCGCGCCAGACCGGAGGCGGGCAGCGAGGGAGGATGAGGGGCCTCGAGCTGGAAGCGCGTGCCGTCCTTGCCTATCAGAGTGTCCGTTTCCGGATCGAAGCCGGGATCCCCGGAAAGGGCCAGTGCGGCTGCAAGGGCAGGGGAGGTCAAAAAGGCCCTTGTCTCCGGATTGGCATCGTTTCGACCCCTGAAGTTGCGGTTGAAGGTGGTGAACAGGCAGTTGGGCACGCCCTTTTTCACGTCCTTTCGGTCCCACTGACCGATGCAGGGTCCGCACGAGGCGGTGAGCACGGTGGCGCCCGCCTGGACCAGGCTGTCCAGGATGCCCTCCTGTCGAATGGTTTCGCGCACCCGGGTCGAGCCCGGGGAGAGAAGGAAGGGCACCCGAGCGCGCAGACCGTGGCGGACACCCTGATTCAGAACCTGGGCTGCCGCACAGAGATCCGTATAGGAGCTGTTCGTGCACGACCCCAGAAGCACAGCCGAGACCTCGTCGGGCCATCTTTCCGAAGCCATGGTCTCGCGAAACGCCTGGACAGGGGTCACGCGGTCCGGGCTGAAAGGCCCGGAGTGAGAAGGGCGAATGCTCGCCAGGTCCAGCACGTGGGTCTCGGTGAAGACGGTTTCCGGCGCGTTCCGGCAGGCCTCGTCCTGGGTCAGGAGATCGCCCATGGAGCGCGCATGATCGGCATCGGCAGCACGGCCCACGTTTCGCAGGTAGGCATCCATGGCGTCGTCGTAAACGAATACGGAGGTCGTGGCCCCGAGCTCGGCACCCATGTTCGTGATCGTGGCCTTCTCCGTGGCCGAGAGGGATTGGGCCCCCTCACCGAAGTACTCGAAGATTTTCCCGGTACCCCCTTTCACCGTAAGCCGGCGAAGCATTTCCAGGATCACGTCCTTGGCCGATGCCCAGCCCTGAAGACGGCCTTCGAGGCGAACGCCCACGATGGAAGGATGGGCGGTCTCCCAGGGGAGCCCGGCCATGACCTCGGCCGCATCCGCACCGCCCACCCCGATGGCAAGCATGCCGAGACCTCCCGCATTGGGCGTGTGAGAGTCCGTGCCGATTATGAGCCCTCCGGGTAGGGCGTAGTTTTCCAGGAGGACCTGGTGAATGATGCCGGAACCGGGGGCCCAGAACCCGATCCCGTAGCGGGACGCTGCACTGGAGAGAAAATCGTAGACCTCGCGGTTCGTTGAAAGGGCCGCCCGGAGGTCGGCATCGGCTCCGTCTGCCGCTCGCAGCAGGTGGTCGCAGTGGATTGTAGCGGGGACAAGGGTCTGCTCGCGTCCGGCCAGGATAAACTGCAGCATGGCCATCTGTGCCGTGGCGTCCTGCATGGCCACCCGGTCCGGGTAAAGCCTCAGGGCTTCAGGTGCCTGCCCTGGGTTCATTGCTGCGGATTTCTCCGCTTCGTGAAGGGCCAGGATTTTTTCGGCGTACGAAAGCCCCCGTCCCAGCTGCTTACGCCGTTGATCCAGGATCTGGAGTGCTTGTTCTTCGGTCCGCTCGGGCTTCATGGGTGCGCTGTCTCTCCAAGTCGGGCCCGGGCCTTCGCCTTCACCCGGAGGAGCCCGGGGCCCTTGTGAAAATACATGAGCGGGCTGTCACAGCCACGCTCCATAAAAAAGTCTTCCAGGTCGTCGAACAGGACCGGCCGGTCCGGCCACGTGAATCGACGTTCCCGGCTTCGAAACGCCTCCCATTGAGATTTCAGGGCGGGATCTCGGCCCAGAACGGTCTGAATGGCGTGGCTGCACAGGAACATCTCGCACACAATGGGTTTCACGCGCCACAGACAGCCGTGATCCGCCAGGTAGACGCACTGGGACCCATCCCGGGCCTGCTCCAGGGCCTGTATCAGAGCCGAGGTTTCCTCCGGCGTAGCCAGGAGGGTGTTGACCACCACATCTGCGAAGAACGCGGCAATGCCTTCCCGGCCGCAGCATGCACTCGTGTGGTCATGAAAGCACTTCAGCGTGCACACCTCTGAAAAGTGGGCCGCCTGGAACGAGGCGACCTCGCGGCGGAATACGAGATAGGGCTCGATTTGTTCCTTGAGATCCATGCGTTCGGCAGGGGGCATGCTCTCCATGTGCTCCCGGACGTCCCGGAACGTCTGAAGGTGTTCCTGGTTGTATCGACTCAATGGGAGCATGTGAGCACTAAAAGGGAAAAATGTCGTAGATTCGCTGTGCGAGCATGATATCGCCGCTCACCTTGAGCTTGCCCGTGAAGAAGGCCTGCACACCGTTCAGTTCCCGGTTGATCATGGCCAGCCAGTTCTCGTCGGAGATCGTCAGGGTCACATTGGGGCTTCCATGGGGGCCTTCCGCCACCTGGCAGGCCCCGTCTTTCACCGTCACGTGCCAGGAGCCTCCTCCTTCCCCCGTGATTTCGAATTGAAAGACGGCATCCACTCCCTGGGCACCTGAGGGGCTGAACACCTCCGGCATTTTGGAAAAAACGTCCTTTACCTCGATAATGGCCATCGTGCGATTTCTCCTTTGCAATGAAAATGTTTCGCTCGCGCATACCCCGTCTCCCGCCTGCGGTGGGACTGCGGGGAGATTCAAATTGCTTGTTTCGCGCAATTCTCACCCCTGTTCGGTGGGATGCGGGAAGACCCAACTTGGTCGGATTCCAGCCGACGCTTTCAGGATGCTCATACCGCAGTTTCAGGTTCGGATCAATGTCAAAGGCTGAGAAGTGCTCATTCGGGATCGATTTTCGAGCCGTCAGGGTTTCGCGTTCGGAAGGGTGGATTTGTTGCAAAGGTCAAGGAGATTAAGAAATTGTGAGGGGCGGATCCCTATTACGGCCTGACGGAACCATCGTCGCAGGCCGCTATCCCGCTTGTTGCGGGAGAAAAAACATTCGTTCTGAATGGAAACAGGAAAAAGGTTTGCCCTTGAATCCGAGCCACGATCCTGTTAAGGAAACAAGGAAATGTTTGCGGGATAAAATCAACCGGTCCGGGGCGCACCGGCGTCGGAAAGCGGTCGGACACAGGGACATCGGGACGTCCCGCTCCGGAAAGGGTTTTTCATGTTCACCCAAAACGCCCCTCGGGCCGAGGCCAGGCTCGGCCCGGGCGATACGTTTTCTTTCGCGTGCCACCCCGGGCTTGACTGCTTCAACACCTGCTGCCGGAATAAGCACCTCCCCCTGACGCCCTACGACGTGTTCCGCCTCAAAAGCAGTCTGGGAATGCACTCCGACGAGTTTCTTTCGCTGTATACACTGTACCGATTGGATCCGGAAAGCGGCTTTCCTATCCTGAGCCTTCGGATGAAGGAGGAACCCTGGAGTCCTTGCCCCTTCGTGAACGCCCAGGGGTGCCGGGTGTATGCGGATCGACCTACGGCGTGCCGGCTCTATCCGCTGGGCCGAACCGTTGGAAAGGGCTCTGGGGCAGTGGGAAGAGAGGCGTTCTATTTCCGGCTGGACACGCCGGGATGTCTGGGGACCGCAGAGCCGAGGGTATGGAGGGTGGAGGATTGGGAAAGGTCTCAAGGCCTTGAATCTTACATGCGCATGAACGATCGCATGCTGGGCATCGTATACCATCGGGACCGAGACAGGCTGGACCCTTTGAACGAGCAACAGCTTCAGAAGGTCATCGTGGCCTGGTACAACCTGGACATTTTTCGAGAGCTCGTATCCACCCCCCGATTTCTCGAGATTCATTCCCTGGACGAGGAGACCCGAGAGCGGGTGGACCATGACGACCTCGCCTTGCTGGAACTGGGCACGGCGTATCTTCATCAGACGCTTTATCCAGGGACGCGCAAGTGAAAACCATAGGAAAGGAGCAGGACATGAAACGGAGACGGTGGATTTTGACCATGATCTTGGCTGTAGCGTGCTGGCTCACGCCCGGTCTTGCCGCGGCCCAAGAAAATGCCCCCGAGACGGAGGAGAACGTTGCCGCCGTGGTCAACGGGGAAGTCATCCCCATGGGACGCCTGGACCGGGAGATGAGCGGATATCAGACAAAACTGATGCGCTCCGGCCAGATGCTGACCCAGGAAAAGCTAGAGGCCCTGAAACAGGGAGTCCTTGAGAGCCTGATCGATCGCACCCTCCTGTACCAGGAGAGCGTCAAGCAGGGGATCCAGGTGAAGTCGGAGGAGATCGAGGAGCAATGGCTTCGCGTACGAGAGCGGTTTGAAACAGAAGAGGCCTTGCAGCAAGCATTGGCCAGGATGAACACCGATGAGGATACCATTCGAGACGAGATTCGAAGGGTTCGAACGGTGAAGGCGTTCATTCAGGATCGATTCGCCCAAGGGGCTTCGATTTCCGAGGAGGAGGCCCGGGCCTTCTACGACAGCCACCAGGAGGCTTTCAATCGCCCGGAGCAGATTCGGGCGCGGCACATTCTGATTCGGCCGGAATCCGGAGGAGGAGAGCAGGCGGAGAAAGACGCCATAAATCGGGTTGAGGACCTTCGTAAGGAAGCCGAGGCTGGAGCCGACTTTGCCGAGTTGGCCGGAAAGCACTCCCAGGGGCCGAGCGGGAAACGCGGGGGAGACCTGGGATACTTCTCACGCGGAGAAATGGCCAAACCGTTTGAGGATGCCGCCTTTGCATTGAAGGAGCCTGGTGAGCTGAGTCAGGCGGTCAAGACCCAGTTCGGATACCATCTGATCAAGCTCGAGGATCGTAGGGAAGCTGGAATCGTTCCGTTTGAGGAGGTACAGGAAAATCTTCAGGAATACCTCCGCCAGGAAAAAGTGAAAGAGGCTGTGCAAAGCTATGTCAAGCAGCTCCGTCAGGAAGCCGAGATCAAACGGTTTCAGGATCAGGAAAGCAAAGACGGATAGGTGTCCCATAGGGACGCATGTCCCGGTGGGGCGGGGCATTTGGCCTCTGAAAAGGCTTCGCCCGCGTGAATCCTGTCCCGCTTTCAAGGGGGACAGCGGGGAACTTCCATTGCGGTGAAGGCATGTTTCAGACGCGGATGACGCAGATATTGGGGATCCAGTACCCGATCGTGGGTGGCGCCATGATGTGGATCTCCACCCCCGAGCTCACGGCGGCCGTGTCCGAGGCCGGGGGAATGGGCATTCTGGCCTCGGCCATGTATCCCACCCGGGAGGCCTTTGAGCAGGCCTTGGAGCGCACTCGTGCACTCACGGAACGGCCGTTTGCCGTGAATCTGAACCTTTTTCCCATGAGGCGCCCTGTAGACAACCGCACATATCTGGAGGCGGCCCTGGAGCAAGGGGTCCGTGTCGTGGAAACATCGGGGCATGCCGCTCCCCATGATCTGTCCGGCCGGTTTCGGGAGGCCGGGATCACGTGGATCCACAAGTGCGTGGGGCTTCGCTATGCCCGCAAGGCGGAAGGCATGGGCGCGGACATCGTCACCGTGGTGGGCTATGAGAACGGTGGCGCCACGGGCAAGCTGGATATCGGCACCCTTGTCCTGGTGCCCCGGGTGGCTCGGGCCCTCACCATTCCCGTGATCGGTGGAGGCGGCGTTTCAGACGGCCGCGGCTTGCTGGCTGTGCTCGCGTTGGGAGCCCAAGGAGTGATTCTGGGAACGCGGCTTCTTGCCACGCAGGAGGCCCCTTTGCACGACACCCTCAAGCAGGCCCTGCTCGACGCCTCGGAGGAGGACACCCTGCTGGTGATGCGCTCCGTGGGGGCTACCCACCGCGTGTGGGCGAACGAGGCCGCCAGGCAGTGCGCACATCTCGAAGACGCCGGTGCAGGGCCGGAAGAGCTTTTCGAGGCCATGGCAGGGGGAAAGGCCCGGGCCATGTACGAGACCGGGGACGTGGGCATGGGGGTCATGAGCCTGGGGCAGGGTGTAGGGGGGATCCAGGACATTCCCAGCGTGTCCGAGCTGCTTCGTCGCATGATGACCGAGGCCCGGGAGCGGATGGACGAGTTGAGGGAGGAATCCTAGGAGGGGACGGAAGGGTCCAGAAAACCGTCCCTGGCCAGGTACGTGCCGAGGTACTCCTCAACGGCCTCTTCCAGGCTCCTGCACTCGTGCGTGCACCCGGCGGCCCGCAGTTTCTCCATGTCCGCGCAGGTGTAATACTGATACTTCGCCTTGAGATCCTCGGGCATGGGGATGTACTCAATGTGGGTGGGGAGGTCCAGGGCATTGAACATGGCCCCTGCCACGTCGTTCCAGGTGCGGGCCTTGCCCGTGCCGACGTTGAAGATGCCGTTTGCCAGCCGGTTTTCCAGAAAAAAGAGGGTCATGTCCACGGCGTCCTTGACGTAGATGAAATCCCGCTGTTGCTCCCCGTGACCGTAATCGTCCCGGTACGACTCAAAGAGCCGGATGCGCCCCTCGTCGCGCACCCCGGGATAGGCCTTGTGAATGACGCTTCGCATGTCACCCTTGTGCCCCTCGTTCGGCCCGAACACATTGAAATACTTGAGCCCGACAATGCGCTCGAGCCATCCCCTCCGCTGCGCGTAAAGATCAAAGAGGTGCTTGGAATATCCGTACATGTTCAGCGGGCGAAGGTCACGAAGGCCGGCCTCGTCGTCCCGGTAACCCTGCGCCCCGTCCCCGTATGTCGCTGCGCTCGATGCATAGATGAACCGGCAGTCCGGGTGGAGCTCCTGCCAGGCGGCCAGGCGCAGGGTGTATCGGTAGTTGTTCTCCATCAGGTAGCTGGCATCCTTCTCCGTGGTGGAAGAGCAGGCTCCCAAATGGAAGATGGCGCGAATGCGGTTCCCAAGGTCCCCCCGTTCAAGGCGTTCGAGGAACGCATCGCGATCCAGGTAGTCATAGAAGCGCAAGGGAACGAGGTTTTTCCATTTCTCGTCCTTGCCTAGGTGATCCACGATCAGGATGTCGTCGTCGCCCTGCTGGTTGAGGCGCCAGACGATCGCACTTCCGATGAACCCGGCTCCCCCTGTGACAATGATCATGGGATTCCCTCCAATGCATGGGGTGGGTGCAGTCTAGGACAGGCGGCGCGTGAGTGCAAGTTTCTTGAGTCGGGCTTTACGCTTCTTCCCCCTTCGCCCGAAAATCGTGTGCAGGTGGAGGTGGAGGTGTTGGGAAAAGGCGTCCGGGCTTCGGGGTGGGCAAGGGGGATCGTTCCTGAGCTCCCGGGCCGGTCTTGGCATGTAAACAATGTGTATGTGGAGGTGTGGGTGAAAGGGTTTGAAAAAGTTTCCACCCCCACGCCCATAAAACTTTTGTAAGTGTAGGTGAAAGGTTAAGTCCCCGTTTTTGAGGCCGGGGGCATACCGAGGCCATCCCCCGCCAGAGAGAAGTTTCGCAGGATGAAAGCAATGGATGTGGGAACGCATTCCCGGTATGCCGGGCGCTCAGGCGGGGGTGGAATGCGGAGGGGACAGGAGTCCCCTGGACGTAATCGCTAGGAATGACCAGGCCGTGAGCGCAGGGAGCGGAAGAAAACCCCCGCCTGCGGAGCCGGAATGGGTCACACAGGAAGGAATGATCCAAAGAGTTCGCAGCAGAAAGCAGATGAACCCTGTACCGTGAATCAGTCGGATTCGCGGTACAGGGCGAGGATTCCGGATCGGGATAGCTTCTTGATGCCCATGGGTTCCAGCAGGCGGATCAGGGCCTCCACCTTTTCCCGACGGCCCGTGGTCTCGAGGATGTAGTGGGTGGGACTGGTGTCCACAATGCGGGCTCGGAACGTGTCCACGAGGCTTCGTATCTCCTGTCGATTTTCCGGAGCCGCTCGCACGCAGATGAGTGCCATCTCCCTACGCACCGCTTCATCTCCGGCCATGACCCGGACCTTGATCACATTGACCAAACGGCGGAGCTGCTTCAGGAGGTTTTCAAGCTGCTCAGGGGTGCTTCGGGTGGTGATGGTGATACGGGACATCCTTGGGTTGGCCGTGGGTGCGCCGCAGATGGTCTCGATGTTGAACCCGCGGCCGGCGAACAGGCTGGTAACCCGGGCGGTCACCCCGGTTTCGTTCTCGACCAACATGGTCAAGGTGTGGAGATCCTGATTTGAAGCCGGTGGTTTCACAACGTTTCTCTCCGGCAGGATGCTCGATGCTTCGAGGCGTTCCATGGACCGTGACCCATACAATGAGAGTATCCTAACTGCTGGGACGTCCGCATGTCAACGTTCCCGATCGCGCACGGGAACGGTCGAACCAGGAAGGCATGGGGAGAAGCTCCGGTCAAACGGTCTCTTGCCTTTTCAAAATCGTTATGGAAAGGTAATTTTCAATCGGAGGATTTTGGTGTTTGCGAGCGGGAGACGTCGATCTGGAGGGCAGACACATCAGGCACGGGCAAAGCGGATGAACGGAGCGATCATGGTACTGGGGACGGGAAGCGACGTGGGAAAATCCATCGTCGCCACGGCACTGTGCCGCATCCTTCGAAGACGCGGGTGCCGGGTGGCCCCGTTCAAGGCCCAGAACATGTCGAACAACTCCTTCGTGACCCTGGAGGGAGGAGAGATCGGACGGGCCCAGGTCGCCCAGGCCGAAGCCGCCGGCGTGCCGCCATCCGTGCACATGAACCCCGTGCTCCTGAAGCCATCCTCCGATCAAGGCTCCCAGGTCGTGCTCCAGGGCCGCGTTTACGCCCAGATGACCGCCGGCGAGTACCACGCCTTCAAGCCCCATCTTCGAAAGGCGGTTATGGACTCTTATCATCGCCTCCAGGAGGAGTACGAGGTCATCGTTCTGGAAGGTGCCGGTAGCTGCTGTGAAATGAACCTCAAGGAGAACGACCTGGTCAACTTTCCTATGGCAAAGGCCGCGGGGGCTTCCTGCATTCTGGTAGGTGACATTGATCGTGGAGGGGTCTTTGCACAGCTCCTGGGCAGTCACCATCTCATGACCCGAAAGGAACGGGATCTCACTGCAGGGTTTCTGATCAACAAGTTCCGCGGTGACCCTTCCCTGTTCCAGTCCGGTATCGACTACATCGAGGCTAAGAGCGGAAAACCCGTCCTGGGTCTCGTGCCCTTTTATCGGGATATTGCCATCGATCCCGAGGACTCGGTCGTTGTGCAGGAGGACCGGCGCGTGAAGCACCCGATGGGATCGAGAAGCGTAAATATCGGAGTGCTGAGGCTGCCATCCATCTCCAACTTCACGGATCTCGAAATTCTGGCCCGCGAACCGGGCGTTGTAGTCAACTACCTTTTTCGCCCGGTTGAACTCACCGAGGCATACGACCTGCTCGTGCTGCCCGGGGCAAAAAACGTGATGGAGGATGCAGCCTGGCTGGGCAGGACCCGATGGACGCAGGCCGTGGTCCGATTTGCGGATCAGGGCGGCCGCGTTCTAGGCATATGCGGAGGCTACCAGCTCCTGGGAAAGCGCATCCTGGACCCGGACGGCGTGGAATCCGACCGCCGGAGCGTCAAGGCCTTGGGGCTTCTTGGAGCGGAAACCGTGTTGGACAGGGACAAGGTCGTTCGCCGTGTGACAGGAACCTGCCTGTGGAACGGAAAACGGGTGAGTGGATATGAGATCCACATGGGCCGGACCCGGGCGCTGGCGACGCGGGGAAAGCCTTTTCTTCGGCTTCATCGGCCGGGGTCTCGGCACCGCTGGGATGACGGACTCGTTCTGGATGGAGGTCGCGTGTGGGGCAGCTATGTGCACGGGATCCTTGACGCCTCGGGATTTCGAGGGGACCTGCTCAATGAAGTGAGAAGGGCCAAGGGGCTGAAAGAGCGTCGCCCCAGACAGGGACGCCTGGCCCGCTTTCATCAGTACGACCGGCTGGCGGATCACTTTGAAAAGCATTGCGATATGGATCGAATACTCGCCTCGATTGCATGAGCGGGGAGTATGACAGCGGGGGGGCATGTCCAAGGGTTCGCCAAAACAGTCGCAAGCCCGGAGTCAGAAAGAGGACGCTGCCGTCCCTGTCCTGACCGTGGCCGGTACGCACAGCGGCTCCGGAAAGACCACGGTTGCTCTGGGATTCATGGCGGCGCTGGCGCGTCGGGGACTTGCGGTCCAGGGGTACAAGGTGGGGCCGGACTTCATCGATCCGGGCCACCACTGTGTTGTGACCAACCGTGCCTCGCACAACCTGGACGGCTGGATGATGGACCGTACCTCCAATCATGCCCTGTTTACACGCGGTCTTCAGGGTTCAGGGGCCGCAGTGGTGGAAGGGGTGATGGGCCTCTTCGACGGGTTCTCCGGGGACGATGAATCCGGGTCCACCGCCCAGATGGCCAAGTGGCTGGGAACACCCGTGCTCCTTGTTGTGGATGCCAGATCCATGGCCCGCTCTGCGGCTGCTGTGGCTCTGGGATTCTCCCGGTTCGACGCCCACCTGCCGTTGGCCGGGGTGGTGTTCAACCGGGTGGCAAGCCAGAGCCACGCCCGCATGTTGACCGAGGCCATGAGGAGTGTGCCGGATGTGACGCTTCTGGGTTGCTTGCCCAGGGAGGAAGGACTCGAGATCCCCTCGCGTCATCTGGGGCTTGTGACGGCGGAGGACTTGCACCCGAGTGAGGATCGATCAGACCGTCTCGCCCTATGGATCGAAGATCACTTGAACCTGGATCGGATCCTGGAGAAAGCCCCGCGAATTCCGCCGGCCTTGCCTGAAACCGGCGCACCCCGCGAACGTCGCGTCCGGATCGGCATCGCCAGGGACGAGGCCTTCTGTTTCTACTACGAGGAAAACCTTCGCCTCCTGAAAGCCGCAGGTGCGGAGCTGGTAGCTTTCTCACCGCTGCGATCCAAAGACCTTCCCGAGGGTGTAACGGGGTTGTACTTCGGAGGCGGGTACCCCGAGCTTCATTGTGAAACCCTCTCGGCAAACCGTTCCGTGAAAAAGGCGATTCGTGCCTTTTCCCAAAGCGGGCGGCCGATCTATGCCGAGTGTGGCGGGTTCATGTACCTGATGAAAACGATTCGCGACCTTCAGGGGAGGAAGCATCGCATGGCCGGTGTCTTTCCCCTGGAGGCGACCATGGAGCCGCAGTTGCGCTCCCTGGGGTACCGGGAGATCACCACGAATCGGAAGAGTCTGCTGGGCCCTGCCGGAACCACGATCCGCGGGCACGAATTCCATTACTCCCGTATGGAGCCTTACGACGAGGCTTCCGTGGCGTCCGTGTACCGTGTGGCGCCTCGAAACGGGCAGGAAGGGATTGAGGAGGGGCTTTCCATCAACGGAGTCCTGGGATCTTACATCCATCTGCACTGGGGGTCCAATCCCGGTGCGGCCGAGGCCTTTGTGACGGCCTGCGCCAGCGGTGGGAACATTTCGTGATCTTCGTGCGCTTCGTGGTGAACAGAAGCGAATTTTTTCGGATGAGAAGCCAGGCTTTCCGCACTACGACAACACAGGAGCTACCGTGAACACATCCCAAGGCCCGAACCGGCCCGAAGATATCGAATCCCGGTCCTTTGCCATCATTGAAGCGGAGGTCCCTGAACCGCGACCCTTTATCGGCAACGAGTGGCTTGTGGTGCGGCGACTGATCCACACAACGGCGGACTTCGAACTGCTTCGTCTCGTGCAGTTCCACGCGGGTGGCGTTCAGGCGGGCATTGAGGCGCTCGGGAACGGGGCGCTCGTGGTGACGGATACGGAAATGGCCCGCATGGGCATCTCCCCTCATCGCATGGATCGGTTGGGATGCCGGGTTGTGTGCGCCATTCGGGACCCCAAGGTGGCAAAGGACGCCCAAAAGAAGGGGACCACAAGGGCGGAGGCGGCTGTGGATTACCTGGCCTCCTCTTTGGACAATGCCGTCTGCGTCATCGGGAACGCACCGACTGCACTTCTGCGCCTTCTGACACTCGTGCAGGAGGGGATGTGCACACCGGCCCTGATCGTGGGCATGCCCGTGGGATTCGTCAATGCGGCTGAGTCCAAAGAACTCCTGGCGCAACAGGACCGTATTCCCTGCATCACCATTCGAGGTCGAAAAGGAGGTTCCTCTTTGGCCGCGGCCACAGTCAATCAACTGGCTCAACTCGCTCTGGAGCTGAATGCGTGATGGGAAGCGCCCCATGACCCGGAACCGTCTCCGCGAAGGATTCACCACCGGTACGGCCGCTACTGCTGCGGCAAAGGCCGCAATGTTTCGCCTCTTCGGCGTGGCCACCGGAAAAGAAGTGGACGTGCCCTTGCCCCTCGAAGGAAGGCTTTACATTCCCGTCGAGACCGTGGTCTCGAACGGGGAAGAGGCCGAAGCCGTGGTGATCAAGGACGGAGGAGACGACCCGGATGCCACCCACCGGGCCCGTATTCACGCTCGAGTGCGGATACGGGAAAGGAGTGGGAAGACCCGCGTCTGTATCCAGGGGGGTAGGGGTGTGGGCCGGGTCACGCGTCCCGGATTACCCGTGCCTGTAGGCGAAGCGGCCATCAATCCTGCGCCCAGAAAGCAGATCGAGATGGGGGTTTTGGAAGCCCTCAAAGCCGTTGGGGCCCAAGGGGAGGTCCAGGTGGTCATCGAGGTGGAAAACGGGGAGCGTATGGCCCGAAAGACACTGAACCCGCGTCTCGGTATTCTGGGAGGGATTTCCATCCTGGGCACGCGCGGCACGGTCAAGCCCTTCTCGAACCAGGCCTATCGCGATACGATCTCCGTGTCCATGGACGTGGCCGCATCGGAGGGCCTTTCCACGATTGCCTTGTCCACAGGAGGCAAGAGTGAGCGGCTGCTTCAGGACCTCATTCCCGATCTCCCGCAGGCCGGTTGGATCCAGGCGGGCGACTTCTTTGCCTTTTCCCTTCAGGAAGCCGCGAAGAGGCATTTCAAGGAAGTCCTCTACAGCTGCTTCTTCGGAAAGCTGGTCAAGATGGCCCAGGGTCATCCGTACACCCACGCCCGTAAGTCTCGCATCGATTTTCACCAGCTGGCCCATTGGGCCCGCATTGCCGGCGTGGATCCCGTCCCCATTGAAGGAATCGCCGGGGCGAACACGAGCCGTGAGGTCCTGGAGATTCTTCAAGGGGACCCTGCAATGGAGGCCTTTCGAGAAGACGTGCTTCGAAAAGCAGGGATCTCGGCCCGGAGGTTCCTGGGACCGGAGCCTTGCCTGGGAATGTTCCTTTTCGACTTCGACGGGCGCCTCCTGGGGAAGATGAAGGATGCGGCGTCCTGCTCCGGAGGCGACCCATGAGCCTTGAAAATTTCCCCCAGATTCACGTGGTGGGCACGGGCTTGGATCCATTCACGCTTCCTCCCGGGAGTGCACGCGTAGTGGAGGCGGCGGAGGTCCTCTTTGGAGGAAGGCGCATCCTTCGGGCCTTTGAAGGGCACCCGGCTCGAAAAATCGCGATTCGGGCCCCTGTGTCCAAAACCGTGGAGGCGGTGCAGAAGGAGAGTGCGGCCGGAAGGCGCGTCGTGATCCTCGCGGACGGCGACCCCGGGTTCTTCGGCATCGGGAAACGCCTGGTCGAGGAACTGGGGCCGGAACGCGTGAGCGTGCATCCAAACGTGACCGTGCTTCAGGCAGCCGCATCACGCCTCAAAACGACCTGGGAGGATGTGCGCACGGTATCCCTGCACGGTCGAACCGATCTCTGGCCCCTTCGCCGGGCATTGGCCCTCGAAGATCGTGTGGGTGTCTACACGGACTCGGTCTTCGACCCGGCCCGAACGGCCCGGGAACTCATGGCCATGGGGGTGAAGGGATTCCGAATGCACGTGTTCGAGGACCTGGAGCTCACGTGCGAACGGGTGAGGACCTTTGAAGACCCTGCCTCGGCCGCGGGAGAGCGCTTTTCTTCGCTGGCTTTTGTGCTGATCGAACGCATGCAACCCCCGCCCGTAGGCCGGACTTTCGGGCTGGACGATGCATGTCTCGATCACGACCGGGGCATGATCACCAAGCGCGAGATCCGGGCCGTGGGCCTTTCCCTCCTGGGGGTCCAGCGCCGTGACACGGTGTGGGATCTGGGAGCGGGCAGCGGTGCAGTGGCCGTGGAGGCGTCGATCCTTGCATGCGAAGGGCGGGTGTATGCCGTGGAACGCAGTGAGGAGCGCATGGTTCGGATTCGTCGCAACGTGGAGCAGACCGGAGCATACATCGTGGAACCTGTCCACGGAGATATGCCGGCCTGCCTGAAGGGCCTTCCCGACCCGGATCGGATCTTTGTCGGCGGAGGGGTGGGCGAACCGGGTGTTCTGGAAACGGCCATGGCCAGGCTTCGGCCTGCCGGGCGCATGGTGGTGCATGTGGTTCTCCTGGGCTCCCTCGAAAAGGCCCGGAGTGTGCTGGAAAAGGCCGGCTGGTCGTATACGGTGACCCAGGTCCAGGTACACCGCTCGAATCCGCTCGCCCGGGATCTTAGACTCGAGGCCTTGAACCCGGTTTATGCGCTGTGCGCGGAGAGGCCGAAGGAGGAGACCGGAAAAATGCCAGGGAGGGATGCCGGGAACATGGGGAGATCCTCGACATGATCCGTAAGAATGCGGTTCAGGTTTCCTTTGTAGGCGCAGGTCCCGGAGACCCGGAGCTGATCACCGTCCGTGGGAGACGTGCTATTGAGGAGGCGGACCTGGTTCTCTACGCCGGGTCCCTGGTGCCCCGCGAGGTCGTGGCCTGTGCCCGGCCGGAGGCCCGGGTCGAAGATTCCTCTTCTATGACTCTCGAGGAGACCCACGCCCTCATGAAGGAAACCGTTCTGGCGGGCGGGACCGTAGCCCGCGTGCACACGGGCGATCCGTCCCTCTATGGGGCCGTTCGGGAACAAATGGTCCTCCTTCGTCAGGACGGGATCACGTACCAGGTGATTCCCGGCGTGACCGTAGCC
>Ga0272444_10001381_pt1 | contig 23427 bp, 17 predicted proteins | sample SSMForm13_FD_201033 | JGI IMG/M metagenome (GOLD analysis project Ga0272444, IMG submission 201033) | Marine sediment archaeal communities from Little Sippewissett salt marsh, Falmouth, MA, United States - SSM-Form-13 | ecosystem: Environmental > Aquatic > Marine > Wetlands > Sediment ...
ACTTCCCTTGATAATCTGTCCCTTGTAAGTCCCGACGGCCTTTATGGCGCCTATGATATATACCGAGATTGCATACGTGTACTGGAGGCCAATGCCATATATAACATGAATGTGGTGATGGAACCGCAATTGGGAAAGCGGGGCCTATATCCAACGGTTTCTAAAAAGGATGGATATCCTGACTATATAAAACACATCCGTAACTTTATCGCCTATGCTGACGGAACAAATGATCTCATCAATATAAGCAATATCATAGGAGCCCCTGTTGATGTCCTACTTCGAATTGTTGACGACTTGATGGCAGAGGGCTTGTTAGAAACCCTTAATCACAACCGAAACTGAATCAGAAGAAAGAAACATGGCGTTACGTTCAGTCAATCCTATACCCGTATATATCAATTACGGGGAAGAAGCTTTCTTGAAGACCTACGATTTGTTCCGGGCCTTTTTAAAGACTTTTCCCTATAGCCAACTGGAACGTAACACTCAGGCAGCTCGTCCGGCCGGCATCATTGTTTCGCCCCGGAACAATTCGGCCATACCATGGTGCAATATATCACTGGCCCTTCTTTACGCCTATAAAGGCTTTCCCCTGTCCATTATATGGGACGACCTCCCATTTCTGGACCCTGAATGGGAGTTGCAAAAAACCCTGGTCCAAAATGTCCTTGATGAAGTATGCGAGAAAGTCCCTATGAACCAAATAACGCTCAGCGCTCTTGAGGAGACTGCACTTGATGATTCTGATTATGCTGAGATTTCCCGACTTGCTGCTGCCAACGCCCTTTGGAACGTAAGGCAGATCGTTCCTTGTGACCGTCTAGAAGAGTATACTATATTGTCCAAAGCTTGTATGGAAGAAAATGCGCCGAAACTGAAAACACTATATTCACACCACACCTTTGACCACTGTGTCCATCAGAGCTTTGTGAACAACAATGGGGGATTGCACCGCTGGTTTGGAGCCAACAACGGTATAAGGATGAGCTGTCTGGATGTTTGTCTGGGAGCGGGGCTGGTCGGCCTTAACCATGTTGCTGGTTATCACACGGATTTGCCTCCTTTGCTCACTCCTGGCAGGACCTACCTTTTTCATGATCCAATTGAAAGAGACCTGGCCATAAGCGAGGCACAGAAAGAAGTTGCCCTGAGACAGCAGGGAAAGGATATGAGGAAATCTCAGATCGTTTCCCTTGACGCAAATCCTCTGATTGACGATGTTGATGTTGTCATGCCCCTGAACATATTTTGGGATGCCGCAGCTCTTTACAGAAACAGATTCTTTGAGACCCCCTATCACTGGCTGATGGAGACGATTGATTTCATATTGAAACATACCAAGGCCAAATTGGCAGTCAGACAACACCCCCATGAAAGAGCTTTTGCGGCCTATGGAACAGGTTCAAGCCTTGGAGCAAGTCTAAAGCAAACCTTTGGCCATGACCCAAGATTCATGTTCTTCTCCTGTGATGACCGGATAAACACCTATCGCTTGCTTGAGAAAGCCAAGGTGGTGCTGCCATATACGTCAACGGTGGGCATCGAGGCCGCTCTCATGGGTAAACGTGTCATCATTGAAAGTTGTGTCTACTACGGAAATCAGCCCTTTGTGAGAAAGGCTGAAAGCAAGGCGGACTATTTCAAAAAGATTAAGGCCGCATGCGAGTCAGCAGTAACCTCCAGCCCCGATCTCCTCTCTGGATCAAGCAAGGAGGATGGATGGCTGCTATATTTTCTCCTTAACAGATGTCAAGGCATCACTTCTGAGTTCGGCCTTGACCCATCAGACGTTCAGAAATGGGCCCAAAAAGGCTTTCCCAATTTACTTCAAGATGACAATCTAATGAGTGCTATTGAGGCATTGCAAACGGGCAAGCCATTTGCATATCTTAACGGAAAGAAGGTTTTGAACGGTTTGAAAGGGCGTTCTCGTCAAGTGATAGAGTGGCCTATCGACATGGATCAACATGTTAAGGAGGACATCAAGCACCTTCTTGTTCTGGTCAACGCCGGGAAGTATGAAGAGGGGCTCTCTTTCATACATCACTCTCAGTTTTATCCCGACTATCTCTATGCCTATCCCGAGGCCTATTTGCTGGCAAAGCTAAACAGGCCGAAGGACTCTCAAAAGGCACTGGAGCCCCTTCTCACCAATAAGCCTGATCACGAGAGAGGCAACCAGTTGAGTGACGAACTTCAACTCCATCTTCTCTCCCCCTGCCCTATTGAAGCTTCACTTTTGGGTAGAGACTAATGATCAAAAGGGTTGGATGCTAATGAAAAGGATATTGCATGTTATTCACAGCTTAAGTGGTGGTGGCGCTGCACGTGAGATCATCTATCTGGCGCGATACTCGGCGGACACTGGCGGTTATCATCATCAGGTCGCAACGCTTCGCCCCTCCACTGAAACGGGCTTGCAGTTAGCCCGTGATTACCAGATTCCCGTCATCGAAACGCCCCCAGATGATCGTCTGAGACGGGAGATAGAAAAGGCGGATATCGTCCAAGTAAACTGGTGGAACAACCCGGAGATTACCGCCTTTCTGCACAGCCAGATGCCTGACACTCGACTCGTTGTCCGTTATCACGTCTCCGGAGATAAGCCTCCTCACTGTATCGTCCGTGAACATCTTGAAATGGCTGCTTCAAATGTTATTTCTTACGACAACCTCCCTTTGCTTTCAGAGTTTTCCGAATCCTGGAAAAGGCATAGAGTCTCTTTGATTTTGCATGGAACGGACTTCAAGCGCCTTGGCGACATAAGGCGTAAACCACACCGGACATTCAATGTTGGCTATATCGGCACCGTATCGTTCGTTAAGATGCATCCCGAATATGTGTCCATGAGTGACGCCATCAATATACCAGACGTAAGATTCGTCATATGCGGAGAAGTCCAAGACAAGTCGTTAATCCGCCAGGTGCGCCACCGAGAAGCACATCACAAATTTGATTTCAAAGGCTACGTAAATGACATTGCTGAGATCATAGCGGAAATGGATCTATTCGGCTATCCCTTATGTGAGAACACCTATGCATCTACTGACCTCGTGTTGCAGGAAGTCATGCATGCCGGGATCCCTGCTGTGGTGTTCCCTCATGGTGGTCTGTTGCAGACAGTAGAGGACGGATACAACGGCATGGTGGTCCACACCGCCAAGGAATATGGAGAGGCAATTGAATTCCTATACAACAATCCAGCCGAACGGGAGCGACTGGGAAAAAACGCCAAGGCTTACGTCGATAAACATCTCGGTATAAAGAACACGGTGAAGAAATACAATGCCCTCTATAGCAATCTACTGCAGCAACCCAAGGCTCACCACGAGTGGGGCAAGGACCATCACAAGCCTCTGCTCCAGCAACCCCTCGCCTATCAGGACATAACCGGCGAATTGCCGAGACAAAGTGCTGCTGAACTGTTTATGGACTCATTGGGCCATCATGCTGCCTCCTTTGAACAAAGCATTCACGGTGAAGGACTGGCCGCATGCTTTCAGGCCGATACCCACATTTCCCAGTCCTCTGATTTGCTTTTTCTTGATGGCATCTTGAAGTATCGCGAGTTTGATCCCCATGATCCCTATTTGCATTTTTGGGCCGGCCTTGTCTTTAAATACCGTCAGAATCCAAACCAGGCCATCACGTGCTGGATGAATGCACATGGCCAGGGTTTTAACCACTGGCGATTGTATTTGTATTTGGCTAACGCTCTGCAAGCAGTTGACAAAAACGGCGATGCAAAAAGGATATGGAACTATTTGCTTAAGATTAAGCCCGATTTCGAAAAGGAAATGCAACAAATCAAAACCCAAAACTCGGCTACTGAAGAACCGCTCAAAATGAAATTAGCGAGCACAGGCTCCTGCCGAGCACTTGACGACGGCCCGGGCGGCGGCAAAGCCGATATGGACGCAAAACCGCCCGAGCAGATGTATCAGGACCTCCAGCCCCTGATCACCGACGGCAGGCATGAGGAGGCCGTCAGCGGGCTTGAGAGATTGTTGGAATCCTATCCCTCCTTTGCCCTTGCCCATAACGATTTGGGCGTCCTCTACTTGAACCGCGGAGAAAATGATAGGGCCCTGAGTCACTATCACAAGGCGGTGGAGCTTGAGTCTGGAAATATTGTCTTCCAGAAAAATCTGGCCGAGTTGTACTATTTTCGATCAGGTCGTGTGGAAGAAGCCATTCAGATATACAAAAAGATTCTGGCCAGCCATCCAGAGGACATTGAAACGCTCCTTGCGATGGGACACATATGCAAAGCAGTGAACCATCCCAAGGATGCCCTTTTCTTCTATGAAAAGGCCATCAAGCTTGATCAAGACATGGGTAGTTCCCGAGATGCCGTCCTGAATATGGGTGAAATATGCAGAAGTCTCGGAGAGTCTGAAAAGGCCAGAGAGGTCTGTCTCTCCTTTCTATGCAAAAACGCGGAAGATGAGGGCGTCATCCTTGCCTGGGAGTCACTCAAAGACAAGGAAGAGGACAAAGAGGTTGAAGAGATAGTAAAGGCACGCCAAACAGACTATCTTGTCTCCGCCATAGTCTCCACCTATAACTCAGAAGAATTCATGGCAGAGTGTCTTGAGAACCTGGAAGCGCAGACTATCTCCGACAAGATAGAAGTGCTGGTCATTGACGCAGCCTCTCCTGAGAATGAAGGAAAGATCGTCAAGGACTTTCAGGAGCGTTATCCGAACATCACATACGTGCGCACCAAGGGAAGGATCGGCATCTACGCGGCTTGGAACCTGGCCGCCAGGATAGCTTCCGGGAAATACTGTATCACAGTGAGCACAAATGATCATCTGCGAAAAGACGCTTGCGCGGTCCTGGTCCGTGCCCTTGACGAGAACGATGATGCCATGTTGGTTTACGGAGATACTTATTTGACGCAAACTCCCCATGAAACCTTTGACAAAAATACCCATTACGGCGCATACCGTTGGCCGGACTATTCCTTTGAAGCGCTCCTCCACAACTGCATGGTTGGGCCTCACCCTATGTGGCGCAAATCTGTTCATGAAGACATTGGTTACTTTGACGACAGATATATAACCGTTAGCGACCAGGACTTCTGGCTGCGAATGGGCGAGAAGCATAAGCTCCTCCATGTCCCTGAATTCACAGGTCTGCAATGGATTACTCCTGATGCGATTTCGAGAAAGGGCGAAATCCCCCCCCTAGAGATTGCACATATCCATAGTCGATACCAGAAAAGGCATGCACACAAGTCAAAAGAGGCACACAAAAAGTGTTCCGTCATCATACCTGCCTTCAACCAGCTTGACTACACCAGGCAATGTCTTGAGGCCTTAATCAAGGATACACCTGAGGACATGTACGAACTCATCATTATTGATAATGGGTCAAGGGACGGAACAAAGGACTTCTTGACTACTTTTGGAGGCAACGCCACCATCATCACCAACCAGGAAAACCTGGGATTTGCCAGGGCGTGCAATCAAGGGGCAAGGGCTGCTTCAGGGAAATATCTTGTGTTCCTCAACAACGACACCTTGCCTCTTCCAGGTTGGCTGGAAGAGATGATAGAGCCGGCCGAGAAAGATGAGACTGTTGGAATTGTGGGAAGCAAGCTCGTCTTTCCAGACGGCACCATTCAACATGCCGGAGTCGTCGTTTCGGCCAATGGGCTCCCTTACCATCTTTATAGGGGGTGCCCCGGTGACATTGCCTGTGCTAATCAGCAGAGGTCTTTTCAGATCGTCACGGCAGCTTGTATGTTGATCCGCCGTGACTTGTTTTTTGAGGTGAACGGATTCGATGAACGGTACGTAAATGGATGCGAAGACATTGACCTTTGTCTCAAGGTCGGTGAGAGCAACAGGCGGGTCGTCTATAATCCCAAAAGCCTTTTGGTTCACTTTGAAGGAAAGACAGAGGGCCGCCAGGATCAAATGGATCACAACAAACGCCTTCTGTTGAAGACTTGGCGCAACAAGGTTAGGCAGGATGATGTCTCTTACCTGCAACAGGACGGCATGGAGTTGCTGGTCGACCCAGCTGGTGATTTCAGGTTTGCGCCCTCTTCACAGGCTGACACCGCCATCAAAACGAGCATCATCATTGTCACCTACAACTCCCTAGCCGACGTCACAAAATGTATAGACAGCATCGTCAGCCATACCTCTTTTCCATATGAAATCATTGTTGTTGATAATGTCTCCTCGGACGGCACGCAAGACTATCTGAAAACCCTGAAAAGGGCAAAGGTCATTCTCAATTCCACCAACAATGGTTTTTCCAAGGGCTGTAATCAAGCCATGGCCGAGGCAAGGGGCGATTACATCGTCTTACTAAATCCAGACACCATGGTCACCCAGGGGTGGGATGCCCATTTGATGGCCCATTTTAAAGATGGTGTGGGCGCCGTGGGGCCTGTCTCTAATTATGTGGCCGGCCTGCAGAAGGTGGAACTACACTGTGAGGAAAGGCCCTCTGGTCAACTCGATATCAACCGCCTTCAAGATGGGTTGTACCAAAACAACAGAGGAAGAAGCGTTGAGACCAAACTACTGATCGGGTTTTGTTTCATGATCAAAAGAGAGGTCATAGAAAAGGTGGGCATGCTGGATGAAGACCTCTTCCTGGGCAACGATGACCTGGAACTCTCGTTGAGGCTTAGAAACAAGGGTTATACGCTCTTGGTAGCCACGGACACCTTTGTTTATCACAAAGGCCAAGCCAGTTTCAAATCAGAACCTTCAGAAAAGACAAAAAAGCTCGTTCAAGAAAGCACTGACGCACTATACCAGAAATTGCAGGACCAATACGGAGAGGGCCAAGTGCCATCTCCTCAAGAGCTTTGGGGCATCGATTGGTTTAAACCCAGCCCGGAAGCCGGGACTAGATTGACGTCCATTGTTATCCTTGCCCACAACCAGCTGCCCTATACCAAAAAATGCATGTCAAGTATTTTCAAATACACAGGAAAGCCTTTTGAGCTGATCGTTGTTGATAACGCCTCAAGTGATGGCACCATGGAGTACTTGCGAAAACTCTCCTCCCGGTACGGCGCAAATGGCAACAAACCTTTCACCGATGGTTCGAAGCAAAAGAGAAAAAGGAAGAGGGGGAAAAAGAGACCTGGAGGGAAAAAGCGGCTGGGCAATGGTGCCTGCAAGGCTGTTACGGTCATCAGAAACGATCAAAACCTCGGCTTTGCCGCTGGCAACAACCAAGGCATGGCCAGGGCCAGAGGAGATTACATTCTCTTAATGAATAATGACATCGTGGTCACGCCAGGTTGGCTGGATCGTATGATCTCATGCGCAGAGCGAAGTGCCAAGATCGGCATGGTTGGCCCCATGTCCAATTATGTGTCGGGCCCCCAATTGGTCAAAGAGGTAAGTTACAACACCAACACCTTGGCCCGACTCAATATCTTTGCAAAAGGTTTCGCGGAAAAATACCCTGCTCAGTCCAAATTCATCTGGCGAGTAGTAGGCTTTTGTATGCTTATCAAACGGGCCGTTATTGAAAAGATCGGCGGAATGGACGATCGCTATGGATTAGGCAATTTTGAAGATGACGACTTCAGTCTCCGTGCCGCCTTAGCTGGTTTTGAGTCCTGGATAGCGGAAGATTGTTTTGTCCACCATTTTGGCAGCCGTACATTCATTGGTGCAAAAATCGATTACCGAGAGAGCCTCCATAAGAACTGGGAGATATTTAAGCAAAAATGGGGACTACCACAGGACCTGCCCTATGGGTCACCCTACACTATATCACATATTCCAAACGATGGCTTTGACCCCACGAAACACTTCGTTCCCATCGACACCCAAAAATCATCTGAATCCCAACGTGAAGCAACCCCCTATACATTCCTTGGCAAGGGGGATGACCGGCCCTCAAAAGTGCACCTTGATGAAATAGACCCCGACATAACCGCTTCCATCATTATCCCAATGTCCGAGCACCGAGGAGACTTGAAAAGGTGTGTTGAGAGCATCCAAAACCACACCGGTTCATCCTATGAAATCATCTTTGTCAACAAGGGTTCAAAAAACACCGCTTCAACGTGGCTAAAGGAGACACTCAAACAGAATCCAGGATATAAACTGGTGGAAAGTCACAGGGAAGCTTCTGTTGCCAAGTGTTACAATGACGGCATGAGGACATCAGCCGGGAAACATATCGTTTTGTTGGATAGCCATGCGGCTGTCTCTGACAACTGGCTTTCGGGAATGCTCAATTGTATCAGCAGGGTTCCTGGTGCAGGTATTGTCGGGCCCATGACCAACAAGGCTCGTGGTATGCAGCATGTTGCAGACGCTCTTTATGGATCCATTGATAACCTGGACGATTTTGCCAAATCATTTAAAAACCGAAATCAATACCGAAGGATTCCCGCAACGAGAATAGACGGTTTCTGTATGCTATTTCGCCGTGAATTGGTGGACAAAGTGGGCCTCTTTGACGAAAGCTTGGGACCCGATGATTCCGAGGTAGACGATTTCTGCCTCAGGGCCGCCCTGGAAGGGCACACAAGCCTCATTGCTGGAGATGTATTTGTACATCACCATGGCGGCAAAGGCGCTATGGGAAACAATAAGGGGTTTGCTCAAAAATGGAGTGGTATCGATGCAAACGACCCCCTTGGGAAGAAGCTCCTCACCTTGAATGCCGTGGAAAAGGCATGTGAACTCAGTGAGAAGGGTGACTTGGAAAATGCCGTTAGAATGCTTGTGCAAGGCATGCGGCATACTCCCCACGACAAGAAAGTCTACTTGGCACTGGCAGAAATACTGATGAATGATAAACAATTCAAAGATGCCCTTGGTGTGGTCAATGACATCCCTTCAGATGAACATGATGCGCGAAAACTCGAGCTGACCGCTTACTGCTTGGAAGGCATGGAGCGTTACAAAGAGGCTCAAGAATATGTGGATCGAATACTCTCTTTGGATGCTTCCTCTCCACTGGCCCTGAACCTAGGAGGCCTTTCAGCCTCTCGACATGGGGACAAAGCACAAGCAGAAAGATTCTTCAATACCGCCATCGAGTCTGACCCCGGTTACGGTCCATCCTACACAAACCTAGGAAATTTGAAGTGGGATGTGGGCCACCATGAGGAGGCCTTACATCTCTTTGAAAAGGGCTTTATCCTGCAGCCAACCGTGATGGACATCGTAACGATCTATCACTCAGCCGTTACCGCCCTCGGAGAATTCAAGAGAGCCGAACCGATATTTGCCGAGGCCCACGCCTTGCATCCGGCCAATAAGAGGATCACCTATCTCTTTATAGACATCCTCATAAAGCAGGAAAAACATGATCTCGCAATAAAAGAGATAGAAGGCGCCATCGTTGCCTTTGGTACTGATGATGGCTTCCTCTCTGCCGCACTTAAGGTCAGGGGGCTTCTGGGACCGCAGCAAATAGATGGGCAATCAAACAAGAGTGAAACGATCTCTTTGTGCATGATTGTCAGAGATGAAGAGCATCACCTTGCAAGGTGCCTTGCCAGTTTGAAACCCGTTGTCGATGAAATCATCATCGTGGACACCGGATCAACAGACAGGACAAAAGAGATCGCGACTCTCTTTGGAGCCCGGGTTTTTGACTTTAAATGGTCAGATGACTTTGCTGCGGCAAGGAACCTTTCTATTTCAAAGGCCTCTGGAGACTGGGTCCTGATCATGGACGCCGATGAGGTCATCTCCCCCCTTGATTACGACTCCCTGAGACGACTTGTCAAGAAACGGTCCTCCAAGCCCACAGCTTATTCTGTTGTCACGAGAAACTATTCAACCCGTACAAACACCATTGGATGGACGATGAATGACGGCACCTATCGAAGAGAGGAGGCAGGAGCTGGTTGGATGCCGAGTCTCAAAGTCAGGCTATTTCCAAACGACAGTCGTATCCGGTTTGAGTATCCAGTACACGAAAGGGTGGAACCTTCTTTGAAGAGAGCCGGTGTGAAGGTGAAGAGGTGCCGTATACCAGTTCACCACTATGGACAACTGGATCAAGAAAAACGGGATTCCAAAGGCGAATCGTATTACGAACTGGGCATGAAAAAGCTTGATGAGAGGGGGGACGACCTAGAGGCCATTCATGAACTTGCAGTTCAGGCCGGATGTCTCGGCAAACATGAAGACGCCATAGACTTGTGGCAAAGGCTCCTCGCAATCAAGCCGCGATGGCCCATAGCCTTTGTCAACATGGGAACCGCTTATCTCAAGCTGGGCCGGTACGACGACGCCCTCATTGCCGCCAGGAAAGCCGTGGAACTTGCTCCCGAAATGAAAGAGGCGGTAAACAACTATGCCCTCTGCGAATTATACGTTGGAAACGTCAAGCAGACAATTGAAATCCTGGAAGGACTCCTTGAAAAGGAGCCAGGATACCTGTCGGCTCAGCTTATCCTTGCCGTGGCCTACTGTTGTGACGGAGAAAAAGAAGCGGGCCTGAAGGCCTTTGAAAGACTGAAGCCAAAGGTCACCGGCCCTGGCCTTGCCGCTGCCTGCCACGATCTGGCCAAAAGACTTGTTTCGGCCCAGAGGCGTGACCATGCCATGCGGCTCCTTGAGGCTGCCATAGAGGGGAAGAATGTCAATGAGGACGTGGTGAGGCTCTTAGACGAATGCAGGAAAATGAGACCGCAAGTGGCCAGTCCTGTTTTTGCCGACGCCACGGCCTGTACATTAGGCGCTTAGCCTCGACAGGGGTTCCTGCCCAGGATTGAACCCTCCCCGCGGCGACTCGACTGAGCTCGTCGAAGTCAAGCCGCGGGGAATGTTCTCCCTGTCGGGAGAGCTACACAGCACCGTAAGGATGACAACTCGTTAGATATACGCTCGCTAACCCCGCAGCCCCCGCCGCGTTAGCACTGCCGTCAGGTAGAACCTACGGGGGGGGATGCGCTCGCTTATGCGGTTCAAAAAAGAATCCTCCAGCCTGCCTCTCCTGAGACGGGCTGGAGGATTTTATGTTGACGCCAACCCTCCCGTACTGAGAAGGAGGGTTTGCTGGTGTTTGCCCCGTAAGCGGCAGCCTATTCCCAATGGATCAACGAGAAAAGTCCCGTGACAATGGGGTTATTGGCCACTATCTGGCGATCCCCTGAGGCCGGCGGCAATGTTTTGGTTGATATTGATGACGGCCGTCAGCTTTTCAGGAGAAGGATAGCTCATGGCCTCAAAAATCCGCCTGTCAACAAAGGTACTCAACCGGAGCAGGTCAAGCTTCAACCCTTTTGGCAAAGGGTTGTCTTCTCTTGTGAGCTCTCCCTGAAAAATACTCCATATCCTCTGGTTGAATTTCAGAGCGACGTCCAGCCTTTCGTCCCTGTCACCAGCATGCCAATTATCCTGGCAATCTTTGAGTTTAAGAGCAGCCTTGGTGAGAGCCGCTGCTTCTACTTCACGGCCTGACATCGTTACTTTGCTAACGGCACCATACGCCTCAACTGGATTCGCATACACGGTCAAGTACCTCCTGCTCATAGTCTATTAGTTTTTTGCCAAGCTTGAGCGCCTGGTAATATCTTTCGCCCAAGATATGTTCACTGATTTTGTCAATTAAGTCCAACGCGCTTGGAGCTGCTCTTACGAAATCTTGAACCAACCTCCAATAAGCATTATGATGTGTTACGATGTTTCCTTCATCAACATACATCAGCTGGATTGCAAAATATATCCGGCTTGCTGGAGAATCGGCATCATCTTGGCTCAGTATATCTTTCTGCCGCAGGACGGGAACCTTGTTCTCAATGACCAACGTTGCAGTCGGGTTACCATTGGTTACGACTGCCCCTCCTATGATCATCCGTTCATTCGGTCTTAAAGTTATTTTTAGAGCCATTCTTCCTTAGCCTGTTGAATAGCAGAACAGTTAACTTCTCGAATTGTTCAGTTCAATAATGACAGCAATTGTGATTGCGCGTCAGGCAGAGTCATACCAGGCCCCATAATCAACCCACGCTTCACTTTCCCGCTTTCTATTTCTGCCGTGGCTTGGTCATTATCAGCTTCCCTCGAACCGGGATAGAGCCCCACGTGTTCGGCTTTGTGCTCTTCAAACTTCCGTATGAAGACCGCCGCATCCCTGGATAAACGTTCCCGCCTCTGTCCAAGCTCTTCCTTGGCCCTGCCCAGCTCTTCTAGTGATGCACGGACTTCCTCATCTGTGGCACCATCAGGTAGACCGGGGATCTCCAGCTCTTCAGAACCCCGATGGAATCCCTGGGCGGCTTCAGGCGTTACCGCGCCCCTGGACACCTGATCATTTTGTGGAAAGGTTAGCTGATCAACGATCTTCCGGTACGAGTTTAGCGTTTTCAGCTTTTGCACCCTTTCTTCACTGCCCAGCGGAAAGGGCGGAAAGTTTTTTACCATTCTCCCCAACTCAGCCTGCATGCGGTCAACATATCTTTCAGCGGTCTCTACGCTCCCCTGAGCGTGCCGGATACTCTTCGCCATCTCGTTCAGTCTGGATTTAGCCGAATCCAGCCTGCTGGATGCTAAAGGCCCGTGGCCCTTTTTCATGTCTACATCATGACTTGGAGGACTGTCCCTGTGGTCGCCCTTGAAAGCTGACCGCTTCGGTATATGCTCGGCGCTCTTCATGGCACCACTACGATCGAAGAGGCCTTGATTGGTTGTGATTTCAGAAATCGTCATGGTCTCACCTCCTCCGGGTAGGAGGAACATGGGAGGGGGAATCAATCCCCCTCCCTACCCAAAAGCGTGTTTGAAACAAGAGTCTCACGCCGGACTTAGAAGAGCCTCAGCACTGCCTGTGCGGCCTGTGATGCCAGGGATAGAGAAGTAGTACCCAACGCCTGGCGTGTCTGGAGCATGAGCATATTCGCCCCCTCCTCGTTTAGGTCGGCATTTGTGAGGTTGGCAGCACCGTCCAAAAGGGTGTTGATCATGTTTGTGGTGAAGTCTTCCCGAATCGTGATCGTGCTCAACTGGCTACCAAGAGCCTTTGATTTCGACCTCAGCGTGGTCATTGCGGCATCAAGCTCGCCAATGTCTGTATTGATCACAGTGACATCGCCGCTACCTCCCGTAGCGACCCAGTCGTTGGCGGTCACGTCATTGATGGAAAGCCCGCTGGCGGACGCATCAAAGCCCGTCACAGTAATAGATGAAGTACCTGTCTCGTCGAATTTCACATTCAACGTTTGACTGGTGCCTCCCAGAAGGTTGGTGCCTTTGTAGCCTGAATCCCCTGCCAGGTCATCAATCTGATCCAGTAATGAATTGTACTGGGTTTCCAGGGCGTTTATCTCAGATGTCGTTTCACCTGAAAGGGCCGATTGGGCAAGGGCCTTTGCCGCTGAAATCAAATCCTGGACGGCAGAGATACCTTGGTCGGCAGCCTTAATTGTCTGGATACCCTCGCCCATTCCGTCTTTACGAAAGTCGAGGTCGTTTGCGCGCTGGGTATGGCCCTGGGCAGCAAAAAAGTTGATAGGATCATCCAGAGCGGTATTGACCCTCTTTCCGGTGCTAAGACGTGTCTGGGTTACCTCCATCCAATTCTGTGTCTGTTGCAGCGCATGCACGCTTGATCTCATTCCCGATGTTAGTGTTACACCACTTGTAGCCATGATATGGTTCCTCCTTTTCTAGGTTTTTGTCCCCGGCATTCTTGCCAGGAGTTTTAGGGTTTGCTGGTTTTGTTCAGGCCCCTTAAAAGACATCTCGGTCTGTTCTTGATCTGAGTCTTTTCCCGACCGATTTTTTTGCCTTCAAAACCTTTATCGGACCTATTCTGCAAGACTTTAGGCGTTTTTGTAGTCTCCAACACTTGAGCACCCAGGGGGTCACGACCGGCAAAATATCTTGAAACCATTGACAAATGTGAGCAAAAAACGATATTCTCATAACAAAATCGGGAAAATCACCTATGCCACCTCCCCTCCCGTCAAGGGCAGGAAGACGTTGATATCCCTCAAATTCGAAAACCATTAGCGCAAACCAGGAGATTGATGCGTGGAAGACATTGAGATCTTATTCGTTGACGACCAAATCTCTATTCTTTCTATGGTGGAGAAGTACCTGGCCCGTCAGGGATACAAGATCACCGTTGTTGATAATGGCCGGAAGGCCTTTGAAATAGCCAAGGAGGGGGCGTTTGACATTGTCTTCACGGATCTTAAGATGCCTGAATTCAGTGGGCTTGATCTACTTGCGGCCCTGAAAAAAAACCAGCCGGAAACCGAGGTGATCCTTGTCACCGGCTTTGGAACCATAGAGTCTGCGGTGGAAGCCTTTAAGCTTGGCAGTTATGACTACGTCCAAAAGCCCATTCAGCTGGAGCGGCTAAAAGCCCTGATCGACCGCATCGTCGAGAAGAAGAGACTCCAAAAGGAAAACCTCTCCCTCACAAGGAAACTGAGCCCCAAAAACAGGTACGACAAGCTGGTCGGCGTAAGCCCTAAGATGCAGGCGGTTTACAAAATACTTGATAGAATCACTTTGGACAGCCCCACGGTGCTGATCCAAGGGGAAAGCGGAACGGGAAAGGAACTGGTGGCCAGGCTCATCCATGAAAACAGCGATCAAAAGGATGAGCCTTTCATCCCTGTGAATTGTGGAGCCATTGTAGAAGGTCTCCTGGAAAGCGAGCTTTTCGGCCATGTCAAAGGTGCCTTTACGGGCTCTGTAAAAGACCGCAAGGGCAAGTTCGAAACGGCCAAAGAGGGCATTATCTTTCTGGATGAGATCGGTGAGCTTCGAGCGGAAAGCCAGGTCAAGCTCCTTCGGGTGCTGGAAAGCGGTGAAATCCAGAGAGTTGGCTCGGACGAGGTCATTCGCGTCAATACCCGAGTCCTTGCTGCCACGAACCGAAACTTGTATCAGATGACAGTGGATCAGAAATTCCGAGAGGACCTCTACTACCGCCTGAATGTTGTTTCTATCAAGATGCCTCCCTTGAGGGAACTAAGGGAGGACCTGCCCCTCTTCGTAGACCATTTTCTCACTAAATTCAACAGTATAAGCAAAAGAAACCTGACCGGGATTACGGCAGAAGCCATGAACCTTCTGCTGGCCTACCATTGGCCGGGCAATGTGAGACAACTGGAAAATGTGATCGAAAGGGCCTATGCACTGGGTGTAGATGAGAAGATACAACTTGACGATCTTCCTTCTGAGATAAGGAGATTCAAAGAAGCCTCGAAAATGACCGAAGGCCTTCTTTCCTTAAAGGAAAATGAGATTCGACTCATCGGTAAGGCCCTCGAAAAAACCAAGGGGAGCAAGACTGAAGCAGCCGATTTGCTGGGGATAAATGTGACGACCCTTTACAGGAAGCTGAAGAGATACGGCCTTGCCTATTGAGGTATTGCAAAATGCAAAACTGAATGGCATTTTGCACTTATCCGTCATATTCAAGGTCTCTTCGCGTGATTTCAACACATTACATTTCAAGGGAACACTCCATGGGCCCCTCCATCTATAACTCTCTGTTTTACCGTTATATCTTGGCTACAAAGACCATGCCATGGGTTGAGGCATCATTTATGCATCTTGTTATTTCAAATAGATATACCTTTCTGCGCTGACTTGGCCTCCCCGGCACGGTCCGTGAAAAACCTTTCAGCCCTTTGCGAAGTGCAAAAAAACAGGGGCCTTTCAGCTTTCCTTTACGTCGACCCACGTACAAAATCATGGGACCCACAAGCCCCATGGAAATGCCACAGGTGCTGACACCTATTGGCACTTTCGTCACGTCATGTTTGAATCTCCAGTGGCCGAGGTTTGGATTGGCCCAACAGCAAAACGGACCTCTTTTCTCTTCTGACACCTTATTCCCAGGCGCTCATCCCGTGGTGGCATAGACCTTGCCTATAGGAAACGAGGACGACATGACCAACCATATTCTGCCTTGACTTTGGTGATGTTCCACAATATCGTCAGTATGATTCTCGACATAGATATGGAAAACCCCCACACCACCAGCATGCCTCCAGAGGCCCATGAATATATGGGCATCATCGGCCAAAGCGATCGGATGCAGGAAATCTTTCGCACCATTGACAAGGTCGCAAACAGCGATAGCACCATCGTCCTTCATGGAGAAAGCGGAACCGGGAAGGGTTTGGTCGCCAGGGCTATTCACACAAACTCCCATCGGAAAGTGAAGCCTTTTGTTCCCATCAACTGTGGCGCAATCCCTGAAACGTTGCTAGAGAGCGAGTTATTCGGCCATGTTCGAGGAGCCTTCACAGGAGCAACCTTCCCCAAACCGGGCAAATTCGAGTTGGCTGACGGCGGGACCATTTTCTTGGACGAGATTGGTGACATGAGCGCTGGCCTCCAAGTCAAGATCCTAAGGGTTCTGGAGGATAGAGAGTTCGAACAAGTTGGCGGGTGCAAAACCATTAGGGTAAACGTGAGAGTCATTGCAGCTACCCACCGCGATCTGGAAGAAGAGGTGGATAAGGGAAACTTCCGGGAAGACCTCTACTATCGACTTAACGTGATTCCCATCACCCTCCCTCCTCTAAGAGAGCGTGACTCAGATATATCTCTCATGGTTGCCCACTTCCTTGATGAGTTTAACGCGAAGAACAATAAGGCCATTCAGGGTATATCTGACTCGGCGATGGAGATCATGACGGACTACTCTTGGCCAGGCAATGTCAGAGAGCTCAAGAATGTCATTGAAAGAATTGTGGTCTTGAAAGAAACAGGCCAGATATCGCCCCATGATTTGTCGCACCTGACCAGGGGGAAAAAGACCCTCTTGTCACCGCGTAAAATAGAGATTTCAGACAGTGGAATATGCCTCAATACGGCCCTCACGGAACTTGAGAAAGCCCTCATCCTTCAATCCCTCGAAAAAACGAGATGGGTGAAGAACAAGGCGGCCAAGCTTCTCCGCCTCAATAGAACAACCCTTGTGGAGAAGATTAAAAGGCACCATTTGGATGAACTAAAAGAGTGCTCCATGTGACAGCACCGGCTTTCGACCCATCTCATACCCCTCTATTTCCCAATTACTCATTTCTTAAAGGTGCCTCTAAAAATTGGAATACCGGCCCGATTTCAAGACATGGGAGAATTTTGACCGCAGGAATACTGATAGTATTTCGAGGATTACAATTTGAGCATAACGTAAAAATCGGCTTGATAGACAATTTTTAGAGGTGGCCTTAAGTATTCCACTGGACCCCCTGATCCCTTGCCCCCTTTCCGCCTGAGGCGGATTCCGATCCCAGTAATCTGGCCCTTGCCAAACTCCCTTTTGCCATGAAGACGATGGGGCATGGCGTGACAATAGCCCAAGAACCGTCAAATGCATGACAGCGGCCACTTAGACATTGACGGAAAGTCTGCTTCTTTTCTACCCCTCTGTCCTCATTTACCCACTCTTCCCCAACCTGGCCAGATTCTGTGCCCATGCTCTTTGGACAAAACAGCTGGGGTGGAAATGCCAAAATGGCGATCGCCTGTAACCTATTGAACCATATGTGCTTTTATTCCTTCCTCTCTTTTCTCGGTTCCCATCATTTTCAGCCGAGGGCAATGGCATAGTTCTTGCCATGTGTGGTAACCGACACAACAGCCTCCATGAATGGGACGGACCTATGGAATCGCCACAGTTTCTTGACAACACAAATATGGATGATGTGCACGTCTTGGCCCGGGCCATTGACTCCTTTAATGGCGCCGCCCTGAGGTTTGAGAGGCATTATCGACATTTGGAAAGAAGAGTAAAGGGCCTGCAGATAGAGCTTGGAAAAAAGAACAGGGCCCTAACGACAAACCTCAGGGAAAAGGAGCAAATAGAAAGCCACCTTCACAATATTCTCGAAAGCCTCACCGTCGGGGTTGTAGTGATTGATATGAAGGGAAACATCACCACATTCAACCGTTCGGCTGAAAATATCACCGGCCTGATTTCGCAAGAAGTTGTTGGGAGGAAGTTCGATCAGATTCTTGGCATCAAGTTCTTCCAGGATCTGCAGCTCGATTTCGGGTCTCTTAACGATATTGAAGAGCATAAAGAATCTGATACTGAAATCTACTGTGCATATGGAGCCCCCAGCCACGTAAGTCTCTCCATATCGCCTTTAAGGACTCCTCAGCGAGAGAAGATAGGAATCGTTCTCACTCTTCAAGACATCACTCAAATGAAAAGGTTTGAGGAACAGGCAAACCGCACAAGTCGGCTCTCAGCCATGGGAGAGATGGCAGCAAAAATGGCCCATGAGATCCGCAACCCCCTGGGCAGTATAGAGCTTTTTGCATCAACACTCAGGAAAGACTTACAAGACAATACCGAATCAATGGCACTGGCCGAGCATATCTCGTCCGGGGTAAAGAGTATTAACAGCATTATATCCAACTTATTGCTCTTCATACGGCCAGAACAAAAGGCGAACTTCAAATGCATCGATATTCATGTCCCCTTGAAGGATTCTCTGTTCTTTTCAAAGCACTTGATTGAATCGACCAAAGGGATTGACGTTGTCACAAGCTTTGCGATGGAGCCCATAATAGTCCGAGGTGATCAGGAACTTCTGAAACAGACATATTTGAACCTCATCCTAAATGCGATTCAATCTATGCCCAACGGTGGCAGGCTGACGATTTCCACCAGGGAGATAGAGGATCGGCAAGGAACCTCCAAGTTTGCAGAGATCCGTTTCACTGACACTGGTACAGGGATACCTCGAGCTGCGATGCACAGAATCTTTGATCCCTTCTTTACTACAAAAGGAAGAGGTACAGGGCTGGGGCTGTCTATTGTCCACAACATCATGAAGCTTCATGAAGGTACTATCGACGTCAATAGTACAGAAATGAACGGAACCTCATGCATAGCCACTCTGCCATTATGGGAAGGGGAAAATGGAATATAATACGACCCAGCCACAATCCATATTGGTTGTAGATGACGAACCTGATATGAGGACGGCTCTTTCTCATGTATTGAGTCGAAGCGGCTACTCGGTTGAAACAGCCTCCACGGGGCTTGAAGGGATTGAAAAATTCAAAATCGCCAAACACCATGTCGTGATTACTGACATGAAAATGCCCGAAATGTCCGGTATCCAGGTACTAGAGGAGGTGAAAAAAATATCTCCTCAGGTCCCAGTCATCATGATAACTGGTCATGGCACCATCACAAAGGCTGTAGGAGCAATGAAGCAAGGGGCATCCGACTATATTTTGAAGCCCTTCTCTGCTGAGGCCTTAGAAACTGCCGTCAGAAAAGTCGGCCATAAGACCAATAATGAACCTCAGACAAAACCGCTCAGCCGCTCATTAAGAAACACCGCACAGCCGACTAGGATTATCACCCAGGATTCCGGGTTCCTCGAACTAATCCACCTGGCCATGAATGTGGCTCCCAGCAATGCCACTGTTCTTATACTGGGTGAAAGCGGGACCGGGAAAGAACTATTGGCTAGCTTTATACACCGACACAGCCACCGAAGCACAAAGCCCTACATTGCGGTGAACTGCGCCGCGTTGCCTGAAACTCTGGCAGAAAGCGAACTCTTCGGTCACGAGAAGGGATCATTCACTGGGGCAGCAAACACCAAGCCGGGCAAATTCGAATTGGCCGACGGGGGCACCATCCTATTAGATGAAATTAGTGAGATGGCTATGCCACTGCAAGCCAAACTCCTAAGGGTTCTTCAAGAAAGAGAGATAGATAGGGTTGGGGGAACCAAACCCATCCCCATTGATGTCAGGGTCATTGCCGTTAGCAACGTTGATCTAAATGTGGCGGTCCGACAAGGGACTTTCAGGGAAGACCTGTTCTACAGACTCAATGTTATTCCTGTCACGATTCCGCCCTTACGTGATCGAAGACGTGATATACCACTACTTGCCGACCATTTTCTCAAGAAATATAGCACAACCAATAATAGGACCATGACCACAATATCCGATCAGACTATTTCCCTGCTGATGAAGTACGATTGGAAGGGAAATGTAAGAGAGCTGGAGAATACCATTGAGAGGGCTGTGCTCTTGGGTTCCGGTGATGTTCTCATGCCCAAGCATCTCTTTCTGGAGAAGTCTAAAGACTGTGGAGGCCCCAATATACCCCTCACAGTGGGAGTATCCTTAAAAGACATGGAAAAGCAGCTTATCTTTCTGACCCTGAAAGAAGTAAATGACAATCGGACACATGCGGCAAAACTTCTTGGAATCAGTATCAGAACATTGCGGAACAAATTGCGGGAATACAAAGAGGAAAAATAGTTGGCCTGAGCATTTACATCTATTGACCATTTCTCACACATATTTACATTGCGACAGGGGAAGATACGGCCGAGTGATGGGCAAATATTGCCCATCCAAAAAGAGACTTAATCCTAGGAGTACGGGAATGGTTCATCGGGATGAATAGTAAACTCACCAACTTGGGATGTGGCCTCTTACAGGTTGCTCTTCCTGGTATGCTATTTGCTGTCAGTCTTAGGCGAACACCACATTTTCTCCCATAATGGAGCATCAAGCATGAATTCACATGGAATATTCGGTAGAGCTTTTTCCACAGTGGAGAAGGTCCTTGACCTTAGATCCGTCAAACACAATCTAATTGCTTCAAATATTGCCAATGTCGATACTCCGAATTACAAGGCCTTTGACTTGATTATTCAAGAGCAACTCGGAAAGAGCCTCCAAGGGGATAACATTACAGAATTGAAAAGGACACAGCCTGCGCACCTTCCAGCTACGAAGGTCACTCTAGACAATACAAGACCTAAGATTGTTGCCATGTCACAATTGAGCCCAAGAGGCGATGGCAATACTGTTGATATTGATGAGATGATGGCAAGGCTTTCAGAGAACACTCTCCATTACACCGCCTTGGCTCAAATTCTCTCCAAGAAGTTTACCGCTCTCAAATATGCCATTGAAGGAGGCAAGAGATAACTATGAATTTCTTTGATGCACTCCGTACCTGTTCCTCAGCATTGAGCGCCCAACGGGTTCGTATGAATGTCATCTCAAGCAATCTAGCCAACATCAGCACAACTCGTACCCCACAGGGCGGACCCTATAGAAGGAAAGACGTTGTTTTCGCTGCACACCCCAATTCTTCCTTCCAAAATATGCTGAGGTCTCAAACAGCACGGAACTTGTCCGGAGTCAAGGTCGCCGGAGTCGTATCCGATCCAAGCCCACTCCAACTCAAATATGACCCCCAACACCCGGATGCTAATGAAGAGGGATACGTTGCCATGCCCAACATCAATTTGATGGAGGAAATGGTCAACATGATATCCGCCACCCGGAGCTATGAAGCAAGTGTGGCCGCCATTAATGCCACAAAGAGCATGGCCCTGAAGGCTCTGGAAATAGGTCGCTAGCCATGACAGAGATTACCCTCGCCAAACCAATTGAAATACCAGTATCGCCAACTATCACCCAAAAGGGCACAGCAGGGCACCCGCAGGGCACTTTTGGTGACATCCTGACAACGACCATCGACCAAGTCAACACACTGCAAGATCAAGCAGATCAAGCTGTGCGAGAATTGGCCGCTGGGACTCAAAAGGACATCCATGGTACCATGATTGCCCTCGAAAAGGCGGAAGTGTCGTTTAAGTTGATGATGCAGGTGCGTAACAAGATTATTGCCGCATATGAAGAAATGATGCGAATGCAAGTGTAAGGGTCTGAAAAGGAAAACTGATCATGTCATCTCATGCTACCACCCAAATAGGAACGTTGTTCAGAAATCTCACGCCAGCTAAAGCGATTACTCTTTTGTGCCTTGTCACTGTTACAGTCGCCGGCTTCATATTCTTACTCCGCTGGACAGGACAGCCTGACTACCAGCTTCTCTACTCAAATCTGGATTCACAAGACGCAGGGGCCATCTTGGCAAAATTAAAAGACGGCAAAATACCATACCAAATCTCATCAAACGGCAGTGCCATTCTTGTCCCAAGGGAAATAATATATGAAACTCGCCTTGAACTGGCTTCGCAAGGCCTGCCCCGCGGCAGCGGAGTCGGTTTTGAAATCTTCGACAATACAAAGCTCGGGATGACGGAATTCGTTCAGAATGTGAACTATCAAAGGGCAGTGCAGGGAGAGTTATCTCGAACAATCAACGGATTCGCTGAAATAGACAGTTCACGGGTACACATCGTTGTACCTCCAAAATCCCTATTCATTAAAGACCAACAGCCTGCCACGGCCTCAGTTGTTCTAAAGCTCTGCCGTGGCAGGCGACTAACGGCGGACCAGGTTCAAGGGATCATCCATCTAGTATCATCAAGTGTCTCTGGCCTGAGTCCAGAAAATGTGACCGTAGTCGATAATCACGGCAAGATGTTGACAGGTCTGAGACCGAACTTTCAAATGGGGCAAGCTAGCTCCAACCAGCTTGAATTCCAGCAAAAGCTCGAAAAAACTTACGAAGACAGAGTAAAAACCATGCTGGAAACCGCCTTGGGACACGGCAAAGCTATTGTCAGAGTTTCATCTAGTATGGATTTCAGGATACATGAGAAGACCGAGGAGATGTATCACAAAGATAACCAGGTTGTCCGAAGTGAACAGCTTCTTAGTGAGGCGTCCAATGCGACTTTGCCATCGCCAATTGGAATTCCCGGAGTGGTTTCCAATCTCTCTGAAGGAGAGGCAGCGGCAACCTCAGACACCCAAAGCCCGTCTTCTCAGAAGCAAGACCGCACCATAAACTATGAGATAGGCAAAGTGACCAGTCACACCGTAGACCCCGTTGGAACATTGAAAAATATATCTGTAGCAGTTCTTGTGGACGGGACCACCAAACTCGTACAGGTGCGAGACAAGGGAGACGAAGAATGGAAGTATTTTCCTAGGACTCAAGAAGAAATTGCCAAACTGGAGGGTATTGTCAAGAGAGCAGTCAACTTTGATGTTGAAAGGGGAGATGAGATAGAAGTTGTAAATATCCCCTTTGAGACTTCCAACCTTGATCCTACCAAAGAGCAGGAAGAGCCTGAAGAGGCAACCTGGTTCTCGGCGCTGAAGGATTATGCTTCCTTCATCAGGTACGGCGCTTTGCTCCTCTTTGTGCTTCTTTCATACGTCTTTGTAGTTCGACCATTGGTGCAGTGGCTCACCTCCAGCAACCTGGCAGGCGGTCAGGGCCTGGCTCAGCTCCCGAGGGCAGCCGGAGAGCCCGATGGGGCCCATGCTCAAGCAATCAAAAGTTTGCCTTTACAAAACCAGCTCCTCCAGATGATGTCAGCCGACAAGCAGGGTTCTGTCGATGCCCTGAGAGGCTGGCTTAAAGAAAACTAGCTATGCACACCATGCCAATCCCCTGTTCCCATAGTTGGAAGGCACATGATCCACGACCCGTTGGCATCACAAAAGGCCAGACTAGTCACCAAACACTCCCGATTCTCCTGGGATTTAGCATTATACGGGCCCATTCTGGAAAGCCCCATTACAAAAC
>Ga0272444_10001382_pt1 | contig 23398 bp, 14 predicted proteins | sample SSMForm13_FD_201033 | JGI IMG/M metagenome (GOLD analysis project Ga0272444, IMG submission 201033) | Marine sediment archaeal communities from Little Sippewissett salt marsh, Falmouth, MA, United States - SSM-Form-13 | ecosystem: Environmental > Aquatic > Marine > Wetlands > Sediment ...
CAGAGTGATAGAACGCCACCACCGGGAGGTTCAGGGTCCGCGCCAAGCGAACCGCCGCCCAACCCAGTTGATAGGGATCTCCGACCTCGACGAGGTCCGGGCGTTCGTCTTGAAGGATTTTCCGAATCTTATCAGTGCGCAGCAGAAGCCGGTAGGACTGGGTGCCTGGGATTCGCGGCGAGCGAATCATATAAGTCGTCAGCGGACCGTTGACGGCCTTGGAATCCTTGGGACCGGGCAGGATCAGTAGGTGCTCCAGTCCTTCTCGACCTCGAATATACTCCGCCTTGCTCAGCAGGTAGCGTTTGACCCCGCCGCTGGTCGGTGAGAAGAATTGCGTGATATCGCAGAGTTTCACGACCCGGATTCTACTCCGGCCTTTTCTTTTTCCCGTTCTCCCCCGTCGGCCGGAGCATCGACCGGAGAAGCGCTTGGAAGTTCCGCTTCGCAGACTCGGCGTGCGTAGGACAGGGCGATTTCCGGGCCCAGGTTTGTGAAAACCAAGCGGTCCCAACCGCCAGTGCGCCAGCGGCACATTGTATAAGTGCCGGCGTAACTGATATAGCCGATGCCGCCCGGAAGGCGGATTTCCCGACTGGAGGGATCTTTCAACAATGGGAAGTCGGTGCTTTGCCGCTCAAGGTAAAACAGGACCATTTGCCGCTGCGTGTAGTCGAATAGTCGCCATTGCAGCGTCTGCTTCTGTCGAGCCAGCGGGAATCCTTCGTGCTCGCTCGGGACGCCTGGGGGTAAAGTTCCCGGATTTTCCGGGAAGGATTCCAGGGTGTCCAAATCGTATCGCGAGACGAGGCAATCCTCCGGTGGGGACAGCTCGAAATGTCCGGCGGGAAAGGGCTCTTGATTCTCCCGCGACAGCGTGCGGAACTCATTGACGATGTTTCCATCCGTATCGAGTTCAACCGCGCGAACGTTGTTCTTCGTTTGTTTGAGGATATAGGACAGACTGCGGTGAGGCCAAAGGCTGTGGGCTTTTGGCTCGGTTCGCAGCTGCCAATACTCCCGGCCCATTTCCCCATCGTCGGTTTCCACGGAGACCCGGTTTTGCTCCAGGGTTTGGCGAAGCGCGAACTGGCGAAATTCCTTGAACGTTTTCTTGGAATAGGGCGGCAGGTGGGTAAAGATTTCCGCTCGCCGGGACGACGAATCGTAAAACAGAAACGATTCGGTCGAGACACACAGGACGGCGGCCGGCGCGCTGGCGTGTTGGATGATGTCGTAGCGGAGCCGATCGGGAGGCCCGAAATCAACGGTAAAGGAGACCTCCTGCGTCGCCTCGCCTCGGGTGACGTGGGCCACGCAGAGCGCTCGATGAGGCTGTTGTTTTGCAATCTTGGCCAATTCCCCCCGGACGATGGTGGGGATCATGTACTCTCGAATGCGGCAACCCGTTCCGAGAGAGATCCCCCCGGCGGCGAAAACGATTAAAATCAGCCGGCAAACGGCGCGGCAGGGTACGTGCTTTCTCATTCCAACACTCTCGACCTATTCAGTAGTTCCGCTTGTAGTTCCACTTGGGGACTGTACTTATACACGAGGCGCGGAGGGATGTCGAACCCAATGTGCTCCCGCCGGCCGTTGGCGGTGCCGAACCGGCCCCGCCGGGAGACGCGGCCGGGGGGAATCCGACGCGCGGCCGCGGGCGGCCTATGTCCCATCCAGAAGGTCGCGGATGGTTCGCAAAAGAGCCCGCGGAGCGTAAGGTTTGGAGATCATCTGTAATCCTTCTTTCAGCAGGGACTCGGCGTGAATGCTGCTGGCGCTGTACCCGCTGCTGACCAGGACGGCGATATCCGGTTTGATCTCGCGAATGCGTTCATAAACCTCGGTTCCACTCCTTTCCGGCATGACGAGATCCAGGAGCACGAGAGCGATCCGATCCGAATGGGCTTCAAAGACTTGGATGGCCTCCCGCCCGTCGGCCGCGCAAAGAACCGTGTATCCCGCTTTTTTCAGGATGCGGACGGCAAGGTTGCGCACAATGGCTTCGTCTTCGGCCACGAGGATGGTTTCCGTTCCTCCCGGTCCCGGTCCGGTGACTTGATCCTCCGCCAGCTCCGGGGCTTTCTCGATGGCGGGCAGGAAGATTCTGAACGTTGTCCCTTTGCCCCTCTCGCTGTCGACGTCAATATAGCCGTCGTGTTGTTTCACGATTCCATACACCGTCGCCAAGCCAAGTCCACTGCCTTTCCCGACTTCCTTGGTCGAAAAGAAGGGCTCGAAGATGCGGCCTCTTGTCGCTTCATCCATGCCGCTGCCCGTGTCGGTCACGCTGACCAGTACGTGAGGCCCCGGCTGGGAGCCGTCATGGCGGCGACAGAAGACCTCGTCCAACAGGACGTTCTCTGTTTCGATGATGATTCTCCCGCCGTTCGGCATGGCGTCCCGGGCGTTGACGCACAGGTTCATCAACACTTGTTCAATCTGGACGCAGTCCGCCCGGATGGTGTCGAGCCGATGCCCCGGAACAATGTCAAGCATGATGTGCTCTCCAATGATCCGCTGAATCATCTTGACGAGGTTGGCAATCACCTCGTTGAGGTCGAGGTTCACCGGTTCGAGCATCTGGCGGCGACTGAATGCGAGCAACTGGCGAATCAGCGAGGCGGCCTTCTCGGCCGCCGTCCGGACTTGTTCCAGTTCCTCGTGGACGCCACTGCTCGGTTCGAGTCTTTCAATGGCGAGTTCCGTGTATCCAAGAATGGCAAGCAACAGGTTGTTGAAATCATGGGCGACGCCTCCGGCCAGCTGCCCGACCGCTTCCATCTTCTGGGATTGGCGCAGCCGCTCCTCCATTTGAATGCGTTCCTGTTCGCTGCGCGCCATCCGCAGCGCCAACACGGCGGTATTGGCGAACGTCTCGGTCTCCTTGAGTTGCTGTTCGGTGAATCCTCCCGGGCGGTTGGCAAGAGCGATCATGCCCACGGAATCATCTCCAATCTTCAGAGGGACGCCAAGAAACGACTGGATAGGAGGATGTCCTTCAGGCATGCTCCCCGCCCAATCCGGATAGTGGAGGGGATCGTTCGTGAGTACGCTGAGACCTTCCTGCAACGGTTTGAAAATGAGAGAATCGCCGGACGGCATGGCGTAGAATCCTTGGGCGTCGATCTCACGACGCGCTTCGTCGTAAAGACTCTGCCCCTGCATGGTATCCCACGTCATCGCAGAAACGGCAAGAATGCGTGCCCGTCGTTCCGCGTCGGCTTCGATCACGACCCCAAAAGCGGAACCCGTGATTCGGCAAGCTTGTTCGACAATGATCTGGGCCATGGTGCCGACGTTGGCCGTCTCGATAAAAGCCAAACTGGCCTTGGCGATCGCTTCGGCGACCATGCGGCTATGAACTTCCGCTTCTTCGGAGCGCTTGCGTTCGGTGACGTCTTGAACGTGAACCAACAAGGCGGGCCGCTCCCCGTAATCGATTCGCCTCGAAATGAGATGAACCGAGATACAGCGACCGTCGGCGGCTAAGGTGTAACTGTCGATTTCATGTATTTTCCCATCCGCTTCTTTCTTAATGCTTTCGGCGATTTCATCGCGCCTGTGCGAAGGAGCAAGTTCGACGGCATTTTTCCCGATCAAGTCCTCCCGGCCAAAGCCATGGAGAAGACAGGCGGCCGGATTAACGTCCAGAATGGTGCCTTGGAGATCCTCGACAAAGATGGCGTCCGGCGAGTTTTCAAACAGCTGCCGGAACCTCCTCTCGCTTTCGCGCAACACCCATTCGGCTTCCTTGCGCTCGGAGACGTCGCGAGCGACGATCAGTCCCAAAGGCCGAGGCCGGACGTGCAGATGGGTGACGCTCAAGTTGACTTTTAATGGAGGGGTGTCCTTACATTGAAGGGTATAGCCCTCCCGGGAATGAAAGAGATCGGAAGTTTCAATGGCTCGCTTCAACCTCGCCTGAACTTCCTCATTCTCCGCCGAAAAGATTTCGGACAGTGGCATGGCAAGCAGCTGCTTCCGTCGAAAACCAGTCAGGCGTTGTGCCATCGGATTGACATCGACCACTTGGCTCGTCTTTGGATCAAAGACGAACAAGGCGTCATTGACTTCTTCAAAATAGCAACGGGCCATCTCCTGGTGGAATCGGGTATCCATCGCTATGGTCCCTTTCTCGGTTGGGCGATGAGAAAACAAGTGGAAAGCGAGGAATATCGCATATCGGTTTCGCTCTCGGATCTCTTGCTATGAAGTATACCATAACTCAGGGCATTTAACGCTCCCCTTTCGGCGGATTCCCGGCCGCCAGCCGGTAGATCCAATAGCGATCCTGGCGGCCGTACAAGGTCGCGCCGAAATGCTCCTCTAAAACGGCGCAAACTCGAAGTCGCTCGTCACGATTTCGGTCATAGAATGGATGGAGCACAATCCAACCGATGTTCATTTGCCGAAGATCTTCGCGCGCTGATTCCCAGCTTCCGGATTCGGAAACCGCTCCAGTCAACCTTCGCAGGAAAGGCCGGTTGAGCAGGCACCTGGACGCATCCTGAAACGCTGTGTAGCCATTGCACATCGGGAGGCCGTTGAGCGTTTGAAGGAACATCGAGCGCCCTTCCAGCCAGGGACCTTGGAGAGGAAGATAAAGTACGGCGGCGGCGGGCGTTTCCCGAGCAAGACGGGCGAGGATCGCGGGGGGGCGCACGTCGCTGTGAGGGTGCGGTCCCGGCCAGTTCTCCGCGAATGCAACAGTGACGATCAGGAGCGCCAGCATGAGCGCCGATCGGCGGCGGAGGCGCAGTCGCCGAAGCACGACAACTTCGATTCGGGAGTAATTGACGGCGATGTATAGAATCAATCCCAGTTGAAACAGCAATCCCCACCGCGCGGGGGTCCGCATCGCTCCCAGCAAGGGAACGAATTGGAGCCCGTAGCCCGGCAGGGGAATGGGCCGCGTCTTCCGGCCGATCGGCAAGAAGACCGGTTCAACCACTTTCAGAACAGGGCCCAAGGCCAAAAGCATTCCAAGTACGGCCATGGCAAACCAGAATCTTCCTCGCGTTCGCCGCAGCAGAAAAACCGGTGCGGCGGCAAGAATCCATATGAGGACGCCTGGGAACACGGCAAACTCGCCTCGACCGCCCAGGGAGTCGGGCGCATCCGGAATCAAGCCGGTTAATTTCGCTGTGAGGGCCGGAGGAAAAAAGAAATTCAAAAGGCCGGCTGACCAATAGATTTGTTCCCCCAGCGATCGTTGATATTCGCCAATGCCATATTCAAGGGTGATCTCATGCAGTTGAGGCAGAAAAAGCAGGCAGAACACAACTGCCGCTTGCAGCGTTCGCAGCAGGCAGGTCTGCCACTGAGATCTGAAATCGCCCAGGTCGACAACGTGGAGTGCCCAAAATGGAGAAACGACGAGCAGGAAAAGAAGGTAATAGGAAGACGTGTTAGCGGCCAGAAACAGCCAGAAGCCCCACATTGCGAGCGACTTCCAGTTCCCCTTCAGCAATCCCCGCCGCATCCAGATCAAATAGAACGGGATGGGCACGGTGTTCAGCAGGTTGAAGTGCTCGCTCTGTCCGAAGCGGTAGGGACAGAGCATAAAAAGCGCTCCTGCAATCCATGCCGCGCGCCCCTTGACGCCTATGTCCCGACACAAAAGGAATACGCCCCAGCCCGAGAACAGCGCACTGGCGAAAACCACCAAGTGATAACCGACTTGCGGGATTCCAAGCGCTTGGAAGGGAAGAACAAAGAGGGTGTTGAATAGGTGGAACGTATGCAACGCCAGCGAAACGCCTTGGGGATGAAAAAGCAGATTCGAGTGGTAGAGAGATTCCCATCGGAGCAGCTGCCGAAGGGTCCACCAGAAGTTCCAGAAGTACTGGCCCATGTCATATTCCGGCAATCCATTGCCCGGGTAATGCGTCAAAAAAAACGGGAGGGGAAAATAGGCGGCAGCGGTGAGGATCGCGTAGCCCAGCAGCGCTGCTCCGCTCGGATGATGCTTCAGCCATCGACCGGCTCGCTCGATGAATTCTCTCATGGCTGACCTTTAGGTTGCCGCTCTAAGGGGTGAGCCCGTCTCTGCCAGGGCAGCCGGTAAATTTTCACTTTATCCGCGCCGCCGTAAAGCGTTGCGCCGAGGCGGTCCTCAAGCATCGTGCGGGTCCAAACCAGCGCGGACGGATCTTCGTGATATTCTCCGTGGAGAATGATCCAGCCAATTCCGCCTTGTCGCATTTGCCGGGCAATCTCCCGCCAGACGTTCGGCGCCGGCTCTTTCCTCTGAAGGACATTGAGAAGGGAGCGGACAAACGTGCTCGATGGTGTGGCTCGAAAGGACGTGTATCCGTTGCACATCGGCAGGTGGTGAAGGGTCTGCAAATACATGTAGCGCCCTTCCTGCCGGATGCCCCGGATGGGCAAATTGAGTACGATGGCCTCTCCGGATTCTTCCCCCATCCGGCGAACGGCTTCCGGAGGACGGGCATTGGAGTGCGGGAGCGGCCCGGGCCACGTCTCCAAGAAGACCGCCATTACTACCCCTACGGCTAGAATCCACAGGGAACGCCCTTGCCACCGTTTGGCAAATCGGAACTCCAGCCGGTGATAATTCGCGGCGATAAAACCAATCAGGCCGAATTGAAAAATAAGGCTCCAACGCGTCCAGGTTCGAGTGGCGCCAAGGAAGGGACAGAGCTGAAGAAGGCGGCCGGGCAAGGCAAGATAATGGCTTTCTCCTCCTGCCTGAAACTGAACGAGTTTAAAAACCTTGAGCACCGGACCGAGTGCCAGCACCGCTCCGGTTAAAGCGATGGCGAGCCAGATACGCCCCCTGCCCCTCCTTCCGGGCCGGAGCGAGAGAAGGAACAGGAGCCAGAGTCCAATCCCGGGGAACACGGCAAATTCGCCTGTACCTTCCAGGGCGTAGAAGAAGGCCGGATTGATTTCAGCCAGCCGTTTTCCCAGAAAAGGCGGAATGAAGAAGTTCATCAGATCGGCGGACCAATAGCTGGAGACGTCGGCAGGGCGCTCGTGCTTTGGCCCTGGAGGCAATCGAGAGATCTGCAGCGCCTGAGGAAGGCTAAGCAAGCAAAAGGTTGCGCCGGCCAGTAGGACGCGGGCCGTCACCGGTCTCCATCGTTGAGCCACGCCTCTGGCCCGCAGCGTGGAAAAGGCCCACAGGGGACTGATGACAAGAAGAAAGATCAGGTAATATCCTGAGCAGTTCATGGCGAAGAATAGCCAGAATCCCCATAATATCGGCGCTTTCCAGCTTGGCGTGCGCAACGAGCGGCGCATGAAGAGCAGGTAGAATGGAATCGCCAGGGTATTAAATTGCGTAAAATGAATCATCTGGCCGAAGCGAAAAGGGCACAGAAGGAGCAACGCGCCGGCGACCCAACTGCCCCGATGAGAGATCCTGAAGTCCCGGCAAAGCAAATACATCCCCCAGCCGGTGAGGAGACTGGTCACGAGGGAAACCAGATTGTAGCCGAGCGCAGGCATCCCGAGGGCTTGAAAAGGCAGAACGAAGAGGGTTCCGGCCAAATGCAGGGAATGGTATCTCAGGTCGGCTCCCTCGGGAGAAAACAGCAGATTCGTGATGTACAGGGATTGTCCCTGTTGCAACCGGGTCAGCGTCCACCAGAAGTTCCAGAAATATTGCCCGGTGTCGCCCTCAGGAAGGCCAACCCCTGGGAAATCAAATAGATAGAGCGATCGGGGAAAATACGCCAGGAAGGTAACCAACGTGTAGCCGAGGAGTGCTGCGGTTCGCGGCTTCCGGTGCGTCCATGTTCTGATTTGCTGCCCGAAATCAACCATTCGATCGCCAGGAGCCCCCTTGCCCAAGTCATCCGCCGCTGGAACAGCCTTTCCAGCGGGTCCCGCCTCCACGTCCTGCTTACAACCTCCGCTGCATTGACCTCAGATGCGGGCTGCCACTCTTCTTTAAGCATAACATTTTCCTTGCTTAACTCAACAATTTTCAGTAAAATACCGCGGTTTGTATCAATCAAGACAGAATGATTCGGGGGCGTTGTATCCGAGCCCTCGCCATGAGGCATTTACTGATGATTTACAACCCGAATGAGCGTGTTCGTCCGGTCAATATCGAGGACGAAATGCGCGAAAGTTACATCAACTACGCCATGAGTGTGATTATGGCCCGGGCACTGCCGGACGTGCGGGATGGTCTAAAGCCGGTCCAGAGGCGAATTATCTACGTGATGCACGATCTGGGACTGGGGCCGGGCCGGGCCTTCCGAAAATGTGCGAAGATCGTGGGAGACGCCCTTGGGAAGCTGCACCCGCACGGCGACAGTTCGGTTTATGACGCTCTGGTGCGAATGGCGCAGGATTTTTCCTTGCGTTATCCGCTCGTGGACGGTCAGGGGAACTTCGGCAGCGTCGACGGCGATCCGGCCGCAGCCTACCGGTATACGGAAGCCCGGATGACGCGCGTCACTGAGGCCGTCCTGACGGATATCGACAAGGAAACCGTTGATTTCATTCCCAACTTCGACGGAACGGAGCAGGAGCCGACCGTGCTTCCCAGTGCGGTGCCCAATCTCTTGGTCAACGGTAGTTCGGGCATTGCGGTGGGCATGTCGACCAATATCCCCCCCCACAATCTTGGCGAGACGATCGACGCTACGATTGCCATGATCAACAATCCCGCAATCACGGTTGAAGAACTGATGAAGTACTTGCCCGGTCCGGATTTTCCCACCGGTGCTTACATCTGCGGCCGCAGAGGCCTCCACAAGGCCTACTCCACCGGTCGGGGGCACCTGATTATTCGCGCGGCGGCGACGATCGAGACGGCTAAGGGCCTCAAGGCTTCCATCGTCGTCAACCAGATTCCTTATCAGGTCAATAAGGCCCGGTTGATTGAAGAAATCGCCGGCCTGGTTCAGAAAAAGAAGATTGAGGGCATCTCGGACATTCGGGATGAATCGGACAAGGACGGGCTTCGCGTCGTGATCGATTTGAAGCGCGGTGAAAACGCTGAGGTGGTTCTGAACCAGCTGTATAAACATACGCGGATGCAGGTGACTTTCGGGATTATTCTCCTGGCGATTGACAGTGGCCGACCGGTCTATATGACGCTTCCCCAACTGCTCGGGTGTTTCATCGATCATCGTCGGGAAGTGATCATTCGCCGCACACGCTTCCTGTTGGACAAGGCAGAAAAGCGCGCCCATATTCTCGAAGGGCTGCGCGTCGCCATTCGGAACATCGATGAAGTCATTCAGATCATTCGCAAGGCTAAAGACCCGGATGTTGCGCGGGTGCGCCTGATGAAGCGTTTTAACTTCACCGAAATCCAGGCCAAGGCGATCCTGGAAATGCGATTGCAGCGCTTGACCAATCTCGAGCGGGAGAAACTCGACTCCGAGTACAATCAACTGCTGAAGGACATCGATGAATACCGGCAGATTCTGGACAGCCCGGCCCGCGTGATGAAGATGATGACGGAGGAACTGCTGGAGATCAAGCGCCGCTTCGGCGATCCCCGGCGAACCGTGATTGTGGACGCCGTGGACGATCTGGAGGTCGAAGATCTGATCGCGGAAGAGAACATGGTGATTACGATTTCGCACACCGGATACATCAAACGAATTGCCACCAGCACCTATCGGCAGCAGCGGCGCGGAGGCCGCGGCGTGACCGCCATGAGCACGAAGGAGACCGACTTTGTCGAGCAACTGTTCGTTGCCTCGACCCATCATTACATTTTGTTCTTCTCCAATTTCGGCAAGGCTTACTGGCTGAAAGTCTACGAAATTCCCCAAGGCGGGCGGGCCGCCCGGGGAAAGGCGATCGTCAACTTGCTGCAGCTGGAGCAAGGGGAGAAAATCGAGGCGTTTGTGCCCGTGGTCGAGTTTGATGACAAGCACTTTCTTGTCATGGTATCGGCCAAAGGCGTCATCAAGAAGACCAACCTGTCGGCCTTCAGCAATCCGCGTCGCAACGGGATCATTGCCCTGAGCCTGGACAAGGGGGACGAACTGCTCGAGGTGGCCATGTCAGACGGCGACAGCGAGGTTGTGATCGCCACGAAAGAGGGCAAGGCCATCCGGTTTCACGAGCGGGACGTTCGGGTGATGGGACGCAATGCCCGCGGCGTGCGGGCCATGACGCTCAAGGACAGCGATCGAGTCATCGGCATGGAACTCTGCCGGGAGGACGTCACCCTCTTAACTGTTTCGGAGAACGGCTTCGGCAAACGAACCGCACTTTCGGAATACCGGAAAATCCGTCGCGGCGGCCAGGGAGTGATCAACATTCAGATGAGCGAGCGCAACGGCCGCTCGGTCGGCATCCTGACGGTTTACGACGAGGATGAACTGATGATCATTACCGAGAAGGGCATCGCGATCCGCCAACCGGTGGCGGATATTCGAACCATCTCTCGAAACACTCAGGGCGTGCGTTTGATTCGTCTCGATCCCAACGACCGGGTGATGGCCGTGGCGAAAGTCAGGGAGGAAGACACCGAAGAAGACACCGAAGCGAGCCCCGAGGACTCCTGAGCCGGGGATTACGGACCTCGACTCGCGGATTGGCTGCACCTCGAAGTGTAACGACGGGGCGCTGTTCGAAAGACTTTTCGGACAGGGGTCGCCCTTTAGACTATACTTTGACGATCAAGGGACTATACTGTATCCCGCCGACGGCGATCCCAACGGTCGCCGGAATGGATGACCGGGAACATGACGGAGACGGAACAAGCGATGCGAATGATGAAGCGCCGGATCAGCGCTGGATTAATCCTGTTTGCTCTGACCTTGGCGGCGGCGTTTATTTCTCTGTCGCTTGCCGAGAACCAAGGCCAGAGCGGAACGATGCGGGCCACGAAGGCGTTTCGGCAGGCGGCTTTGAACATCGACAAGAGATACGTGGTCGCTCCCGATTCCAATTTGTTGTACGTCTCCGCCTTGGACGGCGTTGCCCGAAGGGTGGCCGAGGAGGACGTTCACCTGGCCACGGCGGGGCTGATTGCCGAGGTCAGCCCCGTAGAAAACGTCCGCCAGCTGGGCGAAGCGTTTTTTGGAGCGCTGCAGGAAGTCCGCCGGTTGCGCCATGAAGCGGACGTTCAAGGCGCCAGCATGGGGGAATTAATTCGAAGCGGCCTGAGCCAGATGGTGACCGGCCTGGCGCGCGCCAACGAGGACAATTACTCTTACTACCTTTCGCCTAAAGAGGCGAAACGGCTGTCCGAGAGCCTTCACAATGATTCCTTCGGAGGCGTGGGAATCATTATCGAGTTCAAGAAGGACATCGGCAAGATTCTGATTCTTTCGGTTCTTCCCGATACGCCCGCTTACCGGGCGGGGCTGGAAACGGGCGACTTGATTATCCGGGTGGACGCCGTTCCGCTGGATCAGATTCCCATCGATTCTCCCGAGGCGGCGAAAAACCGGATTCGGGGCAAGATCGGCACCAAAGTCACCCTGACCGTCGAGCGGGAAGGTGTGCCGACGCCGCTTGATCTGGTGGTGACGCGGGACAAGATCGACGTCAAATATACCTCGAAGCTCGATCTGGGCGATTCCATCGGATACATTCGGATCGATAGTTTTGCCAGCGAAGCCGCCGAGGAAACCGAGAAATACCTGGAGTACTTCAACAGTGCGGGCGCGGAGGCGCTCATTCTCGATTTGCGAAGCAATCCGGGCGGTTTACTGGAAGCCTCAGTCGAAGTGGCTGCGTTGTTCTTGCCGCCGCAAGCGTTGATTACGTATACGCAGGGCCGGGCGAAGCCCTATCAGGAGTATCGGATGGAGCGGAAGCGGCAGTTGTGGGAGCGTCCACTGGCCGTGTTAGTGAACCAATACTCGGCCAGCGCGTCCGAGATCGTCACGGGCGCCTTGAAGGATCATGACCGGGCGATCATTGTGGGAACCAAAACGTTTGGGAAAGGTTCCGTGCAGGAGATCTTTCCGCTCGGCGATCAGTCCAGCCTTCGACTGACGGTCGCTCATTACTATACGCCGAGCGGCGTGTGCATTCACCGCGTGGGAATCGAGCCCAACATCGAAGAGGAGTTTATCCCGCCCGAAAAACCGCAGGCGGAGGAAGCTGAAGAGGCCGAAGACGACGAAGAGGATCTGGATCGACGCAGCTACGCCGAGCGGCGCCGCGAAGCGCTGTTGAAGGACAACCAGGTCCAGGCGGCCATCCAGGCGCTGAAGGCCCAGATCGGGCGGGTCGTCAGTCGAACCGATTCCGATTCAGTCGATGAACAAGACGATTCAGTCGACTCGATGGGGCGGTAGCGGACCGCCGTCGGTCGAGCCGGACGGCCTCAATCCCCGTACAGAGGAGTAGTCCTCTCCCTTGAACCTGCAAAAAGAGAATCATTCCGAGCCGACCGTGAGAGACAAGGCGAAGGTTCAGGCGCTGCTGAAAAAAGCGGACGGACACTACCGGAAGGGACACCGGCGCCGGGCGGCGTGGTCCTATGAGAAAGCGCTCAAGCAGGACCCCGACAATGTTACCGCGTTGGTCAATCTCGGCCTGATCTTTTTTACCATGAAGGGCAAGGGAAAGCGAGCGTTGGGATTGCTCCAACGAGCGCTTGCCGTGGACCCGGACAACGCCACGATTCTTTTTAATCTGGCTACGGTGACGGCCCACTTCGGCGAACGAAGCGAAGCGCTCGCACTGCTTGAACAAGCCGAACGCCTCAAGCCGGACTACCCCGACCTGCATTACAACAAAGCCTATCTCTTCACTCAAGTCGAGGATTGGGAAGCCGCCGAAAAGGAAGTGGAGCGTGAACTCAAGAACAATCCTCAAAACTTCAATGCTCGAGTCATGAAGGAAGCCCTTCAGCACCGGAAGAGTCTGGAAGCCTCCGAATCCGAGCCCCCGCCGGGCGAGGGCTCGCAGTAGTGACTTCAGTTACGTGAAGCGCACTGTGTGGCAGTCTTCAATCCTAATCATGATCGGGATTGAAGACTGAAGACGATCGGGAAGACACGCAGAACCAGTCTTTTTTCTCTCCGCCCAATATTATGCGCCTCAGGTGCACTGGGCCAAAGGGCGAGGGTGTCAGAAAGCATAAACCCGGTGTCTTTTCTTGACAGAGGTGGGGCAGACTCCTAAGATGCCCTTTCGTTTTTGCCGTCATGGCGATGGAGGAGCATGTTGAGCGAGAACGCAGCAATCAAGGCATTGGCCGAGGAATACCTCTTGGGCACCTATCCCGAACGGCATGTGGCTTTGGTGCGGGGGCAGGGAGCGCACGTCTGGGACGCTGATGGAAAGCGGTATCTCGACTGTCTTTCGGGCATCGGCGTCAACAACCTCGGCCATTGTCATCCGCGGGTCGTCGAGGCGGTGAAGAAGCAGGCCGAGACGCTGATGCACGTGTCGAACATTTACCTGATCGCTCCCCAGGCGCGCTTGGCCCGACTGCTTTGCGAGCAGACCTTCGCGAGCAAGGTCTTTTTTGCCAACACGGGCGCGGAGGTTGTGGAAGGCGCGCTGAAACTGGCGCGCAAATACGCCCGAAAAAAGGGGTATCCGAACCGCAGCGAATTCATCTGCATGAGGAATTCCTTTCATGGGCGAACGTTCGGCGCGATGACGGCAACCGGACAGGAGAAGTACCACAAGGATTTCGAGCCGCTGCTGCCGGGCTTTCATTACGTTCCGCTGAACGATATTGCGGCGGTGGAGAGCGCGGTGAACGCGCAAACCTGCGCCATTGTCCTGGAACCGGTGCAGGGCGAAGGAGGCATTCGGGTCGCCGATCCCGCTTTCGTCGAGGATCTGCGGCGTTTGTGCGACGAGTGGGACATTCTCTTGATCTTTGACGAGGTGCAGTGCGGCAACGGTCGCACCGGCAAACTTTACGCGTACATGCACAGCGGCGTCGAACCGGACGTGTTGGTTACCGCCAAGGGACTGGGCGGCGGCCTGCCGATCGGCGCGCTGCTCGCGGGGCACAAAGTCGAGACGGTGTTTGAACCCGGCAACCATGGAACCACCCTGGGCGGAAACCCGCTGTCGACCGCCGCCGGGTTGGCGTGCTTGCAGACACTGCTTGAAGAGAATCTTTGCCAACGGGCCGAGCAGCTGGGAGAGCAGTTGCGCCGGCGTCTGGGGCAGATCAAAGACTGCGTGGCGGGAATCGTCGAGGTTCGGGGACTCGGACTTATGATCGGGATGGAATTGGAAAGACCGGCGGCTCCGGTCATGCAGGCGATGATGGAGCAGGGGTATCTGATTGGAACGGCCGGGCCGAACGTTATCCGGTTTTTGCCTCCCTTGATCGTTGAATGGGAGGATTTGGCGGCCATGGCCGACCGGCTGGAGGAGGTGCTGGGACAATGAGTCAACTGCAGAAAGATTATACTTCAATACTGGACGTGGATCTGGAGGACGTTCAATACCTGTTGAATCTGGCCGTTGCCATGAAGGCGGATCGGTATCTTCACAGTGACGCGCTGCGAAGGAGAACGATGACGATGGTCTTCGAGAAACCTTCGCTGAGAACCCGCGTGACCTTTGAAGCGGCCATCTTTGAAATGGGCGGGTACGCGATCTATCTCGCTCCCGGGGACATCGGTTTGGGCACCCGCGAGTCGGTTCCCGATACGGCGCGAAACCTGGCGCGCTGGGTGGACGTGATTGTTGCAAGGACTTTCGAGCACAACAGCGTGCTCGGTCTGGCAAAATATGCCTCGATTCCCGTGATCAACGCGCTTTCCGACGATGAACATCCCTGCCAGGCGCTCGCCGATTTCCTGACGTTGTATGAACGGTGGAACGACTTGAAGCATGTGCGCATCGCGTACGTCGGCGACGGCAATAACGTCTGCAACTCGCTTCTGTTGCTTTGCGGCGTTACGGGTACATCGATGTCAGTGGCAACCCCGCCGGGCTACGGCCCTCCGGATCGCATTGTCGAGCAGGCAAAAGAATTGGCCTCCCACTCCGGTGCGGAGTTCCACATTACCACTGATCCTCGCGAGGCGGTCCGCAGCTGCCAAGCGGTTTACACTGACGTGTGGGCCAGTATGGGCCGGGAGGAAGAGGCGGAAAAACGCCGGAAAATCTTTTCTGACTACCAGGTGAACTCCGCCTTGATGAAAGAAGCCGGACCGGACGCGATTTTCTTGCACTGCCTGCCGGCGCACCGGGGCGAAGAAGTAACCGACGAAGTGATGGACGGCCCGCAGTCGGTTGTATTCGATCAAGCGGCGAATCGTTTGCACGTGCAAAAGGCTCTGCTTTATCGCCTGCTGACGGGCCGGCAATAGGCGTTATCTTTCATCGAGAAGCGTTTCCGTGGCCGAAGCCGTCGACCAGCATCTTTCAGACCGGGCGCCTCGCGGGCGATCTCCCGAGCGACTCTGCGCCGCGGTCCAGCTGTGGGCACTGCTACCCTTGGTGCTGGCTCCTCTTGCCTGTTGGAAAACCTCGCCTTTGCCGACAAAGGAAGCGCTGGTGGGTTGGTCCGCGGCGTTGGTGCTGGGGGGCTGGGCCGTCTTGCGCTGGCGCTGGGGCCGGGCGCGCTGGATCAGCACGCCGGTGGATTGGCCGCTTGCCGCACTGGGGGGATTGGGGATTCTTAGTGTCCTTCTGCATCGGGACGCTTGGCCGCTGCGTCTTCGCGACCTCTCCCTTTTCATTCTCTTGATCGTCTATGCAAAGGTTCTGACCGCGCTTTTTTGCTCGGCGAGATTTCGCATTTGCGCTCATCGACTCCTGACGGGAGCGATCTTTATCGTCGCCGCCATCGCGGTTCTCATGGATCAAGGCGTCTACTTTTTCGTTTTTCAACCCGTGGAGGTTTCCACCGAACAGGCGCGCCACGGAGTCGCCTCGACCATCGGCCACAACGGCAGCGTGGCAAGCCTGATGCTTGCGGGAATCTTCTACGCCTTTGCCTTGTGGGGGCAGGTCGGGAGCAGGTGGGGCAAGGATCTTGTCCTGGTTTTTCAGGCCGCCTTTCTCTACGTGATCGTCGCGGCTCGAACCGTAGCGGTCTGGTTGATCTTGCCGGTGCTGATAGCACTGCTGGTGTATTTTCTTTTGCGTCGAGGGGCGGACGCCGCGTGGAGAGGGCGCGCGTGGAGAATCGTTGCGGGAACGTTATTCATCGTTCTCGTTTTTGCGGGGGTGGCGACCTGGCAGGCGCCTGATTCCGATTCTACGCCGTTGGCCCGACTGGGACGGCTCAAGCCGGGCGTTCTCATCCAGGGCACGCGGTTGCGACTCTGGCGGATCGGGCTGGAAATGATTCGCGACCATCCGCTCGGCGTGGGGTGGTCGGGATTCAAAATCCTTTATCCCAGCGCCCAGGGGCGGTATTTCGAGACGCATCCCGATTCCCCCCTGGTGCCGACTTCGCTGCATCCGGATCGCGCGCATTGCGACGTTCTCCAGGTTGCGATTGAACTGGGGTGGCTCGGTCTTGGAGTCGCTGTCTGGCTGATGTTTGGATTCGGCCGTTGGGCGCTTGCGATTCTGCGCCGAAAAGAGACCGAAGAGAGGGTTGCGTCGGTCTGTATTCTTCTGGCCATGCTTGCGACCGTGATGCATATCTTGGTCAGTTTCGAGTTCCACGTCATTTCTTCAGCCGTCGTCTTCCTGTTCGGCTATGCCAGCCTTGGAGCGCTCGAGGGCCGGCGGAGTTGTCTCGGGCGTTCGGGGATTCAGTCGATTGCACCTTTGCGCCGGTTGGCGGCGGGAGGTATCGTTGGGATAGCGGTGCTGGTGCAGCTGCTGTCGGTTCGCGGCTTTCAGGCTGAGGAATTCTTTCGTCGAGGACACCGCTTGCGGCGTGTGGGGTATCGGTTGGGCCGGCCGCAAAGCCGGCAAGCGCAACAAGATCTCTATCAGGCAGCGTCGAACGATCTGGCGGCGGCCTTCTTCCTGGCGCCCTATCGCGGAGATTTTGCATACTATGCCGGATGGTGCGATCTGGAGAGCGGCCGAATGTTGGCGGCGGGGCGATCCTGGGATTCAGCAATCGGAGTGCTGAATCGGGCGCTGGAGCGCTTCCAAAGCGCGGAACAAACGTTTCAAAGTCCCCAATTGCTTCGCGATCGAGCCGAGGTTCTTCTCTTGCAGGGGCAAATCGATCGGGAGCGAGGTCGCTTGGGCCAGGCGGGCGAGCGTTTTAAGGCCTCTGAGAAAGCGCTCAAGCGGGCGATGTGGATAAATCCCGGGAACTCCGAGTTTCCCTACTTGCTCGGGAAGCTTTATAACACAACGGGAGAAACCGAGTCGGCCTTGACGACTTGGCGGGAAGCCGCTGAAAGACTGCCCGATTTCATTGATGGACAAATCCTCGCTGAAGGACAGCGGTTTGAGGCTGGCGGCGACTTTCAGCAGGCTTGGCGAATGAGCCAACTGGCGATTTCGCTTGATCCGGCGCACAAGGCCGGCCTTCGGATGGCCTATCGTACGGGGCGGCGGTTGGGCCCGACTGAGAAGCGGCAGACGCTCCGGCAGATTCAGGACTCCCTCGACCCGGGCGGCGAGCCCAACTACCGGTTCATGCTGCATTGCGCGGATTTATGTTATCGCCTGGGCGATTATGAGGATGCCGAGCGCCGGATCGACGAGATTCGGACGTTGCTTCCTCGAAATGCCGCGGCGCTTATCCTAAAGACCCTCATTATGAGCGAAACCGGTCGGGAACGGCAGGCGATCGATTTGCTCGAACACCACACGAGCCGGATCGAGAAGATCCACGACGGCAATTGGAAGCTGTTTCCTCATCTGGCGCTGATGAAGACGCTTCACGAGGGGCAGGCCTCGGGCGAGGCGTTTCTGCTCCGCTTGCTCGACGATCCCCGGTTCGCCGAAGCGCCGCGATATCTTGAGGAAATTCGGGCGCTCAAGCGGTCGCCGGCCGAATCGCGCACACACGCAAGGGGCGAATAAAGGCGCATTTCCTGGACCACTGGCTTGACTTTCGCCGCCAAAACTTTAGAATACGCCCGTCTTTGGGATATCCTGGCAAATCGCGCAAATTCAAGCCCTTGAAGAGGTGGAGGTAACATGAGTAAGATCAAGAAAGTTGTATTGGCGTATTCCGGCGGGTTGGACACATCGGTCATTATTCCATGGCTGATCGAAAACTATGGATGCGAGGTGGTTGCCTTTGCGGCCGATCTCGGTCAGGGAGACAATTTGAAGGCGGTTGAGAAGAAGGCGATTCAATCCGGAGCCAGCAAGTGCTACATCGCCGATCTCCAGGAGGAGTTTCTGAAGGAGTATGCCTTCCGAGCGCTTCGGGCGGACGCCGTGTATGAATATAAATATCTGCTGGCGACTTCGACCGCTCGCTACGTCACGGCGAAAAAACAGGCGGAAATCGCGCTGAAAGAAAAAGCCGATGCGTTGTCCCACGGGGCGACCGGAAAAGGCAACGACCAGGTGCGATTCGAGATGACTTACAAGGCCTTTGCTCCCGGCCTGAAGGTGATCGCTCCCTGGCGGGAATGGGACATTCGCAGCCGTGAGGACGCGGTTGAATACGCCCAGGCGCGAGGGATCCCCGTTCCCGTAACGGTCTCAAAGCCTTACTCCATCGACAGCAACCTCTGGCACAACAGCTTCGAGGGGGGGATTTTGGAAAGCCCGGCCAACGAGCCGCTTCCCGATATGTTTTTGATGACAACGAATCCGGAGGAGGCTCCGGATCAAGCGGAATACGTTGAGCTTTCGTTTGACAAGGGTTGGCCGACGCACATTAACGGTCGCGCGTACGATCCGGTCAAGCTGGTGCACCGGCTGAACAAGATCGGCGGGCGTCATGGTTGCGGCCGCGTCGACCTGGTCGAAAATCGGACGGTCGGGATGAAATCGCGGGGCGTGTATGAATCGCCCGGCGCGGCGCTGTTGTACACGGCGCACCGCGAGCTGTTCTTCCTGACGCACGGCAAGGACTTGTTGCGGTTTCGCCAACTGGTTTCGCAGAAGTACGCTGACCTGGCTTACAGCGGCCTGTGGTTTACTCCGTTGCGGGAAGCGTTGGACGGCTTCATCGACGTTTGCGAGAAGCGCGTGACCGGCAAAGTCCGCCTGAAACTCTATAAGGGCAACATCACCATCGCGAGCCGGACGTCGCCACTCAGCCTCTACGACGAGCGGATTTCCACGTTCGGTTTCAGCGGCGAGCTGTATAGCCATGCCGATGCGCTGGGATTTATGAACCTCTATGGTTTGCCGATCGCGGTCGAAGCCCGCATGCAGGAACGTCTGAAGGCCGAGCGAAAGAAGGCCCGAAGCAAAGCCAAGAAGTCAAAACAGGCCAAATGAGACCGGGCAGTCGCCGTTTGTTTTTTCGGGCGCGGCGATTCCGTCGAGGAGTTGAGTCGACGATTTCCTGCAAGCCGGGAGGGGAGACATGCTTCTGAGATCGCGGGCGCCCGTCCGGGTGGACTTTGCCGGGGGTTGGACCGACGTGGCCTTGTTTGCGCAGGACAGCCCCGGCTTCGTCGTCAACGCCGCGCTGAATATCTATTCTTTTGCCACCATTGATTGTCGGAAAGACTCCCGAGGCGCGAACCGGACCATCAATATTTATTCCAGTGACTTCGATCTGTACGTCGAAGCGGAGGATATCCGGAAGCTGGAGTATGATGGCAACATCGATCTGGCCAAGGCGGCCGTCAAGCGAATGGGGCTGGACCGGGGACTAACGATGATTACCCAGTCAGTTGCTCCACCGGGCAGCGGCCTGGGCACTTCGGCCTCGATGGGCGTGGCGCTGATTGCCGTGCTGGCGTGCTTGTCCGATCAACGCATGCTGAACGACGAAATAGCCGAGATGGCCAGCTTGATCGAGCGGCAGGAACTGGGCATTCGGGGCGGCAAACAGGATCATTATGCCAGCGCGCTGGGCGGGATTCACTTCATGGAGTTTCGCGGCGAGGACGTCAAGGCCAGTCGATTGCCGCTGAGCCGGGACACCCGGTTGGAGCTGGAGAAGAACCTGTATCTCGGGTATACCGGCAAGTCGCGGCTGTCGGGCGACATCCACGAGAAGGTCACCGGGGCGTGGCAAAGCGGCCAACCGGATACCCTGGACGCAATTGCGAAGCTGAAAAACATTGCGCGTCGAATGAAAGAGGCGTTGCTCGGCGGCGATTTAGGCGCTTTCGGGCGACTGTTGGACGAGAATTGGCAGCAGCAGAAGCGGCTTCATTCCTCAGTGACCAACGCGCAGATCGACCGGTTGTTCGAGATTGCCTACGAGCAGGGAGCGCTCGGCGGCAAGGCTTGCGGCGCGGGCGGTGGCGGTTGCTTGATGTTTTATTGCCGTCCCGATTGCGAACACAAGGTTCAAAAGGCCTTGGAGAGTGAAGGCCTCCGGACGATCGATTTTAATTTCGACGACTTGGGAACTCAAACCTGGAAGGCATAGACCGAATGGCGTCGGCGAACACAAGTGTCCTGAACGGCCCGCCGGACGAGATTACGGCGCACGTTGAGAAAATGGCGCCGGAGCAATACTGTTTTTTCAACGAACCGACGCCCATCACGCGGGAGGAACTCGACCGGTATCTGGGCGACTTGAGCCGGGAAACCTCGACGTTGCCCGGCCTGACCGCGATTTATCAAGAGCCGCATTACCTTGGCGATGCTCCCATGAGTGTCCGCCTGATTCTCGTCTATCGGCCGGAAGACCTGGATCTGGGGCGGCGGCGCTTCCCGGACGTGATCCGGGTCATTGGAACGCGCAACGTGCTGGATGAGAACTACCTCAGCGTGGATCCGAAGCTGTTGGAGAGCCTGTTTAAGTTCGATCCTTTTGTGACGCCCGAGCACCTCTGCGGTGAGCGCTTGACGCTGACTCGCCCGCCGGATGAGGATATTCGTTTTTTCTTGATCTCCCGATTGCTTGATTTGTTCGCCGGGGGATACTTGGAGGAATTCTATCGGTTGGAGGTGCTTCGCAAGGTTGACGTTCGGGTGGCTCACGATCAGCTCCGAAGGCTGGTGCGCTTGCTGCAAATGAGCAAGGCGATCCTTCGCAAAAAGCGGGATGAGCAGTGGGACCCGGTCATCGAGAGGGTGGAGCTCCTGCAGCGGGGATGGTTTGAACTCGGCATGGAGCGGTACGTCCGGCTGATGCACCTGTTGCGGGACAGTTCGAGCGTGCTGTATTCCGTGATTGCGGCTCTTGAGTCGTACTTCGACAAGGCGATGGTGGCCAAGTATCACTTGAATCCGGGAGCCCAGTCTCCCCAGGCGGTGTTGGTGACGGAAGACGTCGTCACCGTGTTCATCGATCCCTGGGATCCGGTCGAGGCGATCACGCGTTCGATCGAACTGTCCCGGAAGCTGGAGCAGTTCGTCAGTGTGCTGCCGGTGTCGTTCGCGCTTCAGCTGCACCTTTATTCCACCGGCGGCAGTAGTTTCAACCGGTACATCAAGACGTGCTTCCGCGTCGGGGGGCTGGAGGGCAACCTCGAGCGCCCCTATATTGTCTGGGAGCGAGGACAGCTCCTGGATCGCTATCTGGAGTTGCTGAGGAAGTTGAGGCAGGACGAAGATCCCAGCGGCGTTTTGCTCGGCTGTGACGTTCCGCGCGGGTCCGCGATCGGGCGCGCCGGGGACATGGTCAAACAACAGACCGGGAAATTGCGACTCAAAAAAATGCTTCGTTTTCTTCAGGACGAGGTGCGCTGGGATTCCACCCCGGCGGTCGTTCAACGCTCAGAGAGAGTGTAAAAGTGATGAAATTGATTCCTGGAACTCCGTTGTCGTATCGCCGGGGCGAGCTGTTTCTGGAAGAGTGTTCCCTTCGGGAGATTGCCTCAGAGGTCGATACGCCTGTTTTTGTCTATTCCCGGCGACATCTCGAAGAGCGATTCCGGGAGTACGACCGGGCGCTGGAAGGACTGGATCACTTAGTCTGTTATGGGATGAAGGCGTTGGGCAACGTGAGCATTGTGCGGCTGCTCGGGCAACTGGGCGCGGGCGTGGACCTGGTCTCCGGGGGGGAGCTGTATCGGGCGCAACGGGCGGGCATTCCGGCCGAACGCATGGTTTTTAGCGGCGTGGGAAAGACCGAGCGGGAAATCCGCGAGGCGATTCGCTGCAGCATCTTGATGCTGAACGTCGAGTCGCAGATGGAACTTCAGGCCATCAGCCGGATCGCCGTCGAAGAAAACCGGAAGGCGGGCGTGTCGATCCGCATCAATCCGGATATCGACGCCCACACGCACCCCTATATTTCAACCGGACTCGAAGAGAACAAATTCGGCATTCCCTTTGAAGAGGGTCTCGAGATGTATCAGGAGGCGGATGAGCTGCCGGGCATCGAGATCCGGGGGCTGCAGTGCCATATCGGTTCCCAGATCACGGATATCAAGGTTTTCGGCGAGGCCGTGGACCGGTTAATCGAAGTGGATGAGACCTTGAAACAGCATGGCATCGAAGTTTCCCACTTTGATATCGGAGGCGGCCTGGGAATTTCTTACGACGATCGCTCGGTGCCGGGTCCGCAGGAAATGATCGCCATGCTTCGGCCGCGCTTTGAAGCGCTTGGAAAGACGATCCTGGTGGAGCCGGGGCGCTCGATTGTCGGCAACTGCGGCGTGCTCCTGACGCGCGTGGTGTACTACAAGGAAAATCGGCAGAAACGCTTCGCCATCGTGGACGGCGGCATGACCGAACTCCTTCGCCCGGCGTTGTATGGAGCCCATCATGAGATCGTGCCCGTCGTGGACGACCAACGGGAGGCGATCCAGGTCGACGTCGCCGGGCCGGTGTGTGAAAGTTCAGACGTGTTGGCTAAGGATTGCGCGTTGCCACGGCCGCGGCCGGGGGACCTGTACGCCGTGCTTTCGACCGGTGCTTACGGTTTCTCCATGGCCGGCAACTACAACTCCCGCCTGCGGCCTCCCGAAGTTCTGATAGAGGGAGACAGCCACCGGTTAATCCGAAGACGGGAAAGCTACCAGGACCTGGTTGATCTGGAAGTGCTGTAAGGCCTTTAGTCCGCTTGCTTCCACTCGGTCTGCGACCGAACCCGATCCCAGCGGTAGTGGATCAGCGGGGAAGTCTCTTTGAACAGAACGGTCGGTTGGGTAAGCCGGTAGCGCACATCGGCCGTTCCCTCACATTCACAGCGAAGCGTCCGGCCCTCGGACGCGTCGAATTCCACTGTGCCGGTGAAGTGCTGTTCAGTCCGGGGGAAGATGGCTGTGACCTTCTCGGGATTGTTGCTGGTGTCGCGCGGAGCGGAGTTGAACTGCAGATTGCGGCTCTGCCACTCGCGTTCAAACGCGATGGTGGCGACCGTGTTTCCCGAGCGGGTTTCCAGTCCGCTGAGTCGAAGGCTGAGTCGATTGCTCAATTCCGCCGTGCCCGAGCGAACCGGCTGCCGGCTGGCGTCCTGCCACGAGTCCCCGATCTGAACGGGCTGGTCGGGGAGAATGATCCA
>Ga0272444_10001383_pt1 | contig 23390 bp, 22 predicted proteins | sample SSMForm13_FD_201033 | JGI IMG/M metagenome (GOLD analysis project Ga0272444, IMG submission 201033) | Marine sediment archaeal communities from Little Sippewissett salt marsh, Falmouth, MA, United States - SSM-Form-13 | ecosystem: Environmental > Aquatic > Marine > Wetlands > Sediment ...
TCGAAAAGGAGATAGCGTTCGCGCTGGAAAACCAGGCTCTGCCGCAAGAGAAGATGGAAGAAGCCGTGTCGAGCGTGGCCGCCCGGTTCGGTATCACCCACCTTCTGACCCGTCTGACCGGGGAGCTATCCGGCGGCGAGAAGCAGCGCGTCGCCCTGGCCTCGGTGATGATTCAGCGTCCGTCGGTGCTGGTGCTGGATGAACCCGATGCTTTCCTGGACGAAAACGGCCGCCGCATTCTCAAGCACGAGCTGCAACAGATACACCAATTCAACCCCAGCCTGGTCGAACTTCGCATCACCCAGGACCCCTCGGTGGCCGGCAGCTATCCGCGCCTGGTTGTGATCGACGAGGGAGAGATTATCGCCGATGGTCCCCCGGGTGAGATTATGGCCAATGCCGAGGTCGTGCAGCGGGCCGCCCTTTCGTATACGGCGTTTGACAATCGTGTCCTTCTGCTGCCCACCGCTCTGGACAACTTCGGTGAGGCCTTTCGCAAGATAGCTCGCACGAAACTGGACCGGGCCGGTTTTGCCTATCCTCGCACCGCCGGCGTGCTGCAGAACGTCAGCCTGAATATAGAGTCCGGCCGGATTCTGGGTCTGGTGGGGCCAACCGGCGTCGGCAAAAGTACCCTCGGCTTGATGATCTGTGCACTGCTTCAACCAACCAGTGGGACCATATCCTATCTGGACAGCTCCGGGGAACCGGTAGATCGGAGCAAACTCAGGGGACAGGTGGCGGCCCTGTTGCAACAGCCGGAGCGTCAGTTCTTTCTTGATACCTGTACCAAGGAGATCGCTTTCGGTCCCTCCAATTTTGGTCACAAGTTAACATCGGAAGAAGTGGCCGGTTTTCTGGTCATGGCCGGTCTGAACCCCGAGCAGTTTGCCGATCGCGACCCCTTTACCCTGTCGGCCGGGGAGAAGCGAAGGCTGGCGTTTGCGGCGGTGTTGTCGATGAAGCCGTCGCTGGTGGTTTTCGACGAGCCAACCGCGGGGCTCGACCAGGAGGGGGTGGCCCGATTCCTGCATCTGGCCGGGGCGCTTCGGGAACGCGGCCTGGCCCAGGTGGTTATCAGCCACGACGGCGATGTTATCCGCCATCTCGCCGACCGGGTTTTCTATCTCAAATCACTCAACGAGGCGTTGGAGATGACTCCCGGCGAGTTCTTTGCGGAAGAAATCTACGCCGGGGTGGTGTCGCGGCCGGTCTCTTCTTGAAGCCTTTTCGCCTGATCTTGTTTTTCTTGGTGAGCCCACTTGACAGTCCCCGCTTATCTCTTATAATCTGCGGAGCCTGGCCGCCGACGGCGGACCAGAGACAGTCACCTTTTAAGGCGATCCCGAGAGGTCGCCAAGGGTAGAGCCGGATGAAGCCCGCCTTTTCTATTGTGCCCTTGTCTGTCGACTGCCCTGTATCCTGTTCGAATATAATGATCCTGAATAAGTACCGGAGGTTCCTCCTTGCCTGAGAAGCATGAAAACATCCTGGATGAAAAGCAGATAAACCGCGCCCTGGCGCGAATCGCGCACGAAATCCTGGAACACAACGCCGGGGCGGAGACGATCGCCATTGTCGGCATCCTGACCCGCGGCGCGTTTCTGGCCCGACGCATCGCGGCCATCATCAAAAAACTGGAGAGCGTGGACGTCCCGGTGGGGCTGATGGATATAAGCCTTTATCGCGACGACGTCCATTCCAAACTCGATCAGCCGATCGTCCAGCGGACCGACATTCTGTTCGGAGTAAACGACAAAAACATCGTTCTGATCGACGATGTCCTCTTCACCGGCCGCACGGTACGGGCGGCGCTCAATCACATCACCGATTTCGGAAGGCCGCGGACTATCCAGCTGGCCGTGCTGGTCGATCGGGGCCACCGGGAGCTCCCGATCAAGGCGGACTATGTAGGGGTCAACATCCCCACCGCCAAGGGGGACCAGGTGGTGCTTCAGGTGAAAGAGAAGGAAGGACAGGACCGGGTGTTTGTCCTACGCGGCGCCGACAGCACCCCCGCCAAAAAGTCGGCCGGGAAGAGCCCGGTCCAGAGCAAGGCCAAAAAGAAACCGGCCGCCAAAAAAGGAGGGCGGAAATGACCGGTCTTTCCTCACGCCATCTGCTGGGACTTGAGGCTGTCCCGCGCGAAGACATTACGATGATTCTGGACGCCACCGAGACTTTTCGTGAAGTGCTCGATCGCACGATCAAGAAACTCCCGACCCTCCGGGGCATCACCGTCCTCAACCTCTTCTATGAACCCTCCACCCGCACCCGCATCTCGTTCGAACTCGCCGAGAAGCGGCTTTCGGCCGATACCGTCAATTTCACCACCTCGACCTCTTCGGTAAAGAAAGGCGAGTCTCTCCGCGATACGGTGCAGAATATCGAGGCAATGAAAATCGATATGGCGGTGGTGCGACATTCTTCGTCGGGCGTGCCTTATTATCTCACCCAGTGTATGGACGCCAATATCATCAACGCCGGCGATGGCGCGCACGAGCATCCGACCCAGGCACTCCTCGACATGTACACGATCCGGAAGAAGTACAAGAAGCTCGATGGTGTCCGGGTGGTGCTGGTCGGCGATGTCATGCACTCAAGAGTGATCCGTTCCAACATCTGGGGCCTGAAGACCATGGGGGCTTCGGTAGCTCTTTGCGGTCCCTCGACCCTGCTTCCCTACGATGTCGAGAAGTTCGGCTGTGATATTTATACCAACATGGACGAAGCCCTGGAAGGGGCCGATGTGGTTAACATCATGCGCATCCAGCTGGAACGCCAGCAGGCCGGGCTGTTCCCCTCGCAGCGGGAATACACCAACCTGTTCGGGATGAACCGTGACCGCCTGAAACGGCTCAATCGCAACTATACGATCATGCACCCCGGACCGATGAACCGGGGGGTGGAAATCAGCAGCGATGTCGCCGACAGCGACAAGTCGGTCATCCTCGACCAGGTCACCAACGGGCAAGCGGTGCGGATGGCCGTGCTTTACCTTCTTTCCGGACGCAAAGAGGAGGGGCAGTGAGATGGGCAGCAAGAAATACGACATGGTGATACAAGGAGGGCGGGTAATCGACTCCGCTCTGGGTTTCGGCAAAGACGCCCACGTTTTCATCAAGGACCAAAAGATCGCGGCGATCGAACCCAGCTCCGCGGCCGTGCAGCGTCTTCTGAAGACGTTCGATGACGATCAGATTGTTGACGCCACCGACAAACTGGTGGTGCCGGGTTTGATCGACGTTCACGTGCATCTCAGGGAACCGGGCAACGAAGGAGCCGAGACAATCGAATCCGGCTGCCGGGCGGCTGCGGCCGGGGGGTTTACGGCGGTCTGCTGCATGCCCAACACCCGCCCGCGCATCGACAGCCAGGAGACGGTCAAGTTCGTTCAGGACCGGGCCAAGGACAAGGACGCCCGCGTCTACGTGGCCGGGGCGATAACCAAGAACATCGAGGGGAAAGAACTCGCCGAGATCGGCGACCTGGTTAAAATGGGGGCGGTGGCGATTACCGACGACGGTTATTTCGTTCAGAATCCGGCCATCATGCGGCGGGCGCTGGAATACGCCAAGATGTTTAACATTCCGGTGATGCAGCACGCCGAGGATTCTTTCCTCAGCGAAGGCGGCATTATGAACGAATCGTTCCAGTCGACCCGGCTCGGCATCAAGGGACTCCCGGCGGTGGCCGAAGAGATCGCGGTGCTCCGGGATATCGCTCTCTGCCGGGTGACCGGATCGCGCCTGCACATCCAGCACATCTCGACCAAGCGGGCGGTCGAGGCCGTCCGCCAGGCAAAAAAGGAGGGTGTCCGCGTAACCACCGAGGCCTGCCCGCATCATTTTGTGCTGACCGACGACCTGATCGGCAAGGAGTTCAACACCAACCTTCGGGTGCACCCGCCGATCCGAAGCGCCGAGGATCGGGATGCCGTTATCGAGGGGTTGATCGATGGTACGATCGACTGCATCGCCTCTGATCATGCGCCGCATTCGGCCGAGGACAAAGACGCCGAGTTCGATCGCGCCCCGGCCGGGATGATCGGGCTCGAGACCACGCTGGGCCTCGTCAAGACCTACCTGATAGACAAGGCGTATCTGAGCTGGGCCGACGCCATCCGCAAGATGACGATCAACCCGGCCCGGATTTTCGGCTTCAAAGGCGGTACGCTGGCGGTCGGTTCGATAGCCGATATCACCGTTATCGACCCTGACAAGCGATGGACCGTCAAGGGAGAGAAGTTCCGTTCCAAGTCGAAAAACTCACCGTACATCGGCTACCGGCTCTCCGGAAAAGCGGCCGTGACAATTCTCGACGGCCGGGTGGTGTATTCGGATAAGCAGAAATAACCGAGCCTTTGAAAGCTCACCTGGTACAAAAAGACGTCCGCAACAAGGATCTCACCCCGTTTCTCGAGCGTGCTCGGGAAGCGGGCGTGGAACTGGTCTGTTTCGGCGAACTGGCCACCAGCGGATGTCTCTACGAACCGCGGGATGTGGAAAGCCTCGAACGATATCTGAAGATATTTGAACGTTACGACTTTCGTATCATGGCAGGCCTGCCGCTCAAGGTAGAGCAAGGGCTTCGAAACACCTATCTTTACTATCATCACGGCGAATATCAGCAATACTACAAAACAAAGCTCTTTCCGCCCATGAACGAGCCGGACATCTACGTCCCCGGCTCGAAGCCGGGAGTGTGGAAGACGGATTTCGGAAAAGTCGGCGTGGCTATCTGCTATGAACTTCGTTTCCCGGAGATGTTCCGCGCCCTTGCCGATCGCGACGTTGATCTGATCCTCGTCCCGGCCGCCTTTCCCCTGGTGCGAATCAACGATTGGCGTGATCTGCTCGTTCAGCGCGCCCGGGAAACCGGCCGCCGGGTTATCGGCATCAACGCGGTCGGCGACGATGGTACCAACGTTTTCGGCGGTACGTCGATGTTGATCGATCCGGACGGGAACATCGTCGCTCAGGCCGACCAGCGGTCGGAAACAGTCCTCGAAATCGAGTTGTGACCGCCTGACAAGCCCCGCCGGCGGCACAACCACCTCGACTTCAGCCAGGCTGTCTGTGTATAACCCTCAAAATGGCCCCTAAAAAAAGTTGAGTTTTAGCCCGGGAACCATAACCTTAGTTCATGTCCGAGCCAGCTCCCGAAAACACACCAGCGCCACCAACCTTTCGCAAGGTACTGGGTTTGATCGTCAAGCTTGTGCTGACGGTCGTGGTGCTGTATTTCGTCGGGCGCCAGGTCTGGCTGAACTGGGACAAGGTTGAAACCACTGACTGGCAGGTCAATCTGTGGTACCTGATACCTTCGCTGCTTCTGACCCAGCTGGCGGTGTTTATCTTTGCCGCCTGCTGGAAGAGGATCATCCAGGGGTTCGGACACACTTTGACCGTTACCATGTCTTTCAAGGTGTTTAACCTGTCCAACTTGGGTCGATACATCCCCGGAAAAATCTGGCAGGTGTTCGGGATGCTCTATCTGGCCAGGAAGGAAGGTGTCCCCGGCGAGCAGGCGGCCGCCTCGTTCGTAATCGTGCAACTGTTCACCATTCCGTCGTCGTTGCTGGTGTATGTCCTGGCGGCGCAAATCGAACCGGTATTGCTGACCGATCAGTTTGCCGTAATGGGTAAAGGCAGTGCTTATCTGATCGGTGCTTTGTCACTGGCGGCCTGCGGTGCACTCGTATTTTCGCCACAACCGATTCTTCGCCTGGCCAATTTCTTTCTGAAGAAGCTGGGTCGTAACCCGGCTAACTTCGCTCTGGACAAAAGGGTTGCCTTGCAGATCTTTGTTGGTTATTTTTGCGGCTGGATTCTGTTCGGACTGGCCTACTGGCTGATGTTGCGGTCGATCCTGGGTGAAAACTCACCTTCGGTGATCGCCTCTATCGGCCTGTACAACGTCGCATACCAGATCGGCTATCTGGCGCTGTTCGCGCCGGGCGGCCTGGGTCCGCGCGAATGGATCATGGGTGAGCTGCTCAAGCCTCTGATCGGGCCGATCGGCCCGGCGGTGGCGGTCCTGGCCCGGTTCTGGTCGGTCCTGGTGGACTCCTTAGCCGCCGCGATTGCGTTGATCATTAAGAAGTAAACCATTCTTCCCCGGAGTTGTTTTGGCCAAGAAAAAACGACCGGCCGCCCCCAGGAAAAACACCCGGCGATTCGATCCCGAGACCGCCCGCTGGTTTGTTCCCATAGTCTTCCTGTGCATGTTCATAGCCCTTATCGTGCTGTTCAGCGATTTCGTCTTCTCTGACCAGATGCTGCACGGTTCGGACACCTTGCAGCAGGGCTATACTTTCCGCGAGTTCTACGTTGAGCATTTCAATGAGACCGGCGAAGTACCCAAGTGGATCCCGAACTACTTCGGCGGCATGCCTTATATCGAGGCTTTCCACGGCGACATCTTCTATCCGTTCACGGCCTTCAAGTTCTTCATCCCGCTGAAACGGGCGCTCGGCTGGGCGATGTTCTTCCACATATTCGCGGCCGGGCTGTTTATGTATTTCTGTGCCCGGCAGTTCAAGCTCTCGAAAGTGGCTTCGCTGTTCTCCGCTGCCATCTACATGTTCTCGGCTTACCTGGTATCGATGGTCGCCCCCGGCCACGACGGCAAAATGTACGTGACCTCGCTGTTTCCGTTGGTCATGCTTTTCCTTGACCGGGGATTCGAAAAGAAACCGCTGCTCAACTTCTCGATCCTGGGTCTCGTGATCGGGCTGATCCTGCTCACGCCGCACCCACAGATGTCCTACTTCACGCTGTGGGCGCTGAGTCTCTACGCCGCATTTCGGTTGATTGCCTTGTGGCGTGAGAGTAAGTCGATTGTACCGCTCATCCGCCCCGCCGCCCTGACCACGTATGCAGTGGTGATCGGGCTGTTGCTGTCGGCGGTGCAGTTCTATCCCGGATATTACTACACGACGCATTTCTCACCCCGTTCCGAGACCAAGCGGGGCTGGGACTGGGCGACCTCCTGGTCGATGCACGAGGAAGAAGCAGTATCGGTGCTGCTTCCCGAGTTTGCCGGAACCATGAGCCGTACCGAAAAGACTTATTATTGGGGGAAGAACTGGTTCAAGGACAATTGCGAGACGGCCGGCACGGTGGCTTTCTTTGCTGCCCTGATCGGCATCGTCTACTGGCGCAGGAAGGAATCCTGGTTCTTCATGGGGCTGGGCCTGTTCGCGCTGTCGTACGCCCTGGCCGCCACCACCCCTCTGTTCAAGCTGTACTACTGGTTGATTCCGAACGTCAGTAAGATGCGGGCACCCTCGATGATTATGTTCCTGTTCGTCTTCTCGGCCGCCCTGCTGGCCGGCATGGGGGTTCAGGCGATCATCAACGCGCGCAAGGACAACCCCCGGAAAGTCAGCCTGAACTTCACCCGGTTTCTGTTTGGCTTCCCGGTTTTCATGCTGTTGCTGGCCATTCTGTTTACCGTGGCCGGGCGGGGCATGCTCGACATTTGGACCGGCATCTTCTATTCCGAGGCGGCGTCGACCATGGTCCAGCAGGGGCTGAGCAAGCTCGATGTCGCTTATCTCAACCTTCCTTCGATCCAGTCCGGCGCCTGGCTGGCTTTCTTCTTCAGCGGCCTGACCGCTCTGTGTCTCTGGCTCTACCGAACGGGCCGTCTGGGCGCGGGGATACTGGTAGCCATGCTGGCGATCCCGGTGGTCGACGGTGTCCGTTTTGACAGGCGGTTCATTTCGGTGGTCGATCCGGCCGAATTCCGGGGCCGTTTCAGCCCCAACGCTCTGTCGCAACTGCTGGGCAGGATAGATGAGAAATACCGATTTCTGAGTCTGACCGACCCGCAGGACAACTCCCTGGTACTGTCGAATATCGATCTCATGGTCGGCTACCACGGCAACCAGTTGATCTGGTACGATCAACTCCTGGGCGGCCCCAACCTGGTCAACGTTCGCAAGCCGTCCAATATGCGCTTTACGAGCGTCCCGTACCTTCCCAACGACCGCCTGGCCAACCTGGTCGGGTTAAAATACATGACGATGCCGTCGAACGAAAATCTCCCGCCGACCCTCTACGGCGACAAGCCGCTGGTCACGGTGGTTGACTACGCCCGCCAGAAGCTGATCCGCAACGACAACGCCTTCCCGAGGGTCTTCCTGGTCGACCAGTACAAAGTCTATTCGGATACCGTCATAGAGGACTATGATATCCCGGCCCGGACGGCCATCGTGGAAGACGTCCTTCGCGGTTCAATGGATCTCCGCAAGATCGTGCTCCTGGAAGAAACCCCGGCTCTGGAATACTCCCCGGACACGCTGGCCACCGATTCGGCCTGGATCGAGCATTATGAAACGGACAGTCTGGCGATAGGCCTGGATGTATCGAGCAATAAAATCCTGGTCCTGACCGATAACTATTACGACGCCTGGCAGGCGGCGATCGACGGTACCCCGGTTGAGATTATTCGCGCCTACGGCTCTTTCCGGGCGGTGGAGATTCCCGCCGGGAGTCGGGAGCTGGTATTCTGGTTCGACTCACCGCGCTATGATAACGCCCGCCTGGTGACCTTGTTGACGGCCGGTTACCTGGTGATTATAATCGGTCTGCTGCTCTGGCGCGATAAGCGCCGGCCGAGCGAGCCGGAACCGGTCGAGGAGGAAGAAGCCAAACCGTGAACCACACCCAACGTGCTCTGATTGTCTTTCCCACTTATAATGAGAGGGAAAATATAGAAAAAATCGTGCATGCCGTGTTGCCGCTCGATGCCCGGGTGCACGCGCTCATTGTGGATGACAACTCCCCCGACGGCACCGGCGATATCGCCGACCGCCTGGCCCGCGACCTCGATAAGGTATTTGTCCTGCATCGCGAGAAGAAGGAAGGCCTGGGGAAGGCCTACCTGGCCGGGTTCCGATGGGCGATCGAACAGAAGTTCGACTTCATTTTCGAGATGGATGCCGACTTTTCACACGGCCCGGAGTACATCAAGGATTTCCTCAGGGAGATCCAACACAACGACCTGGTGATCGGTTCACGCTATATCAGCGGGGTTAACGTCATCAACTGGCCGATGACCCGCCTGCTGCTTTCCTATTTCGCCAACGTCTATACCCGGATAATCACCGGTCTGCCGCTGCGTGACGCCACGGGCGGTTTCAAATGCTTCCGCCGTGAGGTGCTGGAATCGATCAATTTCGACAGCGTCAAATCATCGGGCTATTCATTCCAGATCGAAATGTCGATGCGGGCCTGGAAAAACGGCTTCAAGATAAAAGAAATCCCGATCATTTTTGTCGACCGCGTGGCCGGAACCTCCAAGATGTCCAAAAAGATCATGCGGGAAGCCATCTGGATGGTCTGGATGCTTCGTCTCAAATCGATGTTCGGGAAACTCAAGTAAGCCCGGTCCCGGTGTCGGAAATTCAGCCACAAATCTCAGTCGTTATCGTCACCTGCAACTCTCTTCCGGCCCTGAGCGCCTGTCTGGAGTCGCTGAAGACAGCTCATTCGCCGGGGGGCCGGGAGTTGATTGTTGTCGACAACGCCTCCGGGGACAGCTCAGCCGCCACAGCCCGCGAGATCTTCCCGGACTGTAAGATCGTCGAAAACGATCGTAACCTCGGCTTTGCCGCCGCCTGCAACCGGGGAGCGAAAGAGGCTGCCGGCGAATTTCTGCTGTTTCTAAATCCGGATGTCGTGATCGACCCGGATGCGATATCGCGCCTGCTGGATACGTTTAAGCGGCGGCCAGAGGCCGGTCTGGTATCAGGGAGGCTTCGTTTCCCCGACGGTTCCTTCCAGGCGACCTGCCGCAATTTCCCCACCGCCGCCAACCTTGTCTTTTCGCGCGGTTCGCTGCTTCTCAGGATGTTCGCCGGGGGAATCGACCGTAAGGCCCGCTATACGCTGCCGGACTACGATGAGACAACCGAAGTTCCATCCGTTGCCGCTACCTTGCTAATGATCAGGAAAGAGCTGTTCGAGAAGCTGGGCGGATTCGATGAGCGGTTTTTCATGTTTATGGAAGACACCGACCTGTCTTTGCGATCTTGCCAGGCTGGAAGGAAGAACTTCACAGTCCCGGCGGCTGGCGGTGTGCACGCCTGGGGCGAGGGAAGCCGGGCGGGCGGATTCCGGCGTCACCGACACCATCACATGTCGCTCTGGCGTTACTTCCTCAAGCATCACCCCAACGGCTTTTCCGTTATCGTCCTGCCGGTCTTGCTGACCCTGAACCTTCTGCTGTCGCTGCTGTTCTCGGGCGGCGGAAGGAGGCCCTGAAATGTCGTGGGCGATGATCCTCTCAGCCGTGGCCGCCGCCGTGGCGATTACCGCCGCCGTTATGCCGACCGCTCTTCGCCTGGCGCATCGTTACGAATTTCTGGACCAGCCCGGCCGACATAAGCGTCACAAGCATCCGGTCCCGCTGGTCGGGGGGATAATCCTCTTTATCGCTCTTTGGGGCTCGATCACGCTGGTTTTCCTGGTGTTTCCCGGGGCGTTTGAGGACCAGACCGGCTCCCTGCCGTACCTTCTCGGCGGCGCCCTGATCGTGTTTCTGGTCGGCCTCTCCGATGACCTCACGCCCCTGTCGGCCTGGACCAAGCTGTTCGCACAGGTAGCGGCGGGTCTGGTGCTCTATTTGGGCGGGCTGAACATCAACCCGGTTAGCATTCCGTTTATGGGGAATTTCGACATCGGCCAGTTTTCGATCCTGATAACAGTGGCCTGGGTGGTCCTGCTCACTAATGCAGTGAACTTGATCGATGGTCTCGACGGTCTCGCGGCCGGCGTGTCGCTGATCGCGGCGGCCACCCTGGCCGTCATCGGCTTTTTGTATCAAGCCGGACCGGTGGTAGCTTTTGCCTGTGCCCTGGCCGGTTTCCTGGCGGTGTTTCTGGTTTACAACCGCTATCCGGCCAGGACCTTCCTGGGGGACTCCGGGTCGCTTCAGATCGGCTTCTACTTCGCCGTGATGTCGCTGCTGGTACCGGTTAAGACCTTCACGGCGGCGGCTCTGTACCTTCCCCTGATGGCTCTTGGGGTACCGCTTCTCGAGACGAGCATATCGATCTCCCGCCGTCTCATGGCCGGTCGGAACGTGATGAAGGCCGACCGCCGCCACCTGTTTCACTACCTGGCCCTGGCCGGTCTTTCGCCCCGGGCTATTGTCTGGATTTTCTACCTGCTGTCGGCGGTGTTCAGCCTTTTCGCCCTGGCTATGTATTTCTGGGACAGGCTGATAGTCTTCGCAATTCTGGTCCTTTTTATGGTTGTTATTTTCGCCTTATTCTTTATCTTTATGACTTCCGTAAATCGGCCCGGAAACGGGCCGCGAAGCGCTCATCGCAAGTAAACTGGTTGTAATGGATTGCCTCTGATATGGCCGAAGGACAGCAGCATTTGGAGTTTGAACGGCCGATAGTCGAGTTGGAGAAGAAGATCTCCGACATGAAGGACTTCTCTGTCAGCGGCAATATCGAATTCGATTCTGAGATCGACTCCCTCCAGAAGAAACTGCAGAAACTTCGCGAAGAGGTCTTCTCCGGGCTTACCCGCTGGCAGCGGGTGCAGCTTTCCCGCCATCCGAAGCGCCCCCACACCCTCGATTACATCGGGCACATCATGACTGATTTCATCGAACTCCACGGTGACCGGGGGTTTGCCGACGACAAGGCGATGGTGGGTGGGTTCGCCCGGATCGACGATCAACCGGTGATGGTGGTGGGACAGCAGAAAGGGCGCGATACGAAGCAGAAGCTTCTGCGGAATTTCGGTATGGCCCATCCCGAGGGTTATCGCAAGGCCCGCCGTCTGTTCTATCTGGCCGAGAAGTTCGGCGTGCCGATCGTCATCTTCGTGGATACACCCGGTGCTTACCCGGGGCTCGGGGCCGAAGAACGGGGTCAGGCTGAAGCGATCGCCAAGAACATCCAGGTGATGTTCCAGATCAAGGTGCCGATCATCGTGGTCATACTCGGCGAAGGGGCATCGGGCGGCGCCCTCGGCATCGGCGTGGGCGACCGCGTTTTCATTCTAGAATATGCTTGGTACTCGGTAATTTCACCGGAGGCGTGTGCGGCGATTCTGTGGCGTGATTCGGGCAAAGGTCCCGAGGCCGCCGAGGCTCTCAAGCCGACTTCCGACACGCTCCTGGAACTGGGCGTGGTTGACGGTATTATTCCCGAGCCGCCCAGCGGAGCGCACACCGAACCGGCCGAGGCGGCGCGTCTGGTCAAAGAGACACTGGTTAAAGCGCTTAAAGAACTTACGGCCAAGGATACTGATGAGCTCTTGAAAGAAAGGCTGCTCAAGTATCGCAATATGGGGGTTGTCAGGGAGTAGAAGTTATGGGATTGCCGAAGAAACTGCTGGATAAACTGGCCTGCCCCAGATGCCACGGGGCTCTCGATTACGATAAACAGGAAAATCGCTTCGCATGCGGCCACTGCCGTGTTTATTACCGAGTGGAAGACGATATCCCGGTGATGCCGCTTGACGAGGCCCAAAAGATAGACTGAAGGTATAGCTGATGAAACTGTCCAAATTCTGCGAAGAGAACCTTGTCATCTTTGATATGAAAGCGTCCAGCAAGGACGAGGCTATTGACGAGCTGGTCGGTCTCGCCGCGAGTTCCAATATGATCAAGGACGAGCAGATGCTCCTCCAGGATGTGAAAGAGCGCGAGGAGCTGGTCACGACCGGCGTCGGCTATGGTGTGGCCTTCCCGCACGCCAAGACCCGCTCGGCCAAGGGGATAGTGATCGCGTTCGGTCGCTCCAACAAGGGGATCGAGTTCGATGCCATGGACCACAAGCCGGTGAAGCTGTTTTTCCTGATTGCCGCTCCGGAGGACGCTATCGGGGCTCACCTCAACGTTATGGCCCGGCTGTCGTACCTGATGAAATCCGAAGATAACCGCAAGAAGCTCCTTGAGGCAACTTCCCCCGGCGACGTATTGCTGTTGATCGACAAAGTAGACTGATATACTCCGGGCAGGGGACCGCTTGACGCATGAGATGGATTTCCAACCTGTTCTCCAGGTACTGGCGCAACGTCCACTTTATCTCCGTATTCCTGCTCTCACTAATTCTCATTCTGGGGGGCGGCAGGGTTACGAGTCTGGTCAGCGGGGCCGCCACCGCCGTTTTCTACACCCCCTTCGCTGAAGTCAAGAACACCGTAGTCGCTCTAAGCATGGTCAATACCGAAAACCGGCGCCTTCAACTGGCCCTGGTTGAGGCCACCGCCAAGGTCGTCCAGCTTGAGGAGATGGAGGGCGAAAACGCCCGCCTTCGGGCCATCCTCGGCTTCACCCCGCCCGAGCTCTACACTCTTCTGCCGGCTGAGGTAATCTCGGTCAGCGGCGACCACGTCAGCCTGGCGGCCGTGATAAACCGCGGCTCCAGCGATTCAGTAGCGGTAGATCAGCCGCTCATCAATGAACAGGGGCTGATCGGGAGAGTTGTCTCGGTCGCTCCCAATTCGGCCACGGTCCAGTTGTTGACCGATCCGACCGCCCGAGTCGCCGTCAGGGTGGCCGACAGCCGGGAGATGGGCATCGCCAAATATCAGATCGGGACCGGTATGATCCTGGACAATTTCCCGATACAAGGGAGTATAAAAGAGGGTGATTTAATAATCTCGTCGGGGCTGGGGGGCATTTACCCGCCAGGCCTGGTGGTGGGGACGGTCCTCTCGGTGGAGCGGCCGGAGGAAGAACCATTCTGCCGAATCCGGCTGCAGCCGGCGGCCAATTTCAATTCGCTTGAGGAACTGTTTATTCTGATGGTGGCTGAACCGTGAAGATTATCGCGTATATCTTTTACCTGCTCCTGATCGGGCTGCACATGGTGATTGTCAGGGATGTCACCAGCCTGCTGGACGCGGTGATCAATCTGCCGGCCTGCCTGGTCCTGCTGGTAGCGCTTTACAAAGACGAGGTACCGGTGACCTGGTTCGGCTTCCTCGCCGGGCTGGTGGCCGCCGCGGGTACCCCGAGCCGCCTGGGCTGGTACGCCCTCTTGATGGCGGTGCTGGCGCTGGCCGCCTGCTTCGTCAAGGAACGGCTGAACCTGGATTCTCTGAAAGCCAAGCTGCTGCTGGTCCTGGGCGGAGTGTTTATCCACAACGTGGTCTCCCTGATTATCAACGGCGCCGATGGGTTCATGTTACTTCTGGCTACTTCGGCCCTGACCGGAGCTGTATACACCACCCTTGTTGCCTGGCTCTTTTTCCTTTTCAAGGAGGGAAAGCTGACGGTCGAGAAAATAAAGTCGATTTTCTGAGAACCTGAATGGAACGGTATATTCTTTCACTGGCCGGTCGAGAGCGTATCAGTCTTATCCTGATATTCCTGACCTTTCTCTTCCTCGGCGGAGGGCTGGTCAAACTGCAGCTGATCGACCATTCCGAACTGGCGGCTCAGTCGGAAGAGAACCGGATCCGCGTGGTGCCTATCACACCCCGGCGGGGGCGGGTCTACGACCGCGAGAACCGCATCATCATTGACAACCGGCCCTCTTACACCGTTTCCGTGGTAGCTTCGGAAGAAGTCCGGGACCAGACCCTGCCCAACCTGGCGGAACTGATCTCGCTGGATACGCTCCAGATACGCCGGCGGATAAAAAAGAACATGGTCAGCCCCTATCAGCCGGCCCCGGTCAAACGGGACATTCCTTTCGAGGCGGTGGCGGTGCTCGAGGAACAGAACGAGAAGTTCCCCGGGGTCTCCTACCGCATGGAGCGGGTGCGACAATATGCCGACAGCCTCGGCGCCGAGGTGGTCACGGGGCACGTGGGGGATGCCTCCCCCGAAGAGCTCGAACAGCGCGGCCTGGAGAATTTGCGGTTGGGCAGTATCATTGGCAAAAAGGGGCTGGAGCGGCAGTACGATCCGCTGCTTCGGGGTATCGAAGGTACGGCTTATATCGAAGTGTTCGCATCGGGACAGATTCGGGGAGCGTATGAAGGCCGGGAAGGTATCGAGGCCGTCCCCGGCGCCGACCTGACTCTGACCCTGGATATCGATGTCCAGAAAGCCTGCATTCAGGCGCTGGATACGTTCTGTTGCGGTGCGATCGTGGCGCTCGACCCGCGCACCGGTGGCGTACTGGCCATGACCTCATATCCGTCCTACGACGCCAACATCTTCTCGTCGGTAATTCCCGAGAGTCTCTGGACGGCGATTTCTACCGATACCACCCACCCCCTGCTCAACCGTCCGCTGTCGGGACAGTATCCGCCCGGTTCGACGGTCAAGTTCATCACGGTGGGCGCGGCCCTCGAAGAGCATCTTATTACGCCGACTTCGTTGCTGAAACCCTGTTACGGTGGCTATCGGTTCGGCAACCGGGTTTTCCGCTGCTGGAATCCTTCGGGTCACGGCGCCCTGAATGCGGCTCACTCGCTGGAGCAGTCCTGCGACGTCTTCATGTATCAACTGGGGCAAAAGATGGGGGTGGATGTCCTCAGCGAGTATTACGATAAGTGTGGCTTCGGTGAAAAGACCGGGATCGACATACCCGGAGAGGTGGCCGGGCTGAACCCCAACAGCCGCTATTACGACGAACGTTACGGCAAGAATAAATGGACGGCAGGGCTGGTGCTCAACAACTCGATCGGCCAGGGGGAGATCCTTTGCACGCCCCTGCAACTGGCCCAGTTCTATTGCGGCCTGGCCAATAAGGGAGTGGTATACCGCCCTCACGTGGTGAAGAAGGTTGTCTATGCCGACGGCAAGGTCACGAACACCGCTCCGGAGGAAATTCTCCGCCTGCCGTTCTCGAAAGGCACCATGGACGTTCTGCTGGAGGGCCTGAGGCTGGTGGTCGAGGGTGAACACGGTACCGCCCGGAGCCTGCGCAACCCGGACTACAGCATCGGCGGCAAGACCGGCACGGCTCAGAATCCGCACGGACTGGAGCATTCGCTGTTTGTCGGAGTGGCGCCGCTCGAGGCGCCGGAAATCATCGTCTGTGCGGTAGTGGAAAACGCCGGACACGGCTCGGAAGTAGCCGCACCGGTTGTCGGGCAGGTGATCAGGGCTTACATGTCAAAAAGACTGGCCCGCGACGAGGTAGCTTCGCTCAACGGGGGAGGGCAGCCGTAATGCTCAACTACCGCGACCTGGACTGGAAGCTTATCGGCGCCGTGCTGCTCCTTTCGCTGATCGGCGTTCTTCTGATCATGTCGGCCCAGTACTATGCCGAATCCGAGTACCGTCAGGCCTTCTACGCTCGCCAGTTGTTGTGGTTGCTGTTTGCGCTCATTGCCTTCGCGGTGGTGATTCATCTGCCGTTGAGGCTGTTTGACGTCGGCGCTTATCTGCTCTATGGTATATCGCTGGCTTTGCTCATAATGGTGCTTATTTTCGGATCATCGCGTCTTGGTGATGCCAACCGTTTTTTCACTTTCGGACCAATCAGTCTGGCGCCTTCGGATATTGCCAAGATCGCTTTCGTCCTCGCGATAAGTCGATTCTTCGCTTACACCAAGCTGCCGGTGACCTCCAAACGGAGGCTGGCTGTATCAGCCATGATGTGCGTGATCCCGGTGGCGTTGATTCTCAAGCAGCCTGACCTCGGCACAGCGCTGGTGTTTTTCGTTGTTCTGTTTGCCCTCTGGTTCTGGTCGGGGCTGTCGCCGGGCTATCTGTTTTTGATCCTGTCACCGCTGGTGTCTCTGGTGGCGGCCTCGCACTGGCTGTCGTGGGCCATTTATTTTGCCGTCCTGCTGATAATAATCGGGCTGGTTCGACCGGGGGCGGTAATGGGGATATTCACGGTGGTGCTGAATCTGGCGTTCGGCATCATTACCCCCTTCATGTGGGGGCGCATGGCCGATTATCAGAAGCTCCGCATCCTGACCTTCCTCGACCCCGGACGCGACCCGCGAGGGGCCGGTTACCAGATCATCCAGTCGAAAATATCAATCGGCTCCGGAGGAATATTCGGCAAGGGTTTCCTGAGCGGATCACAAACGCGGCTGGAGTTTCTGCCGGAACGTCATACCGATTTTGTCTTTTCGGTGTTGGGAGAAGAGTTCGGTCTGTGGGGCTCGATGATCGTCCTGTTTCTCTTTCTTTACATTTTTTATCGAGCCATCCGCATCGCAGTCAGGTGCCGGTCCAGGTTTGCTTCCAATATTGTCGTCGGCGCCATGGCGATCCTGCTCTTTCAGTTCGTGATCAACGTCGGCATGACGCTCGGCTTCATGCCGGTAACCGGGCTGGCCCTGCCGCTGCTCAGCTACGGGGGCACCGCCCTGGTGCTGGCCTGGACCCTGGTGGGGTTGATCGTCTCGGCCGATTACCGCTGGCAGGAATACTAGGGTGCTATTCGTATGGGCAGATGTTACCATATTAAGTTCGCGGTGGCGGTCGTTGTCCTGGCCGCAGTCGTAATACCGGTCAGGGCCGGGGGGCTTGATCTTGATTCCCTTCTGACGAAGTCCGTAGGGGGAGAGACGGCGGTTGAGCGGCTGAGAGATGTGTCTACGATCGAACTGACCGGACGCCTGCTGCTCAACGGCCAGCCCGGCCGCTTTGAGATCTACGTGATGATGCCGGATAAGATGTATTTCGGCATAGACTTCGGTTCGTTCTCGCTGGCCCAGGCTTACGACGGACAGACCGCCTGGCAACGGGACCACAACGGATCAATCGGAGTGCTGAGCGGTTTCGAAGAGCGCGAACTCGTCAGCCAGACCTATCTTGCCACTTACTCCTACATCCTCGACGGCGGTCTTCCCGGCAGTGTCGAGTTCCTCGGGAAAGAAGAGATCGACGGCACGACCAACTATAAAGTCGCTTTCATGCCCCTGGATGAAGATACGATTTTCGCTTACTTTGATTCCGCGACCGGGCTGCTGGAGCGGACGGTCGGTTACATGGACAATCTCGAGACAGTTTCCCTTACCGATGACTACCGGACCGTGGAAGGCGTGATCATCTCGGCTCACAGCCTTTCTTCAGGTACCGGAGCGCCGCTGACGTCGGAGTTGTTTGCCGATAACATCGCCTTTGACACGGAAATAGACCCTGGCATATTCAGTCCGCCCGCGGGTACTGTGCAGGATTTCCGCTTTCCCGAGGGTGCTGATTCGGTGGTCATCCCTTTTGAATACGAGCGAGGTCACATCTACGTAACGGTAGTCGTCAACGGGCACGCCAGACTGCGTCTCATCCTCGACTCGGGCGCCTCGGCCAACATCTTTCATCTGCCGGCGATAGACGCCCTGAATCTCGAGAAGGTCGGGACGGTGGCGGCCAAAGGGCTCAGCGGTTATGAGGAAGTCCAGTTGGTCCGGACCGATTCGATGGCGGTAGGGGCGCTTACGATGTACAACCAAGTGGCCGGGGCCATGGGCGCGCAGGGACTGGGGCGTGACAAAGATGAAATTCCGTTCGGCGGCATCCTGGGCTACGACTTCCTGTCCCGCTTCCCGCTCCTGGTCAATTTCGAGGCCGGGACAATCACCGTCTATAACCCGGCCGCTTTTGCTCCTGCCGAAGGGGGGGCGGAGGTACCGTTTCATATGACCATGCAGATTCCGACAATCGAGGCCGAGCTGAACGGGATCAAGGGCAATTTCATTATCGATCTCGGCAATGCTTTTGGCGTAATTCTGCATCGTGACTTCTACGAGAAAAACGGACTGGACAAACGTCTGGACAATTTCGAGAAACTGCCGCAGTCGCTCCGGGGCGTGGGCGGCGGTCTGTCGGGTCAATCGGCTTACGCTGCTTCGTTCGGTTTTGGCGATGTCCGCGTGAACTCGCTGAGAGTGATGATCCCGGAATCGAGTGAAGGCGTGACCGGATCCTCGGAACTGGCCGGAAACATAGGCAATCTGCTCCTTCAGCAGTTTACGGTTTTATTTGATTATCCTTCGCAACGGCTGATCTTCTACGATCGAAGCCCGGAAGTGGAAAACAGGGAAATGCAGGACTTAAAGGAGAGCAATTAGCCGCTACCGACGGCGCGAGGGTGCCTTTGTATCCCTTTCTGGCGCTCTCGGCACAATTCGCGTCTTCGTTGGTTAATACTATTGTGAAACAACCGAAATTGTTGAATGGATGGCTAATATGATCAAAAAGAATCCCGGCTGTGCCCGGAAGACCGGCCCAGAGGGCCGGCGACCGGCGCTGGCGGTGACCGCGGCGCTGTTGGTGCTGGTCCTGGCGGCTCTTCCGGCGGCGGCTCAGGACAGCCGGTCCGACAGAATCGACGCTTACCTCAAATCGCACCAGGTGGGCCTGCGAATCGGCGCCTGGGCCAACAACGGGGATACCCCCGCCGACAGCGTCGGGACCGCTTCCGACTTTCTCTACTATCTGACCGATTTCACCGGCGGCAACGCTTATCTCGAGGGATTCTTTGCCTATCGCATAAGCCCGTACCTGACCGGCGAATTATCGGCCGGAATTGTCAGTCGCGGCGACGTGACCCTTCAGGATAATTTCCTGCAGCAAACAAGCTTCGGCAGCATGGTCATATATCCCATCCTGCTCAAAGCGCGTTTCTACCCGCTGGGAGCGGCTCACACGAAATTCCATCCCTATGTCATGGCCGGTGGCGGCATGTATTACGGTAAGCACGATGTCCAGATTATCGATAACTACGCCGGTCTGACGGCGGATCTCGACCAGTCTTCGGAAACGATCTTCAGCTATGTGCTCGGCGCCGGGGTCGACTGGCCGGTCGCCGAAGTCATCGCGCTGGATCTTCAGGCGCAGTACATGCCGATTGACTTTTCCAAGGACCTCGTCGGTGTGCAGGACTACAGCTCATTTACAATAACAGTCGGAGTCAAGTACCTATTTTTCGCCAAAGGCAATAGAAAGTAACAGGCTCTTAAGGAGGAGACCATGAAGGTCGGCATCAACGGATTTGGTAGAATCGGACGGCTCGTCTTGCGGGCGTCCCGGGATACGGATATTGAAATAGTCGGCGTCAACGATATCACCGACGCCAAGACACTGGCGCACCTGTTCAAGTACGATTCGGTGCACGGGAAGTACCACGGCGAAGTCGGTATCGACGGCGATAAGCTGATTGTGGACGGGAAGAAGATCCCGGTGTTCTGCGAGCGTGATCCCGGCAATCTGCCGTGGAAGAGCGTCGGCGCCGAGGTCGTGCTCGAATGCACCGGCCTGTTCCGGACCAAGGAGACCGCGGGCAAGCACATCGCGGCCGGCGCGAAAAAAGTGCTGATTTCGGCCCCGGCCAAGCAGCACGATGGTACTTTTATCCTGGGCGTCAACTCCGACCAGTACGACAAGAGCAAGCACGATGTAATCTCGATCGGCTCCTGCACCACCAACTGCCTGGCGCCGGTGGTGAAAGTGCTGCTCGACAATTTCGGGATCGTCAAGGGTTTCATGACTACCATCCACGCCTACACCGCCGACCAGCGTCTTCAGGACGCCCCCCATAAAGACTTGAGGCGGGCTCGCGCGGCGGCGGTTTCGATGGTGCCCACGACGACCGGAGCGGCCCGCGCCATCTCCGAGGTCATCCCGGCGATGAAAGGGAAGCTGGACGGGGGCGCTATCCGGGTGCCGACGCCCGATGGTTCCGTGGTAGATCTGACGGTTATTCTGGAAAAAGAGACTACAGCCGAGGCGATCAACGCCGCGATGAAAAAGGCGGCCGAGTCCGGCCCGCTTTCGCGCACCCTTGAATACAGCGAGGAGCCGCTGGTGTCGATCGACATCGTCGGCAACCCGCACGGTTCGATATTCGACGCCGCCCAGACGAACTGCAAGGGATCACTCGCCAAGGTCTTCTCCTGGTACGACAACGAATGGGGCTTCTCCTGCCGCATGGTCGACATGATGCAGATGATGCTCTAGAAACATATAAGGGACTGAGCCATGAACAAGGTAACTGTTGCGGACATCAACTTCCGGGGGCGCAAAGTCCTCCTTCGGGTCGACTTCAACGTCCCTCTCGACGAACGTCGCCATATCCGGGCCGATCACCGCATTCAAACCGCCCTGCCGACTATCAGGAAAATTCTCGGCGACGGCGGGATGGTAATTGCCTGCTCCCATCTGGGGAGACCCAAGGGCAAGCACGTACCTGAAATGTCGCTCAAGCCCGTAGCCGACCGTCTGTCCGAACTGCTGGGGCAGACGGTGACCTTCGCCGAAGATTGTATCGGCCCCGAGGCGGCCAACCTGGTCGGACGGATGGAGAACGGCGACTGCCTGTTGCTGGAAAACCTTCGCTTTCACCAGGGGGAAACTGAAAACGATCCCGAGTTCGCCCGCAAACTGGCCTCGCTGGGTGATATTTACGTCAACGATGCTTTCGGTACCGCCCACCGCGCCCACGCCTCGACCGTCGGCGTCACTCAATATTTCGATCAGGCGCTCGCCGGCTTCCTCATGGAGAAAGAGTTGAGATATCTCAGCCAGGTTATGGGCAAACCGGCCCGGCCGTACGCCGCTATACTCGGCGGCGCCAAGATCTCGGGGAAGATCGGGGTGGTAACGCTGCTTATGGACCAGGTCGACACGCTCATAATCGGCGGCGGCATGGCCTTCACATTTGCCCGCGCCATGGGCCACAAAATCGGGGATTCGCTGGTCGAGGAAGAACAGATCGAGTTGGCCCGCGATATTCTGGCCAAGGGCAGGGATTCGAAAGTCAACCTGGTTTTCCCGACTGATATCGTGGTGACGAAAGAGATCACCGAAGACGCCAAATCGGAAGTTGTCCCGTTCGACGCCATCCCCGATGGTATGAAAGGCGTCGATATCGGTCCGGACAGTATCCGGCATTTCGGCGAGGTGCTCGAGGGCAGCAGGACGGTGGTGTGGAACGGCCCGATGGGTATCTGCGAGATTCCGCAGTTTGCCCGAGGAACTATCGAGATGGCCAAGCTTATGGGCAAGCTGACCAAGACCGGCGCGACTACCGTCGTAGGCGGAGGAGACTCCGCGGCGGCGGTCGACCGGGCGGGACTGCACGATGTCATGACCCATGTTTCGACCGGCGGCGGAGCCACGCTGAAATTCCTCGAAGGCAAGACCCTTCCGGGCGTCGCGGCGCTGACCGACCGGGTGACTGTGGGGACGGTCTGATATGCGCCGAATAATAATCGCCGGAAACTGGAAGCTGTTTGGTACAATTGTCGAGACCGAGAACCTGATCAAGGGCCTTCTGAACGGAAACTCCCGCAGCGAGCGGGCCGAGGTTCTGGTCTGCCCTCCTTTTACGTCGCTGGCCAGGGCCTCCAGCCTGTTGGCCGGCAGTCACATAGCCGTTGGGGGCCAGGATATGTCAGAGCACGAAAGCGGCGCCTATACCGGTGAGGTCTCGGCGCAGATGCTCTTGACAGTCGGGGCCACCTATGTTATCTTGGGCCACTCTGAAAGGCGGCAGTATCACGCTGAATCCGATCAGCTGGTGAACGCCAAAGCCGTCAGGGCTCTCGCCTCCGGACTCACCCCAATCATCTGTGTTGGAGAGACTTTGGAAGAGCGGGAGAGCGGTCGGACCGAAGAAGTGATCGGCGCGCAAATCGCCGGTACGCTGAAAGGTCTCACCGCTGATGACCTTAAGAAGACCGTGATTGCCTATGAGCCGGTTTGGGCCATTGGCACCGGCAAGACCGCCACGCCGGAAATGGCCGAGGCGGTCCACCGGTTTATCCGGGATCGATTGACCGCGATCGACAGCGCAGCCGCCGAAGCGCTGCCGATTCTCTACGGTGGGTCGGTCAAGCCGAACAACGCGGTCGGTTTGTTGTCGCAGCCGAATATTGACGGCGCCCTGGTTGGGGGAGCCTCGTTGAAAGCGGACGACTTTATTGCGATTATTAACGCGGCGTAAACGGAGGTTAGACTAAGTTGCTTTTTGTTGCCTGGGTAATTTTCCACGTGCTCACCTGTGTCGCCCTGATACTGGTAGTGCTTATGCAGTCGGCCAAGGGCGAGGGCCTGGCCGGCGGAACCGCTTTTGGCGGCGGTGTCTCCAACGCCGTTTTTGGCGGCCGCGGCGCGGCCTCGTTTCTTTCGAAAGCGACCACCGTGCTGGCCATCCTCTTTATGGTAAACTGCGGCGCGCTGGCGTTCATGTCGTCCAGCTCGCGGCCTACTCTGTCCACGCAGAGCACGACCGAATCCGGTGAGTCGGCCGTCACGCGCCAGGCGCAGGCGGACCGCGAAGCCGCCCTGGAACGCCAGGCGGCCCAGCAGGCGGCCGAGGATACGCTCGGCGCCGGCGGCAATCAGGCCCCGGTGCAGATCGTCCCGCCCGATCAGATCCCTCAGTCCGACCAGACGACGGATGAATCGGGCAATTGACGCCTCGACCGAAACGGTGAGTGATTGTTGACGAAGTCTCATGCGGAAGTGGTGGAACCGGTAGACACGCTATCTTGAGG
>Ga0272444_10001384_pt1 | contig 23387 bp, 23 predicted proteins | sample SSMForm13_FD_201033 | JGI IMG/M metagenome (GOLD analysis project Ga0272444, IMG submission 201033) | Marine sediment archaeal communities from Little Sippewissett salt marsh, Falmouth, MA, United States - SSM-Form-13 | ecosystem: Environmental > Aquatic > Marine > Wetlands > Sediment ...
GCCGCCGGATCGGCGCCCAGGTTCGGCGACCGCCGCACCTACCAGATGGATCCGCCCAACGCCAACGAGGCGCTCCGGGAAATCGACCTTGACATCCAGGAAGGCGCCGACATAATCATGGTAAAACCGGCCCTGGCCTATCTCGACATAATCGTCCGAGCAAAACAGGAGATTGATCTCCCGCTCGCCGCCTTCAACGTAAGCGGCGAATATGCCATGGTCAAAATGTCGGCCGCGGCAGGCGTTGCCGATGAAAAGCGGTTGACCCTTGAGGTTCTTACCTCTATCAAGAGGTCCGGTGCCAACATCCTCATATCATACCACGCCTGCCAGGCGGCCAAGTGGCTGAGGGAAGGCTTATCGTCACATGGCTGATGATCAAGGACGAAAATCAAGAGACATCTTTTCAGAGTCAACGCGCCTGATCCCGGGCGGGGTTAATTCGCCGGTGCGGGCGTTCGGGTCGGTCGGCGGACAACCGTTCGTCGTGGATCGGGGCGAAGGTCCCTGGCTGTACGATCTGAATCATAACCGCTATGTCGACTATGTCATGTCCTGGGGGCCGCTGATCCTCGGCCACGCTCATCCTTCGGTCGTTGCGGCCGTCAAGAGCCGGGTAACCAAGGGAACCTCGTTCGGCGCTCCAACCTCCGGCGAGCTGGAGTTGGCCAGAATCGTGCAGGAACGCATGCCGTGGATCGAGAAGCTCCGTCTGGTTTCGTCCGGCACCGAGGCGTGCATGACAGCGGTACGCATCGCCAGAGGCGCCACCGGCCGGAAAATCGCGGTCAAGTTCGACGGCGGTTATCACGGGCACTCCGACTCTTTTCTGGTGAAGGCGGGTTCCGGTTTGGCCACCGGCAATCTTCCGGCCAGCCGGGGAATCCCCGAGGAGATAACCAGCGTCACGATGTCGCTGCCGTACAACGAAGCATCTGCAATCGAGAAGGCCTTTGTCGAACGCGGCGGTGAGATAGCGGCCGTCATTGTTGAACCGGTTGCCGCCAACATGGGCGTGGTCCCGCCGGAACCGGGATTCCTGCAGTTGCTTCGCGACCTGACTTCGAAGCACGACGCGGTGTTGATATTCGACGAGGTAATCACCGGCTTCCGTGTTGCTCCCGGCGGAGCTGCGGAATTGTCTGGCATCCGGCCGGATCTTGTCTGTCTGGGCAAAATCCTGGGCGGAGGTCTGCCGGTCGGAGGAGTCGGCGGCCGGACCGAACTCATGGACAAGCTGGCGCCGGTCGGCGACGTTTACCAGGCCGGGACGCTCTCGGGCAACCCACTCTCGACCGCGGCCGGGATCGCGACCCTGAAGGCGCTGGAGGATAATTCAGTATACTCGCACATCAGGCAGTACGCCGAAGACCTCACCGGTCAGATACAGGAGCTGTTCGACCAACACGGGCGCAATGTACAGATCAACCGGGTTGAAAGCCTGTTCACTTTATTTTTCGCCGATCGTAAAGTAACCGACTTCGAAAGCGCCCGGAAAGCCGACCACAAACTGTACGCTGACTTCTTCCGCACGTTGCTGACCAATGGTGTGTTTATCGCGCCGTCCGGCTTCGAGGCCTGGTTTGTCTCGGCCGCTCACGGTAAAGAGCAGATCGCCCGGACGCTTAAAGCCGTGGAGTCATTTCTGGAAGGCTGATCGCGAGTTAATCGGCCAATATGCAAAAACCCCTCCGAGGCTAAGCCGCCTCCGAGGGGTTTTGTGTTAAACACGAGATCGTGCCGATCCCGATCATCCGTAAGGGTACATGCCCTTCTTGATAGTTTCGAGCTGGTTGAGGATGTGGTTGTGTTTGTTCTCGTCCTCGAGCAGATAGTGCAGCAGGTACTCCTGCACCACCATTTTCTTCCCCTCCATCGCGGCCAGCGCCTCGTGGGCCATATCGACCGTCTTTTTCTCGAGTTCTATGTGCTGCTCGATCATCCCCCACACTTCACCCAGTTCATCCGGGCTGAGTGTGATCGTTTTCGATTCCAAACTGTCGGCGATCAGGTCCTGCACGCGGTAGTGCATCTGCGAATCGCGCTGGATTATTTCCATGACCAGGCGGACGATCGGGTTGTTGGTCTTCTCGATAACCTTGCCGGTCGAGGCTACCGATGCATTCTCGATCTTCTGCCATTTCCGCATGTTGGCGACGATTTCCTGTTGCGCTTCTTTGGTCGTCATTACATTCCCTCCTGAATGTTGTGTTCAAAGCCCTAAACTGTCGATTATTTAAACCTAATAAGCGCCCCGGCCGCCATTTAGTTCCCGATCTTCGGTGATCGCGAGCAAAAAAGCAGAGGCAAAAGCGGATGAATTATAACTTGTTTCCTGCGGCCGGCGTCACCGACTCTCGGCCGCCTCTCGCTGTCCCGCGGCCTCGCGCATGAGCTGCACCCCCTGCTCGAGGCTGGGCATGTGCTCAACATCGGTGTAGATAAGCGGCGAGGCGTCGATTTCACACGCCTGGTTATGCCGGAGTACCTCGCCACAGACTCCCGGCGGAGCGTAGCCCGACATGAAAAAGCCGGCGAAGGCTGCCAGCATGGTCAGCCCTGCCGCAAATCGGCCCCACCGGTTGAGGCCCTTGCTGGTATTTGACATCGTGTTTTGTCCTATCTTTGAGTTTACCTTCGCCGTTCCTTCAAATCGCGTTCGTGAAGAGAACCAGGAACGCCAGATAGGCGATGGCCAGCGTCAGGACCAGGTTGAACGACTGTCCCACCACATAGAGGACCATCGGCTTCCCCCCTTCCATCTGGCTGGCCAGATCCCTGAAATTCGATTCCAGCCCGATCGAGGTAAAGGCGAGACAGAAGAACCAGCCCCGGAGCGGTGAAGTAATCGGATCGATAAACGACGATTCGACCGCGGCAACATCACCGGCCATCGACGGTACCACCACGAACGAGAAGAGGAGCGAGGCGGCCACGAAACCGAGCACGAACTTGGGGAAGCGGTACCATATTTCCATAGCGTCCGGCCGGGGACCACCCGGGGTGCGGTCGACCGAAGTGACCCAGTAGAGGGCAACGACGAAGGCGAGCAGACCGATCAGGACGTTCTGGATCATTTTAACGACCGCGGCCACCTGTTCGGCCTCGGGGCCGAGCATAGAACCGGCTGCCACCACCGCACCGGTAGAGTCAATAGTCCCGCCCATCCAGGCGGCGCCCAGAATGTGGCTCATCCCGAGGGCTTTGATGCCCAGCGGCATGAAGAACATCATGAGGACGGTGAAGATCAGGGTCATGCCCACTGCGAGGGTGAGATCCTCCTTCTTGGCGCGGCAGGCCGCCGAGGTGGCAATGGCCGCCGAGACGCCGCATACCGAGGTTGCCGCGGCGATAATCATCACCAGCTTTTTGTTCTTCATCTTAAGTTTCTTCGTACCGTAGAGCCACATGAAGATGACCACTACCGGCGTAACGATCCACGCCACCATCAGCCCGGGCGGGCCCAGGCTCAGGATTTTCTTGAAGAGAACTTCGGCCCCCAGAAGCACCAATCCGGTCTTTATGAACATCTCCGTCTTGGCACCGGCTCTCAACCAGCCCGGGGTACCCACCGTATTGGAAATAAGCAGCCCTACCAGCAAAGCCCACAGGGCGTAGCTGAGCCCCCAGTACCTTATATTGGTCTGGTGAGCTATCCAATAGGCAACACAGGAAAGGATGAAAACACCGGCGAAACCGGCCAGGTATTTCCAGATCCGATCGGTCTTCATAAACGCGACCCCGATTACCGTCATGATGGCCAGGCCGATCATCAGGGTCAACAGCGGCAGCAACAGGGTGCCTTCGGTAACACCGTCTTTCACAACCATGAATGCGTTGAGGGGGTTGTCGGACCATTTGCCGACCTTGGGGATTTTGGGAATCCAGTGTAACAGGGCTCCGATCATGATGGCGAAGCCGAACCAGATGGCCCAGTAATCCTCATTCTTCCAGAGAGAATTCCAACTTTCCTTCATTCCGAGCCTTCTTTCGCAGACAACCAGAAACTCTTGCCAGGGTATTCCCTACCCTGCTCACATCAGTAATAGTATAGCTTGTCCACAAACATTATGCAATTACTGAGGAGGGCGGCTGTTGAGCACAGCGGCCGGCGGCGGAAGTGACTTTCCGTACGGAAGTCGTCGCCCGAGAAGAACGGAATTCGCCCTAGACGGCGAATTTCATTTCGACTTCCTTGATACCTTCGACTTCCGAGACGACTGCCCGGATATCACGTTCCCAGATTTCCGTGCCCAGCATCGGCACAACGCCGACAATACCGGCTTTACCCGCATCGGCGTCGCACTCGACTTCCAGCTCCATCCCCCGAGTGCGGGGAGAGCGGACCAGATGGGCCTGAACCACCGCCTTCAGATGGAGATTGCGCAGGGCCTTCCTGGCCGCATCGTTCAATGAAAAAGCCGGGTTGGTCGCCAGCCGTGAGACAGTGTCGACCATCGTCTCAACGCTGATCTTAGCCATGTTGAGGATGAGATCATAGTGGGTGACATCGTCGAAATTTGCGCCGTAGAGAAACCTCACCCATTGCACTCGGCGGCTGTCAATATCGGCGATCTGGGCCTCAGCCTCCGCGCGCGAGGCCCCGGAGTCTTCCATAACCCGCCGGATGCGGGATTCCCGGTCGGCGTCCACCCGAACGCGGAGAAGGCGGGGGACTTCGGTCAGGCAGAACTGTCCCAGGTTGCCCTGGTAGATAACGTTGTCCTTCACCACAAAATCCATCAAGGCTGCCCGGAAGATGGTCACGTAGTGGCTGCGCTGAACGCTGTGCCGGTCCCAGAAAGTGGGCGGTTTCGTCTCCATCGTCTCCATGTCGGCCAGCCGAAATTCGTGGAGTCCGTATTTCTCACCGTGGCGGATTACTTCCTCGCGCATGACCACTCGATATCCGAGCTGCTCACTGAGCTTCAGGGTAATGTCCCGGGCGGCTCGAAGCGAGCCCCGGGTAATCGTGATTATCGCCATGATTCTATCTCCATTCGATATTGCTGCCCGTTCTATAGACTGAACGAACCGGAGCCTTCACCCATTGGTCTTCGTCTTATGCGTGTGGTCAGCCGCTTTTCAGCTTCCTGATACCCGCGATCAGCTTGCATATGATCAGCAAAGTCATGCTGCCCGCCGCTCCCATCACGAACCAGGCGGCCAGCGTGCCCAGGTAGTCCAGCCCCAGGATGCTCTGGCCCTGTTTGAGCGCCACCGAGGTCCCCGCCAGGAGGATCATTACGGCAAACAGCAGGCGAATACCATACCCCTGGACATAGCGGGTCGCCAGCACCCCGATCTGGGCGCCCACCGAAGCGCCGATGAGCATGATCATCGCCGCGTACAGCTCGGTGCGACCGGCCATAGAATAGGAAAAGCAGCCGTAACCCGACATGAAGCAGACGCTGAGGAGCGATGTTCCCACGGCTACGGTAGTCGGACAGCCCACGAGATAAATCAAGGCGGGCAGCAGCACGAAACCGCCGCCGACCCCCATGAACCCGGAGAGAAATCCGGTTATCAGAAAGATCAGGAACAGGATCCAGAACGAGATCTCCTTGATGCCCGAGGCCGGCAGGGAGACGATCGGGGGTAGATGAAATTTCCGCAGCCCGATCGCCATGGCGCTGGCGGTTTCCTGAGGGGCCGCCTCGCTGGCGCCGCCGCTCTCTTTGCGGGCGCGGGCGATGGCCGTGCGATAGTCGTAGACCATGTAGACGCCGAGTCCGAAGAGAAAGATCATGTAGACCCATCGAACCACATCGCCGACATTACCGGCCTTCTCCAGGATCATCACCAGACGCTTGCCGCCCTCGATCCCGACGATCGAACCGATGATCGAAAACAGGCCCAGCCGCCAGTCGACATTGCCCAGCTTGCTGTGTTTGCGGGTGGCAATAATCGATTTACCGAATATGTGGGCCAGGTCGGTGCCGATGGCGTAGGCCATGGGAAAACCGAAAATGTTCAGGGCCGGGGTGACTATCCAGGCTCCGCCCACTCCGAAAAAACCACCCAGAGTGCCTACCATGAAGCCGATCGAAATTAACACCAGCACAGGAAAATCCTGCTGCCCTGCGATCGGCAGGTCAATTGTCAGATACTCCAACATACCCTCCTGTCGGAATCTCCGTTGGGATTAAAGGATCATTTGCGCTGCGCGCCGAGGACGCGCAATACCAGGTCGGCGACCTGGGCAACGAACATGCCGAGCACCGCCATGGTTCCGGTCACCAGCAGGGCGTACAGGAGGCGCTGATCGTTGTACAGATTGGCCAGGAAAAGACCGACACCGCTTTTCCCGGCGGTGTCCACGGTTTCGCTGATAGCGACGTCCTCACCGTGCCCCCCGCCGGCGTAAGCTGCCGGAATGACAACAGCCAGCATGAGAGCCAGTATGACTCCGGTGAGGAGCCAGCGTGCGTTACGCGAATTCATTTGAACTTACCTCGCTTTCGAACGGCCGGCCGCAGCCGGCGTCCTTCTGCGATTCACAACCTACGTCAGCCTGTTCATACGCCGGGCGTGCACCAGGGCAAGCGAGCGATAAATCATGTGCGCGAACTTCGAGTAAGGCATATACCACAACAGGAAATACACACAGACAATGTGCACGAAATAATTGACGTAAGCAAGCATGGGAACACCGGTCAGACGGGTCAGCCATGAGAGCATGCCGGTCAAACCGGTAAAAAACAACATGTACAGGAACAGATAGTCGGTGTAACCGTTGGCGCCGACCTCGTCGCGGTTGGTCCAGCGCCGGTAGATGAGCAGGATACCGCCGATAACCAGGGACAGTCCGCTCAGGCCGCCCAGGATCTTCACCGGGTGCGGCAGATCGATCGGCAGGTCGAAAAAGGCGTTGAGGCTCTCCATCCCCAGCAGTGACAGATAGTGGGGAATGAAAATAAAAACGAAAATACAGCCGGTCGTGATCATGGCGCCGATAAAACCGTACAGCAGCAGCATGTGGCCGATCGCCCGGGGGTGGTTGGCGCCGCACTCGCGGAAGCGTGAGTGCGAGATAATCTCCTTGAAGGCCGCGATCATGCCGGAAATGAACGACATTGACGGATCTCCCCCGCCCGTCTGAAGGCCCTTCCAGTATCGCAAAAAGCCGATAGCAGCAAAAATGAAAATCAGGATGTTCCCGAACACAAACAGGGCATCGACCGAGCTGTGGGGCAGGAAAATGTTGAAATCAATCGGCTGGCCGGCCGCCATGAACAGGAAAGAGCCGTCGGCCGCCTCCGGCGCAAAGAGAAAAATGCAGGCCAGAAGAATCAGCACCGGAACACCCAGCAGCAACGGCAGGGCTTTGGGTGTGGCCAGGGCCTTGCCCATGAATTTCGGGAACGAGTAGTGTTTGTAGGTATAGGACCGGATTGCGGCCAGAACATCGCCGGGGCGCGCCCCTCGCGGACAATAGGTGGTGCAATCGTTGCACTGGTAGCACAGCCAGACGTCCGGATCCTTGATCAGGCGGTCCGCCTGGCCCCAGCCCGCCATAAGCATCTCCTTGCGCGGAAACGGCTTGTCGGTCGGCGACAGATTGCAGACCGTCGAACAGGTAGCACATTGATAGCAGTTTTTCAGGGTGTCACCACCAGCCCGCTTTACTTCGCGGATGAAGTCCAGATCGGGTTCAACCAGGCGCGCTTGAGCCATCATCCCACTCCTTAGTTTGCACAAACTCACCGGCCTTCAACCGGTACGCCAAATCCAAACCGATTATAACGTAGATTTGAAAGTCTGTAAAGCTTTTTGTTACTTTTTTCACAATGTTATTTGAAGGTCGGCCACCGCCAGCTCCTCCCTGAATCCTCTCCCAACTATACAATGTCTAACAAGTTGTCGGTAACATCGCCTTCAGACCGGCCGCAGAGAGGCTTTTTTTGAGGTTATTTTTGACAGTTTCAGACAGCCAGGAATCCCCCCTTTTTTCATTTGAGTGTCCTGCTAGCAGGTGCCGAAATCCCGGTCTGAAGGCGCTAGGGTCACGGCAAAGAGGAGTCGATAACTCGGCTTTAATCGACCGGCCTGCCAGGGGTCATGGAAGGGGTTGTAAATGACCCCTTTTGACTCACGCCGGCAGCTATAATATATTATGCAACAACCATATAGAAATTATGGGCGAAACGCACCAATATAATTGGACGGATTGATCTTTTTCGCTTGACACCCCTTGTGAAAAAAGTTACTATTGTCGATAATAAATGGTGGAATGAAACTACCACAAAAATCACCGTTTTTGATCCCAATTTGTGAAAAATGGTGCAATTGAAATTGGACAACCAAGGTCAGTTATTCACAAAGGGGTTACCCTTTTTTTTGTCGGTGATTGTGAAAAAAGGTACATTCTTTGAAGGTAGAGCGACGCGAAAACAAGAGACAATCTTTACCCCAACTTCATAAGTAAAGGGCGAAAGAATCATGGGTAATACAAAACTGATATCCCCCCACGGCAGCGATAAGCTGAAGATCCTCCTTCTCGAGGGCAAGGCGCGGGAAGATGAACTGAAACGGGCCGAGGGACTGCCCAAGGTAGTCATGACCACTCGCGAGACCGGTGACCTCATCATGCTGGGCATCGGCGGCTTCACTCCGCTGGAAGGATTCATGGGCGAAGCGGACTGGAAGGGTGTTTGCGAGCACATGAAGATGGCTAACGGTATTTTCTGGCCGATCCCGGTCACGCTGTCGCACGACAAGCCGGTCGACGCGGGCAAGGAGATCTGCCTCGTATCGGGTGAGACCAATGAGATCATGGGCACGATGAAAGTCACCGAGTGCTACAAGATCGACAAGGCCTTCGAATGCAAGCATGTTTACACCACCGACGACCCGGAACACCCCGGCGTGAAGATGGTCATGGAGCAGAAGGAATACAACCTGGCCGGTCCGGTGAAAGTGCTTTCCGAGAGCTATTTCCCCGTGGAATTCAAAGGCATCTACCAGCGCCCGGCCGAAAGCCGCAAGGTATTCGAGGAGAAGGGCTGGAAGACCATCGCCGCTCTGCAGCTCCGTAACCCGATGCACCGTTCGCACGAGTATCTGGCCAAGATCGCGACCGAGGTTTCCGACGGTCTGTTCATTCACCAGTTGGTCGGCAAGCTGAAACCGGGAGATATCCCGGCCGACGTCCGCGTCAACTGCATCAACACCCTGGTCGAGAACTACTTCGACAAGAGCCGTGTCGTCACCGGCGGCTACCCGCTTGACATGCGCTATGCCGGTCCGCGCGAGGGTCTCCTTCACGCCGTGTTCCGTCAGAATTTCGGCTGCACCCACATGATTATCGGCCGCGACCACGCCGGTGTGGGCAATTACTACGGTCCTTTCGATGCCCAGGAAATCTTCTTCAAGCTGTGGGACGGCGCTCTGGAATGTAAGATGCTGCCGATCGACTGGACTTTCTGGTGCTACAAGTGCGGCGGCATGGCTTCGATGAAGACCTGTCCGCACGCCAAGGAAGATCGTCTGTTCCTGTCCGGTACCGCTCTGCGCAAGGCCCTTTCGGAGGGTGGCGATGTGCCGGCCGAGTTCAGCCGCCCCGAGGTGCTGGCGATTCTTCGCAAGTACTACGCCGGTATCAAGGACGAAGATAAGGTCGAGGTCAAACTGCACGGGCATGCGACCGGCGACGCCAAGACAAAGAAATAGATTTACAAGATGCAAGAATTCGAGTGCATAGATTCACTAATGAATCAGGAGGTATGAATGCCTAGCTTTGTGATTACTGAGAAGTGCGATGGGTGCAAAGCTCTGGACAAGACGGCTTGCCAGCACATTTGCCCCAACGACTTGATGGTCCTGAACAAAGACAAAATGAAGGCCTACAACCAGGCACCGGAAATGTGCTGGGAATGTATGTGCTGCGTCAAGATCTGCCCGGTACAGGCGATCGAAGTCCGCGGCTATGCTGATTTTGTCCCGATGGGTGCCAACGTTACACCGATGCGCAGCTCCGACTCCATCATGTGGACGGTCAAGTTCCGTAACGGGCAGCTCAAGCGCTTCAAATTCCCGATCCGCACCACGCCGGAAGGCTCGGCGGTTCCCGACGGCGGCTATAAGACCGGCAACGACGATCTGAAGAGCCCTTACCTGTTCACGGAACCGGAATCTCACAAAATGGACGACCTTCCGAAGGTTAAGTAAGAAAGGATATTAGAGGATATGGCTAATTTCGAAACCGTAGAAGTCACCACTGATGTCCTGATCCTTGGTGGTGGTATGGCGGCCTGTGGCGCCGCCGTCGAGGCCTCCTATTGGGCCAAGAAAAATAACCTGAAGGTTACCCTGGTCGACAAGGCCGCCATGGACCGCTCCGGCGCCGTGGCTATGGGCCTCTCGGCCATCAACCAGTACGTCGATGTCAACACCGGAAGCAACACCATCCAGGACTACATCGAGTACGTCCGCAACGACCTGATGGGCGTCTGCCGCGAAGACCTCGTGGCCAACATCGCCCGCCACGTCGACTCCACCGTGCACCTGTTCGAAAAATGGGGTCTGCCGATCTGGAAAGACGCCGAAGGCAAGTACGTGCACGAAGGTCGCTGGCAGCTCATGATCAACGGTGAGTCCTACAAGATCATCGTAGCCGAGGCCGCCAAGAACGCTCTCGGCATGGACAATATATTCGAGCGCGTTTTCGTTACCGAGCCGCTGATCGACAACGACGGCAAGTGCGTCGGCGCGGTCGGTTTCTCCGTCCGTGAGAACAAGTTCTACGTCTTCAAGGCCAAGGCCGTCCTGGCCGCCATGGGCGGCGCGGTCCACGTCTTCCGTCCGCGTTCCACCGGTGAAGGTCTGGGTCGCTCCTGGTACCCGCCGTTCAACTCCGGCGCCTCCGCCTACTTCACGATCAAAGCCGGTGCCGAGATGACCTGTCAGGAAGTCCGGTTTATCCCGGTCCGCTTCAAAGACGCCTATGGTCCGGTCGGCGCCTGGTTCCTGCTGTTCAAGTCCCGTGCCACCAACGGCCTGGGTGAGAACTACATGCAGACCAACCGCGAAGAGCTCGAAAAGTGGAAGCCCTACGGCGCGGTCAAGCCGGTCCCGGCCAACCTGCGTAACTGGCTCATGATGCTCGACGTCATGGCCGGCAAGGGCCCGATCTACATGCGCACCGAGGAAGCTATCGAGAATCTGTCCAAGGAAGTTCCCGATGAAAAGGCCCGGAAGAAAAAGCTCAAAGAGCTGGAATCCGAAGCCTGGGAAGACTTCCTGGATATGACCATCTCGCAGGCCATCCTCTGGGCCGCCACCAACACCATGCCCGAAGAGAAGCCGTCCGAAATCGCTGCCTGTGAACCGTACTTCATCGGTTCCCACTCCGGCGCCTCCGGTGCCTGGGTCAGCGGTCCGGAAGACCTCGCTCCCGAGGGCTATTTCTGGGGCTACCCGAACATGACCACCGTTAAGGGTCTGTTCGCCGCCGGCGACGCCTCCGGTGCTTCCAGCCACAAATTCTCTTCCGGCTCCCACGCCGAAGGCAGAATCGCGGCCAAGGGCGCAGTGGCTTTCGCGGTCGACAACACGGCCGAGCCGAAGATCGACGCTGCCGCTATCGAAGAGCTGAAGAAAAGGACTCTGGCCCCGCTGGATCTGTTCGAAGCTCACAAGAACGATACCACCGATGAGTCGGTCAACCCGGCCTACATCCGCCCCATGCAGTTCATGTTCCGTCTGCAGAAGCTGATGGACGAGTACGCCGGCGGTGTCTCCACCCAGTTCACCACCAGTGAGAAGCTGTTGACCAAGGGTCTTGAGCTCATGGACTTCCTCCGTGAAGACTCCGAGAATCTCGGCGCCGAAAGCCTCCACGAACTGATGCGCTGCTGGGAGAACATCCACCGCATGTGGCAGGCCGAAGCCCACATCCGGACGATCCTGTTCCGCGAAGAAACTCGCTGGCCGGGATACTACTTCAGATCCGACATGCCGGAGATGAAGGAAGACTGGAAAGTATTTGCCAACTGCAAATACGACCGTGCGTCCGGCAAATGGGAAATGATGAAGAAGGACATTCCTTCTCTCTAATCGCCCGACTACAGGCTTTTGATTGCATTGTCAGGTCCTCCAGGTGCCGCTGGTGCCTGGAGGACTTTGACTTTGTCAAACGAAGCAATAACGAGGCGGCCTCCCTGATGCTGAGCAAATAGACGTAAATATGTATTCTTTAATTCTCGGAATTGCTTATATTGATGGCTATGGAAAAGATCAATGACAAGTGCCCGCACTGCGGCGTGGCTATGAAGAAATGGATGCCGCCCGATGATTCCGGGTGGGACCTGATTTACCAGTACGTTTGCTTTAACGACGAGTGCCCTTATTACGTCAAGGGCTGGGCGCATATGAAAGAAAACTACGACCAGCACGCCTCATACCGGCACCGTTTCAACCCTCATAACGGCGATACCGGGCCGCTGCCGGTCTGGTCCGCCAACGCCCTCCGGGGCCGCATTATCGAGGATTAAGGAAAGACCATGAACGAGATACAACGGCTCAAAGAGGAGATCCTGAAGGATTACCCCCGGCTCGACCTCGACAGCGAATTCAATTTCGCCTGTCACAGCGGCGTCCCCTGCTTCAACGCCTGCTGCGCCGACGTCAATATCTTTCTTACCCCCTATGATATCATTCGCCTGAAGAACAGGCTGGGTATTACCTCACAGGAATTCCTGGATCAGTATACCATCCTGCCGATGGACAAGAATCTCAACTACCCGGTGGTCCTCTTTCGCCTCAACGACGATGAGAAGAAAACCTGCCAGCTGGTCGGTGAAAAAGGCTGCACCGTGTACGAAGACCGGCCGTGGGCCTGTCGGATGTATCCCCTCGGCCTGGCTTCGCCCAAAGAGGGCAATGAAGAGGTCAAAGAAGATTTCTACTTCCTCCTGAAGGAAGGCGTCTGTAAGGGCTTTAACGAGGACCACAAACAGACGGTCGCCGACTGGATCATGGATCAGGGCATTCAGGAGTACAACGAGATGGGTGAGCTGTTCAAGGACATCACCATGCACAGCTTCTTCGACGACGCCAACAATCTCACTCCGGACAAGGTCGAGATGTTCTTCATGGTCTGCTACAATATTGACAAGTTTCGGTCCTTCCTCTTCGGCAGCAGCTTCTTCAAGAAGTTCGAGGTCGCAGATGATGTCAGAGCCCGAATCAAGGAAGACGATGTTGAGCTGCTGAAATTCGGCTATCAGTGGCTTCGTTTCGCCCTGTTCGGCGAGAAGACCATGACCATAAGCTCCGAGATCGCCGAAGACAAAACCCGGGAGCTGAAGATGAGGGGCAAACTGGCCTGAAGAACAGCCCTTCTTCCCCGGAAGGGTCAAAAGCCACAGATTCCGCTTTAACGCGCCCGGAGTCCCGTCGGGCGTGTTTTTTTACGGCCCACAGGGTGGTTGATTACCCCCGGCCCGAAGCCGGCTCTTTCTCCTAAATCCTTATACTTCGACAAAAAACGGTCAGTTTTGCCGATCTCTGTAATAGCGAAACCTTGACTTCAGAGTGTAGATTTTATATACTAACTAATCTACTTTACATGGCTTGGTGGATGTAGGAAAGACTATGGCTGAAGACAATATTAGGGAAAAATTTCACAAATTAACCCACCAGCCCTCCAGTCCCGGCACCGCCGACCGGGTCCCGGACTGGGAGCCGGTAATATCTATCGGGACGGCCGCCAAACTGGTTAACCTTTCGGTCTCGGCCCTTCGCAAATACGAAAAGGAAGGTCTGCTGATCTACCACCGGTCCGACTCCGGCCGAAGGCTCCTATGCCAGGCGGACGTCAAGCGAATCAGGATGGTCAAGCATATGATCGGCGATCTGGGGCTGAACATCGAGGGAATCCGCCGGCTGCTGGCGCTTCTCCCCTGCTGGGACTTGAAACTGTGTTCCAAGAAGAGAAAGCGCTCGTGCCGGGCGGTGACCGATGCCGTGCGGCCGTGCTGGATGATAAAGGAATCGCAGGGCGCTGAGGACGGGCATGACTGTCGCCAGTGCGAGGTCTATCGATACGGTGCCTATTGCGCCGTCACCATGAAGATGCTGCTGCATTCCACCAAAAGCGAAAGTTAAGAACGGATAGAAGTATATCGGCGACGAAAAGTTGCCGGACGGAGGTTTGAATGGGCGGACTACAACTGCTGTTTTACGTATCACTCCTGGTGTTCGTGATCGGCTGTGCCTTCAAGGCGTTTCAGCTCTCTCGGATGCCGCTGCATCTTCGCTGGGATCTGTACCCGATCCCGCATGAAAAAGGCAAGGGGCATTACGGCGGATCCTACTACGAGGAATATGAATGGTGGAATAAGCCGGCTGAGGTTTCCATCAGCGGAGAACTCTCCGAGATGGCTAAAGAAATAATATTCATCCAGTCGATGTACCATAACAATCGACCCCTGTGGATATTCTCCTTCCCCTTCCATTTTGGACTCTACCTCTCGATCGGTTTTGTCGTTCTGGCCTACCTGGGGTCGATAATGGGCCTGGCCGATGTCAGCGTGGCGGCCGATTCAACCAGCGTCTTCGGATTGATCGTCTACTACCTGACAATAGTCTTCGGGCTGGCCGGTGCGGTGCTCGGAGCTTACGGGGCGCTGGGGCTTTTTCTGAGCCGCGTTTTCAAATACGAGCTCAGGGCAACCTCGGTCTGGTCGGACTATTTCAACCTGCTCCTGATCGGAGGCGTATTTGTTACGACGATCTGGGCCTGGGCCACGGTCGACGGCGGTTTCGACAGTGCCCGCGAGTTCGCCGGCAGTCTTATCACTTTCTCGTCGACCGCTGCCATGGCGCCAATTGCGGTTGTACACTACTTCCTCGCGGCGGTCTTCATGCTCTGGCTCCCCTTCACCCACATGACACACTTCGTAGGCAAGTACTTCACCTATCACAAGGTGAGGTGGGAGGACCATCCCAACAAACAGGGAAGCGATTTGGAGGCGGCCGTTAACGATGCCCTGGGGTACAAAATAAGATGGGCCGCCCCGCACATCAAATCCGGCGGTACCTGGGGCGAAGCCGCCACCGCCGACGACAACAAGGAGGAAGGCAAGAATGGCTGAGCAGAAAACTACTCTCAGGGATTTCTGTCAGAAGACAGGTCAGCTGGTGGAGCTTGACGCTTCCAAATTCCTGCCGCTGCCTCCACCCTACGACCAGCTCGATCTGCAGCCGCAGTTCAAACCTTTGAGCGAGGACGCCAAAAAGAAATATGAGAGCGATCTCGACGGCACCACGGCGATCAAGTTTCCGCGCCCGGAAACAGAAGCCGAAAAGAAAGAGCTTGTCGAGAAATTCCTCAACGGTCTGAAGAAGCTGTTCGACAAGGAGAACAACTGGGCCTTCATGCAGCCGCTGTTCTTGACGATGGAATACTGCGCCAAATGTCAGACCTGCGCGGCGGCCTGCCCGATCTACAACGAGTCCGGTCAGGAGGAGATATACCGGCCGACCTTCCGCTCCGACATTCTCCGCCGCCTCTACAAGACGTATGTAAAAAAGGGCGGGAAGTTCTTCTCGAAACTCTCCGGTAACGACATCGAAGCGAGCTGGACGATGATCGCCCGGCTGATGGAGCTGTCTTATCGCTGCACTATCTGCCGCCGCTGCGCCCAGACCTGCCCGATCGGGGTGGACAACGGCCTGGTCACGCGGGAGCTCCGCAAGATCTTCAGCATGGAGATGGGCATAACCGTCACGCCGCTTCACGAAAAAGGTTCGGTGCAGCAGCTCGCCACCGGATCTTCCACCGGCATGACCCCGGTGGCGTTCCTCGACAATATCGAATTCCTCGAGGACGAGGTCGAAGAGCGCACCGGCCTGAAATTCAAATGGCCGATGGACAAAGCCGGGGCCGACATCCTGTTGATTCACAACGCCGGTGAATACCTCGCCTGGCCGGAGAACCCGGAAGCTTTCGCCATCATTTTCGAGGCGGCCGGCGTCAGCTACACCCTCTCCAGCGACATCATCGGCTACGACTCGGTCAACTACGGCGTCTGGTACGATGACGTCCAGTTTGCCAAGGTGGCGCTCAAGCATGCCGAGGCCGCCAAGAAACTGGGAGTGAAAAAGATCGTGCTCGGCGAATGCGGCCACGCACACAAGGCGCTGACGGTTATCGCCGACCGTATTTTCACCGGGGATTTCAACATTCCGCGCGAGAGCTCCCTGACTTTCATGAATGACATTATCAAGCAGGGACGGCTCAAGCTGGATCCTTCCCGTAACGACGATATCTATACCACCATGCACGACCCCTGCAACGTCGCCCGCCTGATGGGCGTGGTCAAACCGCAGCGGGAAATTCTGAAAGCCGTCTGCAACAACTTCAAGGAAATGACGCCGCACGGTGTGCACAACTACTGCTGCGGCGGCGGCAGCGGCTTTGCGATAACCCAGGATCTCAATTTCCCCGACTGGCGCCATTCCGTGGCCAGCCGCGTGAAAATGCGTCAGATCCTCGATGTTTTCGCCGACAAACTCGATCCGTCGATCAAGAAGTACGTCTGCGCGCCCTGCTCCAACTGCAAAGGGGCCATGCGGGATATGTTCGCGGCCTACGGTCTGTTCGAGCGGTGCAACATCCTTTACGGCGGCCTCGTGGAACTGATAGTAAACGCTATGACCGATATCGAGAAGCCCTTCCTCGAATGGGAATGGCATTAACGGATAGAGGGGAACAAAGTGGCTAAAAAGATTCTCATAGTAGACGACGAAAGAGACCCGAGAGAATACCTCAAGGTCCTGTTCGAAGAAAACGGTTACGAAACGGCGATGGCAACCGATGGTGATGAGGCCTGGCCGAAGCTGAAGGAGTTCAGGCCCGACCTGATCTCCCTTGACATCATCATGCCTCGCGAGACCGGCCAGAAATTCTATCGCCAGTTGTGCAAAGACCCGGAATTTTCAAAAATCCCGGTGATCATCTGCAGCGGGGTGACTCGCTACAAGGAGCTGTTCGCCCGGAGCCACGCTACCATGCCGAAGCCGGTGGCGTTCATCGAAAAGCCGATCGACAAGGACGAACTGCTCAAGAAAGTCAAAGAAACGATCGGCTAGAGCCGTCGGACATCATAATCCGTTCGGCGCCGGGGGGCAGAGCATCAGCGCCCGGCGCCGGTCTTACCGGGGCGTGAGCTGTTCTAGCGAACTGCGACGTTCCTCTGTCTTTTCTTGTAAATCCAGACTCCGCTGGCCGCCAGTAGAAGCGCCAGCAGCAACACTCCCGCCAGGGTGAGCGATGGTACGCCGGGCGGCTGACAGCAATCATCGCCCGGTTGCGGGTCGGTCGGATCAGTCCCGCAAACCGGATAAGGAGGCGGAATGGCCGGCGTCCCGTTTTGCACAAAGTTCTTGAGATGGTTCAGATCGTCCAGATCAATATTGCCGTCATCATCGACATCCCCTGCGTTGTGGCAGTCCATGGGGGTACCGACAAAAAGGAATGTGCTGAGAACCGTAGTGTCGACGTCGTCCACCTGACCGTCAGCGTTGACATCGCCACGGATGAAAAGCTGATCTTGTGAACGCACCGTTGGAGCCGCGAAGCTCATCAGCGCAATAACCAGGGCCAACAAACACCTTTGTTTCATGACTTCTCCCGTACTTGAATAGTTGGCATAGACGTCATTGTCCACGCGCCGAACTTGTCTCGTGAAGCTGTCGGCAACTCTAACCCGGTTGGTGGGACCACGCATAGCGGTTCCCCACCGCGTCCGATGCCGACGATAAAAGCTGCGTTTGTTACTTCCCCCGGAACGGCCCCAACGGTGTGTCACGTTCGGCCGCAAATCAACTTACTTATCAAATAGCATGACCCGGCGGTTGTGTCAAGTGGAAATGCGCGTCAATAGCAATTGTCAAGCCGAAGTCATCTCTCGTAACGTATATCAGAGAAAACAACTCCCACATCCAAAGGAGCACCTCATGACAGCAGAAGACCGAGCAAGTCTGGTCGGGGAAATTCAATCAGCCGAAAAAGAACTGGAGAGATGCCGCAAGAAAGTCACTGAGCTTCGCAGGAAAATGCAGCCGGAACAGACAGGTAACTACGCTTTCAAAACGCCCCAGGGCAAAACGGTGCCCCTGTCGGAACTGTTCGGCGACAAGGACGACTTGATCATCATCCACAACATGGGAAAGAAATGCCCTTACTGCACGCTCTGGGCCGATGGTTTCAACGGCCTCTACCGGCACCTTGAAAACCGCGCCGGTTTCGCGCTGGTGTCGCCCGATCCGCCCGAGACGGTCGGTGAGTTTGCCGGCGGCCGCGGCTGGAAATTCAAGGTCCTCTCCAACGACGGCGGCCCGTTTACGAAGGACATGGGCTTCGAGGGCGACAAAGGCGACCCCTGGCCGGGCATTTCGACTTTCAGGCGCGATAGAGACGGCCGGATTCGGCGGGTGTCTCACGCGCCGTTCGGCCCCGGCGACGACTTCTGCTCGATCTGGCACATCTTCGAGATGTTGGAGAAGGGGATCGATGGCTGGCAGCCGAAATATCAATACTGACCGCCCTTAAACCGGCTTCCGGAGGGGATCGCAGGTCTGGTCGGATCGGGTTTTAAACTAGACCGGGTCTACCTATTTCCGATAATATGGGTATGGATTTGCTGGACGGAGTTACGATCGAAACCGACCGCGAGCGGGGCGTTCTCCATTTAACGGTCGAGGGAGTAGTACGAGTCGAAGACGAGGCGCAGCTCGGGGAATTGTGCCGAAAAGTCGGCAGCGTTTTCGACGAACTGCCCCGGGATCGCAGGTATTACCTGATGGTCATAATCTCGAGAATCGTCATCATGCCCGAATTGGCCAGAGCTTACGCAGAGAAAGTCGATTTCCTCTGCCAGAATTTCCTCTGTGCCAACGGACTTGTTCGCTACGGCCACCAGATCACCAGATTAACCGCCCGGCTCGGGCACGAGAAGTATCTTCAAAACGACCCCCACTTGTTCGGCACTCGTCGGGAAACCGAAAACTACCTCAGGGCGCTGATCGATAATAAAGCGTCAGGACTGCTGGACTCGGCCGACTGACCTCACTCTCACATCACTTGCCTGACTGAATCGTCAGGCCCTTCATCTTCCTGGCCCGTTCAGCGATCTCCTTTACCGCCTCTACGGCCGCCGTGATGTGCTCTTCGGTGTTGAACGGCCCGATCGCAAAGCGTACCCCGCCGTGGATGTCCATCGTCCCGATCTGTTTGTGAACCAACGGCGCACAATGAAGGCCGGTACGGGTGGCGATGTTGAAGTCAACATCCAGCATAATACCCACGTCACCGGCCTCGAGACCCTCCACGTTCATCGTGATGGTCGACAGGTGGTTTTCCATGCTGTCACAACAATAAACCTTGACGCCTTCGATGTTCCTGAACCCGTCAACGAGCTTGCGGGCCAGTTTCATCTCATGGGCGTAGATCTTCTCGATCCCCCCTCGCCCCTTGATCCACTCCTGGGCCGCCCAGAGAGAGGCTATCCCCACCACGTTGGGCGTGCCGTATTCCATCCGGAAGGGATATTCGTCAAGATGGTAAGGGAAAGCCGAACGCACCCCGGTACCGCCGCTGCGGGTATGGCGAAGTTCGACATGCTTGCGGACGCACAGGCCGCCGATACCGGTACTTCCGAGCAGCGATTTGTGCCCGGTGAACGCCAGGACATCAACATTCATCGCCGTCATGTCAACAGGCACCATACCGGCGGTCTGGGAGACATCGATAGCAAACAGCACTTCGCGCTCTTTACAGATGGCGCCGATCTCCTTGACCGGCTGAATCGTGCCCAGCACGTTGGAACCGTGATTGACAATGACCAGTCTGGTGTTGGCCTTGATGTTCTTTTTGATTTCGTCCGGTTCGACAAAACCCTGCTCGTTAAAAGGTACAAACGTGGCCTCGACCCCGTGATCGCGGACCATGTGGTTTACCGGGCGGATGACGGAGTTGTGTTCGACGTTGGTCGTGACGACGTGATCACCCGTGGAGAGCGTCCCCTGGATTATCAGGTTAAGAGCGTCGGTGGCGTTGTAGGAAAAACAGAGCCTCTCGGGAACGGCGGCATCACCACCGAAAAAGCGGGTCAGCCGCTGACGGAGACCTTCGACGATATTCCCGGCCTCGATCGCTTTGTCGAACCCGCTGCGCCCCGGATTGACGCCGCAGTCCCGGTAGAATTTGACCATGTAGTCGTAGACGCTGTCGGGCTTGGGCCAGGAGGTGGCCGCGTTGTCCAGATATATAAGATCTTCCACAATCGACTCCCTTTGCACTGCCCCCTGTCCGAACCGCTGACCTCAAATCGAAAGCCGCGCAGGCGGGCACAATCAACTAAGCTCAAGGGGGAAAATAGGATAAAATTGCCCACAAAGCAAGGCTTAACCGCTCGTACCGGGGCTTTGGCCCCGGTCCTGAACCTCTACGAGCGTATTCCGCAACGACTCGTTTTTCGCCTAGCGGAGCCTCAGCACACCCAGCGTCTGGGGGTCGGTATCGATCGGCTGCTGCCAGTCGGCCGCGCTGCCGAGCCGGGGCTGCTTGCGGCGGAAATTCAGCCCCCAATCCTGGCCGCTTTCGGCTGACACACCCAATTGCGCCAACGGAATCCGCACCTCTATTGTCCAGGCCTCGGCTGTCCGGGCGGTACCGACCTCATAGACGCCGTCCCAGGACCTGTCTCCGCTAAGATAACCGTCAGTGCCCGCCTTGTACTGAACGTCGTATGCAGTGCCCCGGGGGTTGAAATAGATCTGATAGACGATTTTCTCATACAGGTTGGGCTGAACGAAATAGCCGACACAGTCTTCGGAGTAAACCGGACCGTCCTGTTCAGCAACTTCGGCTGTAACCGAATCTATCTGCGAATCCTCGCAGCGCGCCGCTAGGTAGAGATTGTCACGATCGAAAGCGAAGTAGAACCGAGTCGGGTCAAGAGCCGAGGGTTCTCCACCGGGAGCGAGCAGTCCGGACACGGCCGCCTGCCAGCAGGCCTCGTCCAGTTTGCCGTCGAGTTTTGGCGGTTCGGCAGCTTTTGGACAGGAAGCCAGACGGGCCACGTGCAGGTCTCTAGAGACCGCCCGGGTCCTCTCCTCCCCAATGGGCAGATTCAACGAGATCTTCGGAGTGGACTTCAGGCCGTTGTTGCCGGCGATGGTGAACTCAAAACGCCCGCTTTCACCGGCGGCCAACCTGACAGGCATGATGGCCGGCTCCACCGTCCAGCCCTCGGGGATTTCCCAGCGGATGGTATCGTCGACCGCGACACTCCGGTTATAGTTCTGTATCATCACGCCAACCGTGCTCTCGGCAACAGCCAAATTCTCATCGACCAGAGCCGGATTAGTGAACTCCAGCCCCAGATACTTGGACTTGTACATCAGCAGCGTTTCTTCACCGGTTACCACGTCTCGCGGCAACACGCTTTCATACGCAATTGGGGCGAGATTGATCCCCTTGTCATCCACTGTCACCCAGGCGAAGTGGTATTTCGGACCGATCAGATCCGTACCGGTGCTCCCCCCCGAACTGCCCAGGCTGGTGTATGCGATGCCATCGAGATCGGCGGCGAAATACTGATGGAAATGCCCGGTGACCACGGCATCAACACCGTACGTCCTGAACAAAGTGTGCAACGTGTCCGGGAAACTCTGAAGGGTTGTCCGGTACCAGAACGGTTTGTGCATGAATACAAAAATGTAGGCCGCCCCCTGGTTCTGTTTCAGGTCGTCCTCCAGCCAGCGGAGGTAGCCTTCCGGAAGTTCCCCGCTCGATTCCCACCGGCTGTTGTCGAACACCGTGAAGTGCAGACCCCGGTGATCGAACGAGTAGTTGGGCTCGCCGGCGAAGCGGCGGTAGCTGCTTTCGGCGATATCGTACGTGATGTCATGGTTTCCGGCGGTGAAATAGACCGGCACCGAGAAGGCCTCGAACATCTGAAGCAAACTGTCCCACTCGGAAATCAACTGGAGAGTATCCTGCGTATAGCCGTCGATCATATCCCCAACCGTTATCACGAATTCCGGCTTCAGCCTTTCGGCCTCTACAATGATCTGTTCGTACACTCCCGGCTCCGCATCTCCCGTCCGGTCCCCGAGGATAACAAACCTGACCGGATTCTCGGCGGGGCCGCCGCTTTCTGCCAAAACCCCTGAAATGCCCAGACCCAATGATGCGAGCATGAGAATGAAGGTGAATGTAAAGATGCGATTGGTACCCATAAGATCTGCCCTCCCGATTGAACTGGCGATTGTGCCAGGATTTGAACGGAGAGAATAACCCGTCCAACAGGCCGGGGCAAGTGAAATTCGCTGGAAATGTGCTTGACAACAGACAGTAGTTGGCTATATTGCCAAATAAGAAATAACGATGGAGGCAGTTTGGACAGCAGAACACAGGCCCTTTTCGAGGCCCGAGCCAAAATCATCAAGGCCATGGCCCACCCCACCCGGCTTTTCATTGTCGATCAGCTCTCCCTCCGCGAACGCTGCGTTTGTGAATTGACCGAGATGATCGGGGCCGATACTTCAACCGTCTCCAAGCATCTCTCGGTTCTTAAAAACGCCGGGATCATCGCCGACGAAAAACGGGGGCTGCAAGTATATTATTCCCTTCGCGTTCCCTGCGTATTGAATTTCTTCGGCTGCGTCGAATCGGTGATCAAGAACAGCGCCACCACCAACCTGCAACTTCTGAGCAAGCGATAGCGTCGGAGGCAACAGCGAATTGATCAACTGGAGAGCCGAGTGGAAACCGCTGGCCTGGATTGCGGCGGTGTTTGTGATCTTCTACTATCTTCCGGTCGGACAGATGAGGTTCGACAGCGCCGTTACCGAGGCTCTTGCCCTGACCAAATGGTACGCCCGCGAGCATGTCCTTCTCTGCCTCATCCCGGCTTTCTATATTGCGGGGGCGATTGCGGTCTTTGTCAGCCAGGCCTCGGTAATGAAATACCTCGGCGCCTCGGCCAACAAATTCCTGGCCTATGGCGTGGCTTCGGTGTCAGGGACAGTCCTGGCCGTTTGCTCCTGCACCATCCTGCCTTTGTTTGCCGGCATTTACCGGATGGGCGCGGGGCTCGGACCCGCCACGGCTTTTCTCTATTCCGGCCCGGCGATTAACGTCCTGGCCATGATCCTGACCGCCCGGGTCCTGGGCGTGGAGCTGGGGATCGCCCGCGCCGTCGGCGCGGTGGTATTCGGAATCGTGATCGGCCTGATGATGCAGCTCATTTTCCGAAACGACAAGAGCTCAGCGGCGACGCCGGCACCTCTTCCGGACGCCGATATCAAGCGTTCCCTCTGGCAGAATGGGGTCTATTTCGCGGCCATGGTGGCGGTGCTCGTTTTCGCCAACT
>Ga0272444_10001386_pt1 | contig 23378 bp, 26 predicted proteins | sample SSMForm13_FD_201033 | JGI IMG/M metagenome (GOLD analysis project Ga0272444, IMG submission 201033) | Marine sediment archaeal communities from Little Sippewissett salt marsh, Falmouth, MA, United States - SSM-Form-13 | ecosystem: Environmental > Aquatic > Marine > Wetlands > Sediment ...
GCCAGTCTTCTGGGGGAATGAAGCGGATGTCATCGTGAAATGCTCGTCCCTGGATCACCGTCAGTGGTCCAGCGTCCTCCGGTGTCGCCGGTTCGATTCGGACAGACCGCGTCTCCTTGTGTTTGCGCGTGCTATCGGACATGTGAACACCTTTCGAGTCGTCGTTCGATGAGAGCAACCTATCGGCGCCTCTCGCCGAGGGGCGCCACACAGCGTTCGTCTACTGCTCCAAAGCCCGTTTGGCAAGCGTCTTGAGTAGTTTCAGTTCTGCTGTGTGGTACAGTGTGTGATCAACGATCCCGTGAATGAATTCCATGGCCATCATCCCAGTTTTCTCTGATGCCACCTGATCGAGTTTACGTGGATCAAAGCTCCTGACGGCGTCCGCAAGGCGTTCATGGGTCGCCGTTATGAAGCGCCTCTCTGACCTCCACTGCCTGTCATCCACGGCATCGCACACGACAGGCCAGCCCCTTTTTCGCAGGTCGAATTCCACGGGCAGATTCGCTCCACTGAGCCTGTTGGCCACAGCGTTCTCAAAGAAGGTGATGTGCAGTGCGATGTCCCGGATAGCATTCGCCCCGGGATAGGGACGCCACACTGCCATTTGCGGGCTCACGCCAACCAGAACACGCAATGCCGCTGGCGCACCATGCCATGGCCGAAGATGCTTTTGCCCAGAGGGGCGGGCAATTGAAAGCATCTGCTGCCTGATTCGAGGATCCAGATTCTCCATGCACCGTGCTCCTTTCTCTCCAAGAACAGTGTGTCGCCTATTTGTGACATCCAGTGTCATAGATATAGGAGCGCATTCGCTGACGCTTCGAGGAGGGACCAATGCGCGCGGATCGGTTGCTGTCGATTCTGATGTATATGTAAACACGTGGAAGGACGACGACCACGCGGCTGGCAGAGGAGTCCGAGGTCTCTCGCCGGACGATCATCCGTGACCTCTATGCGCTGCGCGTCGCAGGGTTTCCCGTCTACACCGAGCGGAGCCCAGTGGCGGGGTCTATCTGCATGACGATTTCCGTGTGCGGCTGACGGACCTGACGCACGACGAAATCGAGGCGCTGTTCACGCTCACCGTGCCCGCACCACTTGCCGGCCTCGGTATGGGAGGAGAAGCGAAAGGCGCGCTGCTCAAACTCGCAGCGGAGCTCCCTGCGGCGCGAAGCGCTGTCGAGCGCGACGTTCGAAACCGAATCTACCTCGATCCAAATGAGTGGAACTCATCACGGGAGGTCCTCCCGATCCTCCCCGTTCTGAGGCAAGCTGTTTGGGAGAACCGTTGGGCACGGGTCACGTTCCTTCGTGCGAGGCGAGTGCCCGTCGAACGCGACATCGCGCCGCACGGGCTCGTGGCGAAGGGGACAGCCTGGTACATCGTCTGGCGAAGTCGGAACGGAATGATGCGCGTGGATCGCGTGGCATCGGCGCTCGCTGCGACGATTCTTGACGAAGGCTTCGAGCGCACGGAGGGCTTCGATCTTGAGGGCTTCTGGACAGCTTGGGCACAGGCCTTCGAGGAGAGCCGAGCGTACCTGCCGGTCAAGGCGCGGGCTTCCACTGATGCGCTCGCGCAGCTGGAGTACAGCCTTGGACACCACATCGACCAAGTGCATGAGAAAGATGCGGACGAGGTGTTCCGAGAGATCTCCCTGACCTTCGGGACCTTCGCGCAGGCGCGCGGCCTGCTGCTCGCCCACGGGAATGCCGTCAAGGTGTTGGAGCCGATGGCTGTGCGTCTCTCGATCGCGGACTTTGCGGAGCAGACACTCAATGTGCACAGAAGATAAGATGCTTTCCCTCCAGGTTGGGCCGGAGAAGACTGCGCCGGCCTCCTCGACTCCGATTCGCGAGCGGGTGGAATCCCGCCACATCGAGGAGGCTCCTGTGTTCGATCAGCTGTTCCCCAGACTGTGTCGCGAGATCCCGGGGACGCGGGCAAAGGATCACGTCGCGAGGATCGCATCGTTTCACTGGAGCCAGGCATCGCCGGGCTATTACGAGGCGCTGTGATGCGTTCGGGTGCCCTCGAGGGCATGGGCATCGAGACGGTCGTCGGTGAGTTTGCCGCGAACGGGAAGACGAGAACCTTCGGATGGGCAGCGCCGATCGACTGGGAGATCCGATCGGGGGGCTCGAACAGCTCCAACCGGGCAAGCGGCTCCTGGCCTCGTACGCGAACACCCCGCTCCGCTCGTCGATTGCGCGATGGATCTCGGTTGCGGCGCGCAAGATACGCTCTTCCTGCAAGTAGCTGAAGCGGCGAGGGAGAGATCACCATGGGCTCTCCCTCGCTCGCGTCTTGCATCGAGATCCTCTATTCCGTCTCTACGATCATGTACAGATCGAAGACCCACTTCTCCGGATCCGGCTCATTCGGCGTCTGAAGGGATTCGTACCCATAGTGCTTCGAGGGGGGGGCGTCAGCGTACTTCTCGTCGTACCAAGCGCCGAGCTCCTTCCAGACGCGGCCGATGTTCGACACGCCGGTGAGTCGCGCGACGACGTACGAGGTGGCCGGGATCTCCTTGATCGCAATCGGCTCTTCCGCCATCGTTCCGGGCTTGACGCGCATCCAGAGCTCGTACCCGTACTCCTCGCTTCCCGGCTGCGGGTCCGGATTGTTGAATCCGTAGTTCGGGTGTTCCGCGGACGCGATCTCAACGCCGATCTTGCCAGCGTACGCTTTCATGAGCTGCCATGCCAAAGGCTCCGGCTCCTTGCCAAAGCCAACAGCGCTGGCGACGGTCATCGACGGCAGATCGACGTTGCGAACCTCAAGTGTCTTCGTCATGCGAGCCTCCTCCGTTCCGTGCGAGTCGTGTCGTTGCCTACTGCACCTCTCGACGCATGGTGCGGGAGGAATACACACCAGCGATCCCCATTGGCATCACCAGCACGCCGCCTGCTGCCGACTCGCGAAATGCAGCACACCGCGTCCCGAGATCTCCTTGCATGTGGGGTGTGCTCCTCTCTCTTTGGTGCATGGCACCTTCTGTCCGGCAAAGCATCGCAGATATTTGTGACATCTCGTGTCCCATTTGCGCGAGAGCGTCTGCCCGGCAAAGGGAGGCTGTGCGAGCCGATCGACTGCTGAGCCTGCTGATGTTTCTTCTGAACCGTGGACGGGCAACGACCGATCGTCTGGCCGAGGAGCTCGAGGTGTCGGCTCACACGATTCTGCGTGATCTCTACGCGCTACGTGTCGCCGGCTTCTCGGTCTACACCGAGCGTGGCTCCCATGGTGGATGCTACCTGCACGAGGAGTACCGCAATACGCTGACCCAGCTGACGGCCGACGAGATCGCGGCCCTCTTCCTGTCGACCATCCAGGAGCCACTGAAGGATCTCGGCCTGTCGGAACGCTTCGGGCAGCTCCTTCAGAAGATGAGCCACCTGACCGAAGAACTCCAACCGCAGGCCTCGTGTCGGGAGAATCAGCTTGGCGCATGGGGCGGAGGAAACGTGACCTACCAGATGAAGCTGTTCACCCGCTATCGCCTTCCGCTCGAGTCCCACCTCCCGTACGCCACCATCGTCGATCCGGACATCGATTGGGAAGCGAGCCTACGGGCCGCCGGGAGAATGTCAAAGGACAAGACGTGACCCCGAGAAGACCTCGATAGTTCACAGCCAGCTCAGATAGAGAGAGGTCTGGGCGGAACATTGAACAGCCGCCTTCCCTATCGATTCGGTCACAACGGGTTGCGTCTGGTATTCTCTCCCTCAAGGTGGCCGGATGAGCGCATCGTCATGCCAGCGATCAGGCCAATCCTCTAGGAAGTGAGGGCCGTTCGATGCCAGCAGTTGCCGTACGCAACTTGACCAAGTCCTATACCGGCAAGCCGGCGGTACAGGACCTGTCGTTCACTCTCGATCCGGGAGAAATCCTCGGCCTTATCGGCCCCAACGGAGCGGGAAAGACGACCACGATTCGCATGATGATGGACATCATCCAGCCCGACTCCGGCAGTGTGACGATCTTCGGCCAACCACCGAGCGAGGCGACCAAATCAAGGCTCGGCTACTTGCCCGAGGAGCGAGGGCTGTACAAGAAGCTCTCCGTCATCGAAACGATCACCTATCTCGCCTCCCTCAAGGGCATGGATCCCCGAACGATCGAGTCGGAAGCCGATGCATTGCTCGAGCAGACGGGCATGCTCCCGAACAAGAAGAAGAAGGTCGAAGAGCTGAGCAAGGGGATGTCCCAGATCATCCAGTTGATCGTCACGATCGTTCACGATCCCGACTTGGTCATCCTCGATGAACCGTTCACCGGCTTGGACCCCGTGAACACCGAGCGGGTCAAGCAGCTTCTTCTCGACCTTCGGGAGCAGGGCAAAGCCGTCATCCTCAGCACCCATCAGATGAACCAGGTGGAGGCGCTGTGCGACCGCGTCCTGATGGTGAACGACGGGCGATCCGTGCTCTACGGGGCGCTCGACGAGATTCGCGCGGAGCATCGGGGGCACGCCGTGCTGGTCGAATCCGACGCCGCCATCCCTGAGATCCCAGGCGTCACCGAGCGCCGAGCACATAAGGATCACGTCGAACTGGTGCTCGATCCGGCATCGACGCCGCAACAGATCCTCGAGCAGCTGGTTCAGGCTGGTGTTCCTATCGAGCGGTTCGAAGTGGCGACGCCCACACTGCACGAGATCTTCATTCAGAAAGCCGAAGTCGGAGGTGATGCAGATGTCAGGTAGAACGGGACAGATCCTTCGACACGAGTTCCTGCACACGATCAAGAAGAAGGGCTTCATCATCCTCACACTCGCCATCCCGGCCCTTGTCCTGCTGGGCATTGGCATCATCAAGGTGGCCTCCAGCGTCGCCTCGCCACCGGCGACTGTGACGCAGATTGGCTACGTCGATCACATCGGCGGGTTCGATCCGTTGTATGAACTGGCTGCCATCGAACTGATACGGATGGAATCGGAGGACGCCGCCACCCAAGCGCTCACCGAAGGCGAAATCACCGAGTACTTCGTGATCCCTGCCGACTACGTCGCCACCGGGACCGTGGCCCGCTACACACTGGAGAAGGAGCTCGCGCCACCGCCTCACGTGGCCTCGGCCATCGAAGGGTTCCTCGACAGCAACCTGCTGGCGAGCGAAGTGCCTCCCGAGCTGATCGGCCGCGTGCTCACATCGGTCCGCATCGACACGACGACGTTGACGACCGAAGGCACCGTCGCCGAAGACCAGGGCGGATTCATCAATTTCATCATCCCCGCCTTCTTCGGGGCGTTGATGGCGATCGCGCTGAATGTGTCCGCGGCCTACGTCTTGCAGAGCCTGGGCGAAGAGAAGGAGAACCGGCTGATGGAAATCCTCCTCTCGACCGTCTCGCCCGGGCAGCTGCTCACCGGCAAGCTGCTCGGGCGGGGAGCGGCAGGCCTGCTTCAGGTCCTCATCTGGGCGGTCTCGATCCCCTTCCTGCTCCGGCTCGCGTCCGCAACGATCGGAGGCGCGTTGAATTCCATCCAGGCGTCCCCCACGCTTCTCCTGCTCGGCGTGATCTATTTCATCCTCGGCTACCTGCTCTTCGCCGTCGTCTCGCTGGCGATCGCCGCGATCTGCTCGACCGTTCGGGAAGCGCAAGGCATCGCCCCGTTGTTCACGTTGATGGCCATTGCGCCCTTCTGGTTCGTCTCGCTGCTCATGTTCTTCCCGAACAGCCCGATCTGGGTCGTCTTCAGCATCGTGCCGTTCAGCGCACCGGTCCTCGTGATGCTCCGCCTCGGCATTACGGGCGTTCCGGCCTGGCAGCTGGCCGTGAGCATGGTCGTCCTCGTCGCCTCCGTCCTCGGCGGGCTGTGGATCGCAGCGAAGCTCCTTCGCATCTACCTCCTGATGTACGGCAAGCGCCCGCGCCTCCGCGAGATCGTGCGCGCGTTGCGGGCTGGATAGGGGGAGCATCGACGTGCCGCCGCCCAATTCCGTGGGCTGGCGGCAGGCCAGTGATCGGGTGCTTCCGGCCCTATCGAGTGGCCAGAAGCGCGACGAGCAGTCCGGCAAGAAGCCCGACAATCAGAAGCGTCGCCAAGGGGATTCCCACCGTCTCTGTGCTTCCGGGTTCGGCAACGGCCATCTCGCTCTCCGCGGAATCTTTGCGGTAGCTGGTCTTCCCCGGTCCACGCATCAGCTCCAAGCCAACGGCACTCCCGCGCGAGTCCATGTCGAACTGGACGGCAATCTGATCCGTGGCTCTCGCTCGCCAAACACCCTTTCTGTCGGGAAGGTGCAACTCCAACGTCATCCGGTCCTCGATGCGAACCGCCAGGCGTCCGTTCTGATGGAGCACCTCGGTCGTGTCCCCTGAATCCGGATCGGCGTATTCGCCAATGAGCTGCGCTGCCAGCTCCGCCGAGACCTCGACGTCCGGCTGGAATCCTTCCTTGAGGAACTCGAGTGCGAGACCGCTCTGATAGAGGATCAACGAGGTCACCAGGCCGGCACCGTCCGACACGAACGACACGGCGAGATCGCCGGAGAGGACGAACGCCCACCGCCCCGTCTCGTCCGGATCCTTCAGCTCGTACACGGTCTGTCCCGGCACATCCAACGCCAACCGTCCGGCCTTGACGACAACGGAGTAGACGCTGTCATCGAACGTGGCCTCATAGGTTCCGATGTAGGGCTGTAGGTGCTCGGGAATCTCCTGGGAGGCAAGCTCCGCGCTCAGCTGTTCTCGCAGCTCATTCGCCACAGCCAGCGCTTCCTCCACACACTGCGCCGAGAACGTGGCAAGGCGAACGGCCGCGTCTTCAGCCTGCCCGTCGGCTCTCAGCTGCTCGGCCTCGGCGAGCACCAGCGGCAGCTCCTGGGCGAACGCCTCCTCCAATGGGTCAAACGCCGCGCGGACCCGGTCGGTCTCGTCGGTGACGCCGCCCGTGGCGAGGTCGGCCAGGTCTCGGAAGATCCACCAATAGGACGCATCCGAGTACGCATCCGGTGCAACGTGGCTCGGCGCCACGACGCCGTCCGTATGCGTTCCTGGGCTCGAGACAAGATCTGGAAGATGGCTGGCATGAACGAAGAACGGGATGTAGCAGCTGACGCTCGGGCGCGCCGGCGCCCACCAGAAGACCGGAAGCCCAGCTCCGGTGGTTGGGAGGACCGCGACACACGAACTGGCTGTCATGGCTTGATCGATCGGCGGGGCCGAGGAACGATCCCGTCCGATCCTCATCATCCACGGGACGTCAATCGCTCCTGCCTGCTCCTCCAGAAGGCAGCGAGACGCTTCGGATCGCGTGATCGACCGCTCCGTCTTTCCCTGGCCGATCGGAGACGGGTCCCGATAGGCCTCGGCGAAGTCGAACGCGCTACCCGACGATTCGCTCCACCAACCCTTCTCGATCGCCAGAGAGATCAGGCGTGAGGACTGGAGGTCGAACTCGGCTCCGATGGAAAGGTCATTCGAGATCGAAGCCACGCCCGAGTCCACTCGCCGAGCCACCCACTCGCGTCCGGCCGTTTCGAGAATCCACGCTTCCTTCGCGTCGACAATGATGTAGGAGTTGTCGTAGGCGCCGGCGGGAACCCCCATCGTCGGAAGTCCCGACCCCAGCTGCCCGTGTTCCTCGAGCAGTGCGCCGATCACAGCGACGGCTTCTGCGGCCGTTCTCGCGCGTTCGAGGGCGAGCCGAACGAGATCCATGCCCGTGAGGCCCAGCGGAAGATCCTGTCCGGCTTGGAGTTCCGTGAGCATCTCGAGGAGGGGTCTTGTCCAAACGCCTTCGTTCCCGACGGCCACGCCGAACTCGTTGATCCCTTCCTCGTAGCCCCAGCACCAATAGGGCTGTGACCCGAGGGTCGCATACGTCGTTTCGACTTGCGGGATGCGCAGCCGACCCAGGTCGACCTCGCTCCCGGAAGGCCATATCCCGCGCGGATGCAGCACCAAGGGTTGCGAGTCAAACGCTGGCCGGTCGCTGTTCTTGCCCAGGAGCGTAGCGCAGGCGCTTGTGGAGTCAGGAAGCGCAACCCACGTGTCGCACGCCACCACACACCACGTTGCCGCGATCAATGCAATCACTACTGCAAACGTTGTTCCAAGAGATTTCACAGTCCCTCCTTCGCGCTACCGAGTACTTTGCGAGGCAAAGCGGCCTTGATACTACCGGGGAAGATGCAGAATGCAACCTTCCAGAAGGGATCCGTTGCAGCGTAGAGGCGCCGAAAGCCACGCACATGCAGGCATCACGGCGCCGTTCACGATGATGGCCGTCCTCGCCGCCAAGCTCCTTCGCATCTACCTGTTGATGTACGGCAAACGCCCCCGGATCCGAGAGATCGTGCGTGCGCTACGGGCGGGGTAGAGCCTGACAGCCGGGCAAGGACTGCTCAGTGACAGCGTCTACGTCATCGGCACGGCTGCAGGCGGGTTCATCCGCGGCCCGCTACTCGCAGTGCCAGGCGGCAGCCTCTACCTCATCCTAAGCGCAGCCGTGAACCTGCTGGCTGGGGTGGAGGCAGCTATCGATCGGTACGGGTAGGCGCCATCTTGCCCGCGATCAGTCTGACGCAGTCGCGTCTGAGCTGGCCCTAGCAGGGTCCATTTGGCTTGCCATCGAGCACAGATGCTATGTACTGCCCCCTTGATTGGCCTACCGCAGTGAATTCCTCCCAGATGCTTTGCGGGCAATCCGAGTACCACCACTCAACACCATCATGGAATCGAACGTAGATCGTTTGTGCTTCAGAATCGTATGCCTCGGCAACGATTCGAGTGGATCCAGCAACAGTTTGCCAATCATGCATGTTGACCTCCTACTTGTAGGTTTCGCGCCAGGCAGCGATTGCCTCCTCGACCTGTGGCAAGTCCGGAGTCTTCCTCCAGCTCTCCAAGCTCGGGTCCTCTGCCTTTGGCCACGGCTGTGGCTTGTCGACGAGTAGTCGTGCAGGCAGCACGACTGCATCTCCGCTCACAACAGCCTCATGGGTTCTTAGCGAAGGTAGGGTAGAGGCAAGCCCCGACACCGCATCAGGAAGTGCATTGCGGATCGCTCCTTGGTCTCCCGAGTTCGAGAGCCGCAGGGCGACGATTGTTCCGCATTGCGCCAAGGCTGTCTGTGGAAGTTCAGTCGGCCTCTGGGATACCAACATCAGGCCGATGCCGTATTTCCGCCCTTCCCTTGCAATGCGGTTGGCAGACGCCCCCGTAATGGGTCCTGCCTGATCGCTCAAGTACCTGTGGGCCTCTTCAAGGACAACCAGAACCGGGCGAGGTCTTCCGATGCCATCTTCGTCAGTCTCACAGCGCACCGCTACCTCAAAGACCAATCCCAGCACTACGCCGATAGCTGCGTCCGCCGCCCGCGATGGAACGCCACTGAAGTCCAGAACGGAGACAGGTAGCCGGCCTCCGAGCCACTCCTGGGTGACTTCGACAAGTGGATCGGAACCGTCCAGCTTTGGTGAAGGCTCCTGAAGGAACTGGAGCTGAGGGTCTCGAAGCCCCAGACGTAGAAGGTCAGGGATGTTCCCGTAGGTTCCGTACGTTTCGGCCCGATGAGGAGGATGCCCCCCAGGTCCGTAGGGCTCGAATTCCGCTGACACCAGTGAGGCGGGATCTCCAAGCTTCACGAGACACACTGTCGAGGGATCCTTCTTCACTTCGCGTATCTCTCGGTTCTCGCAGTCCATCTGGTACCAGACAGCCCTGAGATCAAACGGAACAGGCGTGTCCGCGGTCACAGCGGTCTGATCCATGTCCAGCCATTGGCAGGCTCCCACGAACAGCCTCTTCTTTGCTGCGACCAGGTCTGTGAAACGCGTCACGAAGCTGCGCGAAGAGACGTTCCCCACGAAGATCCGCAGGATTTCGCTTGCGGGCAGCGCCCAGTACGGGACACGCAGCTTGTGGTCTCCCTTGGCGAGAACGCTCCTGACGGATGCGCTGTCCTTCATTGCGGCGGGGTACTCGCCGTGAGGGTCCACCACGATGATGTTTGCTGCTCGCCAGCCGCCTGAGACGAATCCCTGAAGGATCGATGCAACAGCGCTTGTCTTTCCCGAACCGGTCGAACCAACAATCGCTGAGTGGCGCACGACCAGCCGATCGGCATCCAGCGAGACAGGGACGTCCGGCGAGGCAGCCAGGCAGCCCAGTTGGACGTGCTCTTCATCAGGCGGAGGGAAGACTGCCTTCAGCTGATCGGGTGTGGCGAAGTGGACCGGGTCATCCAGTTCCGGGTAGCTGCCTACACCTCTCTGGAAGTGGCCGGTTCCGTGATCGATCTCTCCAAGCAACTCGATCTGGAGCCAACGCTCATCTCCAGCGATGGTTCCAGCAGGCTCCAGAGGACCAGCCAACTCTGAGATGCCGAGAAGGCTGACTGTAGCTATGAGATCAACAAGCCCTTGAGGGATCCGAACCAAGGATCCTATCTGACCTACCCTATGTAGACGCCCCTGATAGATGGGCGAGACGCCTGCCAAGTCCGAGTCCAGGCTCACGGTAACAGTGGAGCCCAGAACATGCTTCACATGACCGATGAGCGTAGGGGCCTTTTCAGCCATTCGCGCGAGCCTCTTGCGACGCATTCTCATTGCCATCGAACATGTCAGCCTCGATGGTCTCGCTGGCACTGTGTGACCCAGCAGCGCTCCTCGAGAGGTATGCCGCCAAGCTCCCGAAGTCCCCTAGAAGCATTCGCCCGTCCTGCCAGAGGCCGGGAATGCTCTCATCACCAGACCACTCGCCTCGTAGACCTCCAAGGATACCCTCATCGGGGCTGACAGCTTGTAGATTCGGTGTCTTCACCGCGAGACTGGCGAGGGCGGGAGGAATGTCAGAGAAACAGAATGCAATGAACTCCGATCTCTGCCGCCTCGCAGCAGCATCGAAGATGAGCTCATTCAGGTCGCTATCGCCGAAGGAGTAGCCACTAACCAGCACGAGAGTCTCTGGCTGATCTAGTGCTCTACGGAAACGGTCCTGCAAGACCAGGAACGGTACTCGTCTGGATTCCGTGTACTTGGCATCAGATGGATAGATTGCAGCCGCGAGATCGCCAGCCACTGGATGGCCTAGGCGAATGATCTCATGATCGGCAGTCGATTCCCAGTTGACAGAACCATGGAGCTTCCAGAGGCGAACGAAAAGAGATGGCACCGCCAGCTGGTCAGAAGGGGGAAGCGCCTCCACTAGATCAGTGCGGAACCTTGCCCTAATGCTCCCGACAAACCCATCGAAATAGGGAATCCCCTGTCGCTCCAACGCTGTTTCCAGGAGGAGATCGTAGTTGACGGTGAAGATCTCTAGGGGGAGTCTGTACTCCGCGCGCACGATCCAGGCAGCCAGCTTCGCCATGGGCTCGATGTTTGCGTTCTCGATGGCCAGCGCGGCCACGATGGCTTGGCAGACACGTGAATCCAGCTCTGCGGCCTTCTCGGCGCTGAGCCCATCGACCGTGTCCATACCTCTGACAAGAGACGCAATCCGCCTTAGTCTGCTGAGCGCACCCTCAAGGTTGGAGTTTTCCAACTGGCGTGCCAAAGCCGCTTGATCTTCGCTCTCCAATGCCTTCGTCACCGTGTCCTGTAGGTCCTGAACGTCAGGCATCTCACAAGCCTTGGAGGCCCCCGCTCCGAGGAACAGGCATACGTGACGTACAGAGGAAGCCAGCTTGCCGGCGAGGTCCGTTGCGAATTGCCTTGCGTTGTGATCCGTCAAGGGATTCCTTTCTCCATTCGAAATGGGATCAGCGCAGTGGTAGTCTACACTTTGCATATCGTAGAAGCCAATCCGTCTCCACAGGACAAGGCTGCCTGCCCAGCAGCTCCTGAATCTCGGCGTTCAGGAAAGTGCAAGGGTCAGGTCTTGCAATGCCACATCAGGCGCTCAGTGGCTTAAGGATTCGTGGTCGTGAAGCCGCCGACTGACGGTTGAGTAGTCCTCGGGGGCAGAGCTTCATTCTTGAATCCAACGGACGGAGTCATCGGCGTCAGGTCGCAGTCCTTCCTGTTCCTTCCGACCTCTCGAATGGCCGATGAATCTTGCTGAATCCGCGACTTGCTCGGTGCCTGCTTCGTGGTGATCACTGGTGCATCGCACCGCGAAGCGGGGGCGCTGAGGGCGTGAAGGATGCTAGCTGCCTGTCGAACCTGATTTGGCCCGGCGAACGAAGAAGAGCCCGACGGCAACACCTATCCCTGTTCCGATTCCCACGCCTGCGCCGATCCTGTCAATCGCTACGCCAATGCCAGCACCGATCGCGAGCCCGACACAGAGCGAGAGGAGCCACAGGTAGATCGCGGCAGCATGTGCTCTGGCGTCTTGGCCGCCTTGCTTCTCATTCTGTTCCGTCATGGTTCGCCTCCAGCGTGCAGACGTACGCCAGATCATGGCTGTGTCGCACGGACTTCCTGGGAGTTCCTGGGAGTTCCGGGTACACAGTACTTATCTCGACATGGCTTCCCGCTAGCCCGAGCCCAAGAACTCCCGAATCCCGGCGTTCGCGATCTCTGCCGCTTCGACGTGCCTGAGCTGTGAGAAACCGACGGTCTCAATCGGGATGCTGACCATCGCTGTTCTCACTGGCCAAGGCGTTGCCCAACAGAGCCTTTGCCATACGGCTCAGTACGAAGGCAATGCCGTTGATGATGTACATCGAGAGGAACAGCCAGACCACGCCGATCAGCGTCAGTGCGAACGCTTCTGGGAGTGTATCCACGTACCAGATGAAGAGGTCGATGTCCGCGTACGCATAGATGATGGGGGCGCCAATCAGCGCAAGGGCTGCTGAGATCAGGGTCACCACGATCGTGAACGAGGCAACGCCCAAGGGGAATTCCAGGAACAGGTAGAGGATTCCTGTCCAGGTCGTTACGTCTTTCAGCAGGGCCTGAAGTCGGGACCACAGGCCCTTGCTGGACTCCGGTCGACGCGAGATGGGCTGCGGAAACGACTCCTTCAGCAAGGCGGAGACAAGGCCTCGCTCGAATCGGCACAGCACCCGCGCCCCAACGAGCACGAGAGCCAGCAATGGGAGTCCGATCACGGTGATGCTCAGTCCCAGCCCGAGCGACAGCCCGGTGACCAGGAAGACGAAGTAGAAGGTCCCCAGAGGGAATGCCAGGAGCAGATAGACGATGTTGAGGTAGCTCTGTGGATTGGCGATGACTCCGAAGAATCCTGTCGAGTTCCTGGAAGACTTCCTGGTCGCTTTCATGGCCGGTTTGCTCATGTGGCGCACGCCTCCTGCGCGGTCTATCGAACGGTGATGTCTCCATTGGACGTGCGGATGCGAAGATCAGCCTCTCCATCGCCGATCGTCCCTGTCAGTTCCTTCTCCTTCATCACCGTAACCAGGATGGGTAGCTCGCTGGTCACATCGCCTCGACTGGTGGACGCGTCCAGGGATACGCTGGGGACTCCCTGCAACTCCACCTCAACTCGGCCATTGCTCGTGTCCAGCCGGTTCCTGCCGCCGGGAATCAGTTCCCCGACGAAGAAGATGCGGCCGTTGCTGGTTTCGATGTCGAACTCGCCGATGACATCGCGAATATCGACGCCGCCATTGCTCGTGCTGAGCCTGGCCGATCCCTCCATCCCGGCGATGGTGATGGAGCCGTTGCTGGTATCTCCGACGTAGTCACCGACGATATCTTTGAGGACGATCTTCCCGTTGGAGGTGTCGAGGGAGCCCGATCCGCGGATGCCGGTCAACTCGATCCGTCCATTGCTCGTGTCGAGATCGACGACCGTATTGGTCGGCACCGTGATCACAAGATCCGTTCCGGGGCCGAAACCGAAGAGCACTCGTCGTGTCTTGCGCGACGTCACGGTGATGGTGTCACCCTCTTGGCGCACCTCATATTCGAGCCGGTCCGCCCCTCTCAGCGTCGCCTGGACGTGAACCTCATCATCAGGGCCGGCCTCAACCTCGATGCGGCCATTCTGGCTGTCGACAACCAGCCGGACGGAACCTGCCACGGTGAAGCGATCTTCCCGAGTCTCTGTGGGGCCGAGGGTGCAGCCGGCCAAGAGCAGACTCACTGCGAGCACGATGGCGGCCAATCGACCGAGTCGCATCAGCTTGTTCATGATTCGGAACCTCCCGATTCTGCCACTCATCCTAGCGGCCGCCGTAACGCCGGGCAAAGGCGAATCACTCGTGCCGCAAAGCCGCCGACCGGGAAGAGGCGGGGTCGGAGTTCTGCTCTTGAATCCAATGGATAGGGCCATCGAAATCGAGGGGCACAGACCGCAATGCCGAGGCCAGAAAGCGGTATGTATCCCTTGACTCCCTCTTGATTCCCTACGCAAACTGCCTTCGATGCTTGTAGAGATACCAGCATGCCCAGAGCGAGACGAGGCGCAAGTAGATCGCGACGTCGTGTGCTCCGGCGTCTTGGCAGGCTTGCTTGTCATTCTGTTCCGCCATGGCTCCCGCCAAGAGACCTTCGCTCTGCTTTCGGAGAAACTCTGATACCATCACTCGCGATTGCCGGTGCCGACGACATCGTCCTCGGGCGAATCCCGAGCGTCGGGCGCAGACTCTGCTTTCGTACTCGCTTGGCGGGTTGGGATCGATTAGATTGGACCTGGTACTGAACCGCCCGTGGGTGGGCGGCTAGTCATGATCGGACAACCTGAAGGAGCCACATGCCTCATCAAGTACACATCGAGCACGTCATTCGCTCGCACTTGGATGTGCTGTGCAATCAACTCGGCAACCGTCACGTCGGCAGTGCCGGCAATCAAGCCGCGACTTCGTACTTCGTACGAGAAGCCATCTCACTCGGATTCCGAGCGACATGTTCTCCGTTCCCGTGTCTTGAATGGGAGCCTGGAGAGGTGATTCTAGAGATCGCAGGCGCGCTATGGGAAGCCTCCGCCGGCCCGTATTCGCTCCCTTGTGATGTGTACGAGGATCTGGTCTGTATCTCGACCCTCCAGGAACTGGAGGAAGCACCGATAGAAGGCAAGCTCGTCCTTCTGCACGGCGAAATCGCGTCCGAACCCTTCATGCCGAAGAGCTTCGTCTTCTACAACCCCGACATGCACAAGCAGATCGTTTCGCTTCTAGAATCCAAGATGCCTGCGGCTCTCATTGCTGCCACGGGCAAGAGTCCTGGTACCGCCGGGAGTGTGTATCCATTCCCGCTGTTCGAAGACGGTGACTTCGACATCCCATTCGTTGTCATGAAGGATGTTGATGGCGATCGCTTGCGGCAGCATGCTGGCAAGCGTGCTCGTCTCTACATGGAGTCGAAACGCATTCCCGCATCCGCCTGCAACCCAGTTGCCGACAAAGGGCCGCAAGACGGACCGCGCATACTCCTCTGTGCGCACATCGACACCAAGAAGAACACGCCCGGCGCACTGGACAACGGCACAGGCGTCGCTGTCCTGCTCGCCGTCGCAAAGCTCCTCGAGCACCACTCGCCCAAGATGAGGCTTGAGCTCGTCGCCTTCAACGGCGAAGACTACTACTCGGTTCCGGGCCAGATGCTCTATCTTGAGGAACTGGGTGATCGAATGGATGAGGTCGCACTCGCAATCAACATTGATTGTGCGGGGCACGTTGACTCTCGGGTCGAGTACTCCTTCTACAACCTCAGTCGACAGCTCCAGGCCATCGCGGAAGCCGCGATCGCAAGCCAGGAGAACGCCCAACTGGGTGAATCGTGGTTCCAGAGTGATCATGCGATGTTCTCGATGGCTGGCAGACCTGCAATGGCCGTCACCTCGTCCAATTTCGCATGGCTCTGCCAGGAGATCACACACACTCCGAAGGACACGACAGCACTCGTCGACGTCGGTGCGCTTGCACGGACGGCCCACACGATCAGCAGCATCGCCCGAACACTGACGTCCTGAGTTGCCGCGGAGTTCCGGGGACACTGCACTCAGCTCGACAAGGCTTCCCGCTAGTCCGAGCTCAAGAACTCCCGGATCTCGGCGCTCACAATCTCCGCGGCCTCGACGTTCACGAGGTGCGAGGACTCGACGATCTCGATCTGAACGTTGGGCATGACCGAGGCGGCCTTGGCGGCCTTCTTCTCGTCGCCGACCAGGTTGTCGGTCGTACCCAGGAAGAGCAGGACGGGGATCTCGATGGTGGCCAGATCCTCAGGCGCGATTCCCTTCGGAGGAACGACGTGGGGGAAGGAGCCGGTCATCAATGTGCTGAACCACTCGCCGTACGGTTCGCGGACGGTCGGTGACTTCCCGAGGACCCAATCGAGGGTTCCTTGCTGCACCCCCTTGAGGTGGATGAACTGGGCGGCCATGAGGCGGATGCCCATCGCCATCTTCGGCGGCGTGAGCCCCATCGGCCCGGTCAGGATGAGCTTGGACACACGGTCCGGATAGGCAATGGTGTAGTTCATCGCCACGAAGCCTCCGTTGGAGGCAGCAACGACGATCGCGTTGGAGACATTCAACCGGTCGGCAATCTCGGCATACAAGCCGGTGATCTCGGCAACTGACTTGGGGAAGGACTCAGTGCTCGCCAGTCTGCTCTTGTTCACTTCGCCGATGTGGTCGATCGCGTAGGTGCGGTAGCCGTTGAACGCCTCGATGTTCCAAGCCCATGACGTCGCCGACATCTCCGAGGCGTGCATCAATAGCACTGGCTCGCCATCCTGCGGGCCGCTTGCGATGACATGGACGGTTCCATAAGAGGTTTCGACGTCGAGTTCCTCGTAGGGAACAGGCCATTGCGAGGAGAGCAACTCCTCGTAGATCTCCATGAGCCGATCGCGAGCCTCTTCCGAGCGGAAGATCGAGTTCTCCAGCAACATGTCTCCCTCCCCGATTCCCAAGATGTCTCCCATGGCGCCGAGAGCGACCATGCACCCGATGCCGACGAGCAAGTACTTGACGAACATGCGGTTCCCCCCTGTTGAGTGAATCCTGTTGAGTCTACTTGGCCGGTGGCTCGATCACGAAGGGGCAGCCTTCGATCGGGCCCATCGCCCCAGCCGGGATCTCCTTCTCGGCGAAGGCTGCATCAGCATCGAGCACCTCTCGTCGCAATCCCTCAGCCACTGGATTGGCAACTAGTCGCCCGCTACGGCAAGGATTCGATGAACCGACCCACGAGATCGAAGCACGCTTTCTCGTGCTTCCAGAACTCACCAGTGCGCTCCGGCCAGAAGGGATGGGCGGTCGTGACGATCACGAGGTCGTACTCATCGAGGAGGACGATCAACTGCCCGCCATGACCTGCCGCCTACGCCCCCGCGGGGTCCTTCTCACCACCGCACGGTCCGCTACAAGAACCTCACGTCGGTGTGTTCTTCCGAGACCTTCCACAGTCGCCGCGCGACGGCTTCGTCCGTCGCACTCGGACTCGGCTGCACGACGACAGGAGCTCCACGCATTCCGAGGAGCCCGCCCGGACCGTAGAATTGGCCGCCCATCGCCTTCGGGTCCGTCGCTGCTCGCAGACTCGGAAGCGCTCCCTTCGCCGGGCTCTGGCTCAGCCACTCGAAGAACGGGAGCAGCGTTCGGTAGAGCGGACGCTCGATCATGCGTCGTCCCAGGTTCGTAGCAGTTCCGCCCGGGTGCGCCGCGACCGCGATCGTCTCCGTCCCGGCGAGCCGTCGCTCCAATTCGTAGGTGAACAGCAGGTTGGCCAGCTTCGACCGCGCGTACGCACGGAAGGGCGAGTAGCCGCTCCCACCCTCGAACATCAGGTTCTCGAAGTCCATGCGTCCGTAGCGGTGAGCGGCGCTCGTGACAGTCACAACGCGGGAGCCAGGACTCGCCAGCAGACGATCGATCAGCAGCCCCGTCAGCGAGAAGTGGCCCAGGTGGTTTATCCCGAACTGCTGCTCAAATCCGTCCTCCGTCGCGCCGTACGGGGTCACCATGACCCCCGCGTTGTTCACGAGGATTTCAAGGCGTTCGTGTGTCGCTCGGACCGCCTTCGCGAATCGCCGCACGGAGCTCAGGCTCGCCAAGTCGAGATCCATCAACTCGACCCGTGCCCACGGGATCTCCATCTGGATCGCCTCGAGCGCAGCTCGAGCTCTTGACACATCCCGGCAAGCCAGAACGGTCTCGGCGCCCTTTCGGGCGAACTCCTTGGCTGTCTCGAACCCGATGCCGCTGTTGGCACCAGTGACGATCGCGATCCTGCCGGTGAGGTTCGGCATGTCCTCCGGCGTCCATCTTTCGCTCATCGATCTCCCTCACTGACCAGGTGTTGGGATCGTCCTTCTGCATCGCCTCCGCCCATCGTCTTCGCGGCACCCTCAGCCGTGTCTCCGCGTCTCGCGCGACAGGCAGAACTAGATCATCCTGCGAACGAGCCGGATCCGACGCAGCGCCGCGGTGGCGGCCCAACAGATCGCAACGCTTCCGACGAAGACGATCGCGAACTTCCATCCCACGGCCATGCTCGTCCGCAGCACGGCGTACTGGAGCCAGATGATCACGAGATAGTGGATCAGGTACATCCCGTAGCTGTTCGCGCTCAGGCTGTTCAGGATTCGGTTGGCTCGCCCGGCGAACCGCACGAACAGGGCCACGAGCGCTATCACCATCAAGGCCATCTCGGCGAGGAAGATGTAGCGAACGAACGGGGATGTCGGGTTCCATGTGAAGACCCAGGTCAGCCCGGCGTAGGACGCCGATCCGGCGAGAACCCATGCCCACCAGTACTTGGCAAGAAGGCCGTCGCTCCGGAAGGCGCTTCGCGTCAAGCCTCGAGCCCCAAGTGCCACACCTGCCAAGAAGTAGAGCAAGTAGACAAAGACCCGGCTGATCTGCATTTGGAATGGGCCTATCCCCATCCACGCACTCGGCCCAAAGGCATTCGACATCGGCACGTAGGCCGCCACGGACAGCCCGAACAGCGCCACCGCAAAGATCAGCGGGTTGTCGAGCAGGAGATTCGTTTCGCGATTCGACCTGCTCAGAAGCTTGCTGGAGAGCGCGTACAAGAGCGCAACAAGGATGTCAAAAGCCAACAGCAGCCAGATGAACCAGAGAGGTCCGGGCGTTGTGAGGCCGCCCTTGACGAAGTTGAGCCAGAACTCTCCGAAGCCTTGGCTGATCCCGTACACGAGCTTGATCTCGAGCATGGTCGGGTAGAAGGCGAGTGGGATCAGAACGAAGAGCCCGATGACGAACGGAATCCCCAAGCGCCTCAGGCGGCCGAGGAAGAAGCTCACAACGCCTCTGTTCTTGAGGCTCTGCCAGACAAACAGTCCCGAGACGAGGAACAGGAGCGGCATGAAGAACGTGTCGTTCACCAGGGCGATTCGATCGAAGCCAGCCCACTTCGCCCCGTCCACGATCGGGCTGAACGTCGCCATCGGATCCGGCGGATTCAAGAACCCAAACGTTACGTACGCCAGCACCGTGTGGTGAAGAAGCACCAACAGCACACCGAACGACCGCAGGTAGTCAAACGCTACACTTCGACCACTCGCCAGCTGGCCATCGTCGCCGCCCAATCCACTCCCAGACATACTCGCCCTCCCGAGATCCATTCCCTTCGCTCACGTCGGACAGCCTGCGCCACCTACGCAAACCTATCGGGTAGTCGTAGCGGATTCAAGCGGCAGGGCGGGAAGGAGCCGAATCCTTTGTGTCGGCAGCACAGCCCCGGGGTGAAGGTCACGTCGGAGATCCGGCTATGTGGACCGCGGGCGGTAGGCATTCGGACTCGGATGTCCTCGGCTCCCGTCGATTGCTGCCATCAAGGGCTCGTGACGGATGGAACTACGTTGACTGAGCCTTAGCCGAGGGCGCCGGGATCGACCTCGCACGCCTCATCGATCAGATCCTGAAGTGAAACCGAGTCGAGGTGCTCCTCGAGATGGTGTGAGAGTCTCGTCCAGAGGCGATGGGTGACGCACTTCTCGGTCCGATCGCACGGCGTCTGATCGTCGTCGAGAACGCAGTGCACGAGACCGAACGGGCCCTCGACCGCGCGAAGGATGTCGCTAACGCAGATTTTGCCCGGACTCCGGCCGAGGCTGTAGCCACCGCCAGGCCCCTTGACGCTCACGACCAGCCCCGCGGCCGTCAGGTGGCGGAAGATCTGGGCGACGTAGTTGGCCGAAATCTCCTGCCGCCGGGCGATCTCCTGCCGCAGAACCGGTCCGTGGTCCCGATGAAGGCCGATATCGACCATCGCACGGACCGCATATCGCCCTTGAGTGGGTACTCGTATCATGGCGCTCCCATTGGAATCCAACGCGATGGTAGAGGGAGCGGCCTCACATGTCTACTGGCTATACTTGAAGAAACGCTACGCGAATCCCGGGAGACAAGATGACTGAGCCGGTTGTCCACCGCGAGATCCTCGATCAGATGTACGACGGCGTCTATTTCGTCGACACCACCATGGCGATCCAGTACTGGAATCGAAGCGCTGAACGGATCTCCGGGTTCCGAGCCGACGAGGTCATGGGGAAGCGATGCTCGGACAACGTCCTAATCCACGTCACCGATGGTGGAACCAACCTCTGCCTGTCTGGCTGCCCCCTCGCCGCCACCATCGAGGACGGCGAACTGCGCGAGGCAGAAGCGTATCTTCACCACAAAGATGGACACCGCGTCCCCGTGCTGATCCGAACGGCACCGATGCGAGACGCGGAAGGACGCATCGTAGGCGGGGTGGAGGCATTCAGCGACAATCGCGCCCGGACAGCACTGCGCGAAGAGATCGAGGAGCTGACCCGACTCGCGCTGCTCGACCAGCTGACCGAGGTCGGCAATCGGCGCTACGCAGAGATGACGCTGACGGCGCGACACGCCGAGCTGGAGCGGTACGGCTGGGCGTACGGAGTGCTGATGATCGACATCGATCACTTCAAGTTGTTCAACGACAACTACGGACACGATGTCGGAGACGCTGTCCTGCGCATGGTGGCCCAGACGCTGAAGGCCAGCATCCGGTCATTCGACGTCGTCGCTCGTTGGGGAGGAGAGGAGTTCGTCGTCGTTATGGAGAAGGTCGGAGCCGACGAACTCACATCGCGCGCCGAGATGCTGTGCCGCCTGGTGGGAGCATCGAGCTTGACCGCCAACGGGGAATCCCTCTCGGTGACCGTGTCCATCGGCGGAGCCATTGCGCAGGCAGGCGCCGCACCTGAGGAGGCGGTCAAGCGGGCCGACGAACTCCTCTACCACAGCAAGAGTGCCGGAAGGAACCGCGCAACCTGCGCATGATCCGTCGCACAAGGTCAAGGCTGTTCAGTTAGCGGGCCAGCCTTCCGCCCAAGCGCTGAGCTCGATCGAGATAACGGTCGATCCCGACCTTCTCTACACCGCCAGCGTAGAGGGCTCCGACGAGTTTTGCGTTGAGCGAATCGCCGATCGTGGACTTGATCAGCTTCGTGGCATCGTCGCAGAACATCCGTAGTAGCGGAACGATGATCCCGGAACTCAGAATGGCGATCGCTCGCTTCCGATCGGACGTGCGCGGCTCCGGGCACCCCTTGACCGGCCATCGCCCCGGGCGAGCCAACGTCCAGCAGATCCGCTCGAGGAAGGTCTTCGTCAGCGCGTTGACCGTCCCCTCGAAGATCGGCACGCCGAGGATGTACGCGTCGGCCTCGCGCATGATCGGCAGGATCTCCCGCATGTCGTCGTCGATCGCGCAGCGAGCGATCGCCTTCTCCGGATCGTCGTGACGACAGACATTGCAGTTCCGGCAGTACTCGATGTGTCGATCGATCAGCGTGATCTTCTCGATCTCGGCCGCCGAATCGACGCTCCTCACGCCCTCGATGGCGCGATCGACGAGCGTGTCGATCGTCTTCCCTTTCCGGTAGCTTCCCATGATCGCGACGACCTTCATCTCACTCCTCGCTTCCGCGTTCGACGTCAGTGACGACCTTGCCCCGCGCGTGCCCCTGTTCCACGTACGAGATCGCTGCGGGAACCTCGGCCAGCGGATACCGCCGATCGATGACCGGTCGCAGCCTGCCGGCATCGATCAGCTCCCGTAGCGTCTCCAGATCGACCAACGTCGGCTTCTGCAACATCGGCTTCAATCGTCGGCCGCCCGTCATCGCAGTCCACAGCGACTGCAGAAGCAACCCAACGGACACCTTCGTCGTGACATACACGCCCTTCGCGCCGAGCACTCGCCTGCAATCGGCGTACGTCTGCTTCGCCACGACATCGAAGATCGCGTCGTATTGCACATCCTCCGCCGTGAAGTCGGCCTGCGTGTAATCGATGACTCGATCCGCCCCGAGCGACTGGGCGAGATCAACGTTCCGAGCGCTGCAGACGCCCGTCACGTTCGCCCCGAGGGCCTTGGCAATCTGGATCGCGCACGTTCCGATCCCCCCGGACGCGCCGTTGATCAGGATCTTGTCGCCGGACTGAACCTTCGCCTGATCGCGAAGCCCCATCAGCGCCATCATCCCGGCCATCGGTGCGGCAGCCGCCTCCTCGAAGGAGAGCGATTCCGGCTTCCGGGAAATCACACCAGACGCGGGGAAGACGACGTACTCGGCGAAGGCGCCGTGCCTGAAGCTCATTCCGAAGACATCGTCCCCGGGCGCGAACGCCTTGACGTCTGCGCCGATCGCCTCAACCGTCCCCGCGACGTCGGAACCGAGGATCGGGTGACCCGGCCTGAGTAGTCCACCAACGAACAATCGCGGAAGAAGGGGCTCTCCCCGCATGCAGTGCCAGTCCTGCGGATTCACGCCGGCCGCTCGGATCTTGACCAGAATCTCGCCGACCTTCGGGACCGGCCTTTCGATCTCGCGGAGCGACAGCACGTCCGGTGACCCGTACCGCTCGAAGACGACAGCCTTCATCCTCTCAACGCCACCTCCTTGGAGCGCGTCAGCCGCTTCGCCCCGAACGCGAGGACAACGCCGGTAGCAGCCAGTGTGAGTGCCCCGGCTGTGATGAGAGTCCCCCGCAGTTCGGCTGCCGCAGTCATCGTTGGCAGCGCGAAGACGATGAACCCGCCGGTGATGCTGAAGTGTGTGAGGATCATCATCAGCATGCTCTGCCGTGCGCTGTTGTGGATCCACACCATGACGATCGTTTGTGCGATCGGCAAAATCGCCAGCACAAGCAGGATCGGTACAGCCTGCATCCCATACTTGGACAGGCCCAAGTAGTTGATCGGCGCGTGCCAAAGCGCCCAGACGATGCCGACGATCAGCGCCGCCTTCAGGGCACCGTGCCGTTTCAGCAACCGGGGAAGCATGAAGCCACGCCATCCGAACTCCTCCATCACCGCGGCCAGCAGGGCGATTGGCGCCGCGAACGCAAGATTCGCGAGGAGATCCAAGCCGCTGAGCGACTCACCAAGTGCTCCCCGGATCAGGACGCTCACCCCAATGACGGCCGGGATGAACAGCAACGAGACCAGGTACCAGATCGGCTTCACGCGCCATCGCCCCGCACGCGCAAGAAG
>Ga0272444_10001387_pt1 | contig 23349 bp, 17 predicted proteins | sample SSMForm13_FD_201033 | JGI IMG/M metagenome (GOLD analysis project Ga0272444, IMG submission 201033) | Marine sediment archaeal communities from Little Sippewissett salt marsh, Falmouth, MA, United States - SSM-Form-13 | ecosystem: Environmental > Aquatic > Marine > Wetlands > Sediment ...
ACCGAATATCTATATGTCAATGTGAGCAAGGCGGAGATATCGGGTGTCGAACTGACGTTGAGCGCGGATATTCTGGATAACTGGCTAATCAATGCATCCTGGGAGTACCTCGATAAAAAAGACGACGACACGGATGAACGGTTGACCGGTTATGCGCGTAGCACAGCCAAAATCGGCAGCACGATCAGCATGGGCGGATTTTCCCTGCATGCCTACTATCGCTGGCTGCATGACTACTATGGTTCGGATCCCAATCTGCCCCGTGGCTCCGACCCGGTGAATTCCACTTTTGATGTTGTCGACGTCAAACTGGACTACCGGTTTTTCGACCACCATATGCTCAGTGTAGGAGTCGACAACCTGCTCGATGAGGAAACCCCGTCCAACTATACCAGAGGCGGATCACCGCTGGATCCGGGCGAGCGCTATTATTATTTAGGTTACAGCATTCATTATTAACCCGTGCCAACCCAGAAGGAGGCTTTTCGATGAATCCCATCAAAAAAACATTGACCATTTTTCTTCTCGCGGGCATCTGCCTTTGTTTGAGTACAACCGTATATGCCCACAAACTGTGGCTCAACGCCACAGACTACTACCCGGAAATTTTCTCTCATCCCAAATATGCCCCTCAGCCGCGGGCGAAAACCGTTGTCTATTTTGGGTGGGGCCACAAGCTGCCGGTATCGGATCTTTTCAGTGACGACTATCTCGACACGCTTTTTTTGATTGATCCGGCAGGAAAGAAAACCAAGCTCACTCCCGGCAAGGGCGGCTTTATGGCCACCGAACTGGAGATGAAAGAAGAAGGCGGTCGCATTGTTGCCGCGTCCGTTAAACCGGGCTTTCACGGTGATGTAAAAGGTAAAAAAGATTTTTTTGAAATGCGCTATGAGATGTATGCCAAGACGCTGATCGCCGTAGGATCTTCCGGCCATGATGTTTTTATGAAGCCGATCGGCCAACGTTTTGAAATCGTTCCCTTGCAGGACCCCAAAGACCTGAAGCCGGGCGACTGGTTTACGTTCAACGTGCTGCTGGATGGACGACCGGCCAAGGGAGCTGAAATTTCCGCATCCCCGTATGCCAAACCGCTGCTCACCGTCGTCGACAACATGACTTACAAAGAAACCGGCAAAATCAAGATCATGGATTCTTCCGGTCCTTGGATTGTAACCGCCAAAATAGAACTGCCGGCCACCGCGGAATTCAAGGATAAATGCTCCAAACTTTATTTTATCTCAACCTTGACCTTCGAGGTACAGTAGGAGATTCAATTTTTCGCGGGCATGGCCCGCTCCTACAATGGTCTGTGATGTGAGCTAACAGCCAATTGCCAACTTTCACCCTGATCAATGAGAGATAAGAAATTGCGCCAAATCATCGAGGTCCAAAATCTGTCAAAAACCTTCGCCAACCGGGTCTGTGCAGTGAAAGACGTTTCCTTTCATGTGTCGGAAGGCGAGATTTTTGGTTTTCTGGGGCCCAACGGCGCCGGCAAATCCACCACCATCATGATGCTCACCACCCTGCTGGCCCCCACCGCCGGCAGGGCCGAGATCGCCGGTTTTGATGTACGCACCCAAGCCGGTAAGGTCCGGCCCAATATCGGCTATATTTCCCAGGATCTTGCGGTCGATGACCATCTGACGGGCAGGCAGAATTTATGGCTGCAGGCGGGTTTCCATCACATGCCCAAGAAGAAAGCGACTGAACGAATCAAGGATCTGCTTGACCTTGTCGATCTAACGGCCCGTGCCAATGATGCGGTCGAGACCTATTCGGGCGGCATGCGCAAGCGACTGGATATCGCATCGGGCCTGATTCACCAGCCCCGGGTGTTGTTTCTCGACGAACCGACCCTGGGGCTGGACATCCAGACCAGACGCCAGATATGGGCGTACATCACCTACCTGCGAACGAAAAAAAAGATGACCCTCTTTCTGACCACCCACTACATGGAGGAAGCCGATTTTCTGTGCGATCGGGTCGCCATCATCGACAACGGCACGATCAAGGCCGTGGGCTGCCCCGATGACTTGAAAAACCAGATCGGCAACGAAATGGTGCGCATGCGCTTCGATGAATCGAACGGCGACGGGATCACCGACGCGCTGCGTTGTATCGGCGAGTTGGAGGGTGTCGACCGCATCGAGAAAAGTAACGGTCAATACACCGCCGTGGTCAAGAGCAGTGCGGCGGCCATCCCCAGCATCTGCCGGTCAAGCCTTTCGACGGGCGTGAGAATCAGTTTCATGGCTGCCGAAAAGACCAGCCTGGCCGATGTCTATATGGCCTTCACCGGCAAATCGCTCAGGAATGAAACCGGTAACAAGGCGGATGCGATCCGGGCCCGCAGAGCCCTTGCCAGAATGAGAGCCTGACCATGACGGCCTTTTTGAGCGACATCTATCATATCTGCTGGCGGGACATGCGGCGTTTCTTCTCACAGCGTTCACGGATCCTTTTGACCCTGGTGCAGCCGCTGATCTGGCTGGTCCTGATGGGCAACATCATGTCCGGGATGACCCGCTCCGATTATGGCGCCGGCATGCTTTCAGGCGCACGCTACATCGATTTCATGACGCCGGGCATCATGATCATGACCGCTCTGTTCAGCGGCACCTTTTGCGGTTTTTCCCTGGTCTGGGACCGGCGCTTCGGGTTCCTTTACAAAATGCTGGTCGCACCGGTCAGCCGGGTGGCCATCCCCGTGGGTAAGATGACCGCCACCGCGATCCAGATCGGCCTTCAGGTAATCATCATCGGTATTATCGCCCACTTCATGCACGTGCATTTCTCGGCCGGAATTTTTGGATTCTTGATGATCGTGTCGATCGCCGGCATCTTCAGTTTCGCCATGGCTGGGGTCTCACTCTCGATCGCCATCCATTTCAAGACGCTGGAAGGAGTTCACCCCATCTTGAATTTCATCAGCATGCCGCTGATGTTCACCAGCAATGCGGTGTTCCCGAAGGCGGCCATGCCCGACTGGATGCAGGTGATTTGTGACTGGAACCCTCTGACCCACGCCATCACCCCCATGCGCACCCTGGTGGTCGAGGGCTGGGTCTGGGATCAGATCATTCCGGGACTGGCGTTCAACCTGACCTTTGCCCTGGTGATGGTGCTGGTGTCGACCCTGCAGTTTCGGCGGGCCATTGGCTAAGAGCCTGTTTGATAAATCCGTCTAAGGCCCGCTAACGGCGTTGGAAAGTGTCTCAAAATGCTCACATATACCATATATGCTCCGCTTTCGAGCCACTTTCCGCCTTGTTATCGGGCCTGATCCAGACTTCTCAAACAGGCTCTAACTATACATGCGACTTGTGGAGACTTGGATGCAAAAAGATCTAAAATTAATTTCGAGCCTGCTAATCATCATGGTGCTGGTGTTTTCTCATCCATGCTGGTCGGGCGAGAAGAATCAGGAAAAGCAGGGAAAAGCCGTGAATCTGGGCGACGTGGTCGTCACCGCCACGCGGACCGAACGGGACATCAGCGATGTACCAGCCAGTGTGTCGGTAATCGACAAGGCGACCATTGAACAAAGTCCCGGTCAACGCCTGGAGGATATTCTGGCCACCATACCGGGCCTCGACCAGCAGGGCCAATACACGTTCGGACGAGGCCGCTCCGAAATCTACATGCGCGGCATCAACAGCATGGGCAAGGTGCTGGTCATGGTCGACGGCATTCCGATCAACTCCTCCTATGGCGGCACGGTCGAGTGGAACATGATTCCCAAGGAAAATATCGAGCGCATCGAAGTCGTTCGCGGCCCGGCCTCGAGCCTGTATGGGTCCTATGCCATGGCCGGGGTGATCAACGTCATCACCAAACGCCCCGACCACGGGCATGCGATCCGGTTCAAGCAGGAGTATGGCAGCATGAATACCTGGGATTCCGCATTGAGTGCCCAGGGACGGGGGGAGCTTTTCGGCTATCGGTTGAGCGGGCGGTACAACACGTCGGACGGCTATTATTCCCACGAGCCAAGGGAGCCCTGGGATACCGAAAGCGATCTTGAAATCAAGAATATCGATGGCGACTTTTACCTTTTTCATGACGATTACTCCTCGTTGAAACTGGGACTGTCCTATTATGAGAGAAATTTTGGTCGCGGATATGTGAGCAACGACATCGAGCGGGACGCGCGCAAGGCCAACCTGATTTATGAGCGCAATGCAGGCCGCATCGACTGGCGCGCCTCCGCCTATTATTACCGCGAATTTCAATTTGTCGATTTTTCCGGCAACAATCCGCCCTATGATGTTGTTGTGCAAAATGAGGAGCACACCTGGCCCTTTTACGGCGCCATGCTTCAATCCTCAATCGATCTTGCCGACTGGAATACACTGACCCTTGGCACCGAGTACAAGCACAGCAGTATCGAAGGCAAAGGATTCAACTACATCGATGAGCCCGGCCGAACCAACATTACCGAAGGGGAGCAGGATTACATTTCCCTTTACTTCCAGGAAGAGCTCTATCTTTTTGATCAAAGCCTGATCATCAATCTGGGCGCGCGCCAGGATTGGTGGCACAGCCATGACGGCTTTCATTATGACAACACCTATGCACAAAGAAATGTCGAATATGATGAAAAGCGCTGGGACTCGTTCAATCCCAAGCTTGGCCTGTTGTACCATTTCACCGAAAGCACCGCTCTGAGGGGTTCGGTGGCCCGGGGGTATACCGCCCCGCCCATCAACCAGATGTATCTGGTGCTGCCCCGGGGCCGGGTCATGATGTACGGCAATCCCGAACTGGAACCGGAAATCCTGACCAGCTATGAAGCAGGCCTGGAGCAATGCTTTACCAAGCGGCTGCGCCTGGGCCTGACCGCCTATTACAGCAAGGGCGAGGATTTCATCGGCCACCGGTATGAGAACGCCACCACTATGCGCTATGACAACATAAGTAAAGTCAAAATCCAGGGCATCGAAGCCGAAGCCGCATACAATATCACCCCCCACTTAACGGCGCGGTTGAATTACACCTACAACGAATCCACCATCGAAGACGATCCCACGGCGCCTGAAACCGAGGGCGACGACTTTCCCTATGTCCCCAGGCACAAGGGCAATGTCTCCCTGACCTATGACCATCCCGACCTGTTCACGGCCAGGTGCACGCTCAAATACGTCGGCAAACGCTATAGCGACGTACCCAATGACGAAGCCGAGGAATTGGACGACTACACGACCCTGGACCTGTACCTGGCCAAGACGATCTTTCAAAAGGTCAAGCTTTACCTGGCCTGCAATGACGTCTTCGACGAGCAGCCAGTGGAACTGGTCTGGTCCAATCGGTACACGAGTGAGGATGACAATGTGGTGACCCCGGGCCGGGTGTTCACCGGGGGAGTAGAATTTACTTTTTAACGGCACAGCGGATCAGGAGAATAAATGATGACACAGGAGAAAAAACCACTGAAGATCGCCGGTTTCAGGGTAATCTATGGACCGAGCACCATCGGCCGGGTCTATCACCTGGCCGCCGAAAATAAAACTCGTGAGGGAATACCGGTCACGCTGAAATACAGCCAGCCGCCTGCCATGGCCGCGCCGTTTCCCTCGCCGGAGTGGATCGAATTTGCCAAAAATGAAGCCGACGTGGTGTTTTTCGGCTTTCCTCAGGAATTCAAAGCCCTCCACGAGCTTTTCGATGATCTCGCCCGGACCCTGGACAAACCGGTGGTGCCGGTGTCTCCCGAAGTCATTGCCCTGGGCAACCTCGACGAAGCGGAACTTGCCCGGGCCGTGGACTATCATCTCTTTGGCGGCCGGGAAAACATCACGGCCTTTTTCGGCTGGCTGGGCCAACTGGCCGGGAAAATACCGCCGGGCGAATCCACCACGCCCCGCGAAATGCCCTGGGCGGGCATCTGCCATCCGCAAAGCGAAAAGAGCTTTGACGATCTTGGCGACTATCTTGCCTGGGCCCCGAAACGGCAAACCTATGTGGGGCTGCTGTTTCCCCGCATCTTCTGGGTCGAGGAAAACCTGGCCGCCTTCAACGCCCTGATCGAGGAGATCGAGGGACGGGGTCTGGGTGTGATCCCCGTGTTCAGCGACGGCTGGTTCGGCCGGGTCAAAAACGATGATGTAATCCGTCAGTTTTTTATGCAGGGCGACCAGGCGGCCATCGACGTTCTGATCAGCTACAGCGCTTTTTTTCTCAAGTCCCATCACCAGCAGGCGTCCATCGAGCGGGACTCGACCACGGACGTTTTGGAACAGCTCAATGTTCCGGTGATGAAAATGATCCATGCCGCCCGACAGACCGAGGAGCAGTGGCGCAGCGACATCCAGGGTCTGAACCTGCCCCAGGTGATTATCAGTATCACCCTGCCCGAGTTTGACGGCCTGATCGAACCGATCCTGATCGGCGGGTCGGAAGGCACGGGTGACTATGCACCGGCCACGCCCTTCCCGCAGCAGGTCGCCTATCTGGTGGACCGCATGATGCAATGGATTCAATTGCGCCGCAAACCCACGCCTGAGAAAAAGGTTGCCTTCGTATTGCTCAATTCGCCCTGCAAGAGCGTGGAGGCCACGGTGGGCACGGCCTTTGGCTTGGACAGCCTGGAAAGCCTGGCCCGCATCATGAACCAGATGAAGGACCTCGGGTACCAGATGGACTGGGCGCCGGCGGACGGCAAAGAACTGATCGAGACCATCATGGCGCGCAAGGCCCTGCCCGATTTCCGCTGGACCACCATCGATGAGATCGTCACCAAGGGCGGGGCGGCCGATTTCGTATCCCTTGACCGCTACCGGAACTGGTTTAGTACCCTGCCTGCCGATGCCCGTGAGAAGGTCGTGGCCGCCTGGGGTGATCCGGATGAAACCCGCCATCTAACAGGCGTTCAAAAACTCTCCTTCGGCCTCCACGACGGTCGTATCGTCATTTCGGGCATTCAAACGGGCAACGTGTTCATCGGCGTTCAGCCCAAGCGCGGATGCGCCGGCTCACGCTGCGACGGCGAAGTCTGCAAGATTCTGCACGACCCTGAAGTGCCCCCGCCCCACCAGTGGCTGGCCTGGCACCAGTGGCTGGAAAACGACTTTGGCGCCGATGTGGTGGTGCATGTGGGCACCCACGGCGTGCTCGAGCTATTGCCCGGAAAAACAACGGCCCTGACCGAGTCCTGTTTTCCGCGCATCTCTTTAGGTAAAGTGCCCCATCTGTACATCTACAACCTGACCAATCCCATGGAAGCGGTGGTCGCCAAGCGCCGCAGCAATGCCGTGATCACCGACCACATGCCGCCGGTGCTGGCCACCATGCGCCTCTCCGAAGACCTTGCCGACCTTGAAGAACTGCTCGAGGATTATCAAAAGGCCGTTCAATTAAAAGAAAAACCACGCGCCGCAACCCTTTTCACCCAGATCGAGGAAAAAGCGCGCACCGCCGGTCTGCTGGCCGAGGACATGGCCGCCGACCCTGAAGATTTACACGAGAAACTGACCCTGTTGCGGGAAAGCCAGTTCCGCGACGGGTTGCATATTTTCGGCCAGCCGCCCGAAGGCGACGCCCTGGCCGAACTGATGAACACCGTGCTCAAGACGGCGCAGCCCGACTGCCCGGCACTGCGCAGCGCCTTGGCGGTCTGTTTTGGATGGAATCTGGACACCATGCTGGATGCCCCTGAGCAAACCGGCCCCACCGGTGTGAGCAACGGCAAGCTGCTCGACGAGCTGGACCGCCTGGGCCGGGACATCCTGCTGGTCCTGATCCAGACCCTGCCGGATACCGTGGATCAGGCCATTGGATCCGCCAGGGAGGTGCTGGACGACTTCGCCGAAAGCCGCACCCTGGTTTTGAAGGACGAAACCAAACTGCTTGAAACAGTGCTGGCCAAGGCCCTGCGCATTATTCCCCTGGTCGGCCGCACCACCGATGAAATGCGGCATTTGCTGCGCGGCTTTGACGGCGCGTTCATCCCGTCCGGCGCTTCCGGCGCACTGGCCCGGGGCAAGGTGGAGGTCCTGCCCACCGGCCGCAACCTCTATTCCATCGATCCCTGGCGTATTCCCACGGCCGCGGCCTGGACCGTGGGCATACGCCTGGCCGACGACCTGATCGCCCGTTACATCGAGGATGAGGGCGCCCCGCCGGAAACCATCGGCTTCACCCTGCGGGCCATGGACCCCTATCGCTCGGACGGCGAGATGATCGCTCAGATTCTCTATCTCTTGGGCATCGAGCCGGTATGGTCGGGGGGACGGGTCGTTGCCCTCAGACCCATTGCCCTGGACGTACTTGACCGGCCGCGGATCGACTGCACGGTCAACCTCTCCTCCATGCTGCGTGACGGCATGCCCCGGGCCTTTGAACTGATCGACCAGGCCGTGCAAATGGCCGCCGATCTGGACGAACCCTTGGAAAAGAACTACGTGCGCAAGCATGTGCAGCAGCGGGAGGCCGAGCTTCTTGCCGACCATGATGCCGACGAGGCAAGGCGGCTGTCCACCTTCCGGATCTTCTCGTCGGCACCAGGCTCCTACGGCACCGGCGTGGAGCTGGCCGTGGCCGCCTCGGCCTGGAAAGCGGAAAAAGACCTGGCCGGGGTGTATTTTCAGTGGACCAGTTATGCCTATGGTGACGGCGTCTATGCCCAGCAGGCCACCGATGAATTGATCCACAATTGCAGCCGGGTGACCGTGACCTTCGAGAAATTCGATTCTGATGAAATCGATCTCTTGGACTGCTGCCATATGTACGGCGTGCATGGAGGCTTCACCAACGCGGTGGAAGTGGCCTCGGGTCAATCGGTGCAGACCTATTTCGGCGACACCAGCGACCCGGCCCGCCCGGCCATCCGCACCCTCAAGGAGGAACTCTCCCGGATTGCCCACACCCGGCTGCTCAACCCGGCCTGGATCGAAGGCAAGAAGCGTCACGGTTACAAGGGCGCCGGCGACATCTCCAGCCGCACCAACCACATGTACGGATGGCAGGCCACCACCAAGCAGGTGGAAAACTGGGTGTTCGACGGCATTGCCGAGAAATTCATCTTTGACGAGGCCAACCGCAAGTTTTTCGAGGAGAACAATCCCTGGGCCCTGGAGGAAATCGGCCGGCGCCTGCTGGAAGCCGAAAGCCGCGGGTTGTGGCAGGCCGATCCTGAGACCCTGGAGCAGCTAAAGGAACGCTATCTTGAAATCGAAGCCTGGATGGAAGACCGCATGGGGGATGTGGAAGGCGATTTCCAGGGCGGTGCCGTGGATATAATGACTGCCGATGATATTCCCGGCTGGAAGGAGAAGATGGAGGCGATTCAGGCAAAACTATAAATGAGTGGGCTCAATACGGACCTAAGGCTGTTAGCTATTAACCGTTAGGACGCCTGGATTTTCCTAATTAAAACTAACCACTAATTGCTAATAGCTAATTGCACAGATCGAAATAGTTCAATGGTCATGGGAAAGGGAAAGGACGTGGCAATGCGCGGAGAAACGTTGAAGCTGAAACTGAAAACCACCGGAAAGCAAACTCGTAAACACGGCTATGACTTTTATTGTGTGGCTTTGCTCATAGGCATGGTTCTGACGATGCTGCCTGTCAATCAGGCCGAAGCAGATGAAGATATCCAGAAACTGGATGAAATCGTGGTTACCGGCGTAAAGGAGGAAGTAAAGGAAGAGATCGCCATAACCGCCCTGTCGGAAGTCATTGAACTGGACGAGCTGGAAACCACGGAGACCGTGCAGCGGCTTCAGGATTTATTCAACTACATGCCCGGGGTGGATATGATCCGCACCTCGACGGTCACCGAAGCCGCCGACCCATTGAAATTGAGAGGGTTCGGCAGTACGCGCATGGCCATTCTATTAGACGGAAGGCCGCTGAACAAGGCCGGCTCCATGGGGTCGAGCAACATGGATTGGGCATCGTTGTCCCTTGAAGCCGTCGAGAAAGTAGTGGTGGTCAGGGGCGGATGTACAGCCCTTTACGGCGGTGCCATCGGTGGCGTCATCAACATCATCACCCGAAAAAAGGTGAAAGACGCCGAAAAAAGCTATGAAGGCAAGCTGAGCGGTGAAGTCGCCAGCTACGATACGATACTGGGCAACGGCTACGTCATGAAATCACTAGGCGACTTTACCTTGCTGCTCGGCGGAAACCATTCGGATACCGACGGCTACCTGAGAAACAACTATTTCGAATCCACGAACCTGACGGGCAGGCTTTCGTATGAGATGCCCACCAACGGCCGCATCAGCGTCGGCTATAAATACGGTCTCATGGAAAAAGGCATTCCCGTGCGCAATGATCCGGCTTTCCCGCTATCCCAATATGATCCGGACTATCCGGTGGTGGAAAAAGACACCACCTACTATATGACGGGCGGCGAGAATTACTGGGACAAAGACATCCATTATCTCGATCTTTCCATTGACCAGCCCACGCAAATCGGCAACTTCTCTTTGCAACTGTTTCAAACCAAGGATGAATTCCGCCGCAAACATTACATGTATATCGAAACCGGCCCAGAGCCCTATTTCCACCAGTCGGATTACCACTACAACAGAAATGAGACCAATGGATTGCGCTTTACCCACGACCTTGCCTTCGGCAACCATAACCTGATCTGGGGGGGCGAGTATCAGAAGATGTATAACGGGTATGATGTCGAATCGTATCGGGGCCGCTTCTATAAGAAATGGGGCGATACCGTAGAAATCAGCTCGGTCTTCATCGAGGATAAATATCAACTGACCTCGAAATTAGAGGCCATGCTGGGAGTCCGCTACGATTATACCCGCTACCAGATCGAGAATCAGGATGACCAGGACTGCCTGGCCCCCAAGTTCAGCCTCAATTATGACCTGACCAACAACATCGCTGCTTACCTGGCGGTCGCGAAAGTCTTCAGGCCCCCTTACGCCAACTGGGAGCGGGGTTACCGGGATTCGGATCGCCCCGAACTGGGGCTGGCCGATCCGGACGAAGGAATTCAGTACGAAACCGGCGTGGAATACAGAAAAGGCAAGTTCAGGACACTGTTATCAACCTATTTTTACGACATGGACAGCTATATCGTCAAAGCGCAGGGGTTTGGCGGTTCCGGGCTAAAGGAAAATATCGAAGTCGACATTTTCGGTGTCGAATATCAAATCATCCTGACGCCCCTACCCTGGCTGGACACCTATGCCAACTATACCTACCAGCATATCGATGTAGTCGATATGAAAGCGCTGCCGGAAGATGAAGGCATCGATTTGGACGAATTGCCCGACCACAAGATCAACGCAGGATTCAAAATAAGAACATGGGAGGATATCTCTTTCAATCTCAACGTCCGCTATGTCTCCGAGCGCACCACGGTGGATGACGACCCCATGGACGAGTTCGTCACCGCCAGCATGAGTGTGCAGAAACAGTTTTTCGACTGCCTGACCGCCAAGGCGTACGTTTCGAATATCGCCGACGTCTCCTATGAAGAGACCTTCGGGTACGAAATGCCGGGGCGTTCGTACGGCGTCAATCTGGAATACACGTTTTAAATCACGATTAGCCGACACGTGTAACAATCAGAGGGAAGGATGTGGCAATGCGCGGGAAAACGTTGAAGTTGAAAATGAAAACCATCCGAAGGCAAACGCTTAAAAACAGTCATGGATTTTATTGTTTGATTTTACTCATGGGCATGGTTCTGGCAGTGATGCCTGTCAATCAGGTCAAAGCAGATGAAGAGGTCCAGAGCCTGGACGAAATCGTGGTCACCGGCGTAAGGAAGGAAGACAAAGAGAAAATTGCCATCACCGGCCTTTCCGAAGCCGTTGAAATGGATGAACTGGAGAGCACGGAAAGCGTGCAACGCCTTCAGGACCTGTTCATTCACCTGGCCGGTGTGGACATGGTCAGGACATCCACGGTCACTGAAAACTTCGACCCGTTCAAACTGAGAGGTTTTGACAGCGCCAGGATCGCAATCCTGCTGGACGGAAGACCCATCAACAAGATCGGCGGGATGGGATCGGGCAATATCGACTGGTCTTCACTATCCCTGGAAAACGTTGAAAAAGTGGTCGTGGTCAGGGGCGGTAATACCGCCCTGTATGGTGGAGCGGTGGGCGGCGTCATCAATATCATTACGCGTAAACGCCTGAAAGACTCGGAGAAAAAATACCAGGGCAACGTAAGCGCCGAGGTGGCCAGTTACGATTCTAAAGTGGCCAAGGGATATGCCATGGGCGAGATGGGACCCTTTACCTTGAGTCTGGGTCTCAACGGTGCGGAGTCAGATGGCTACTTGCGCAATAATTACTATGAAGCACTGGATATGACCGGACGGCTGACGTACCAGATGCCAACGGACGGTAAGATCACATTGGGCTACAAAGTGGCCGACACCGAAAAGGGAATCCCTTTGTGCAATGATCCGGATTATCCGCTTAGCCAGTATGACCCGGACTACCCCATTATCGACGTTGTGACCAGCCCATATATTCCGGGCGGAGACAATTACTGGACGAAATGGATGGAGTATTACGATATCATGGCCGAACAGCCCACCGATATCGGCACCTTTTCCCTGAACTTGTATCTGACCAAAGACGAGTTCAAACGTAGAGACTATCGGTACGCTTTCTATATCCCGACCCAATCCATGGAATTTATCCAGGGCGACTATCACTATAACCGCAATGAAACCTATGGGGGCAGGCTTACTCACGATCTGGCCTTTGGCAACATCGGTATCATTTACGGTGCGGATTATCAGAAAATGTACAACGAATACAATGTCGACTCCTCTTTCGGCAACAGTTTCCAGGAAAGAGATCCCAGCCTGGAATGGCTCGCGGGCTTTATGGAGTTCCGGTATTTTATTCTCCCGGAACTCGAAACCATGCTGGGGCTGCGGTATGACGATGCACGTTACCCCAGCCGGGACTATCAGGATCATGACAGCGCGCTGTCGCCGAAGTTCAGCCTGAACTACAGCTTTCTTGAGAACAGCAATGCGTTTATGGCCATTTCAAAAGTATTCAGACCGCCTTACGCCAATTGGGAAGGCGGCAACAAAGTGTATGCCGATCCCACCAGCGGTTGGCTCGACCCGGATGAGGGGATCCAATATGAAATCGGCGCGCAGTATGGCACGCAGCAATTCAATACCAGTCTGGCCTATTACTTCTACGATATGGACAGCTATATTGTAAAAGGTCCCGGATACGGTCCCACAGGCGTAAAGGACAATATCGAGGTCGACTTGCAGGGCTTCGAGTTCACGGCCGATTATACGCCGCTTGCATGGCTTACCGCCTATTTCAATTACACATACCAGTGGCACGACATTATTGACAGAAAGACGCTGCCGGAAACGGACCGAATCGACCTGGACGAGCTTCCCGATCACAAATTCAACATTGGTTTGCGGATCAAGCCGTGGAACAACGGGCTGGTGTTGCTCGATGGCCGTTATGTCTCAGAGCGAACGACGGTCAACAACGAAAATATGGACGCCTTCTTCACCGCCAATATGGCCGTTCAGCATAAATTTTTCAACCACCTGACCGTAAAGGGGTACATCGCCAATCTGTTTGACGAAGAATACAAAGAGTCCTACGGCTACACCATGCCTGACCGGACCTATGGTGTAAGTGTTAAATATGATTTCTGAGAACCTGTTAGATAAAATGGAAGGAGCGCCAATGCAACAAATACCGGAACTTCCGGATGTAGAAATGGAAGATTTTTATCAATCCATCAACGGTGGAGAAAAACTGTTTCTGCTCAATGCCGCACTTGATCACGAGGTATTCGAGTTTTGCGAAAAACCGGCCACCGCCGCGGAATTTTCTTCTGCACACGGCACCCATACCGATTTGACGGAGAAGTTTTTCAACGCCCTGGCCGCATCCGGATTGTTAACCAAAACCGATTCGACATTTCAAAACAGTCCTCTGGCATCCGCCTGCTTTATTAAAGGCAAGCCCTTTTACCAGGGCAACCTGATCGGGTTGATGCTCAAAACCCGCCTGGAACGCTGGGCCAACCTCGGGCGGTGTCTGAAAGAAGGCCCCCTGCAACCCAAAAATGACAGGCGCCAGGTTTTCGACACCCGCTTCACCAAGGCCATGGCCGAGGGGGCCATGCGCGGCGGTTTGCACCGCACCGTTTCCACCGTGACGGCGCTGCCTGAATTTCAGACGGCGAAGAAGCTGGTGGACATCGGCGGCGGGCACGGTTTGTACGCCATCGCCTTCGCCCAGGCCAACTCTGGCCTTGAAAGCGTGGTGTTCGACCTGCCCCAGGTTGTTGAAGCCACAAACGAGTACATTCAATCCTATGCGATGCAGGACCGGGTAACGGCTGTGGCCGGTGATTATACGACCGATAGCTGGGGGCAAGGCGTTGATATCGTCTTTGCTTCGGACTGCCTTTACCGTCCCCAGGACGTGATAGAACCGACCTTAAGCAAAATCAAGGATTCACTCAATCCGGGCGGGATGTTTATTTCGAAGCACTGGATGATGGATGATCAGCGCACCTCCCCGGACACCACGGTATATTTCGATTTGATGGTCTCTTTGATGGGAAATTTCTCCGGCCACATCTATACAAACACGGAATGGCGTCAGGTATTGGAATCGGTCGGTTTTACCGTCGAGCCTGTCGATATCTCATCGCCGTCAAAACCGTCCATGCTTTTTGTGGGCAGAAAAAAAGAGTAATTTCCTGCGCCGGAAAAACCAATGAAGAAAAAAGCAGATCCAACAGTTTTCTTTCCATTATTATCCTCGGCACTCCGTATGCTTGCCGCGCTTATCCTTTGCTTGGCAACGCTGGCCTGTGAAGCCGAAAAGCCTGCCGACAATGCGCCGGGAAACCGGGTCCGCATCACGGACTGCGCCGGGCGCAGCGTCGACATCCCGAGTCCGGTTGAAACCGTGGTGGATCTGGCCATCCTCGATGGGACGCGAACCATGGTCGAGCTTGGCGCAGCCTCCATGCTGATCGGGCTGAACCACCATACCAAGCAATACATGTATGGAGAAATGGGCCAGAAAAAGGAGTACTGGTTTGCGGCCCCCAAAGCCGCCCCAGCGTTAAAGGATTTGCCGGATGTGGGCTTGTACAATGAGCCCAATGCGGAACTGATCGGCGCCCTCAACCCGGATATCATTCTTGGTTATGCGCCGGCCAGGGATATGGCCGATGCCCTGGAAGCCCAGACCGGTATTCCGGTGGTCTGCATCAACGCGTCCGGTTGTCTCGACTTCAGCATGTATCGGCTGATGGGACGCATTCTCGGCAAAACGCAAAGGGCTGAACAGCTGATCGCCTATGCCCGGGAAAAAATCGCATGGATCAAGACAGAGATATCGCAAATACCGGAAGATGAAAGAGTAAAGGTATTCTACTGGGGCTGGCCGCGCCTCGAAGCCCCGCGGACCTTTGCGCCATACGATCCCATCGACTTTGCCGGCGGAATCAACGTGGCCATGGCGGCCGACATCAAGCCCTATGAGGCCTATGACGTAACCAAGGAGCAGATCGCTGTCTGGGATGCGGATGTCATCCTCATCCACGGCGGCAACCTTCATCCATCCATGACCATCGACGATGTGCTAAGCGACCCCGCACTCAAGACCGTTCGCGCGGTGAAAACCAGGCGGGTCTATTTTACCAAGGGATTCATGATCGGTTGGGATCCGGCCCTGGGTGTCTGTGAGGTGTTTTACATGGCCAAACTGTTCTACCCCGACCGGTTCAGTAAGCTCGATGTTGAAGGGCAGTGCAATGCCATATTGGAAAAATATTACGGTGTTTCCGGTCTTTACACCGCATTGCTGAAGAAGAGTCATCTTCACACCTGGAATTAGGACGATCAGAATGGATTGCAGCCAAAGCTATCTGCTCCAATACGCCGGGACAAACCGTGCCACCGCCTTGTCCAGCAACGGCAACGCTGAACTTGACGCGTATGTCAGGCATGCCCGCAGAAATACACTGTGGATCGTCGCCTTGCTGATCTCGATCGTCATTCTCGGCACCATCGCCATCGTTCTCGGGCCGCTGAAACTATCCATCGCCGATGTCTATGCCACCATTTTACATCGATTTTTTCCCGGTCTTTTTTCTCCGCCCAGTGAACTGGCCGAGAGAACCATCTGGTATATCCGGCTTCCCCGGCTGATCATGGGAATCACCGCCGGCTTCAGCCTTGCCGTTTCCGGCGCCGTCATGCAACCGGTTTTGCGCAACCCCCTGGCCAGCCCTTTCACCCTGGGAATATCCGCAGGCGCGGGATTTGGCGCCGCCATCGCCATCGTTTTTCAGAAAAGCCTGGGCGCAGGCACATTTTTCGTGGTGGCCAATGCATTCGTATTCGCCCTTTTCACCGCCTTCGTTATCCTGGGGCTGGCCAGGTACAAAGGGGCCACTCCCGAAACCATGATCCTCACCGGCGTGGCCATTTCCTATCTATTTCACGCCTGCACGACCCTGATGGAATATTTTGCGGACGCATGGGCCGTCAGAGAGGTGGTCTTCTGGCTGGTGGGAAGCCTGGCCAAAGCGACCTGGGGCAATCTCGGCTACATTCTTTTGGTGCTGGTCGGCTGCACCCCGATTCTTATTTACAAAGCCTGGGATCTGAATGTGATGAGTATCGGAGACGAGGCCGCCAAGAGCCTCGGCACCCGGGTGCAACGAACCCGCATGCTGCTCATGGTTGTGGCCTCGCTGGTCACGGCCACCACCATTTGTTTTACGGGCACCATCGGTTTTATCGGCTTGGTGGCGCCGCACATCACCCGCATGATCATCGGCGGCGACAATCGTTTCGTGGTGCCTGCCTCCGGTCTTTTGGGCGCCTTGCTGCTTGCCGGCGCCGACATCCTGGCCGTCAACATCATCTCACCCACGGTTATTCCCATTGGCGTCATGACCTCATTCATGGGGGTTCCGCTGTTCATTTATCTGATCATGAGAAGGAAGCGGGAGACGTGGCGATGAGGCTGACGGTAAACGATGTCATGTTCAGCTATAACAGTGCGCCGGTCCTGGATGACATCTCGTTTGAACTGGCGCGTGGTGAGATTCTCTCCATCGTCGGGCCCAATGGAACCGGAAAGTCCACCCTGCTGCGCTGCCTGGACGGCCTTATCCGTCCGAACAAAGGCAGCATTTTCCTGGCCAGCGAAAATATCCGGAACATGGACCGGTCACAAATCGCAAGGCATCTGGGCTATGTGCCCCAATCCTTCGATACGGTCTTCCCGTTAAAAGTACTCGACATGGTCCTTCTGGGGCGCCACCCCCACATGCTCTGGAAAAGAAGCCGCAGCGACCTTGAAAAAGCCTATGCCGCCTTGCAACTCATGGGCATCGAGAATCTTGCCATGCGCAATTTCAATGAAATCAGCGGCGGCCAGCAGCAGAAAGTGATTATCGCCAGGGCCCTGGCCCAGGAAGCCCAGGTATTGCTGCTGGATGAACCGACCAGCAATCTGGACATCATGCACCAACTGGAGGTCATGGAACTGATTAAGCGCATGGTGTCCGCCATGGCCCTATCCGTAGTTGTATCGGTGCACGATCTCAACCTGGCCGCAAGATATTCCGATCGGGTGCTCATGCTGCATCAGGGCCGGATCGTTGCCGCCGGTGATCCGTTATCCGTTTTTACCACCGACAACATCGCCGCCGTTTACCATGTCAAAGCAAGGGTCAACACCGTGGAAGGCCGGCCGCATATCATCCCGTTGAAACCCCTTCAACGCAACGAAAAAGCAAAGGAGTGAGAACAACCAGTGAAAATGAACACCGACATCAAGGACGTGCTGGCGGGCAGCATCATCTATCTGGCCACGGCATCCAAAACCGGCATCCCCAATGTGGTGCCCATCGGTGGCAAAAAAGTCATCGATGACCAGACTCTGCTCATTGTGGATGTGCTTTTGAACCGGACTAAAAAGAATATTATCGAAAATCCAACAGTAGCCATTATCGTCGAGGATTTGAAACGGGAAAAACCGTGTTCCTACCAGCTCAAGGGAAAAGCCGAGATCCATACGAACGGGGACTATCTTCAACAAGCCATTTCCGTATCTGAAAATGCTTTTGCCAAACGTAAGAAAGCAGGACACAGAACAAAATACAAAGTACGATCAGCGGTCCTGGTTACCGTTGAAGAAATATTCTCCAACATGCATGGCGGCAGGAAAATCTCAGAGGAACAAGCATGACTATCAGAAAAAAAATGTTACCCTGGCTGACACTTCAATTCTTTCTATTTCTGGCCTGCACCCTTATCGCCGGTTGTTCCGATAAGGCGGCCCCCCCCCAACCGCAACCGTCGCAACTGGTCATCGGCTCCCAGTTCGACATCGGCGGCAGTATCGATCCGAAGCAGGGCCTTGGCGGCCCCTGCCTTGCAGCCAAACTGCTGATTTTCGAAACGCCGGTCTATTTTGACGAGAACTATCAAATGCAGCCGCTGCTGTTTACCGCCTGGACACCATCCGATGATGCGAGAATATGGACCGTCCACCTGCGCGAGGATGTGCGCTTTTCCGACGGCACGCCGTTTGCCGCGGATGCCCTTATGTTTTCCGTGCGCTATATGACGGGTCCTGGATTGCACCTGGCCGATATTCGTGAGATGGAGGCTATCGACGATCACACCGTGCGCCTGACGCTAAACGCCCCGGACGCCGTCTTCATCCATACCCTCTCCTCACTGCCCATCATCAGCCCGTCCAGCCTGGATCAGGGCGACCATTTTGTCAAACCGGTGGGAACCGGGCCGTTTACATTCGTCGAGTATACCCAGGGACAGCAACTGGTCTACCAGCGCAACGATGATTACTGGGGCACCACGCCCGGCGTGGAAAAGGTGATTTTCAAATTTATTCCGGACTTCAACACCCGTTCCATGGCCCTGGAATCAGGGGAAATCGACATCGCCGACTACCTGCCGGCCGAAATTCTCAAAAAACTCGAAGCCGATCCTGGCTTCTCGGTGGCCCGCAAAATACCCAGCCCCTGCCCCAACTGGATCGGGTTGAACACCACCCGGCCGCCCTTTGACGATGTGCGCGTAAGAAAAGCCGCCAACTATGCCGTGGATGTCCAGGCCATTGTCGAGCAGCTGATCAACGGCATCCTACCGGGGCTGGCCGTTCCCGCCACCCACGGCCCCCATTCCCAACCCCTGTTCGCAGACATCGTTCATCCGGATCTTGCGTGGTACGGCTATGATCCGATGGCCGCCAAAGAGCTTTTGGCCGAGGCCGGCTGGCAGGATGCAGACGGCGACGGCATCCTGGATAAAGACGGGGTCCCACTCAAGGTGGAACTGATCTCCTCCCTGCTGTACGCGGAAGGGACCGAGATCGCCGAGGCCGTGCAAAGCCAGCTCGCGGCCGTGGGCATGGATGTACAGGTGCGCGTGCTGGAATCCGGCGCCCGGTTTCAGGCTTACCGGGAGAAAAAATACGATATGATCGAGCTGGCCGGAATATGCCCCCACAACGATCCATCGCCGTGGTATGAGTACTATTTCCATTCTAAAAAACAGCGCGCCTATTGCGTAATCGAAGACCCGGCCATCGATGCGGCGATCGACCGCTTGGCAGCCACCGTGGATGAGAACGAGCGCACTCAGGTGTTTCACCGGCTTCAAACACTGATAGAGGAAACCGCACCGGGCATTTTCCTGTACATCCAAAACGGCGCCATGGCCTTTCGCAGCGACCTGAAAGGCTTTAAAACCTATTGCGGCATGTCCGGCGCGTTTTCGTATGCCCGGTTTGTGCATCCATAAGGGGCCTGGACCGGATTGCTCATGGACGAGTATCTGTTAAAGCGCATGGTCTCCTCGGTCATCGCCATCACCGGCGTCAGCCTGCTGACCTTTTTGTTGCTGTTTGTGCTGCCCGGTGATCCGGCTGAGATGCTGGCGATTTCCAAATATGGTCCCCGGGATGCCACCCAGGCGGCCATCGATCACCTCATCCGCCAGGAAGGTCTGGATCAGCCCGTTGTCATCCAGTACGCCCGCTGGCTTAAGGGTGTGGTCAGCGGCGACATGGGCACATCGCGTATATCCGGCAAACCAGTGTGGCAGGAGATCAACGTCCGTTTTCCGGCCACGCTCTGTCTGGCCGGTACCAGCCTGGTGGTGTCCCTGTGCGTCGGCCTGCCGCTGGGCATTGTCGCCGCACTGCAGCGGGGCACCCTCTGGGACCATCTGGCCACCGGGACATCCCTGATCGGTGTGGCCATTCCCAACTTCTGGCTGGGCCTGATCCTGATTCTCGTGTTCGGCCTTTACTTGGGATGGCTGCCGACCTTCGGATACGGCACCCTGCCTCATCTGGTCCTGCCCGCGGCCACCGTGGGCATCTCCATGGCCGGCATCACGGCCCGCCTGACCCGCTCGGCCGTCATCGACGTGCTGGGCCAGGCCTACATCAAGACCGCCCGGGCCAAGGGATTGCCCGGCCGCGTCATTTTGAGCCGGCATGTGATCAAAAACGCGCTGATTCCCATTGTCACCATCGCCGGCATCCAACTGGGTCATCTGCTGGAGGGAACCGTGATCATCGAAATGGTATTCGCCTGGCCGGGCATCGGCCGTTTGCTGATTGAGGCCGTGCACAACCGCGATGTGCCGCAAATTCAGGGCTGCGTGCTTTACATCGCCATCGTTTTTTGCCTGGTCAACGTTTTGATCGACCTTTTATACACCCGGCTCGACCCACGGGTAAGGCTCACGGACCGTGACTGATACGTTTTCACCCATCGGCCGTCTGGCAGACCACAGGCTTGCCCTGGCCGGCGGTATTCTCATCCTGATGGTCAGCCTGATGGCGGTGCTGGCGCCCCATGTGGCCCCCCATGACCCGCGGCAAACCGACATGGATCAAAGCCTGACGGCGCCCAATCGCACCTTCCCCTTGGGCACCAACAAGCTGGGCCGCTGCGTTCTCTCCCAGATGATCTATGGGGCCAGAGTGACCCTGGGCGTGGGCATGGGCGTGGTACTTGTCTCGGCCCTGGTGGGGATGATCCTGGGCGTTGTCTCCGGTTACTACGGCGGGATGGTCGACGAGGTGATCATGCGCCTGGTGGACGTCATGTTTGCCCTGCCCGGAATCCTGCCGGCCTTGATCATCGCCGGCCTGCTGGGTCCCGGCATATTCAACCTGATGCTGGCGCTGACAATCACCGCCTGGGCCGGCTACGCCCGGATCGTGCGCAGCAGTGTGCTGACGATCAAGCCCCTGCCCTTCGTGGAATCGGCAAAAGCCCTGGGGGCCTCGCATCTTTACATCATGCGGGTGCATATCATCCCCAACTGCCTGGCGCCGGTCATCGTTCTGGCGACATTCGGCGTGGCCCGGACGATTCTGGCCGTGTCGGCCTTGAGTTTTCTGGGATTGGGATGCCAGACCCCCAATTTCGACTGGGGGGCAATGCTCAAGGAAAGCCTGCTTTACATGCGCACCGCCCCGCATCTTCTCGTGTGTCCGGGCCTGGCCATCATGCTTCTGGTGCTGGCCTTTAATTTTCTCGGGGATGGGTTGAGAGATCTCATGGACGTCCAAGCAAACAGAAAGCAAAAATACTAACCGTGGTACTGCTTGATATCCATCAGCTCTGTGTGCGCCTGGCCACCCGCGCCGGCATGGTCGAGGCCAACAGCAACATTAATTTAAGCATCCATCAGGATGAGCGTCTGGGCCTGATCGGCGAAACCGGATGCGGGAAATCCATTCTCGGTCACGCCCTGGTCGGATTGCTTCCTGAAAACGCCGTGGCCACCGGAAAAATCATTTATGGCGGCCGGAATCTGCTGGCACAGCCCGAGGCGGCCCTGCAGAAGATCCGGGGCCGGGACATCGCCATGATCTTCCAGGATCCGCGTTCCTCGCTCAACCCGGTGCTGACCGTATACGAACAGTTGATGGAAATCTATCGCTACCGGCTGAGTGTTCCGCGCAACCAAATCCGGGCCAAAACCATCCGCCTGCTGGAACGGGTGGGCATCGATGCACAGCGCATGGACGACTATCCGCACCAGTTCAGCGGCGGCATGCTGCAACGGGTGATGATCGCCATGGCCATTGCCTTTCAGCCGCCGCTTCTAGTGGCCGACGAGATCACCAAGGGCCTGGACCGGCCGGTGAAGTGGAAAATCGTGGACCTGATCCGGGACGTGACGGCAGACCGCAGCATGTTGCTGATCACCCATGATCTTACGGTGGCCAGGGCCCTTTGCGACCGCATCGCGGTGATGTACGCCGGTGAAATTGTGGAAATCAACCGCACCGAGAGCCTTTTCAACACCCCCGCCCATCCCTACACCAGGGGGCTGATCAGCGCCCTGCCCGCCTCGGGCCTGCACCCCATTGCCGGCCAGGCTCCCGGGCTGACCGGTCTGCCCCATGGATGCCGGTTTCATCCGCGCTGCGAGATCAGTGAGCACATCTGCTCGCGGCGTCATCCCCAGCTGCGTCCGCTGGGCAATGATCATTACCTGAGGTGTAGTTGAATGGCGCTTTTAACGGTAAAGAATCTGAGCAAATGCTTCACCTCCGGTTTTCTGCGCAAAAAGCGGCGCTGGGTGGTGCGGCAGGTGTCATTGACCATCGACAAGGGAGAAACCCTGGGGCTGATCGGCGAGAGCGGCAGCGGCAAGACAACCCTGGCACGTCTGGTCGCCGGGCTGATCAAACCCACCACAGGCCGGATTATCTTTGACGGGACGACCCTATCCAGCGCGAAGGGCGGACGGATGCGCTCGATCAGAAAAGCGCTGCAGATCGTCTTTCAGAATCCCGAAACCGCGTTCAACCCGAAAATGAAACTGAAAGACAGCCTGGCCGAGCCGCTGCACATCCACGAGAAAATGACGAGAAAAGCGGTGGCCGGTAAAGTCATGGACATGGCCCGGGACCTGGCCCTGCCCGAGGAATTGCTTGACCGCTACCCCCATCAACTCAGCGGCGGGCAGATTCAGCGGGCCGTACTGGCCCGCCTGCTATGCCTGAATCCCCGGCTGATCATCCTGGATGAACCCACGTCCATGCTCGATGTATCCTGTCAGGCCCAGATCCTGAGTCTTTTGAAGGAAATTCAGCAGGCATCAAAGATGGCGTATCTGTTTATTTCCCATGATCTGGAAGTGGTGGCGCACATGAGCGATGCCATCGGGGTGCTGCATGGCGGCCGACTGGTCGAATACGGGCCCTGTGAGCAGGTGCTGGAGGCGCCGCGGCAGCCCCATACCCGGTACCTGATACATGGTGAAAGGGAGGTTGGAGACCCGGTTGAAGTCCCTGACCGCCGGCAGTGCATGATGAGACAGTGTTAAGT
>Ga0272444_10001388_pt1 | contig 23339 bp, 23 predicted proteins | sample SSMForm13_FD_201033 | JGI IMG/M metagenome (GOLD analysis project Ga0272444, IMG submission 201033) | Marine sediment archaeal communities from Little Sippewissett salt marsh, Falmouth, MA, United States - SSM-Form-13 | ecosystem: Environmental > Aquatic > Marine > Wetlands > Sediment ...
GTCCTCGGGCATTCGTCGCGGTTCCCGGACACCCGTCTCTTTCGGGCGGGAGCTGTGCTCCCGCGGCGGGTCCCAAAGGAAAGCCGCCAAGGTCTCCGGTTCCGCGGCGTCGCCTCGAGTCCCGAAGTATCCTCTCAGAGCTTTGGACAAGAAGCACAAGAGGTGCGTGCGAAGGGAGAGGGATTCAACCGATGCAAGCATTCACGTGGGAGTGAACGCTTCCATCGTACCTCCTTACCAGTTTCCACTCCGCGGCGAAGACCAGCCGCGGTGATCCCCTCCGCGAGCACAAGAGCCCTCTGAACTGGCGGCTGACCGTCTGCGGCTACGCCGAGAGACAGCCAACGGTTCTTACCCAGGGAAGGCGAACACGGCAGCAGTTCGCCTTCCCACCCCCTTTGGGGCATCTACAACTCGCCGGTGAAGTGGTTGTAGATCGCTGTCGCGGATTCGATCGCGTCGTCGACATCGGAGTCGGACAGCTCTTGCCCGCTCAACCCGATCAGCCGCTCCATCGCTTCGAGGATCTCGGCCGGGACGGCGAACGGCGGTGCGGTCCCTTCCGGACCGGCGTACAGGATCTCTCGGAGGTCCGCATCGATCCGCTCGATCTCCGTCTGGTTGAGGAGGGTTCGAATCGCGAACGTCACGGCGAACGTCCACCGGTCGACTCCCTCTCCCAGGCCGGCCAGGATCTCGTCCAGCGCGGTCGCCAGCAGGTCGTTCATCCGCTTGATCTCGGCGAAGAGCCCCGCGTCGCTTGCCGCCTTGAGGATCTCGTAGTCGACCTCGTCCGGCTCCGCGATCGCAGCAAGCGATCCAGTGTACGCGTCGCAGAATGAGGCCAACTCCGCCCGCAGCCGGACCAGGTACGCGAGCCCCCCCGCCGTCACAGATTCGGTCTGGGTGATGTAGTCAACATGGAATAGAGCCATCTCGTAGGAGAACCGCTCGCACGCGGCCGCCAAGTCGCTGGGGATCTCAACCGCAGTTCCGCTGAACAGGTACTCGGCGTACGAACGATGGAGCACGTACAGCGGGGCAAACGCCGTGTACGTGTCAGCGAACTGGGAACCGAGAATCGCCGGGGACCCACTGCAAATCACGGACAACATGCAAAGGCTCACTGCACCGTGGATGGCAATTCGCATGCCCCCATCATACAGAAGCTCGGCGGACCCGTCCCCATGCTCGGGACGCGCTCCGAAGGGTGTTTGGTTGTCAGGCAGACTGATAGGTCGCGTTCACTCGTAGGCAACCGCCGTTGTCTACGGAGTTTCCTGTGCGTCTCATGGCCGTGTCCACGAATTGTAATGCGCCGTAGATCTGCGTAGAATGTGACAATCATCACGGGCACCGGGTATCCGGTGGGGATGTGCCAAAGTTTCTAGGAGGTGCCGTTGAAAAGGCTGCTTGTGCTAGCATGTGTGCTAGTTCTCGGCGTTTCTCTCATCGCGGCTGGACAGATGAAGATCGCCATCGTGCTGGACGTCGGGGGACGGGGTGACCTCTCGTTCAACGACATGGGATTCGTCGGGGCAGACAGGGCGGTCCAGGAGTTCGGACTGGAAATGGTCGAGGTGCAGAGCGCGACGGCCGCGGACTATCTGCCGAATTTCCGCAACCTCGCTCGAACCAAGAACTTCGACCTTATCATCGGTATTGGATTCCTCCTCGGTGATGCATTGGGCACCGTTTCGGCCGAGTTCCCGGATCAGAAGTTTGGGATCATCGACGTCGACTGGATCACTGGGCCGAACATCATGAACGTCGTCTTCCGCGAGAACGAGATGTCAGCGCTGATTGGTTGTCTCGCCGGAATGGCGGCAGCCGACAAAGGCTACGCCGCGGCCGGCGTCGTTCTCGGAATCCCGATCCCGGTCCTGTTCCATTTCGAGGCCGGGTACCGGTTCGGAATGAACTGGGGCTTGACGAAATACGCCGAGCTGACCGGAACGGAAGTCAGCGTGGCGATGCTCTACAACTACACTGGGACGTTCAGCGACATCGCGCTCGGCAAGGCGGCATCGGAAGCGATGCTTGCTCAGGGCGCGGTCGGCATCTACAACGTCGCCGGACCGCTGGGTGTCGGCGACCACGAGGCCGTCGTGGAGGCCCACGACAACGCCGGGACGACGTACGGTGCTCCATACTACTTCGGCGTTGACGCGAACCAGGATTGGATGGGCATGGGCATGCACGCCCTCGCCAGCGGGATGAAACGGGTTGACGTCGGCGTCTACTCGATAGTTGAAGCCGTCGTGAATGGAACGTTCACCGGGGGCGTGGTAAGCCTCGGACTCGCCGAGGGTGGCGTCGGGATTAGCAAGCGCGCCGACCTCATCGAATTCATCGAGTTCGGCGTCGACGCGGGTCAAATCGAGGACACCGCAGAGGCTCGCAACTTCGTTATCGCCAACTGGACCGCGAACCGCCAGACGGTTGCGCAGTGGATCTGGGACGCGATCGACGAGCTTGAGGCCGGGATTCTCGGCGGCACGATCCTCGTCCCGACCGCCAACACCGAAGACGAGATCAACGCCATTCGAGCGCTGTATCCACTCGAGTAAGCGTGAGACGCAGGTAGATATCAGGGGAGAGAGGAGCTGTTTCCTCTCTCCCTTTTGTTATGATCCGAACCAAAGGCACTGGGTTGGGGGCTATCCATGAGTGATCAAGTCACACCGAGCGCGAACGGGTTCTTCCTCAAGGCCGATCGGATCACCAAGGTCTACTCCGACGGAACCGTCGCGCTGAAGGAGGCGTCCCTCGAGATCCGTCCACACGAGATCGTCGGCCTGCTCGGAGAGAACGGCGCCGGCAAGACGACGCTCACCAAGATCCTCTCGGGTCTTCTTCCGCCTACACGCGGACGGGTGATCTCGCCTAAGGGCGATGTTCGATTCGTCAGCCCGCGAGAGGCGCTCGACTTCGGAATCGGGATGGTGCATCAGCACTTCGCACTAGTCGGAACGTTCACGGCAGCGGAAAACGTCGCGCTCAGCCACGATCGACCGTTCACCCGACTCCGTATCGCCGAGACCCGGCGGAAGCTCGAAGGATTGATGGAGGAGAGCGGACTGCACGTCCCGGTGGACGTCCCGGTCGAGAAGCTTGCCGTCGGCGAGCAGCAACGCGTCGAGATCCTGAAAGTCCTGTCGCGAGACGTCGACCTGCTCATCCTCGACGAGCCAACCTCCGTCCTCACGCCTCTGGAGGTCGACGAGTTATTCACGCTTCTCCGCCGCCTGAAACGCGAGGGAAAATCGATCATCCTGATCACCCACAAGCTGAAGGAAGTCGGGTCGGTCACTGACCGCGTCGTTGTCCTTCGGCGCGGGGAGATGGTCGGAGACGTAAAGACAGCCAAGGCGTCGACCGAGCAGCTGGCCCGCTTGATGGTCGGCCAGGCGTTGGAGCAGAAAGCCGACGCGGTCGAACTCAGCACCGAGGAGATCCCGCGGAAGACGGTTCGCAAAGCGATCGATCGATCCAGCGAAGGGATCCTTCATGTGAAAAATCTCATCGCAAAGGGAAACACCGGAGAGATCGCCGTCAACGGGGTGTCATTCGACGTCTACGGGGGCGAGATTTTTGGCATCGCCGGCGTGGAGGGGAACGGCCAGACTGAGCTCGTCGAGTCGCTGACTGGGCTGCGCGTCCCGGTCTCGGGGGATGCGACAATCAATGGAACGAATATTCTCGGCATCGATCCACGTCAGATCTATCGCCTTGGCGTTGCACACATTCCGGAGGACCGTTGGGAACTCGGGCTAGTCCTCCCGTTTACCCTCGCCGAGAACGCCATCCTCGGCATCCACCGATGGAAGGAGTTTCGAGGCCCCCTCTCGTTGTTGCGCTGGGGGAAGATCACTCAGCACGTGCGCCGGCTGATGGACCGGTTCGACATCCAGGCGACTGGGCCGAACGCCCCGGCAAAGAGTCTGTCCGGTGGGAACCAGCAGAAATTGATCGTTGGACGGGAGCTGGCCAAGGATCCCGCGATTATCGTCGCATCGCAGCCGACGCGAGGCCTAGACATCGGGGCGGCGCACTACATCCGGCGGACGCTCCTCGAGATGCGCGACAGCGGTCGGGCAATCCTCCTGGTCTCGGCCGACCTCGACGAGGTCCTCGCGCACGCCGACCGGGTCGCAATCATGTACGAAGGCAGATTCATGGAGGTCTGTACTCCAGATGAACTCGACCGCGAGCGGGTCGGGATGCTGATGGGCGGCGTGACGGCAAAGGAGGCCGAATGAGCAACAACGAATCGACCCCCCAGTCCCGCTTGCTCCGAGGGGCACAGCGAACGTTGACCGGGCTGCATCCGGCGCTCGAATCGCTCCTCGCGGCGGTCGTCGGCCTCCTCGTCGGAGCGATCCTGATGTCCATTTACGGGTTCGACCCGTGGGAAACGTACACGGGGTTGATCAAAGGTGCGTTCGGTGGCTCGTACGAGATCGCAAGCTCACTATCGCGTGCCACGCCGCTGATCCTGACCGCACTGACGTTCTCCATCTGTCTCCGCGCCGGGATGTTCAACATCGGCGCCGAGGGGCAGATGTACATGGGCGGGATTGCCAGTGTCCTCGTCGCCTACTTCGTTCTTCCGTCCGGCCTGCATCAGATCGCCGGTCTGATCTTCGCCGCGTTCGCCGGCGCCGTCTGGAGTATCGTCCCAGCGATTCTGAAGATCACGAGAGGCGTGAGCGAGGTCATCTCGACGATCATGTTCAACTGGATCGCCCGGTGGCTTGCGTTGTACTTGGCGATCTTCGTCGTCGTCGATCCATTACGGCCGGAGAAGACCCTGAGCATCCCGATGTCGGCGCGGTTTCCGGTCCTCGTCCGCGGAACCGACCTCTCCTACGGTCTCTTCGTCGCGATCGCGTTCGCCCTTGTCATCTACTTCCTCCTCTGGCACACCGCCATCGGATACGAAGTGCGCGCCGCGGGGCTCAACCCGAGCGCGGCCCGCTACGGGGGAATCCGCAACAAGCGAACGATGTTCCTCAGCTTCATCCTTGGGGGAATCGCCGCCGGGCTCGCCGGGGCAGCAATCGTGATGGGCCTGCCGCCGACCTACGCCATCTACGGCGGAGGTGGCCTCCCGCAGCTGATGAACCTCGGATTCGACGGGATGGCCGTGGCGATGGTCGGGCGGAATCACCCGATAGGGATCCTCGTTTCGGCGCTCTTCTTCGGCGGCCTCAACGCCGGGGGGCGGGTGATGCAGTTCTACGGAGCGAAACCCGTCCCATTGGAGATGGTCCGCGTCGTCATGGGAGCGATCGTACTGGTCATGTCGATCCCCGAGCTGATCCGGCTGTTCCCGATGATCAAGAAGCGCGGAGAGGAGCTGATCGGGTCCATGCGACGACTGACGCGACGTTCAGATAGAAGGGAGTCGCCATGAGCTTCAACGACATCCTGAGCCTGTTGCGAATCGCCCTACACGCGATGGTTCCCCTCGCGCTAACCGCCGCCGGCGAGATCGTCGGTGAAACCGCCGGGCTGTTCAACATCGGCCTCGAGGGGATCCTGCTTCTCAGCGCGTTTGGTGGTGCGCTTGGTGCCGAGATCGGCGGACCGGCCGTCGGCCTGCTGGTCGGCATGGGCATCGGTGGAACGGTGTCGCTCCTCTTCGCGGTGATCAACACCTACTGGAAGGGGACCCAGATGGTCACCGGCATCGGCATCAACCTGTTTGCGATGGGCTTCGTCGCGTTCGGGCTGATCCAGCTCGGAGCACCGGGGTTCCACGATGTCCCGAGAGCCATGGAGCTAACGAAGCTGCGGACACCAATGGGCCTGATGAGCCCGATGATCCTCGTCGCGCTCATCCTGCCGGTCATCATCTATTGGTTCCTCAAGCGGACGCGCGCCGGACTGATGCTCACGGCGGCGGGAGAGATGCCCGAGGCGGCCGACGTTGCCGGGATCAACATCAACCGGATTCGGATCTTGGCCGCGGTGTTCGGCGGCGTTCTCGCCGGGCTCGGTGGAGCGTACATGAGCATCGCCTGGCTGGGCGTTGTCACCAAGGACCTCTCCGCCGGACGCGGGTTCATCTCGCTCGCGTGCGTAGTGTTCAGCGGACTGAACCCGCTGCTCGCCCTCCTCGGGGCGTTCATCTTCGGGTTCTTCCAGGCGCTCGCCGAGTGGGTGAAAACCCTTCCGGCAAAACCGATCCCCGGCGAGTTCGTGTCGATGCTTCCCTACATCATCACGCTGTTGGTCGTGTCCGGCGCGATCGGACGGGTGCGGTTTCCGAAGGCACTCGGCGTCCCGTACAGACGCGAGTGAACGGCTTCAGTTGACTGTTCGATCGTGAGTGTCTACGATACGGTTATGAGGATTACGTCGGAGCGTGCTGCGCGAGGAGGCTCGGCAGCGCAATCCCGGAGGTCTCTGTTGCACAGGAGGTGCACCATGCGTAAGGTTCTGGCTCTGACACTGATGGCCATACTGGCCATCGGCGTCATCGGTTTCGGTAAGCCCGGGGACAGCCCGGACGAGCCGATCTACATGCTTCTCGTTCCATCAACCGAAGGTGCTACAGTGGAAGAGGTCGGTCAGGCAATCGCCGAGGCGATCTACGATCTGACCGGTCTGTATGTCGTCTCCAGTCTGCAGGCGGACTACACGGCGATGATCGAGGCGTTCGCGGCGTCCGAGGGAGACACGTTCGGGCTCCCGACCACCGACCAGTACATCCGGATCTACGAGCGGACCAACGGTAACGTCAGCCCGCGACTCGGATCGGTCCGCTACGGCTACGCGTGGTACTACGCGAGCCTGTACGCCCGCCGCGACAGCGGAATCACCACGCTCGAGGACCTCAACGGCAAGGTCTGGATCTACAACGACACCGGCTCCACGTCCGGCTACGTCTTCCCGAACATGATCTTCGAGCGGATGGGCATTCAGTTCTCCGGCATCGTCACCTCCGGCGGCCATACCAACTCGATGGTCGCGCTGATCGAGGGGCAAGGCGACTTCTGCACCGGCTACGGCTCGGCGCCCGGCGCGCCGGCGGGCTGGTCCGGAGACCGATGGGAGTTCGGCGACGACCCGGAGATGTGGCTGTGGGATCGCTGGAACAACGACCTGTTCCGTCCCGAGTTCCGCGGAACGTGCTTCGACCTGCGCCGCGCCGTCCGCGATACGTACGACTTCGACACGGTCCTGCGCGACATCGCCGTCATCTACAACATCGGCCCGATCCCGAACGACTGCCTGGCGTTTGGCCCAGGCTTCGACGTCGAGACGGCCGACCTGATCGTCTGGGCGATCAAGCAGCACATCTCGACCGAAGAGGGTGCGGCGCTGTGGGGCGACCCGAAGTTCTACGAGTGGACGGCCGTCGCCGACATCGACGACTCCTTCTACGACGGATACCGCGAGATCCTCGGCCTCCCGATCCCGGATCGAGACTAGGTAGGCCGTTGCGCTAGAACGGAATCAACGCGGGGGGGAGAGATCCCCTCCGCGTCTTCTTACCGAAGGACGCTGCCCAATGGATGAGCTCATACGCGTAAACAACCTGACGAAGATCTACGAGCGCGGCGAAGTCCTCGCCCTGGACAACATCACCTTCACCGTCAAGCGCGGCGAGTTCCTCGTTCTTCTGGGCCTTTCCGGGTCCGGGAAGTCGACTCTCCTTCGCTGCATCAACCGCTTGATCGAACCGACGGGTGGCAAGATCACGTTCGACGGGATCGACGTGACCAAGGCCTCGGCCCGTCAGCTTCGTCACCTACGTCGTCGGATGGCGATGATCTTTCAGCAGTTCAACCTGGTGAAGCGGTCGTCGGTCATGACCAACACGATCTCCGGTCGGCTGGGATACATGAACCCGGCCGCGTCCGCGATCCACAAGTTCACCAAGGAAGACATCGACGACGCCATCGCCTGCCTCGACCGCGTCGGGATCCCGGAACAAGCCTACAAGCGGGCGGACGAGCTTTCCGGCGGACAACAGCAGCGCGTTGGAATCGCCCGCGCGCTGATGCAGAAGCCGGATCTGCTGATGGCCGACGAGCCGGTCTCGGCGCTTGATCCGGCGACATCGCACTCGATCATGCAGTACCTCGAGCTGATGAACAAAGAGGACGGAGTCACTGTCATCGCAAGCCTGCACTTCCTCTCTCTCGCGAGGAGATACGGGACCCGGATCCTCGCGCTCAAGGACGGCAAGATCGTGTTCGAGGGATCGCCGACCGAGATCGACGCGGCGAAGTTCAAGGAGATCTACGGCGAGGAGGCGGAGGAAGTTGAGGTCCGCTAGGAAGCACTCTCCCTGGGCGCACCTCGCAGAGCTCCGTCCTCGGATCTTCGCGTTCCTTCTGGACTGGGCTTCGTGGGGATACGTCGTCTACGCGGTGATGTACTTCCTGAACAAGTATTGGTACCTTCGCTACGTCAGCTTCTACGGGCGTCTGTCGCTTCCGGCCTGGGGCTGGCCGCTCGTCATTCTGGTCACCCTCGAGTTGGCGCTTCTGACGCACGCGTTCGGCCAAACGATCGGCCTCAGCCTCTTCGGACTCCGGCTTCTCGGTCCGGATCTCCGGCGAATCCCAGTGAGTCAACGGTTGCACCGATACATCGAGCTCCATCTGAGGCTCTTCCTGCAGCCGGCTGCCTTGTTCATGGATCGACCTCTCGGCACGCTTCTCCACGACGGGGCGAAGACAGGAACGATGCGTCTCTTCGCCAAGGTAAAGGACGAGATGCCGGCGGAGAAGCCGCGGAGGTGGTGGCTCACGTATCGGGGGCTGTTCACGGCTGTACTGCTCAGCGTGACCTTCTGGCTCGGGTGGAAGATCACCGCCGTCAACCTCGGGATGCTCGTTGAGCGGATCGGGAAATCGGGCCACATCTGGCGCGACCTGTTCACTCCCCAGTTCACGTATCTGACGCAGAACGTGATCGCCGGGAGAACCTTCTCGATCGTCCATTACATGATGGAGACGATCTTCATGGCCTTCTTCGCCACCATCACCGGTGCGGTCGTCGCGTTCCCCTTGAGCTTCCTCGGGGCGCGCAACATCATGGGGTTCAGTAAGCTGGGCTGGCTGATCTATACGATCATGCGGTTTCTCTTCAACATCTTCCGCTCGATCGAGTCGATTCTGATGGCCGTTCTGTTCGCCGTCTGGGTGGGCTTCGGAAACCCGTTCGCCGGTGCCCTCGCCCTGTTCCTTCACACGATTGCCGCGCTAGGCAAGCTCTACTCCGAACAGGTCGAAGGCGTCGATCCGGGCCCGCTCGAGGCGATCGCGGCGAGCGGCGCCCGACGCTGGCAGGTCGTCATCTACGGGGTGATCCCGCAGATCATCCCGTCGTACCTCGCGTTCACCCTCTATCGCTGGGACATCAACATCCGAATGGCGACCGTCATCGCACTCGTTGGCGGCGGCGGGATCGGGACGCTTCTGTTCTACTTCAAGAACGAGGTCGGGCGCCTCAAGAACGCATGGAACCTGGTCGGCGCCGTGATCGTGGCCATCGTGGTCGTGGTCTGGCTTCTCGACTACATCAGCGCGCGCGTGCGCGAGAAGATCGGATAGACGATGGAACAAAGCTACCACGCGGGATTCATGACGCGCAAGCCGAACTGGCGGAAGGCGTTTCGCCAATATAGCAAGGACCTGAGTGTTCTCGCAACGGACATCGCCGTCCTGCTCGCCCTCTGGGGACTCTGCTCGTTCATCTGGAATCACTTCACCCACGGTACGCGTGACTTCCTGTCCCTTCCGTGGTGGATCGTCATCGTCGTTTGCGTTGAACTCGCCCTGCTCTGGTCGTCGTTTGGAGTCAGCCCCGGCCTTCGCCTTCTGCGACGGCGCCTGGTCGACGAGCGCGGCAAACGCATCCTCTTCTTCCGCCGGCTCCTCCGCACAGTGGCGCTTCACGTCCAACCGTTGCTCGCGTTTGAGGTCCTCGTGACCGCGAAGTACACACCGCGGCATGATCAGCTGACGGGATTCCGGATCCACGCCGAGACCGAATTCGCCGAACCGCGCCTTCCGTGGTACCGGAAGTCGTCGGCGCTGTCGATTCTGCTGCTGGGGCTCGCGATGTTCCTCGTCTCCGCCCTGTTCACGCAGGTCGACCTCGTCACGCTGTTCACCAACGCCGGGGCGACTTCCGAGATCTGGTACCGCATCTTTCATCCGGACTGGTCGATCCTCGGCCTCGGCGTCCAGTTGCTGATCGTTACGCTGTTCATGGCGTTCATGGCGACGCTGTTCGGCGTGCTTATCGCCGTGCCGCTGAGTTTCCTCGCGGCTCGGAACCTGGCGCGAGGGGTCGTCGGCCGGTCGATCTACATGGTCCTACGCGTCATTCTCAGCATCATCCGATCAATCGAGCCGATCATCTGGGCGATCATTTTTGTCGTCTGGGTGCGTACGGGGGCTGCCGCGTTCGCCGGCATGCTCGCCCTTCTCGTCCACTCGATCGCCGATCTGACGAAGCTGTATTCGGAGCGGCTCGAGTCGATCGACACCGGTCCGGTTGAGGCGATCCGAGCGACCGGGGCGAACGGCTTCCAGGTGATCCTCTACGGGATCGTGCCTCAGATCGTCAATCCGTACCTGTCCTTCACGATCTACCGATGGGACATCAACGTCCGCATGGCAACGATCATCGGCCTGGTCGGAGGCGGCGGCATCGGACAACGCTTGATCCAACTCACACGGAACTGGGTCTGGGATCAGGCGATCGTCCTGATGCTGTTGATCATGGTCGCCGTCTGGGCGATGGACTACAGCTCGTCGCGGTTGCGCGAACGGCTCAACTAGCAACTCGCGGATGACAGATTACTTCCCCGTCAGGTTCTCCAGATACTCCCGGATGTCCTCCAGTCCAAACGTCGTCTTCAACGCAACGCTATCCTCGAGCCACGCGTCCTTGATCGTGTCGTCCCGCCGGATCTCGATGTCCTTGATGTCGAACGCGCCGACCATCGTTCGCGCTTCTTCCTCGATCTGTCGGTCCTTCACCCGAAAGAGAAACCGTGGGAAACTCGGCATCACTGCACCTCCAGAGACAGAGTATACCGTGCCCCAACGGTGATCACCCTTCCGATCTCGCGACGGCTGCGGTATCGTTTCGCCATGTCCGAAGACGCCACGAGCGACATCACGATCGTCCGCGCCACCGAGCGGCAACGTCCCGATCTCGAGCTGTTGGTCTCTCGGATCGAGACCGAGGACCATCCGGACGACCCGCAGGCTGCCGCTCTTGCGCCAGGCGGGATGGCAGCAAGCTTGGATCGCTACGACGCGCTCTCTTCGGACTCGATCTGGTTCCTGATCGCTTACCGAGGCGCCCGCCCGGTCGGACTCTGTGTCGCCGTCCGAGTTCCGAAGCTCGACGAGCGCGTCGGCTTCCTCTACCTCGACGAGTTGCACGTCCTCACCGAGCACCGCCGCCGCGGGATCGGGGGTGCGTTGATGCGATCGGCCGTTGACCTCACTTGCGAGCTCGGCCTCGCCGGGATCCGCCTCCTCACCCGGCCGGACAACCGCCCAGCGCGGGCGCTCTACGAGTCCCTGGGGTATCAGCGCAGCGAGACGCTCCTCTACCAGCTCCGGGTTGAACACCACGATTCATCGTTCTAGAATGGATTTCATGAACACGGTCGATCTGATTGCCAAGAAGCGTGACGGGGGAGAGCTTGGTCGAGAGGAGATCGAGCACTGGATCGCCGGGGCCGTCAATCGGACGATCCCCGAGTACCAGAGTTCAGCCCTGCTGATGGCGATCCGCTTGCGAGGGATGACCGACGAGGAGGCAGCAATCCTCACGGACGTGATGGCCCACTCCGGTTCGATGTTCACGCCGGAGGACCTGGGAGGATTCACCGTCGACAAACACTCGACCGGGGGCGTCGGCGACACGACGACCCTCGTCCTCATTCCGCTCCTCGCCGCCGCGGGGCTGACGGTGGGTAAGCTCTCCGGCCGCGCCCTCGGGCACACGGGCGGCACGATCGACAAGCTCGAGTCAATCCCCGGGTTCCGCACCGACTTGCCGCGAGACCGGTTTCTCGACCTCGTACGTGAGACAAGGCTCGCTCTCGCCGACCACACCGAGGACATGGTCCCCGCCGATCGGATCCTCTACGAGCTTCGTGACGTCACGGCCACGGTCGACTCGCTCCCGCTGATTGTCGCGTCGATCATGTCGAAGAAGATCGCCGGTGGGGCCCAGGGAATCGTCATCGACGTCAAGACCGGCTCGGGTGCGTTCCTCCCGAAGCTCGAGGACTCACGTAGGCTCGCTGAATCGCTCGTCGCGATCGGCGCGAAGCTCGGGCGGAAGATGGCCGCCCTGATCACCGACATGTCGCAGCCGTTGGGACGGATGGTCGGTAACGCCCTCGAAGTCACAGAAGCGATCGACACCCTCCGCGGCGAGGGCCCCGAGGACCTGTCGCGGCTCTGCTGCGAGCTGGGAAGCGAGCTCCTCCTGTTCGCCTGTGTGCGTGAGGACCGCGAGGCGGCAACCGAGCACCTCAAGAACCTGCTGCGAGACGGCTCTGCGCTCGCCAAGTTCCGCGAGCTGATCTCGAATCAGGGAGGAGATCCGGCCGTGATCGACGATCCGTCGTTGCTTCCGCAGGCCAAGCGGACACTGGAGGCCCGCGCGACCCACCGCGGCGTTGTCCGCAGTCTTGACGCACTCGAGGTCGGTCGCGCCGCCAACCTCCTCGGCGCCGGACGATCTACCAAGGAGGATTCGATCGATCCGGCCGTCGGAGTGGAACTGGTCTGCAAGATCGGAGATCCTGTCGAGGGCGGTGGGATCCTCGCCGTTCTCCACGTCAACGACGAGACCCACATCGAAGAAGCATGTCGGATGGTTGAATCGGCCTACGAGATCGATCCGGAGGCCGCGGAAGTCGCTCCGCCGGAACTTATCGTCGACCGGATCATCCGCGACTGGTGAGTCATCTCACAGTCGCGAGTCGCAGAGAAGACCGGAGGCTTCTCCGGTCCTGGCAGTTCTCGGGAACGCGAAGCGTCCTGGTGACTAGAACGAGAAGCCGTCGGGAAGCAGTTCTCGTACCGTCGTCCGAACGAACGATCCCTCCGTGTTCCCCATCAGGATCTCCATGTCCGGTGCGTGCTCGAACATCACTTGGCGGCAGACGCCGCACGGACGGCAATGGTCGCTCTCGCAGGTCACCGCCATCCTCACGAAGCCTCGCTTGCCCTCCGAGATCGCCTTGAAGATGGCCGTTCGTTCGGCGCAGATCGACGGACCGTACGCTGCGTTCTCCACGTTGACTCCAGTGTGGACCGTCCCATCCTCGCAGAGTAGGGCGGCCCCAACAGCGAATTTCGAATACGGGCAGTACGCGTTCTTCCGCGCCTCATTCGCCAGGCGCAACAGCTCTCGATCGTCCATCAGAATCGGATCACCACTCCCAACACGGCGGCCAACCCGCCGCAACGAAGCTCCCACCAGTTTCCCGCCGCGCTCAGCGGAAAGCGGAACCGCATCTCACCGTAGATCCGCAGGAACGGCGGGCCAATCTCGAGTCCGACTACACCATGGGTGGCGAAGGCCGACCAGGATAGCTCATCAAGGTGAAGCGCGGCCAGCGCCGCGGTGACCCCGTTCTCGAACTCGGCCGGGACATCGAGGTCCACGAGCGGGCGGATTTCGCCTCGCACTAGATCGACGCCCCCTCCGAGCGTCAGCGCCAGAACGAGCAGATCGAAGCGCTTCACCACGTCGGTCGACAGCATCCAGGAGGAGAACTCAACATCGATCATCACGCCTGAGGGAACCCCCTCCACGTCGAACGCCGCGGCGAACAGCGGCTCAGGAATCTCGATCCCCGCGAGTTGTCCGACACCGCGGAGCAGCCCGTCGCTCAGGAAGCCGCCGGTGAACCGCAGCCCGTCAACGACGATCAGCGGTAGCGATATCTCGATCGTTCCCCCGAGCAGCGGAATCGGCACCAGCGGCGGGAACGTAGCGGCGAAGTCATCGATCTGCTCAAGCGTCTCGTCGACGAGATCCCGGATCTCGTTGAGATCGTTCTGCGGAACGCCCAGATCGATCAGCGTCCCCTCGATCGCAGAAAACGCCCCTTCGACAGCAAGCGGGATCCGATCCCACGTCCCGGAGAGGTCGAGCGTAGTGATCGGCACCCCGAAGCTGACTGCTCCGGCGACGGCCACAGCAGCGTGGAGCAGGGCAGCACAAACCACAAGAGTCGTCGCGCGGAGAAGACTCCGTCTCATCGCCGGTCCCAACCCTCCCATTCCCTTCTCTTCAGCTCGGCGCGCTTGATCTTGCCACTCGTCGTCTTCGGCAGCTCGGTCACGTAGTCGATCGCCCTTGGGTACTTGTACGGCGCCGTGACGCTCTTCACGTGATCCTGAAGCTGTTTGGTCAGTTCGTCGGACGGCTCGAACCCCTCAGCAAGGATGATGAACGCCTTGACGATCTCCCCGCGCTCGCGATGCGGCGAGGCCACGGCCGCCGCCTCGACAACCGCCGGGTGGCTGACAAGCGCGTCCTCGACCTCGAACGGGCCGATCCGATAACCCGAGGTGAGAATGACGTCGTCGGCACGCCCTTCGAAGAAGAGGTAGCCGTCCTCGTCCATCCGAGCGAGGTCACCGGTTCGATACCACCCGCCGCGGAAGACCTCCTCATCGAGCTCGGTCGCCTTCCAATACCCGTCGAAGATCGCCGGCGATTCCGGCTTGAGCGCGATCTCGCCGATCTCGCCCTGCGGGACGGGATTCCCATCGCCGTCGATCAGGACGACGCCGGGACCCGGAGTCGGCATCCCCATCGCGCCCGGTTTGACCGGCATCCCGGGGAGATTGCAGATCAGACAGATGCTCTCCGTCTGACCGTACCCGTCGCGGATCGTCACGCCGAATGCCTGCTTGAATGCTTCGATCGGCTCGACGTTCAGCGGCTCGCCGGCCGACAGGGCATCCTTCAGCACCAGGTCGTGCTTCGCCATGTCTGGGTGCTGAGCGAACAGCCGATACTCGGTCGGCGTAGCGCAGAGCTTGGTGACTCCGTGCTTCTCCATCAGCTCGAGGTACTTGTCGGCGTCGTAGCGGCCGTCGTACATGAACTGCGTTGCCCCGCTCGTCAGTGACACACCGATTGGACTCCAGTACCACTTCGCCCATCCGGGAGCCGTCGTCGCCCAGATCACGTCGTTCTCGTCAGCGTCGTACCAGTAGCGCGCCGTCACCCGGTTATGGCAGTACATCCAGCGGTGTTTGTGTACGACCGGTTTCGGACTCCCCGTTGTACCCGAGGTGAAGTTGATCGTCATCGGATCGTCGGCCGTGATCCTGACCTTCTCCACACCCGGATCGGCCCCGGCAACGAGCTGCTCGAATCGGAGCCAGCCGTCGCGCACCTCCCCCGAGCCGATGAGGATGAACGTCTCCAGCGGGCACTCGCCGCGTGCCTCATCCACCGTCTCCACCGTCGAGGCATCGGCGACAATCACCTTCGCCCCACTCACCCGCGATCGGTACGCGATCTCCTTGCTCTTGAGCATCTCGGAGCATGGAACGGCGACCCCACCGGCGACGAACGTCCCCAACTGCGCCATGTGCGCCTCGGGGACACGCGGAAGGACGTGGAGAACCGGATCGGCCGCCTTCACGCCGAGGCCGATCAGCGCCGCCCCGAACCGGCGGATTCCATCCACCAACTCCGCATACGTCACGTGCCGCTCGTCCCCGTCGGCGCCCTCCCAGATCACCGCGACCTTGTCCGGAGTCCGCGTAGCGTGCCCCTCCACTGTGTCGACGATGTTGTAGTCTGACGGGATCTCCCAACGGAACTCCTCGATCTCTTTCCGATACAGCGCCTCATCGTATCGCATCTGCATTGACCACCCCGAACCGGTAGGTTTTGATTGGGTAATGCGCTTCCTATAGCATATCGCCAATCCCAACGCCAATCGAGGTGCGTGATGAGAGCATCCGTAGTCCTGGCCCCGGCCATGTCGAAGCGGCTGATCGCGAAGGGGGTCTCCGCGCTGCCCGAGGTCGGGGTCGCACTCGAGCGAGGTCGGATCGTCATCACTCTTGGGACAACCAACGCGTACGTCGTCGAGGAGCTGCTCGGCGAGCCGATCGATCGGGGTGCATTCGCCGCCGGCTTCATCGACGACCGCTGGAACATCAACGCCAGGCTCGGGGAGAAGGAAGACGCCGTTCTCGACCACGGCAGCCCGGTTGAAACGAACCCGGAGGAGACGCTCGCCTCGCTGGTGGCGGGGGACGTTGTGATCAAGGGCGCGAACGCGCTCGACCCGGAGGGCGTCGTCGGGGTTCTGCTCGGCGCCTCAAGCGGAGGGACGGTCGGTCGCTACGTCGCGACCTGCCTCGCCAGAGGCGTCGAAATCGTCGTGCCGATCAGCCTCTCCAAGTCGGTCCACACCTCGATCGTCGAGCTGTCCCGTGAGATGGGGATCGGACGGACCGAGCTTCGGATGGGTCTTCCTTGCGGCCTCTTCCCGCTGCACGGGCTCGTGGTAACCGAGATCGACGCCCTCGAGATCCTCTTCCCCGTCCGCGCGATTCACGTGGCATCCGGCGGGATCGGCGCCGGAGCCGGCGCCGTCTCTCTCCTGATCGAGGGAGAGGATGAGGCCGTACGCGACGCCTTCGCCCTCGTCGAGTCGTTGCGCGGCGAGGACGACGTCGATCTCGTCGGACGGGCATGATCGACTCGTATCGAACGCTCGCCGATCCCGCGAGAGCCCGAATCACAAGAAGAAAATCGAGATTCCTCGCGTTCCTCCACCCGGTTGGCTCTCCGGACGAGATCGAAGCGAGGATCGCCGAGATCCGGCGCACGACCCACGACGCCACGCATCATTGCTCCGCCTACCGGCTCGTCGCTTCGCCCGAGTCGATGGCCGCAGCCGACGACGCCGGCGAGCCGTCCGGATCGGCCGGTCGACCGATCCTTCACCGGCTCGAGCAAGCGGACCTCCTCAACGTGCTTGCCGTGGTCGTCCGATACTTCGGCGGGACGAAACTCGGTGTCGGCGGCCTGATCCGTGCCTACGCCGACGCGACGGAGGCGGCGCTGGCGGAGGCCCGAATCGTCGTCCGCCGTGTGACCGTTGAGCTGTTGATCCGGTTCCCCGCTGCCGTAAACTCGAGCGTCATGGCAACGATCCATCGATGCGGGGCTCAGGTTCGCGACGTCCGATACGGCGGAGCAGCCGAGGTGTGGGTCACGTTGCCGCCGAGTCGTGTCTCTGCTTTCCGCGCGGCAATCCGAGAGGCGACCGGGGACCGCGCCGCGATCGAGGTGAAGCGATGATCGATTCACTGAACGGAGAGGTCGTGCGAATCGGCGCTGATTTCGTTGTAATCGATACGGGCGGCATCGCGTACCGCGCGTTCGCTACGACAGCGGCGCTACGCGAGCTAGCCAAGGGCCACGAGGCTCTCCTGTACACGCATCTCATCGTGCGTGACGATTCGATGCAGCTGTACGGCTTTGCGTCGCCGGACGAACGTGAGGTCTTCTGCCAGCTTCTCACGGTCGGCCAAGTCGGTCCGAAGCTCGCGCTGCAAATCCTCTCGGCTCTGCCGCTCGAGGAGCTGATCGAGGCCGTTTCTGCCGGCGACGTCGTTCGACTGACAGATGTCAAGGGCGTCGGGAAGAAGACAGCCGAGCGCATCCTCGTCGACCTGCGAGACAAGATCGGCGCTCCAGGCACCGGGGTTTCACGCGACTTCCTTCTCTCCGCTCCAGAGGAGACGGCGCTTCGCGCCCTTACGTCCAGATTGGGCTTTTCCCCTCGTGAGGCCCGTGAGGCACTTCAGCGGCTGCCCAGCCGTGATCTCCCGCCCGAGGAGATCGTCCGCCGGGCGCTGGAGATCCTGGGCGGCCGCGCATGAGGATCCTCGGGATCGACTACGGACGACGCAGAATCGGACTGGCACTGAGCGACGAGGAGGAGATCCTCGCAAGCCCACTTCCCCCCCACGTGCGCAGGCATTCGGAAGAGAGAGACATCGCTGCGTTGGCCTCACGAATCAAACGACACACCGTGAAAGCGGTCGTTGTTGGATGGCCACTCAATATGGATGGCTCGCGAGGTGAAATGGCACGCGAGGCGGAGCTGTTCGCCGATCGGATCCGGCAGCAGACGGGGCTTCCCATCGACCTGTTCGACGAGCGGCTCACAAGCACCGAAGCGGAGCGCGTTCTGGTAGAAGCGAACCTACCTCGACGCCGCAGAAAGGAACTACGAGACAGCCTCTCCGCAACGCTGATCCTTCAAGGCCATCTCGACCGAAAGAATGTCTCAGGCCGACCGCCGCAGTCGGAACCTACCCCCTCTTCTCCTCCCGCTTGAGGAATTCGAGGATCGCCTCGACCACCAGGTAGTTCACCGAGCGGTCCTTCACCTCGGCCAGTTTCAGCAGCCGCTCGACGGGCTGCCGCTCGATCTTGCTCTTCGGCACGTAGATCGAGATCTTGTCCAGAAGCTGTTTCGGCACGGCTCCCCCTTTGCTGTCGTTGTCAAGTGTATTGTAGCAGCCTTTGTTAGAGATGGCAAGGGGGCATCGGACGTTGTTACGTTCGGTCCTTGGCCGATTGTTCTAGGTACGCCTCGATGAAGTCGGAGAGTTCCCCGTCCAGAACCGCGTCGACGTTTCCCGTCTCGTGCGCTGTGCGGTGGTCCTTCACCATTCGATACGGATGGAGAACGTACGATCGGATCTGGCTCCCCCACTCGATCTCCTTCAACTCGCCCTGTAGTTCCTCGAGCTTGTCCGCCTGCTGCCGCCGGAGAAGTTCGTTCAGTCGGGCACGCAGGACCCGCATCGCGATCTCCTTGTTCTGATGCTGACTGCGCTCGTTCTGGCACGAGACGACGACCCCCGTCGGGATGTGCGTGATCCGTACCGCGGAATCGGTCACGTTGACGTGCTGCCCGCCGGCACCGGACGACCGGTACGTGTCAATCCGTAGATCCTTCAAGTCGATCTCGAGGACGGCCTCTTCTACTTCCGGGACAACCGACACGGCGGCGAACGACGTGTGGCGACGGTGGGCGGAGTCGAACGGGGAGAGGCGGACCAGCCGGTGGACGCCCTTTTCCCCTTTCAGGTTCCCGTAGGCATACCGCCCCTTGATTTCCAGCGTCGCGCCTCGGATCCCCGCGACCTCGGCCGGGCTCACCTCGAGCATCACGGCCTTGAGGCCCATTCGCTCACAGAAGCGCCCGTACATTCGAAGGAGCATCTCCGCCCAATCCTGCGAATCGGTCCCCCCAGCTCCAGCGTTGATCGACAGATAGCAGTTGCCTAGGTCGTACTCGCCAGAGAACGCGAGCTCGATCCGCAACTGCTGCACGCGCGTGCCGAGCGCGTGGATTCTCCCGTCGAGTTCCCTCAGCTCCGACACATCGTCCGCCTCCACGGCCATACGGTGGAGGAGATCGATCTCCTCGATCTCGGTTGTTACATCGACGTAGCTGGTCAGCTTGGAGCGGGCACGTTCGACCTGTCGCGACACATCCGTCGCCCGATCGCGGTCGTCCCAGAACTCGGGACTCGCCATGTCGCTCTCGAGGCGGTCCATCTCCGCACGGAGTCCCATCGGGTCAAAGGTAATCACCAATCCGCTTCACCAGGTCCCGCAGTCTCGCGATCCTCTCCTCGTGCATCCTGTTCCCTTCAAGGTTCGTTCGCCATCGATCCGATCGTTTATAGAGGAATCGCTCGAGGACCTCAACTGCCGCCGCCGCGGATCTCGGTTGACAGTGACTCCTCCCCTCACTACGATGCGGACCCGAGGGAGGTGGCGTGAGGGAGACGATTCGGATCATCGGGGGAGGAATCGCCGGGCTGTCAGCCGGTTGTTACGCCCAGATGAACGGCTACCGAAGCCGAATCTTCGAGATGCACTCACTCCCCGGTGGGTTGTGTACGGCGTGGCAACGGGACGGCTACACGATCGATGCTTGTATCCACTGGCTCGTCGGTTCGTCACCGGCAAGCCGCCTCTACCGCCTGTGGGAGGAGGTCGGAGCGGTCCCGAATCAACCGATCCACGATCACGACGTCTTCGCTCGGATCGAGAGGGAGACCGGCAACCCACTCATTCTCTACACCAACATCGACCGCCTGGCCGCCCATCTGATCGAACTCGCTCCCGAGGACCGCGACGTCCTCAGCGAGTGGACCTGTGGACTGCGTCGCTTCGCCCGCATGGACCTGCCGATCGAGCGGTCGCCCGAACTGGTCAGTCCAATCGGGAAGCTCCGCATGGGACTGAGATTTCTGCCGCACCTCGGCGCTCTCCGCCGCTGGGCCGGCACGACCGTGCGCCAGTTCGCCGAAGACCTCGACAACTCGTTCCTCCGCGAGGCCCTCCCCCTTGCTTTCGATCTCCCGGACTTCCCGATGATCGCGACGATGATGACTCTTGCCTGGATGCACAACAGGGCAGCGGGCTACCCGATCGGCGGATCGCTCCCGTTCGCCCGATCGATCGAGCAGCGGTATCTCGAGCTGGGAGGCAAGGTCGACTACGGGGCACGGGTCGAGGAGATCCTCGTCGAGGAGAATCGAGCCGTGGGTCTGCGCCTCGCGGATGGAGCCGAGCACCGCTCCGACATCGTCATCTCCGCGGCCGACGGACACGCAACGATCTTCGATCTCCTCGGCGGCCGGTACTGCGACGAGACGATCCGCGGCTACTACGAGCATCTCCCGACGTTCCCTCCGCTCCTGTTCATCGGAATCGGGCTGGATCGAACGCTCAGCGACTTCCCCGATGCGGTTTCGGGTGTCAACTTCCCGCTGAGCGAGCCGATCTGCATCGATGGCCGAAAGCTGACTCGACTGTCCGTTCAGGCAAACACGTTCGATCGTTCGCTCGCACCGCCGGGGAAGACCGTTCTGAAGGTGGCGATCCCCTCGAGTTTCGAGCGATGGCGCAAGCTCCACGAGGATCCTGACTCGTACCGGGCGGAGAAGGACGCGGTCGCCACTGAGGTGATCCGAGGGCTCGACCAGCGGTTCCCCGGGCTGAAGGGCAGCATCGAGATGATCGACATCGCCACACCGGTGACCTGGCATCGGTACACAGGGAACTGGCAAGGAAGCTTCGAGGGCTGGCTGCCGACCCCGCGAACGCTCGCGATGCGGATGAGCAAGACGCTACCGGGCCTGTACGACTTCTACATGATCGGGCAGTGGGTCCAGCCGGGCGGCGGGCTCCCTCCGGCGGTGATGTCGGCGCGACACGCCATTCAGATGATCTGCAAGGAGGACAACAAGCGGTTTCGAACGAGCGTCCCGGGGACGCCTTCGCGGTAAACCGGACCATCCCCTCGGGGCGGACCCGCTACGCAATCGAAGAAAGGAGCACAGATGCCCGACGAGAAGACCCGCACAGAAGAACTCACTATCAGCGGAGAGAAGCTGATCTCCACGGTCAAGGAGATCATCCGTCAAGGGAACGTACGTCGAATCAGCATTCACAACAAGGACGGGGAGACGTTGATCGAGATCCCCCTCACATTGGGCGTCGTCGGGGCGCTCCTTCTCCCGACCGTGGCGGCCCTCGGGACGATCGCCGCGCTGGTCACCCAGTGCACAATCGTCGTCGAGCGGATCGAAGAGTAAGCGGAACACAACGGGCGTCGGACCGCCAATCGCCGAGCCCGAGCCCATCGAACCCACGGGCTCCGCTCACCGGTCCCCAACAATCCAACCGCCCTCCTCGTAGGTACGAGAGCCGCATCAGGTGTTGCACCTTCGAAGCGCAAGGGCGACATGTCCGCATACGCGGGGTCCGCACCGGGTCCCTCGATTCATGACCGGCAGCGTCCGGTCACCGCGCAATCCACCCCAATTCAAGTTGCATCCATCCAAAACGGATGCTACGCTGAGTCGCGACGGCAGCGCGGGGGAAGGGGACATCGTGCGGGGCGGGCGTGCAACGCGAGAGCTCCTCGGTCGGTGGATCAGTACCGGACTGGCTTGTGGGCTCACGCTATTTTGCAGCGCGTCATGGACGATCCCCGAGGACACCGGCCGGTGGGAGCAGACGGGTGGACCGCCGGGCGGCTCGATCAGCTGTGTCGCCGTCGATGCCGGGAATCCGGACATCGTCTACGCCGCGGTCGAGCAGGCGGGCATCTATCGAAGTGTCGACGCCGGCCACACGTGGTGCGTGTGCTACGACGGCGTCGGTCAATGGATCGCCGACATCGTTTCCACACCGCACGGCGTCTTTGCCTCCACCAGTCATTTCGGGCTCTTCCATTCCGCAAATCAGGGGCGGACGTGGCAGACGGTCGTCGTGGCGCCGGAGCGCCGGATCATCGGCGTCTGCTACGGTGTTCATGGCGATGTCCTGGTGGCCAAGACCGAATGGGGGATGCTCTACGCCAGCCACGATGGTGGACAGACGTGGCGAAATGCCACTGGAAATCTGCCACAGGGCGAGGTCACAACGATGGCCGTCGAAGGATCGGAGCAGTACTGGGCCGCCGTCGGCCGGTCCGAATCGAACGGTCTCTACCGGACGACGGACGGCGGGCAGAGCTGGACGCAGTCTTCGCTTCCCCAAGTTCCCGGCGCGTGCGTCCGGCAGATGCTTGTCGCCGACGACGATCCAAGCCTGATCCTTGTCGGTCTTCACAACATCCACAACGAGGGCCGCCCCGGCGGCGTCAGCTACTCGTGGATCAGCCGCGACAGCGGGGAAACGTGGAACCCGTTCTGGGGCGGGTTCGACCCGGACAACGGCTGGTGGCCACTGGCGCAGGGGGCCGACGGGACGATCTACGTCAACAACGCGAACCACATCTATGCCTCCTCCGACCGCGGGCACACGTGGCGGAATCTGCACCTTGTCGAGGCGCTCGGCGGACGCCGGCCGGGCGACGTCAGCCGGATGGCCGTCGATCCGACACACCCCGATCGGATCTACGTGGCCGTGCTGAACGGCGTCGCCGCCAGCCGGGACGGCGGAGCGTCGTGGACCCTGGAGAGCGAGGGGATGCTTCGCACCCGAGTCAGCCTCCTCGCCGGCGACCCGATCGATCCGAATACCGTCTTCGCCGCGGACGCGAACGGCTCGGGGACATTTCGAACCGACGACGGCGGGGAAACCTGGACGTGGTTGAACGGCGGCGGGTTGCCCCACCCATGGGCCGACGAGCTCGTCGTCCACCCGACCGACCCATCGACCGTCTACGAGATCGTTGACACATCCGAGGTTTATCGCTCGAAGGACGGCGGAGACACGTGGACAACCGTGTGGGACGAGTTCCGGTTCAGCTC
>Ga0272444_10001390_pt1 | contig 23300 bp, 18 predicted proteins | sample SSMForm13_FD_201033 | JGI IMG/M metagenome (GOLD analysis project Ga0272444, IMG submission 201033) | Marine sediment archaeal communities from Little Sippewissett salt marsh, Falmouth, MA, United States - SSM-Form-13 | ecosystem: Environmental > Aquatic > Marine > Wetlands > Sediment ...
ACCTTTGTCGCCGACAAGATAGCGGACGCGAAAGTCATTAAGCAGGCATCTCAGCTTGAGCTGCAGCTGGCCGGTGTGTTCGACAACCAGCGGCACCGCCTCAACGGCCTGGTAAGCTACACGATCCGCGGGCGCAATGCGCGCTATGACGGCAACACGGAAGATGTGATCGAGCGGTTGAAGCTGTACGGCAACGAGTTCTTCGTTTCAGCCGGATATACTTCGATCCTCGAAAGCGGCTGGTCGTTCGGACCGTCGATGTCGCTGAAATTGATCGAGGGCGACGAGGAGAGTTTCGGCAAGTCTTCCATTTTCTCGGCAGCGGTCTCTGCAGGAAGGCAGCTCGGGGAACGGTTTGCGGCGGACGCCTCTCTGCGTTACATGACGGGAAAAGCCGATGACAGCCGACTAGACGTCAGCGGCTTCCAGATTTCAACAGGTCTCAGTGCGAGCTTCTAACAGGAAATGGTGATCCGGAGATGACAGGAAACAAATCAAGGAGGCTTGGCGCCGTGCTGCTGCTGGCAGCGGTCGGCCTGATGGCGTGGGGTTGCTCGGACCGGCTGGTGGATGAAGCCGAGGAAATGAGCGTGCAGATTCCTCTGTCCGCCGAACTCCTGGCGGCCAAACCCATGGTCGCTGCCGACGAGTTTCAACTGACGGTAACCGACCATGCCGCCGACTCCGTTCTGGCTCAAGTGTCGCTGGCACTCAACCGTACTGTCCTTGAGGGATCGGTAGAAGACCTCCCGGCAGGCCGGCCGCTGACTTTCCTGGTTGAGGCGATGGATTCCGAAAACGGCGTGGTAATATATCGGGGGTCGGCCACGGCCATCGTCGCTGCCAACAAGACTATAACTCTGAACATACCGCTGGCCCCGGTGGTGCCTCTGCTCCGTTTCACGCCGCGATTTGTTCAATTGCACACCGATTCATCGTTTGTACTGGATACCTGGGTAGAAAACGTCGATTCGCTTTTCGGCATTTCATTCCGGGTGTTGTGGCCGGTCGATTTCCCCCTGCGGGTCGACAGCGCGCAGGCGGGTGCTGATGTCAACTCACCGGGGATAATCTTCTTCGCGCAGCCCGGCGCCGGCTCTTATCATACTTTCAGTGTTACTCAGACGGGAGCCGGCGAGGCAATTGTTGGCCCCACCGGAAAAGCGCACCTGGCGCGCGTGTATTTTACGGTCGAGGACCCGGCGAGCGTCTGGGACAGCAGAATTGGGATCTTACTGGAGCCTACCGGCCTGACCGGAGTGGACTCGACGATCATCCCGATTGAAGATATCTACGCGGATGACTGCACGCTTGAAGTCGGCGCATCCGGAGGAAAATAGAAGTCAGAGCCAGCCGGATTGCTATTTCAGCAGCAGCATCCGCCGGGTCAGTACAACCTGTCCTGTTTCCAATCTATAAAGATATACGCCGCTGGCCGCCCGGGCTCCCCCGGAATCACGACCGTCCCAGACCGCCGTGTGGTAACCGGCGGGCTCGTAACGATCCACCAGCACCACAACTTTCTGCCCCACAACGTTGTAGATAGTCAGATTGACCTCTCCGCCGACGGGAAGACCGTACTGTATGGTAGTGGTCGGGTTGAACGGATTCGGATAGTTCTGGGACAACTCGTGGCGCGTCGGCAAGGCACCGCCGTCGTCACCGCCGCTTCCACCCAGCGCCTCGATCAGGGCTGCCCGGCCGGGCGTGTCGGGACAATCGGCCAGGCTTTCCTGTATCTGTGCAAGCACTTCCCCCTTAAGGCTGCTGACTATTTCATCGAGTCGATCCCGGACCACCGCCGTGGATTCGGGAGCTGTCGTAAACAACCAGTTGTCGGTGATGGCGCAGACATCGTCGGTATTCACCTCACCGGAACCGTCGGCATCGGCATAAACCGCCCGGTAAGGCGACCAGGTTGAAGAAGCGTCCGTGAGATGTACGGGGGTGAGTTTGAAATCAGTGCCCTGTTCGGCACGGGCGGGCCCGCTTATCTCGAAATACCGGCCGATCGGTAGTATATCGCGCTCGTCGACCACACCGTTGTTATCGGTATCGCCCGGGAAAACGCCGGCGCCGGTCGTGAAGGTACCGGCGTAAGGGCTGGACAGCGGGAACCCGGCCCGGTCCAGGACGCCGGTGCTAATAGTTATGTCAAGCGTATCCGCCTGGGCAAACAGGCCCGTGGAAGGCTGGATCCTGAGAACGGAAATCTCGTTTTGTATAACCGGGACAATTACCGGCACCTGTCCCTGAGCACTGGTGACGGAGACGTTGCCGGCGACGGTAGCTTCATCTATCAATTCGTTAAAGCGGATGACGATGGCCGAGTCGATAAGCACGTCGGCATCTCCACCCGTCTGCCCGACGTGTAGCGGTTGATTGTCCACCGTTATCGTAAACTCCGCCTGCACCGACAGCGCGCTGTCGGCGGCTTGAATTACAATATGATGTTGGCGGCCGACATGTTCGTACTCGGAAACAAACGAGAATGTCCCGGTGCCGCCGCCGTTATCGGTCACCGACGCACCGTCAGGAAGGTCGACGCCGACTATCGAGAGCGCATCTCCGTCCGGGTCGAACGCCTCGATTGAAATCGTGTAACTGTCCAGTTCAAGGATCATGACGTCTTCGAACTCCGTCACGAATTGCGGGACCCGGTTGGTATTGTAGACACGGAACTGGAAAGTCATGTTTGATGAATCGATACCGTCCGAAGCCCGGAGATGTACCCAGTGGTATCCGGCCTGGTCGTAACCGGGCGTGGAAACGATCATACCGGTGCCGTCGCCGTTGTCGGTGAAAGACGACCACGAAGGCAGAATCAGTGCAGAGAGCACGATGTTATCACCGTTATCGTCGACAGCCTGAATTTCGGTGTACAGCGTCTCGCCTTCCGCTACCTGACGCGGCGTCACGCTGGTGATCTGGGGCGGCACGTTGGGATCAAGCACGGCCAGGGTGATGGTGGCCGAGTTCTGGAACAGGGCCGGGTCTTTCTCGTCGACAGCCCTGAATATCACGTAGAAATTGTTGGGTGCATTATAATGCCCGCCCTGGGTGGAGTCCGGCACGAACGTCAGCGTCCCGGTGTTGTCGCGGTTGTCCACGAAAGACATGTTCCTTGCCAGCGTATCCGTTCCCGACAGATAGGCGAACAGGAACGGAACGGTGCCGTCGAGATCGTAGGAGGTCACCGTATACGTGAGAGAATCGTTTTCATAGATAGTCCGGTGCCCGTCCTCGTAAACAAACGGCGGCAGGTTGACGTCGTTGACCGTGATAATGATCGTCTCGCTGTCGGAGCCGGTGCTATCGGCGGCATAGAAAGTCACCGGGTACACGCCAACCTGTTGAGAATTGGGTTCGAAAACGAAGCGGCCGCTGCCCTGGCGCTGATCGTAGAAATGAGCGTTGGCCGGAAGTTGTGAAGTGGTCAGAGTAATCCTGTCCTGGTTGACATCGTAGGCGCGGATGGTGAACTCCAATCTCTGCAGTTCGTCCACCCACTTGGGACCGATCGAATCCAGTACCGGGGGCTCGTAGTCCACAACACTGATTACGACGGTTTCGCTGTCCACTGACTGACAGACCGATGCATAGAACGTAATCTCGTGATCGCCGATCTGCTCCAGGGTCGGAGAGAAGGTCAGTTCACCGATAAGCCGATTGGTGTAGTTCTCCACGACGGTCTTGAAAGTGGCGTTGTCAGGCAGAGGGCCGGTGGTGTAAACCGGATCCCGATCGTCGCTCACGTCCGCCCTTACGCGGAAAGTCGCCGTGGTTCCCTGGGTAACCGGACGGGTATAAGTGGGCCTGATCTCCACCCCGGGATAATAGAAACTCACCGCCTCTACCCGGTCTATAAAGACATCACCAACCGCGTACCAGGAACCAAGCATGATCGCCACTTCTTCGACAGCATCAAACATCCCCGGCTGCGGCTGATCCAGACCGAGGACTTTCCACTCATCCGTGGTCAGGAGCACCCAGTCCTCGACAGAACCGGGCCATTCGAAGTCGGGAGTACCCTTGAGCCTAAATCCCAGGCGAGCAAAAACCGGCCTATCGATCCGGTTGACCAGGCGTACCTCAAAGCGCTGCATGCAGCTCCAGCTTTCGTCGATCGGCGCGCTGATTCCCTTGACCTGCCATTCCTGATCACAGTCGGAATTGAAAAAACCTTTAAATGCCGGGACCCATCTGAGAGTACCCGGTTCTTCCATCCAGGGATAGATGAAATAATGGGGGCGGGGCGTCTCTTCGACGGTCCAGCAAAACGTACAGGTATCTTCGCAAACCCCCAGGACGTGTATCGAGTCCGGCGGGATGATGAAATCCCAGCCCTCGATGGACTCCTCAAAATCGAAGCCGACCGTGTCCGGCCCGCCGGGATACATCTGCTGAAGAAAGATGCTCGGAAAGCCCTGCTGAGGGATTCCCAGAGCCGGATCGACTTCGTAGGTTTGTCCCGCGGCCCCGGAAACCAGACCAACCGCCAGGAAAGCCACTGCCAGGAAAAGGCAGGACAGAACCCGGGACCTATGCGTATACCGATGTTCAGGGAAAATCATAAGGAAGCACCGCCTGATTGTATCTAAGGACAGGGCTGCAGATCGACAGCTATCTCCCCTGCCGACCGCCAACTAAATCAATATAACCGATTTCGAAAAACTGTCAACGGGCAAATTGATGCAACATGGAGTAATATAGTCGTTTTTAGTTAATAAAAGAACCGGCCGGAAAGGCCGGTTCTTTGTCGATGCTTCTCTGTCGTCGGACCGGAAATCAGCTTCCGGCCGGAACAATGAAGATGTCTTCGGTTACGGTCGCCTTGATCGGCTGGTCAGCCTGGAAAACGGCCTCATTCCCCTTGATGAAGAGACCAAAGATAAACAAATAGGACAGGGTTTTTTTCCCCTTGCCCTGCGCTTTCAGGGGACCCTCCACGGCCTTCAGCGTGATCTGCTTGTCTTCCAGGGCCTGGTAGCCTCCCCCGGCGTTAAGCCCGACCAGCTCGATTTCGAGTTTTCCGCCCTTGCCGCCTTTGCCGGCGCTTTCAACCGACTTGACCCGGGCCTTGCCCTCGCAGCCGGCCTTGACGAGAACCACGCCGCCGATAGCGATATCTTCGCTCAACTGGGTCAGAACCTCTTCGCCGGGCGAGACGTACTTCGACGAAACGTCCTGCTTGAACGAAACGGTGACCTCAGTACCGGCCGGCAGCTTGATCTGCGCAAAACCGAGGGACGGAATCAGGACAAGCAGCAGCGCTGCGGCGGCCAGCCCGACTGTCAGAGAACGGTATATCTTCATTTCACCCACTCCTATCTATAAGCCCACTATTGTCTTCTAATCTACTTCCGGCAGCAGTTCAGCCAGGTCGGCCTCAAAGCTGAAACTAAGCGTATGAGACCCGACGGTTATCGACTTCTGCATGTCGAACAGCGCGAACTTGCCTTTGAGTTCCTTCTTGACAGCCGAGTTTTTGCCCCAACTCTCCTGGTGCTGATCGGGGTCGAGGGCGAGAACGATATCGTCCCCCATCCGCCAGGTTATGGTATCGGCGTTAACTCCGGCGTAAAGAGCCTTCCCCGTCCGCCAGTCGGTGTCGGCGCTGCCGCGCTTGACCATGACGTGGACGTGGTAGTTGTCGGGGCAGGCGGACAGCCGATATACATACTGTCTCCTGGTCTTGAACCTCTGAACGCCCTCAAGGTACTTGTTAATCTTGCCTATGACCTCGCGGTTCGAGGCTGCGTCCGCCTGGAGCGTCGGGAGTTCGCTCTGCAGCTTGCGGGGCGCCGTCTCAAGGCGGAATTCGACATCATCATTGCTGTTGATGGTGGCCAGATAGGCCTCAATATCGCTGCCGGTCTTTCGGGCGGTCTCCACCACCACCTTGGCCTCTTCGCGCTTCTTCAACTCCTCGAACAGGTCCTTCTCGGCGCTGCTGAGGACAATATCTTCGTCTTCCTCCAGCCGGGCGATCCGGTCACGAATAAAGCCGCGTATCTCTCCCGACTGCTCGGGCGTCAGGATAGCATCGCGGAATTTCCCCATGAACCATTGAATTCTTTCCCGGCGGTCAAGCAGTTGTGTCTCATTGTCGCCGATCCGAAGGCTGTCAATATCTTCGAGCACCCCGTTGAACTGGACGGAGTTATCGTTCTCCACGAACGTGGCCTCGTCAACTTTCCTAATCGGCCACCTCGAGGAGTCGGCGGCGATTCTTCGGAAGCCCGCCACATAACGATCCAGCACGCCCTTGATATCGACCGCTTCCAGATTACGATAGTTGACCTGGACCTGCCGGGCCGTCCGGCGGTACTCCGGGAAGAGCCAGTCGACCACCCAGTTGTTCTCATACGACCGGTACCGGCTGGTGATTTTGGTAATCTCCGATTGCGGCAGTCCGGCGGTGGTGCCGGTTCGATCGTAGTGAGCCTGCAGGATTGCGTCCTCCTCACCGTACACACCCGGCAACAGGTAGGCGAAATTCAACAGATAAGGCAGCGAGAAGATCCCGATCCACAGGAGCGACAGGTAGGTCGCCCACTTGGTAACTTTTCGCATCCGGTTGAGGCCGCGGTTCTTGAGGACCGATTTAAGAAGCCAGTAGAACGGCTCTTTCACGCCGATCGGGTGCATCTTGTCGGGCGGGGCGTAGATGGAGCGGCCGACATCGGTGCCGATCTTCTCAGGCGTCGCCCCGGTAGTAGATGTAAAGAATATCTGGAAATCGAGCGTCCGGCCGACCACCACCTTCACGAACTCCTTGAGCTTGACGAGAATGTCGCGGACCGTTCCGGCCCAGACGCTGTTGGCGGCAATCCTGTTGGAGGTCAGGACTTTTTCCAGGAAGATCTCATAGTCGTTAGAGAAGAAGTTCTCGTCCTCGGGGCTCACCAGTACCGTCTCGTTCTCGCCGGTGAAACCGGGAAGGATATCGGCCTTGGTCACCACCAGGGCCACCGGGATCGGGAGGCGGCGATTCAGCGGGGCGAGCGATTCCAGGACGTTGGTAAACGAAGCCACGTGCTCCTGGGTCTGGAGTTCGGCCCCGAGCATCTTGGGATCGTAGAAAATCAGGAGACCGTCGGCGCCCGCCATGAAGTCGACCACCCGCTCTTTATTGTCCGAGGCGCCGGTGATCGCCACCGCCTTGCCGTCGTAATCAAGCGACACCACCGAGACCTTGTCGTCGCGGTCGATGATGGCGCTAAACTGAAGCAGTTTGTCGCCCTCGGTCGGATCGGGGAATTTCTTTTCACCGCGAAGGTCGACCATGGTGCCGACATCAGTCGTTGTCCCCACTCCCCAAATGGAACGATAGTTGTTCAAGAACTCGCCGGCGGTAGAAGTATCGGAGACGGCGATCTGGAGCTTCCGGGAAACCTTACAATCCTCATTGAGAACGGTGTAATAAACGGTCTTTCCGGAGTTGCTGTGCCCATAGACGCCGATGCGAATCCCCGACGGCCACTTGGACGGGACGCCGCCCTTCTTCTTCGCCGAAGAGGCCGCCTTGGAGCCCTTCTTGAAAAGCTTGAATATCTTGCCGAGTTTCACTGGTTGTCCTGCTCCTCAATCCCTTCGAGAATCTTCAGACCGCTCATCGGTTGTTATTCTGCTGCACCTGGTCAGCGCGCTGCCTGAGGTTTTCCAGTTCGGACTCCCGATAGCTGTTCCACCACGACGGTACCAGCACGGCCAGGGCCAGCATGATGACGATAATACCGCCGTAAAACAGGTAGGCCGGATTGCGCTGGGTCATAACCAGCTTGAAATATCTCCAATTGGAAAAAGCGCCCTTTATCTTTCCCCAGAACACACCGAGGTAGCCCTTGAGCCTGGCCCAGAAACTGGTCGTCACCAGGTAGTCCCACTTCGACAGATAGTAATGATACAGCTTGCCCCGGGTACCCAGTTTGTTGAAGGCGTCGACCTGCCGCAGGTGGAACTCGAGGCTGGTACGATCCCTGACCAGTTCTGAGCCCAGTTCTTCTCGTCTTCGCGCCAGTTCCAGGATTTTCAACGGCTCGGGCAGGGCCGCAAACGCCTCGGGCGACAAACCAGCCTTGACCGGCTTGCCGAACTTCTTCATGAACCGGGCCAGTTCGTTGAGGAAGAAAGAATTCAACTCGAAATTATTGTTGAGACTCCCCTCTTCGAACAGCAGTGGCAGCAGGTGGTTGTCGAAGAAAGAAACGTCCTGCTTGACCGGGCGGAGATTCCGGCAGTATTCGTAAGCCTGGTTCGACCGACCGTCGACATCCGCCTCCGACTCGAAATAACTGATCATGATCTGGAGCGTCAACTGCCGAAGGTCGGAAGAAGTCAGCGGTGATTCTTTCAGGTGATCCAGAAACACATAGTCGACCTCAACCGCCTCGTTGCGTTGCTGGCGCAGGGCCTGAAACACGGCGTAGATGCCGTTGTACGTTTGAAAGAACGCCTCGGCCTGAAAAGCCGGGTAGTTGTTCTCGTAAGTGTCGATGTAGCGAAAGAGATCGTTTATGTAAGACTTGATGTCACTCATCTTCCCTACCGGAACTTAGATTTTGTAAACGGTCAGATCCATCTTGGCCAGGTTCGCAAACTTCTCGGGGTCGCGGGCGCCGCGGAACATCAGCGTCACCTGGTGGACCGAGGACACTTTCAGCATATCTTTCGGATGCAGGGCGGTCTTGTTTCCGTAAGTCTTGATATCCACCTCGACCGGGTCGGTTTCACCCAGGGCCCTAGCCTCATTGAGGCCCAAACGCACCTGCATGGCCGACCACTCGGCGTCGCTGAAGAGATCCTTGTTCAAGAGCACGATGCAATCGTTGACGGCGCCGGCGTCGGGAGCGTCTATAACCAGATAGCAGAGCTCACCGACTTTCTCGATCTTGCTTCCGGTGTACTCCGTCATGCGGTAAGTCTTACCCATGTAGGTCAGCATCTCCGTAGCCACCGCCTGCGGTCCGAGCTGCTCTCCCTTGACCTGGCCGAGGAATTCCAGCGTGGCGCGGAAGGCTTTCAATATTGTGTCTATGGAGTTTATCTGCACTCCCAGGTTGCGATGGTCGTACTCGCTCATTAGGAAGCTGTCGATTGAACCCATGAACCAGCGGAGATCGGTTTTCATCTGCTGCACGAACAGCTTCTCGTTAAGATAATCCTTGAGCCCAGGATGGAGATTCAGCGAAGTCGTGAGGACGCGGAACAGGCTCTTGAAAAGGATCACCATTTGCGACGGATGTCCGGCGTTGCGGCCGATCACGAAGGTGTCAAGCGTCGAGGCCAGATGATATATCAACTGGTGCAGGGTCTCTTTGAAGGCCACCTGAAGCCCGGTCGATTCACCCTGCAAAGCGCCTTCGCTGGACACGGCCAGGTGAGCCCTTGAGGCCAGGGCCAGGAGTGTCTCCAGTTCGTTTCGGAAGTCGGCGGCTTTGGAAGCCAGGCGATCCTCCGCATAGACGTTGACGCAGGCCGGATAATAACCTTCGGTCAGCGACACTTCGCCCGGGTTGACCGTCAGTTCGGCAATCTGCAAACACGCGCCGTCGGGCAGGTTCGGCTTCTCCCCCAGGTAGAGGGTAAAGCCGGCGGCCAAGTAAGGCAGGCGCGGAACACTCTCGGCCGGGTCGGGGTCGCCGGTCTGGACCTTGTCAGTGGCGGCAATGTAGACTCCTACCGTTGGTGAACCGGCCCGCAGTTCGGCGCGTACCACCGGAACCGTGGACTCGTTAATCTCAATGTACGTCCCGTCGGGGGTAAACGCCTGGCAACGGGTAACCTCTACACCGACGCGGTCACCGTTAAGCGACAGGTTGAGACTCAGGGCCGGTTTGCCGGAAGGAGACTTCCGTATCAAACCGTAGTTGTCGGAGGCTCCGGCGGCGTACCACCGGGCGACGTTTTCGAAATATCTTTCCTGCTCGGCGAGATGCTTCTGTGAGATCAGCATCCCGTCCTGCCAGTTCACGGAATATAAGTTGAAGTCACTCATTACTTTGCCTCTGTTGTCGTGGCCCAAATTTATGACCAGTAGCTTCCCATGTCAACAAATACCACCGCCTAATTCGTTTCCGCTGCTGAGGTCGCCGGCGCTAAACATAGGTTGAATAGCCCAGGTAGCCCGGCTCCGTCTCACGCCCCAGAACAGTCGCCTTCGCCGCCGCTTCGACCGCCACAACAGCCTCGAGATTGCCGGGCATGCATATATCGAGCAACCACTCCAGTTTACGCCGTTGGTATCCCCCCGGCAGGAAGTTCACAATATCCTCCCGGGCCACCTGACTGATTGTCACTCGGTAGCCGCTGTCGCACTCCGTGAAGCTGTCCCCGAGGAGCATTGTCTGACCCAGACCGCTGGATTCCGTCCCCAGCCGGCTCTGCATTTCTTCGGGGATATCGAACGTCTGACTGAGGCTCTCGACAATCTCCACCGGGTAGCCGACCAGCCCCTGGAGGACGGCGGCGACAGTTTCGGCGTTCCCGGCCCAGCGATGAAAGGCCGGCAGGGCGGCGGACCAGAACAGCAGGTCGGAGAGGTCCGGGGCGTTTTTGCCGGGGTCGAAACCGAACAGGTCGAGGTAGTTGAGGAGATAGTCGCGGTCGAGCACGCCGAGATTGAACTTGTGCGCCTCATAGTCGGCCATGGCTCGATAGCGAATCACGGCGGAGTCGAACGGGGCCATGGTTTCACGCGCCCGATCCTCCCACTCGCCGGAGCTGTCACGACTTCCCTGGACGCCGTAAAAGAACTGGTAAGGGAGGTGGTCGACGGCGCTGAGGCAGCCGACGTGCAGCGATATCGGCGTATCGGGGGTAACCGGCTCGCCCGGCTGTGGTTCCTGATCGTGGATTTCCCCCTTGTAATTCTCGAACTCGCTTACGGCCAGGAGATTCACTCGTGCGAGGTCGACTCCCATCTTCATGAGAATGTTGAGCGCCGTTACGAAGTGAAAAGGATACCGTCGACTGCAGAAGTCGGGCATCTTATGGACGGTAAAGGCGCTCACCGGGTCTCGGTCTCCACGTTGAAGTGCGAATTGATCGGGGCGCGGGACTTCAGGAATCGATCCAGGCGCCGGGCGATCAACGACAGCTCCTCGTCGGAGTAGACATCGTCCTGGCCGACAGTGATCTTTACTATGATGCAGCGGCGGACACCGCGGTCGGTTCTTTCGATCCCGTTTCTACACTCCGCTTTCCGGATGCGGGGATCGAAAGTCATGGCCCAGGTTGAGATCTCCGGGAACGTCATAGCCCGGTCGCGGTTGCGAAGACGGGCGGAAACTTCGGCAACCACCTGGCTGTCCGTTTTGGCCGGGATGGCGCCCTGCACCGGCAGGATGTTCCGGGCGGCGCTGATGCCGGGATGTTTCTCGTAGAGGTCCGCAATTCTCCCCTCGGCGATACCGTTGGCCGCCTCACCGGCCGTGACGTTGTAGGTGATTGTGAGGGCGTCGGGGGGAAGTTCGAGGCCGGCCGAGAAGTCGAACCAGAGCACCAGCCGACCGTTGCGTTCCTCCATCGTGTAGGCGTGCTTTGTCCCGGCGGTGCGGATTTTGTGCCGCGGATAATAGTCTTCACCGTGGGAATCAACCACGCTGACGACATTCAGGATCGATTCGATCGGTTCGGCCAGCTCGACTTCAACCAGTCGATTACCGCCGGTGTGCTTGAAGAAAACGAGTTCGTTCTTGTTGGTGGCGACAAAACAGTTGAATTTCACATCCAGTTTGCCGCTGAGGCGTTGTTTGTCCCCACCCCCGGGCAGATCAATCCTGATCCAGCGGTAGTGTGACTCTTCCGGGTCGAGGTCCAGCTCGGACCGGGTCAGCAGAGTGGCCAGTTCACGTTCAGGGGGACCTACCTCCCAGGTAGCGGCGAATCTCTCGGGAAGAACGACCCAGTTGTTTTCGATCGCCTTGAAAAGATCGGCACTGGTCCGAAGCCCGCCCCAGTCAAACGGTTCCTGTCCATCGGCGGACATGGTGCTTTCGATATCCGAGGTCAACCCCGGACAGAAGCCGGCGTCCTCGTAGAACCCGCCGGCGGCGGCGCCGGGATACCAGTGAGCCCAGCGGAGCTGCCCCAGGACGTCCTCGTCGCCTTTCAGAAAAAGGGCCGCATCGGTCAGCCCCGACACCGGGCCGTTGTATTCGACGGCGGCGAAGATCTGCCCCGGTTTTTCGGCCGACAGCGAAAGCGCCATATCCGGGGAGGGCCCCCCGGGTGAGTCCTGCTCCGCCGACAGGTCAACGAGAGCGTTGCCGTCGCGGAGGAAAAGGTGTTTTACCTCAGCGGCCAGGATCTTCTCGGTCTTCTGGGTAGAAAAGAAGAAGGTCTGGCCGCCTTCGCGTTTCTCCTTGTAGAAGAATTTCGAATGAGGGTCGACCTCGACCACCGGGTCGGCCGGTTCGCAGGCCATCACGGTATAGGCCGGCACGGGCCAGCGCCCCGCCTCGGGCGCCAGCGAGCGTATGAGAGAACTGACCGCCACGTGCCAGGTCTTATCGATCCGCTGATCGATGTCGGCGAGCTGGTGTGAGAAAAGCTGCAGCAAAATCCTCAGGACGGGGTCGACGCGTTCCGGCGATTCCGGAATTTGCCGGTTCCAGGCCCGCAGGTCGCGGTACATATCCCTGAAGAACTGGTCGGCTGTTTTTGACTTGGCGGGTTTGACCTTGGTATCCATAATATGCTCTGTCAGGACAACAGGTAGGTGCCCTCGAACTTGTGCTCTTTCTCGGCGTCCTTGTAATTAGCGCTGACTTTCACCTGGAGACCGAGAACCGGGGTGGATTCGTCGCCGGCGCTGGTGAAATCAACCGAAACGTTGTAAAGCCTCTTCTCGAATTTATCGATGGCGTTGCGCAGGTTGGCGCGAATGTTCGCCTTGTTGGCGGTGTAGAGATCGGAGAACTCCCGATCCCAGATCCGACAGCCGTACTCCGGCTCGAATCGCATCGAACCGACCCGGGTACTCAGGATAAGCCCCACGGAGAAAGTCAGCGATTCCTGCACGTTGGCGCGGCGAAGATATCCGTCCTTGAGGAGAAAAGGTAGGGCCAAGTATTCCATTGCTTTGCTTAGTTAATCTTAACCAGGCTTCCTTTGACCGTCACCATAACGCCGCCTTCGAGCTTGGTGTTCATACCGCCCTTCAGGTCACAGTTCATCGAACCCTCGGCTTTCAGATTCATACCGCCCTTCAACTGCATATCCTGGCTGCTTTCCTGCTTGACCGCGCCGGCCGACTTGACCGTGAAATCCCCCTGCGTCGTTTCGAGGGATATCGTCTTGCCCTTTATGCTTATATCCCCTTCGCTCTCGATTGTGATTGAAGGTCCGCTCATGCTGATGGTAATGGCGTTGTCGCCGCCCCCCTGGGCAATCTTGATCTCCTCGCTGCCGCCTCCGTCGCCAAAGGAGATCATATTGCCCCCCTTGGTCATGAACATCTTAGCCTCGTTGCCTGACTTGACGGCGTCGCCGTGCGGCACATCTTTGCCGTTAAAGAGGGAGCCGAGGACTATCGGCAGGTCCGGATTGCCGTGCTCGAAACCGACCAGGACTTCATCGTCGACCTCCGGGATGCAATACCAGCCGCGTTCATTGCCGGCGTGGGGCGTTGAGACGCGAAGCCACGGCGTCTCGTCATCCGACAGCCAGGGGAATTTCACTTTCACACGGCCGAGTTTTTCAGGGTCCTCGTTGTCGGTAACCAGGGCGCTCTGTAAATCGGTAATCGGCGGGCGGGGCGCTACCTGGGCCGGGAAAGCCATACCCAGCGGGCTGGCCGTAAACTCATTGTGGTAGACACCGCTGTCATCGACCGTGTGTGTCACCGATTTGACCCAGTACTGGTCATCCAGTTTGTCCATGCCTTTGACTTTGACGCATCGGCCCACGCTGACGGCGGGCACATCCGACTCCCCGAGGCAAACCACCATGCCGCCCACGGCGGCTGTCTTGGCCTGGTTCAGGGTGCTGTCGACCGAGGCCATGTCGGCGGCTTTGGCGGCCGCCTGAAAACCCGGCGTTCCGTAGATCTCATCGGAAGCTTTAAACGGGTCACCGTCGAGACTGGGCTGCGACGCTCCGGTGGGGGCGCCGGTCGCAGTGCTTTCCAGATTTTCTTTCTTTTCAACATCCCACCCCTGGGTGGCATAGTTGTAGGGTGCCGTGCCCAGTCCCAGGTTAAAAGCGCCGAGCGTCTCCCGCCACTTCAACTCCAGGCTGCCCTGACTGCCGGCCTTCTTCATGTGGAACTTCTGGCCGTCGTAAAAAGCGAACAGCCCACTGGCCGACGACAGGCGCATAATGTACTGAAAGTCCGTCTCCCGGTACTGGACGCTGAAAGCCATAGTGCCCTGGGTACTCTCCAGGGTACCGACCGTAATCTTGTGCTTCCGCAGCAGGGCGTCGATAGCGTCCTTGGCGGACATCTCGTGGTGGAAAGTGTTCTGCCGGGCGCCGTCGAGCGAAATCGTGGGACTCTTGGCCACGATAGTCGCGAAATTCATTTCCTGGACGCTGTTTTCCAGTTTAACTTCCGCCACCACCCCGATAAACTCGAGGGCCGAGGCGGCGTCAACAACACCACCGAACGGCTCGATATTGAGTGAAATGGACTTGCCCAGATAGGAGGCAAACAGATTCGCATTGGCGAATTCCGCGTCTTGCTGATCGGCATCCAGGGCTCGAAAACGGATAGTCAGCTCGTGGTGCCGATCGATATGCTGCTCCAACCGCACCGAGGATATAGCGTGCGCAATCTCGTTATTGTCGATACGCACCCGACATTCGACGTTAGTCTGTATTCTGGCCATAACAATTCCACCTACAGGTCCGGGAAGGAAAGGAGGCGAGCGGACCAGCCGGTCCGCCCGCCCAACCTGAAGCGGTTATTCCTCCCAACGATTGTCGATCTGGGCGTCGCCGACAGCCAGTCGATGGCAGGAGATTTCGAAATATTCGAATACCTGATCATCCGGCTTCTCTTTGATGTGAGGAATGGTCTCTTCGTACTTGGTAATGAAACCCTCCTCCCAGGTCAGCTCCTTCATCGTCGACTCTGACTTCGGGTCCTTGAAAATGACCTTGCCGGCCTTCCAGTTCGGCTGGCTGGAGTCCATCGCCCAGCGGGAGATGTCGGTATTGTCGTCGGACTCACGGGTCACCTTGATCAGTCCGGCGTGGGCGCGATCGGTGGGGCGTCCCGTTTCGTCCTTGGAGGTATACAGTTCGTACGAGACCTCATAGACGTTCTTGTACGCTACCCCGTCGATCTCCAGAATCGGTCTTCTTGCCATGACGTTTCTCCTTAGCGAATTTCGGTTATAACAGAGTTGATTACGTGTTCTCTATACCGGAGTCTTATTTGTCCTTCACATTGGTCTGATCACCCTCGCCCCAGGCCACGAATTCGATATTAAACGTCCGGGCCGGGTATTTGGGATTGAGGCTGACCTTGACATCGATCTCCTGGCGCTTGCGCATCTCCTCATCGGCGAAGATGTCGACCTTGAAGTCCTGCAGGATATTGTCGCCGCCGGATATCGCTTTCATGAATTTGTCGATATCCCGCCGCATGGTATCCACGAACTTCTGATCGATCACGCTGAAGGTCTGCTTGTTCAGGTAGTTTCTCAGGGTCTTGTAGACGTAGTCGTACGTGCGCCGGATGGAATAGACGTTGAACGTCTCCTTGGTGAACAGCGTGGCGGCGCCCATGGCCACCGGGGCGGCCTCGAAATCAACGATCGGGTTGACCCCCTTCTCGTTGATTTTACTGGCGTTGGGCTGGTTGCACTTGAAACGGATGGCCTTGGCATCGTTGATCTTGCCATACTTGAACCCGGCCATCGGCTGCTGCATGCCCACCGTGATATCCCCCTGGTACATCTTGCCGGCGACGGCCGATGAGGGGGGAATCCACATGTCATCGTCCTCGAACTGGTTGGCGGTACGCGCCTGCAGGTAGTTGGCAAATACCGAGACGTACTGCTTGTAGTCGTCGATCCCGGCGAGACCGGCGTAGTTGGGATCATCGAGCATGTCCATGACCTCTTCGAATTTCTCGAAATTCGGAAGGTCGGTCAGGACCTGGACCTTGTTGGGCAGGCCCAGCTGACGGCCGAAATTGTCGATCGCCTCCACACTGCCGAGATAGCCCGGCACCACGCACATGGCGAAACACTCCTTGATGCTCCACTCGCGGTAGAGATCGGCGATAGAGGTGGCGAGCTGCTCGAACTTCTCTTTGTCGTCCGGGTCGGTCAGTTGTTCCGCGCTCACATTGGAGAACCAGGCGTTGACCTTCTCGTCCGCCTCTGCCTGGGCGTTGGCAAAGAACTTGTCGATGCCCCGGTAGGTCGTTTCGAGGTCACGACTGGCCCGGTGGACTTTCTTCATGTTCTTTTCCAGGTTAGCTTCGAGCTTGGTGGCCTCTTCGTTGAGGACCTTGCGGATGTCGTCGACATTCTCACTCCTGGCCAGATTCTCCGACCAGATCTTGAGCCGTTCGGCCAGGAGCTTGCGCTGGGTGGCGAACTCCGGCTTGTTCAGAAACTCCTTGCGCTGGAAGTCTTTTTTGGGGTCGAGCCACTCGACACCCCGGACCAGGTCGCCGTCGGCCGTCTTGAACGACGGCAGCAGCGAGGCCAGCTTGCTGAAATTCCCGAACACATCGCTCATCACGGAGGTGAACTCATCATCGGACATCACCTCTACAGTCGGTTTTTCGGCAGGGGCCGGTGCCGCGGCGGCTTCCGGTTGCGGTTGCTGTTTTTCTTCTTCGCCCATGAATTCATCACCTCCCTTTAATCACTTAGCAGATCGATGTAATATTGCGCCACCTTCAGGAGGGCCTCCTTCTTTTCCGGATCGGCCAGCACCTTCTTGAGGGCGTTGTTTTTCTTGAGCTGTTTGTCCAGGTCGGACATCATCTCTTTGCTGTAATAAGTCTTCTGGAGCAGTTCGTTTTTCTCGATGAGCTGCTTGGATGAGAAGTCTTTCATCTCTTTCATCTGGAACTCGGCGTGAACCGGCTCACCCTCTGTCGTCTCCAGTTCGACGTCGAAATTGGGTCGGAATTTCTCGAACACTTCCTTCAGGTTGTTGCATCGCGCCGGCGTCACATCAGCTTCTTCGTCGCCGTTGAGCCGAGCCGCATACAGCACCTTGTTGGACGGAAGTAATTCAACGGGTATGGAATCGTCCCGCTTCACTCTCTCCGTAGCACCAAGGACGAATTTGGCCATAATCTCCTCCGTGGGTATTATTGTTAGCTTGTCGTTTCGGTCTGTTTGGTAAATACGTAGGCATTGTCGGCAACATCGACTCTGATACAATCACCGGGCATGACCTTCCCCGTGATAATGTCCACCGACAGCCGGTTTATAATATCTTTTTCGATAGTTCTCTGGATCGGCCGGGCGCCCAGATCGACGGTGTAGCCGTCCTTGGCCAGCTTGGCCAGGGCGGCTTCGGACAGCTCGGCCTCAATGTTCTGCTCGGCCAGCAGTACGCCCAACTGCTTAAATTCGAGCGCCGCGATCTTCTGCACCTGCTCGGGCGTGAACGAGTGATAAATGATAATATCGTTGAGGCGGTTCAGGAACTCCGGACGGAATTTGGAAAACAGGAACGTTCTTATCTGGTCCATGTCGACCTCGCGCCCGGCCTGGTCGGCCTCCAGAATCTTGTCGGCGGCGTAGTTGGAGGTCAGGACCACCACGCAGTTGGAGAAGTCCACCGTCCGGCTCTGACCGTCGGTCAGGCGTCCGTCGTCCAGAAGCTGCAGCAGGACGTTAAACACGTCCGGATGGGCTTTTTCGACCTCGTCGAAGAGGACAATCGAGAACGGCTTGCGTTTGACCGCCTCGGTCAGTGCGCCGCCGGCCTCATAACCCACATATCCCGGGGGAGCCCCGATCATCTTGGCCACCGAGTGCGTCTCCATATACTCAGACATATCCAGCCGCACCATGGCGTTCTTGTCGTCGAAAAGAAATTCGGCCAGGAGTTTGGGGAGATAGGTTTTCCCGGTACCGGTGGGCCCGAGGAATAGGAACGAGCCTACCGGGCGGTTGGCCATCTTGAGCCCCGCCCGTGACTTGCGCACGGCATTGGCGATCGCCTTGATAGCGTTCTCCTGCCCGACGATTTTCGAAGACAGGACCGCCTCCATGTTGACCAGCCGATCCTTCTCCGCCGTCATCATCTTGGACAGCGGGATGCCGGTACGGCGGGCGACCACCGACGCGACATCGGCGTCGTCGATCTCGCGACGGAGTGACTCAACGGCCGACTTCAGCGCCTTGAACCGCTCGGTTCGTTCTTTCAAATCGACTTTGATATCTTCCAGGCTCAGATTCTTTACAGCCACTGGTTACTCCTTTACGAGGGCTTCCACCCGGTGCCCCCAGGCTTCCTGAAGCCGGTCTATGCTGCGCGAGAATTCGTCGTAGGTTGCGTAGAGGCGATCGTACGCTTCCACTTCCTTTTCCGGGGTCTTCCCTTCGCACGCCTTTATCAACTTTTCCAATTCGGCAATCTGCGTTTCGATACCCGGCATGTTCTCGCGGGCGAACTCCTCCTTTACCACAAAAGCGGAGGCGGCTTCATCGACGATGTCGAGAGCGATGTCAGGAAGATTCCTTTCGCTCAGGTAGCGCATGGCGTACTTGACGGCGCCGGCGATGGCCTCGGTGGTATACTTCAGCTTATGGTGTTTTTCGTACTTCTCGATTACGCCGTTGACAATCCTGACGGCGTTGTCATAGTCGGGCTCTTCCACCTTGACGCGCTCGAACCGGCGGTCGAGGGCTTTGTCTTTCTCGATGTACTTGGTATATTCCTCGACAGTGGTGGCACCGATCATGCGAAGCTGCCCGCGGGCCAGGGCCGGTTTGATCAGGTTGGCGGCGTCCATACCGCCCGAGGTGTTCCCGGCGCCGACGATAGTGTGAATCTCGTCGATAAAGAGGATGATCTTGCCGCCCGACTTGACGACATCGCCGACGAGGCTTTTGAAACGTTCTTCAAACTCACCCTTGTATTTGGCACCGGCCACCAATGAGCCCATGTCCACTTCCATGACCTTCACGCCTTTGAGCACCTCGGGCACCACGCCGTCGATCACCGCCTGCGCGAAACCCTCGACTATGGCCGACTTGCCGACTCCGGCGCCGCCTACGAGAACGGGGCTGTTCTTGCGCCGGCGCAGAAGGATCTGGATAAGCTGTTCGACCTCGTCGGATCGCCCGATCACCGGGTCGAACTCCCCGGCCGCCGCCAGGTTGGTCATGTCGATGCAATACTTGAGCGTCCCGGAAACTTCCTTGCGACCCTTGGCCGGAGCTTCCCCGTCAACCGGAGCGGCCCCTGAAGAAGTCGTGATCTCCTCGACCGCCTTGCTGTCGGCAATAGCTTTGTAGATAGCCTCTTTTGTGATGTCGATCTGATCGCGCACGTACGGCGAGAGTTTGGACTTGGGGTCAAACGCTGCGATCAAAATATGCTCGGGCTCGACCAGCGGATCGTAAAGCCGGGCTTTCTCGTCAAGCGCCTGGGTCAGGACGGCCTCGACCGCCGGACCGGCCGCTACATTGGCTTTGGCCGAGGAACGGCTGGACTGCTCTTTGAGAAAACTTTCAAGGATGGACTCCACATGGCGGGGGCTCTTCCCGAGCTGGTTCAGGATCGATTCCACCTCTGAGTTTTCGCTGCGGACTACCGCCAGCAGGAGATGTTCGATTTCTATCTCGGCGTGGCGAAACTCCGCGGCAATCTCCCGGGCAATTTTGATGACTGCCCTGGCGTCCGAGGAATAGCTGGCTATATCCATATACTACAAGGCTTTCCCTGCCTGAAAAGAAGCAGCGTTTTTGAGGTTCGAGGAGTGCATCCACCCGCAGTGGCGTGAAACAACATGATAATACCGATCCATGATGTCGCTGTCAAGCGCTTTGTTTACTGATAACATATTTGCTGTCAACCAGATACGGCCAAAATGAGACTCAGAGAGCGACAAAGTCAACCTTAATTTTCGACCGACCAAATTAATACGGGATTTCTTCCATTAAGTTTATCCACTTTTTCGTTTTCCGGGCCCGCTCAATCTCCTTGTCACGGTCCTCATCGGTCATTTCCAGAAAGGCATCTTTATTGGCGAACCTGGTCTCTTCACCCTCGAGTGCGAACAAGAGCCGCATCAGGAGGTAGGCCTCGTCACACACTCGCCGCGGGGGCGGTATCTCTTCCATACCGATCGGGAGCATTTTCGGCGGAAGCGTGGTCTTGTCGGACAGCATACTCTCGAGGACTTGCACAATGCGTGCACGATTGCCGAGCTGGATTCCGACTACTTGCTTGAGGTCGCGAACCCGCGCCTCGGGTGAGGCTTCCTCTGATGCTTCCAGAAGCGGTGTCAGGGCAAGATCGCCCAATTCCATCAGAAGACCCATGGCTTTCTGGGAGGCCTCTTCATCATCGCTGTGAAGGATTTCGACTATCTTGCGTGTTTGTTTCCAGGCCCGCTCCTGCACCATCTGTTTGAGCGAATCAACTTGTTTGGGGTCGTCGGGGTTTATCTCCCGGACCTCGGCTTCGATTCCCTTGTACACTTTGGTCTCACCTCCTTTATGATCGCCGTTGCACCCGACACCACACAAGAGCAGCCCCAGGGCCGCCAAGAGTCCCAGACTTCGACGTTTCATGTGATCCCGCTCCCCGAATCAGTATATCCGAAATTCCATATCCTCGCGCAGAAGTCTTCGATTGGCCATCTCCTTGGCATATTCATGGCTATCCCACCAGTGGGTGGAGCCGGTATTCGGTTGCTCGTATGCCAGCAGGAAATACACCCAGTATATAGTTTTCCAGTTGGCCGGCTCCCTGGTGAAATAGGCGAATTTGTCGGTTGGGGGCCGGTTGCGACAGTACGCCTTATACTCCGGGCGCCGCACGATATTCCAGAAATGTGTCTTTGAGCTGCAACCAAAGTGGCAGAACGTGCGGCATTGCATTTCGGTCGCCCCCAGATCATAGGGCGTGGCCCCGGTACCGGTCCAGCCGGCTATGAGAACAACGTGAATTTTCCTCTGGCGTGTGTATCCCCAGTACTCATGAGATGCCGAGGCGAACTCGGCTCTTACGTATTGACGAAGGTTCTCCGGGAGCGTTATGCGTCTGAGCCTGCGTGGAACCTCGGGGTGTGTTCGCCATGGATGACGCCGTGAACCGTCCGGACGAGTTGTTTCTGCGGCAATCGGCGCGCAATGGTACTGGTGGTGTTCGATATCTTCCAGAGGCACCCCAACATAAGGGTAGCCCATGCGAAAATTGCCGCTGTCGGCACTGGTACCGTCCTCCCACAGATCCCCGTGCGCGTTGTACTCGCCTGAATAGGTATCAAAACAGGTCCCCCGGCCGTAGCGGGAGTGGCCGCCGTATACAACGATTATCCCTTCCGTTTCGAGAGCCGTCTTGAAATCCCGCTTAGAGTGCTTGAGCTCGATCTCGTAGCGAATTCTCTGGGCGGTGCTCTGATATGAAGCTGTCAGACCGTCCGACGCCAATTCGAATCTGTCGCCTAGACTTTCCTGAAGAAAGCCCATATCCGTCTGGAAGCGCTCCCGGCGAAGATATCCAAGGAGCCGCTCGGCAATTTGTTGATCCGACAATCCCTGCTCCTCCCAGCGCGCCGAACTGTTGAAAGACTCACAGTACCTGTCGCCGCGCCAGCCGGAAGGATTTGATTCGAGCACCCCGATCATGCGCGTCCTCCATGATTCCTTCTCCCGCTGGTCTGAGTCGTGAAATTCAGTCCCCTGAGCCAGAATAATCCTTCGTGTCTCAATCGGCTGGAAGCTCGCCCGTCTCCCGGTGGCGCCGGTCTGGTCCTCACACATTCGTGTCAGTCCTCTTCGCTGTCGGTTTGAGTGTCGCTCGCTTGCTCCTCATCGATATCGTCGTGTCGCTGCGTCCCCGGCGAGTCGGGGAATTCCACGCGGTAAGGTCCCGGCGGGATATCATCGATACGAGCCCGGCCTTCGTCGTCGAGATTTCCTTCCTTCTCGCTGTCGTCCGCAAAGGTAATCTTGTACTTTTCGTTCTTGCGCGGTGTACCGTCGCGCTCGAGAAACTCCAGATCAATGTAGTCCTTGAAGGTAAGCAGGCCGGAAGCCTGATCATCGCGGCCGTATTCGGCATCTTCGACCTTGACCGTAAAGAAATACTCCGGCGGATTGTATTCCCGCTCGGCCGGCTCCAGCTCCTCCTGAGTGAGGACCTCATCGGTGTCCTCGTGGTACTGATATTCCCACTTCACTTCGATCTTGCGGTCTTTGACCGTGGCGGGAAGCTCCGTAATCTGATCGTGGGCGCCGTCGGCATCGTGCTCGTAGACGACCAGCATCACCTCGGTATTGTCCCGGAGTCCTTCGACGTTGGCCGTCAAGCTCAGGATGTCCCCGCGGCGGGCTTCGGAGGCGCTCCACTTCATCCCGGTGACGCTGATGGGTGGGACGGCCGGGATGCGGTTGGAATCTCCGGACAGGCCGTTCTTTGGGAGTTTTACCTCGAAGAAGACCTGGTCGTCGAGTTCAATGTCTTCCGGTATGGGCAGTTCCCCGACAAACTTGTCGCCTCGCACCTTGCCTTCGATCTTGCCGAGCTTCTTTCCGTTTTCGCTCTCGCCCTTGACTTTGATCGGGGCGCCATGACCGACGAAGGACGTCCCCACTTCCAGGCTCGCCGTCTGACCGCCGATAGCCAGCCCGCAATTCCAGTTGGCGTAGACCAGGACCGGCTCCAGTTCGATTTCGTGTTCCTCGTCGGTTGATTTGGTGAATTCCAGGGCCATACTTATCACACTCTATTCGATTGACTCGCCGGTTACCAGTGATTGGATAATCTGATCCACCTGGTTGCCGAGCAGTTTGACGCTCCGTTTGGTGAAGTTGATCGAGAGTTGAAACGCCGCATCGTTTTCGACGAAAAACACCTGCTTCCGAATGACCGGTTTTTCATCGGAGCCGATCCACTTATAAGTCACCTGGTATATCTTCTTCTCGCCGGGCAGAGACTTGACGCCGCCGGCCAGGACGGTCAGGCCGGACTGCGCCTCAATCTCCATGTCGATGTGTTCCTCGGCGTACTCTTCCAGTTCGACATCCCCGGCCCGACGATCGACCAGCAGTGTGAGATAGTGCGGCTGACCGTCTTCCTCCGGCCCCTGAAAGGTGAACACCGATTGATCTGACCATCCCCTGGGGAGGTTCTTTGAAAAA